>Ga0310123_10004225_pt1 | contig 10889 bp, 13 predicted proteins | sample CB6_AW_1057_MG_FD_203505 | JGI IMG/M metagenome (GOLD analysis project Ga0310123, IMG submission 203505) | Marine microbial communities from Western Arctic Ocean, Canada - CB6_AW_1057 | ecosystem: Environmental > Aquatic > Marine > Oceanic | place: Canada: Western Arctic Ocean | collected...
CAATGGCCGCTTGATATTAAAACTGGAACGGCTCCGCCTGACGACGCTGACGCTGAGCCTGCAACATGCCGCCGAACACCTGCTCGGATGCCAAGAAGATCCGCAAGCAGAAACACCAGAATGGAAACCACTTACGATCGAACAACGATGTGCTGTATAACTTGGAACTACTGAGCATCTATTTGACGAGATGCGGAGTCTGTCCGAGCAGGAACTGCTCGATCAGGTCTATCGCCGCCTCACGCTGTACCTCTGCGGGAGCTGCTATCAGTGCTGGATTCAGGATCCCGTGGGTCGGTGAAACGGTTTGTCGCTATCTCGTGTTCACCGAGTGAATCAGCCCCGAAACCTGCGTAGACTCACATGATAAGTGACAATGTCCTTAAACCGCTGCCAGCGTCGTCGTCATCCGAGGTTGTTGAAGAGGTGATTCGCGGCGGCGGCTGCAGGCTGGAACGCATCATTTCTACGGTCCAACAGATACCCACTGGTGAAAGCCGACGCGGCAACGACGAAACGTGGCCGACACACTGCTGAGGACTTCGAACGTCCACTCCCCCGTTTCAGTTCGATTGCCGTAGCCCACCTTGCGAAGCAGTACCGCGAAGCGAAGGGTCTGTTCGACCGTGTTGTTCGTCGCCGAAATCCGAGGAACATACCGATAGAGGAGGAATTCGGTTTCGTATTATTCGAGATATCCGACCTGCCGCGACACTTCCTCGTCCGACGCTTCCTTATGTTGCGAGAACTTCTCATTCGCTTACATGGTCAAGAACTCATTTGGCATCTGAGGCGAAGGTCGCGCACGTAAGTAGCGTCGATTCACTATTGGATTGACCAACGAGTCTGTCTCAAGACGGCGCGTAGGCCCTCCGTTATTTTGAACCACTCTTCGTCTCGATTTATTTCATGATAGTGTTTGGCATCACCGTGCCAGCTTCCCATGAGTTCGTACCAAGCCGTCAGCACCGAACCGTCGTCGAGTTGGACACTGGACGGATAGCCTACGTCGGTTGAGGTACCATCTCCGGACAGTATGATTTTCTCCGACCAGGTCTGAGCGTTGTCTTCGCTGATTCTTGCCTGGATGCCCAGGGGCCGCCGCCGGTGTCCGTACGTCATCACTAGACGCCTGTCTTTAAGTCGAATGAGGTGCGATGGAAAACCGTTGACGCCGATCGAATGTGGAATCGACCAGGTTTTTCCGCTGTCGGATGACCTAGACTGAAAGAGTTCTCTCCTGTTCGAATTGTTCCAGGCGCGGATGTGGGTCACCAGCGTCCCGTCGCCGGCTTCGATAGCGTACGGTTCGCTGTATCGCGGCGGACTGTCGCCAGGTCGAGCGGGGACATCTGCCAGCCAACTCCAAATTTGCCCATCGCTGGTAGACTCATAGGCAACGATACCAGGGGCCAGCTGCTTTTTTTGCCGTCCCGAGCTCTCGTGCCGACATACAGCAATCGACCGTCAGCGAGCTGAATTGGTCCATGTGGCGTATTGGCGGAGCCGCGATAGGGTGCTGACCACAGTTCCCACCGTCAGTCGACCGTATCATCCAGCTACCCAACAGTTTCTCGCGGTCGGCGGGTGTAAGATGATCATCGACTGCACGCCAGCGTCTGAGTTTCTCTTGACTCCAGGTTAAGTCCTGGTTCGGCTTGAAGCTCTGGGCCTTGTCCAGCCGCGAAGTGTAGGCCAGCGATGTGAACGTTGTCACCAGCAGTGTTCCTTTGGCCGTCTCGACCACACCAGAGTCGCGATCGTCGATGGGACTATCCAACAACACGCGAGGAAAGATCCAACTTTGTCCCTGGTCCTTGGATCGCATCATCTCGACGCGACCGAATGGACAGACGTGTGCTTCGCGTCCGCCGGAATAGACAATTAGCAATTCGCCGTTGGAGCGACGCGTCATTGTGGGCCAGCCATGATACAAATGAGGCTGCATGCTGATAACCGACTTCGACAGAATTTGCGCACGCGGTGCGGCGATCGCTCGTCGTTGGTGGCCGAAGGAAAACCCAGCGGCCAGGACGCCTGCTGTCCGCATCATCTCGCGCCTGTTGAGGATGGTTTTCGCTTTCCAAATTCGACTTGCCACGGTCAGATCCTCTGTACGATTAAAGCTTGCTATATTGACTTCGTGCGGAAATAATTTTGTATCTGAATATTTCCGATTTGGGTTGAGCCTGAAGACGATCCAGGCTCGCAATGGTGACAATTGTAACATCGCACCGCCGTGTCTATCGCCTACCCAGTCGTCAATCATTGACAGGCGTTATGTCCCGCACCATCCGGACTGTTGATTGAATCAGGAACGTTCCCTCTGGGAAACGTCAGTTTACATCGGCCGTCCGGCCGAGTGGACGCCTCCGTTGCGGGCTTTCCGCTGCAGTTCCGCCCACTCGCGACTTCCATCGTCCTGAATGCTCTCGATGTAAATACCTTTCGGATAGATCGGCAGACGTCCGCTATCGAATTCCTTGAAGTAATGCAGCTCGTCCGCGTAGTAGCTCGTTCGACCCGACGGCCAGCGGATTGCGATGAGTTGCTTCGGCTTGACCGGTAGCGTCTTCAATTCTTCTATCCGGAAGCGTTCCACGGCCTCCTCGTCGAGCTGGAATCCCAACCCCGGACTCTCAGGGACCTTGGCCATGCCATTTTTCACCATGATTCCGGGACGGATCAGGGGATGAACGTAGACGTGATGGGCATGCACCGCTGGCCAGCGGGCGTGGCTCAGTACCGCCGCAAAATGCAGAGAGAGCGCGACGGTGATTCCGGTACCGCCGTTCTGCAGCCAGAACGGCTTATTGGCGGCAGCGGCAATCGCGCCCCGCTTCATCGTCGTGGCGGCACCTCCGCCGATGATCAGCGTGTCGCAGACATCCTCGCGGATTACCGCCATAATTGGCGGAGTTCCATAGTGCATCGCGATGGGGACGCGCGTCCGACTGCGGATGACCTTCATTCCCCGGGATGTCCCCTTGCGGAATCGGGGTCTCGAAGTTGGCGACGAAGTCGTACTTTTCGATTTTCCGGCAGTACGACACCGCCTTCGAGCTATCGAGAAGCGTGCTGTTGAAATCGATGCCGACCTTGAAATAATCAGGGAGCGTCGGTCCGAGCACCCGGCACTGCTCGTCGAGATCCCACCAGGGACGCGCTTTCGTTTTGAACGACGTATAACCCTGCCGGACTGCTTCTTGACACTCCTTCACCCAGTCTTCACCGGGCATATCGAGCCCCCACCAACTGACGAAAGCATGGCCTCGATACCTGTGACCGAGCAACCGGTAGATGGGGACATCATTGACCTGCCCCACTGCGTCCAACAGCGCCCCTTGCAGACCCGAGCCCAGCGTGTCATCCCACATCACTTCGGCAGCGTCGCGGCCCAGGACCCGCCGATCTTTCTCTCTCGACCTGCGGCGGTACTGGATGGCCTCGCCGATCCCCATCGCGCCGCAGCCGAGGGTGACTTTGTAAACCGCTATGTAAGTCCGGTCGAACGCTCGCGTCCTCATCATATGCGGGCGGGGCAGATCGCGATATGGGACGTTCAGTTGAATCCGCTCCACTTTCTTCACGGTCGTGTCGAGGCGGCCCACGAATGCGGGAGCCGCATTCCCCCCCGCGCGTGCCGATCCGTGCGGCACGTCGACGCCAATGGCACCCGCTAGACCTGACGCGGCGGCGGCAACGCAGCCTCCGAGCACGCGACGGCGCGACAACTCTCCTGTGGCTCGGCGGTTGCCGGTCTCGGAATCATGTTTCAACGATGTGTGTTGGGTTCGTGAACGACCCGCTTCCATACCAAACTCTTGCTGGCTTCGAGGAATCGTCATGGTTGTGCCTTTTCATGAGGTGTCCTGTTCCAAAACGAAAGACGGGCGTTACCCAAACCATTATATACGATCACGGTCTCTCTCGGAGAATCGCCGGCAACGATCACCGCAAAAGGTGACCCACCGTCGGCCTGGGATACCGCATGAATGGGAATGATCATCACGTCATCCCGGATCAAAGTTCGTTTCGCCCGGCATGCAGGTGCTGAAGCATATCGACGTTCCGGCGCCGTTTGGCCTGCATCGTCGTCTCCAGGATGTCTGCTCGTGAAATTCTGGAGAACAAGATATCATGAACAGGTTCAATGAGCTAACGTCAAAAGAGGCGAGCGCAAAAATTGCTGGACTAGGACGCCATCCATCCGTTCCCGGAAACAAGATCATGCTGATCGTCGACGGACACCTCGACCTGGCACTCAACGCGCTCCGCGAGGACCGAGACCTGCTGGTAGATGTCTGGACCACGCGGGTTCGCGAGAGCCACGACACGGGCAAAGGAAAGGGCAAAAGCACCGTGGCGTTGCCAGAAATGCGGCAAGGCCGGGTCGCGTTGTGCTTCACGACGGCCCACGCGTTCTGCACGACCGGACGGTTCATCCCGCACATGGACTTTGGCTCGCCCGAACAGGCGTTCGCTGTGGCCCGGGGACAATTGGCCTATTACGAGGCGTTGGAGCGGCAGGGCCACGCCCGGATCATCCGGTCGCTGGTGGATCTCGATCAGCACATGGCCGAGTGGACCGCGTGGGACGCCGGCGACGACCCCGACCCGGACACGTCTCCGCCGCTCGGCTTGGTGGTGAACATGGAGAGCGCCGATGCGCTGCTTGACCCCGGCCAGCTGCAGGACTGGTGGGACTGGGGCTTGCGGCTGATCGGACCGGCCCATTCGGCCGAGGGACGCTATGCCGGCGGGACCGGTAGCGCAACCGGTTTGAGCGAACTGGGGCCTCCGCTGCTGGCTGAGATGCAGCGGCTGGGCATTCCGCTGGACCTGACTCACTGCTCCGAAGCCGCCTTCTGGGGCTGTCTAGAGCACTACGCCGGTCCGGTCCTGGCCAGCCACGCCAACAGCCGAACCCTGGTACCCCACCAACGAGAACTCGACGATCGACAACTGCAGGCCATCCTCGACCGCGACGGCGTGATCGGGGTGACGCTCGGCAATTGGCAACTGCAATACGAGTGGAAGTGCCTGGGCGACAACCGTCACCTACGCGTCACCCTCGACCGGGCCGTCGACCACATCGACTATATCTGCCAGCTGGCCGGAGACCACATGCACGTCGCCATCGGCAGCGACCTGGACGGCGGTGTCGGCACCGACGAATTCCCTCAGGACCTCGACACGATCGATGACCTTCAGCGATTTGTCGAGGTGCTGGACCGGCGAGGTTACCTGCAGGAGGCGGTCGCGGCCATCCTGCACGGCAACTGGCTGAGGTTCCTGCGCTGCGCCTGGGGCCGCTAACGGTTTGCGACATTTATCCTTGCCAGCGACCTGCACGAAGGATACGAGCGATGAATGGCAGCGGGAGATTCAAAGTGCAATCTGTCGGCGACGCCATCGCGATCTACCATGTTGTTTACGGCCACGAAATGTTTGACGAAGCAGCTGAAGCTCTGTTTAAACTTGTGCAAGACGCGCAGCGTGTTCACCCCGGCAAGAAGTGATTCCTGTTCCTTGACATTGATGGCCACCGAAAAGATGTTCGCATAGGACAGCTATTCCCGATGGCACCCGAAAAATCAGACTCTCAACTGACAGCCATTCGTCGACCCAGAATCGCCATTTAGGTGGGATCACATTGTCTGGTGGTTTCGGGTTTTTCAGGCTGAACAAGGAACCGTGAAACTCTGAAAGGAAACGATCTCTCAAGTGACTGGGTTGCAATTGTTGACGCGTTACCAGTGACACAGGAGATTTGTTCAACTGCGCCATATTGAACATAAACTCCGACACCCGATCTCGAATCAAAGACAGGAGTTGGCTATGCCATTCATCAACGTGAAAATGTTAGAAGGACGTAGCGAGGAACAGAAACGCGAACTTGTCCAGGCCATGACCGACGCCATGGTGAATATCTGCGGGGCAAAATCCGAATGTACTACGGTTGTCATTGATGAGGTTTCCAGAGACCACTGGGAAACGGGCGGCGCCCTGATTTCGGACCAAGGGTCGCCCAGGAAAGAAATCATGGCAAATTCAGACGCCGACCTCCTGGCCGCGGACCATGATTTTATGCAGACATTCGGTCGTGGCGATGCGAAGGCGATAGCGGCTCGGTATACGAGCGATGGGCAGCTTCTGCCGGCGCATAGCGATTTGGTGACCGGCCGACAGGTGATCCAGGATTTCTGGCAGGCTGCTATCGATACGGGGATTAAGACAGTACAACTTGATACGCTAGAAGTGGAAGGTTATGGAGGCACGGCCATCGAGGTAGGAAAATACAAACTCGGCGGCGAAGAGGAGCAGGTGTTGGATGAAGGGAAGTACATCGTCATCTGGAAGCGAGAAAACGGCCAATGGCGGATGCACCGCGACATTTGGAATACCAGTATGGCGGCCTCCGTATGACCGTACCTTCCCGGTTATATATCTATGCTGCGAACCTGAACAAACGCCTTTTGCGAGCCTGTTTTCACAGTAGAACGAGGATCGTCTCTTGAATGTCCGGCACCAGATTCAGTAATTTCTTGATCTGAGTCAGCCGTGCTCGCAAGACGTGACCGAGACGATCCAGTTGCGCCTGATCGGCCACGACGCCGTTACGGATTAACTCGTCAAACCGAATGGTCAACGCAATCAGCCGCAGCAAGCACAATCATCCCGGCGCTGCTACGCCACTCACCCAAACATCTTATCCATCTGGTCGGCAGCCAGCTGTTCCTGTGACGGCAGCATGTGGGCATAGATGTCCATCGTCACCGATGACCGGGAGTGTCCCATCGTATCCGAAACGACCTTGATCGGCACGCAGTCCGCCAGCGACAGCGAGGCGTACGTGTGCCGTAGGTCGTGGAAGTGGATGTTCGGACACTCGGCCGCTTTGAGCAAAGGTTTAAACGAGCGGCGCTGCAAGTTTTGGCGTCTGAGCGGCCCGCCCTTTCGATCGCAGAAGACTCGAGGGTTCCCGGCTTGTCTTTCGGCCAGCATCCGCTTGCCGACCCCTACATGTTGGGGCCGATTGAGTCAAGTCATAACGTGAACCCTGTAGAATCGGAGGTAGTCTCGTGCATAAGTCAGCACGGATGACCAAAATTTGTGGTTGCAGATCGACGCTCTCACGAAGCACGGCATCCCAAGGTCAAACATCTTCATGGACAAATTATCAGGAGCGAAAAGCGATTGATCGGGACTGGTGTAACCGCCGGAGAGAAAGTGCGGCGGGTGGCGGGGCGGAGGGATTGTGCGGCACCCTTTTGAACCATTCGAGTAACAGATCAACTTTTGGGGAACGGATTTTCCTTTCCCGAAGTGATCTGACTCGGAGGTCGGAGGGTGTACACAGACATGGAGCAATGGACAGAGATTCGTCGTCGCATTTTGGTCGAGCAAGTCAGCCAGCGTCAGATTCTCCGCGAGACGGGGACGCACTGGAAGACGCTGCAGAAGATTCTGGAGCACAGCGAGCCGCCCGGTTATCGGCAAGATGTCCCCTTCAGCAAGTCAAAAATCAGTCCGTTTCTGGACCGCATCCGGCTGATCCTGGCAGAAGATCGTCGCGTTCCGCGGAAGCAGCGGCATACGGCCAAGCGGATCTTCGAGCGGATCCAGCAGGAAGGCTACACGCAGGTGAAGGAAGCGGTCCGCGAGATCAAGCAGAAGGGCCGAGAAGTCTTCGTGCCGCTGATTCATCGTCCTGGTGAGGCTCAGGTGGACTTCGGTTTTGCCTTGGTGAACGTGGCAGGCGTGCTGCGGAAGCTGCCATTTTTCGTAATGACGTTGCCATACTCGGACGCGATTTTCGTGCAGGTTTACGAGCGGATTTCAACGGAGATCTACTGGGACGCACACCGTCGAGCATTCGAGTTTTTCGATGGTGTGCCCGTTTGGATCACATATGACAACGACCGCACGCATGCTGCGGCTTCTGGAGAAGCATGTGCTATCGTCCTTGACACGAGCGGTTACCAAAGGACTTCGAGTCGGTGCGCTCACTCACGATGCGATCGCCCAGTTCCTGATTCCGCAGGAAGAGTGGCGGCAGACCAGATTCCAGTTGGATGGTCGGGAGCATCTGCGTCAGGTGAAGGTTTCCCAGACAAACATCGTAGGCTACAACGAACTGCTCATGGCCGGAGGTCTGCAATGAGCGCCTCCAAACCAACTGTTCTGCTGGAACACTATCTGAAGCAACTGAAGCTGCCGACCATGCTCCGCGAGTATGCCAAGCTGGCGTCCCTCTGCCAGTCGGAACGGGCCGACTACCAAACGTTCCTGTTGCGGATTTCTGAGAGGGAAGTCCACGACCGCGAACTGCGGACCGCCGAGCGGCGCGTCAAAGCAGCCAAATCCCCAGTGGTTAAGACGCTGGATACGCGACAGGCCACTCCCCAACAACCGAATCCCTTTAATTGCTGTCTTAAATCCATTCGTCTTTGACTGACAACAGGTATAGTCATTGTCGAGTACCTCGCATGGTCCAGAGAACGCACGGCACACTTGATCAATTTCGTAAATATGATCGATCAACAATTTATTGGATTCGTCGCTCGGTCGCGAATGTACCAGCAGTGAAAGTTGGAACTTTCACTGCCTTTGCCGTGGACGACGAACGCCTGTTGGGTGTTCCAATTGCGATTGCGCTTTAGGGAGCCTAGTGGATGCGTTCCTTTCCGCGACACGGGTGTGGAACCCCAGCGACCGGGAGCGGCGACTATCAGGCTCCCGTTTTCGCTTTCAAGAAACGGGTACTCGCATGAAGAGATTGTTTGAACTTTCCGGAATTGCTGTTGGTATTTATGTGTGTGGGATGTTTTTGATCCGAGTTTACCGCCTCTGGCTCTGACTGATGCAAAGCCACCATTATTCTTCAAAGACAACGTGCCGAAGAACTCCATCTTCTTGTCTTCGTTGATCTTGAAGCGGTCAACTGAGCGACCGCCCATCACGCCGTCGTTGACAGTTTGCCAAGGCTTGGCAGAGTCAGGCTTGTCAAAGCTAAAGAGAACACGTTCTTTGGCTTCGGCCACGACCGACGATGCCATCAGCAAGAGTAATCCGACAATTGACCTGAAATTTATGACGTGTAGGTTACTCCAGTAGATTTGTGATTCGGCCAAGGAACAAGATCTCGCCGTGGCGAACAGATCCGAGTTACTTGTTTCCCAGTTCGGGGCAGTTCTTCTCCAGCCATTCTGCTGCTGACTCGGCGTCGAGACTCCCAAACGCTCGTCCTTCGATCTTCTGCTGCAACCGTCTGATGCCACGAGACACCATTGGGCTTTCTATGGCCTCGCCCTCTTTCATTCCCATTAGCTTCAGCACGGGCTTAACCCAATCACCGGCAAAGACCTTCATCACGGCATCTTCGAGCGAAACGTGATGTAAAAACCGACAGCGGCACGGCAACTCGTCAGCGAACTCTTCGAGACGGTCATCAACAGATGGTAAGGGATGCCGTTCACCGACAATGATGTCGATGATGGCCGACTCATCCAGATTCAGACTGGCGTCGATGTCGGCATCCAGATTGCTTGCGGGCACAGCCTTACACGGCACGCCCCATGTCCGCTGGTCGGCAAGCTCCTCAAGTTGTGCCAGCACGTCAGGAAAATGCGCTACAAGCAGGATGGCGACCGTCTCAGACTTTGAGCGTTTCTCTGCTTCCTTGGCCAGACCAGCAAACTTCGCATCGGTCGTCATCCAGAACTGGTCTGGGACGACTTCGACATTGGTTCGCTTCTTGCCGCCAAATAGAAAATCGAAGAATCTCATTATTGTTTCTTCCTGAGTTCGTTCACTTCATCACGCAGCCGCCCAACTTCGTGACGTAGTTCGTTGAGTTGCTTAAAAATTTCGTGGATCACATTGCCACCTTGATGCTTCTGTCGCTCATGCAATTCCCTCTCAGCGTTCTCGGATCGTTGGGCGAAACGCTACGTCACCACACTACATTCTCTCCTGTCCACTTGCCCTCATCGAAGCTGGAGAAGATGGCGGCATCCAGTACGCACGGCATAATATAGCACGCCTAACAGAGCCTTTGAAAGACATCGGAAACGAAGTTGTAGTAGTTCCAATCCTGCAAAGCGTTGGAAGTAAGCTTCACCGGGAACCCAATCGAATTCAGTCACTTGGCAATTTGGCTGTCGATGGGAATTTCATATCTTGAAATCCCCAGACCTTGCAGCAGGTTGCGTGACTGTTTTTGGCCAAAGCCTTTGAAACTCTCCTTGATAAAAGCGGCAGCACGTTTTTCAGTTGCAGGTGTTAGCGATTGTACATCACCGTGCGAGCCAAACCGATAACGATTACTGCCAGAGCGATTGAAGCAGCGTAGTTCACAACCGACGTAAAGATCTCAATGCTTCTGTGTTACTCAAACGAAAACTGATACACCCATTACTGCACAGGATGAAATGTCAGCAGAGAGACGGCGTAACTCGCAAACAAAGCGAACGCTACAACGATCAGCAGATTGCTGATCCACTGGGACGCATGTTGTCGAATACGATAATCCGCCACAATCAGCGGAGAGGGGGCAAGAAACAGTTGGAATATTCGGAATGTCAGAAGAAGCCATGCCCGAATGGCAAGGGTGTCGAAATCACCGCCTCTGAATGTATCCATGTCGTCTTCATTATCTGATGAATTTGTGTCTTAGAATCAGTGTTGTTATTCTGACTGCTTCACCTTGATCCACTCGACTTCCAGATTAAATGGTCCGGCTTTCTTATCGCCGAGCAGGATGCCCAGCCTGTTGACCTCGTAGGGATTGAGTCGCCATCTTACTTCAGCCCGATTCGATTGATCGCCAAGCCGCATCTAAATATGTCAAAGAACTATAGAGGCAGTTTTAAAACTGTTTGAGA
>Ga0310123_10004228_pt1 | contig 10888 bp, 8 predicted proteins | sample CB6_AW_1057_MG_FD_203505 | JGI IMG/M metagenome (GOLD analysis project Ga0310123, IMG submission 203505) | Marine microbial communities from Western Arctic Ocean, Canada - CB6_AW_1057 | ecosystem: Environmental > Aquatic > Marine > Oceanic | place: Canada: Western Arctic Ocean | collected...
GTCAGATGGGGCACGTGGGACCGTGACCACCGCCACGGGAACCGCTACTTCATATCTGCCCTAGGCCGCCGTGCCGGGGCCTCGCGATGCAGGCACCGCCACGGCAACGACCCACTTCCTGCTATTCTATCTGATCGGTAACCCACCCTTTAACTGGACCCTGCAATGGCAAGGAAAATTCGTACCGGCCTGATCCGCTGCGACACCCACGGCCTGTGGTACGGGCCGCTCATGGCCGACCATGATCCGCTGATCTTTCAACGCCCGCCAGGTGAACGTGAGAAGGTCACCTATTCGTGGCAAACCGGTGGCATCCACATGTTCTTCTATGCCAACTACGGTAGTCCGAAGCAGATGACCGTTCCTTTCGTCGGCGGATTTGAGATCGTCAAATTGTGGGACGTGGATCGTCACGCTGCCGAACAGGCCAAAGCCGTGTTCTTCGACGTACCTGAAATCTGTGATACCCCGGATCAATGCAGCGACGACGTGGACTTCGTGTTCATTGGCGATTGCAACTTCAATGGCGAAGACCACCTGGAATTGGCAATGCCCAGCTTGGAAAAAGGGGTACCTACGTTCGTGGACAAGCCCTTTTCCGACACGGTTGCAGGCTGTCGAAAAATGATCGACACGGCAAAGAAGAAGAACACGCCCCTCTTCTCCGCATCGATCCTGCGCTTCGAGCCGGACTTTGTAAAGTTCCGCACCCGGCTACCGGAAATCGATGACGTCAATTTCGCCACCTTCAGCGGCTATGGTCTGGATCCGGCTGGCTTGGTACACACCATCAGCGCAACCCAACTGATGTTTGGCTGCGGTATCAGTACCGTGCAGGTCTGTGAAATGCCCAAGCAGACCACGGTTTGGCTCGATTATGACAAAAATCCCCGGGCCCCCAAGCAGGGCGTGCTCATCCATACCACGATGGGAACCCGACCGTTCACCGGTCTGGCGGCCTCGGTTTTTGGGTCACGGACCGACATTCACACCCTCGTGTTGGGCGACCGCCAATATCCACACGGTACAGCTGAGATCCTCCGGGTCATCCACCGGATGCTGGAGACCGGACAAACTCCAGCCGAACTAAACGACATGGTCGAAGCGATCGCGGTGATTCAGGCGGCTAAGAAATCGCAGCAGACCGGACAGGCCGAACGGATTGAACAATTCCTGTAGACCACACGGACAGGGCCAACCAGGCGAACAGGGGCCGAAGAATTCTCGCCTCGCATCATCCGCCCTGCGTTCGAATACAAGAGAGCACAACAATGGACAGTCGCGAACGGATCTTCACCAGCCTCGATCACAAGGAACCGGACCGGGTCCCCTACGATCTGGGAACTGGGCCGGTGACCAGTATCACCCGGCGGGCGTACCAGAACCTGCTGGATCATCTTGGAATCCAGGAAACGGTGACCCTGACCGACCATGTGCAGCAACTTGCCAAAGTATCGGAAACGGTACTTGACCGGCTGCAGGTCGACACGCGGGGACTGTGGGCCAAATACAACCACACGCATAATTTCAACCCTGTGCGCGAGGGCGACTACTGGGTCAATCGCGATGAATGGTCACTGACCTACTCGATTCCCACCGACGAGGAACATGCCCACTGGTACGACCTGACCAAGTTTCCGCTATTCGATAAGAAAAAGATCACGATGGAGGACGTCGAAGCATTCCCCTGGCCCGACGGTGGCGCCAAATGGCGAATCGACGGCCTCAAGCAAATCGCCAAGACAGCCCACGACCAGGGCAAAGTGACCTACACGCGAGGCTGCTGTGCGGGCGTATTCGAAATGGCACTGCGCCTGCGAGGCTATGAAGGTTACTTCCCGGACATGATCAAGCGGCCGGACGTTGCCCAACGCCTTCTAGACAAGATCACGGAACACAAACTGGCGTTCTGGGACATGATGCTCAGCGAGATGGGCGAATACGTGGATGTGATTGGTGAATCAGACGATATCGGCACACAGCAGTCATATCTCTGCAGCCCCGACATGTACCGCCGGATGATCAAGCCATGTCACAAACAAATCTTTGATCTTGTTCGATCGCACGAAAAACGCCTGGGCAAGCGAATCTACATCTTCTTCCATTCCGACGGTGTCAATCGCGAAATCATGGATGACTTCGTGGATCTGGGCATTGACATCTTCAACCCGTTGCAGTTCACCTGTCCGGGCATGGACACTGCCGATATCAAAAAGACCTACGGCGATGTCATGACCTTCTGGGGCGGCCTCGTCGATACGCAGAAGGTATTACCCTTTGGCACCCCGGACGAAGTGCGTGACCAGGTCAGGCGGCAGATCGAAATCCTGGCGCCCGGCGGCGGTTTTATCGCCTGCACGGTTCACAACATCCAGCACGAAGTGCCGCCGGAGAACATCATGGCAATGTGGGAAGCGTTGCAGGAGTATGGGCAATACTAGGGCCGGCGACTTTTTGGATATCGGGTTGGTGGTCGCGGTTGGCCGGTAGAGTTCGAAGTGCCGAGCGGATGGACCGATCTTGTGGCCAGCCATTGATTGTCCCCTGAAATTCAATCAATTCATTGTTCCCAGATCTGAACTCCCACCTCCACTCCCTCTGAAACATTGTGAATTGTGATACCCGATCCGCGGGCTCTTGCCTCCATTTATTTGGTCTACCATACGCCGCAGGACAGAATCGAGTATAATTCAAAGCTTCTTGCTGCCCCGGAACCCGGCAATACGAGGGTCTAACTGTGCCTGAACTTAGCGATATTCCCAACGAGTTCATTCGCGCTCAGATCGAGCAGTTCATCGAACGCGAAGATGAGCGGCGGCACATCATCGCTATGTACGCAAAGGCCACACCACGAATGATCGAACTGGCGGCGGCCATCGTCGATGGTGACGACGACAAGGTCGATGAACAGACCCGCAGCGCACTGGACGACGGACTGGGTGCACTTGAGGTCATGGACGACGGATTGATCGCGGGCATGGCCATCGTGGGAATCAAGTTTCGTGACAACTTCATCTTCGTACCCGAGGTACTGGTCTGCGCCCTGGCGATGAAGGCAGGCATGGCCCATATCGAACCGATCCTTTCGGAATCCGGCATCAAACCAATCGGAAAGATCATTATGGGAACGGTCCGGGGCGATCTGCACGATATCGGCAAGAACCTGTGCATCATGCTTCTGCGTGGTGCCGGGTTCGAAGTGATCGACCTGGGCGTAGACACTTCACCGGAGCAGTTCATCGAATCTGTCAAGGAGCACGAGGTAAAAATTGTTGGTATGTCGGCGCTACTGACAACGACCATGATCAACATGGGCCGGACCATCGAAGAATTCGCCAAGCAACAGATGCGGGATCAAGTCCAATTCATGGTCGGCGGCGCCCCGGTGACGTCGGATTTCGCTACCGAAATCGGTGCCGATGCCTACGGGGACAACGCCATGGAATGTGTGGAAGAAGCCAAACGACTGGTCGCCGCGTCCTGATCGCCGGGACACAACCACGTCAACCGGCTGTCCACCCGCCATCCACCGTGACCAGGCTCCCTGTCATGTAGCTGGCGGCATCGCTGGCCAGAAGCAGCGCAGCGCCTTGGATCTCCTCCATCTGCCCCCATCGCTGCAAGGCCGTTGCCCCGATGATCAACTTGTTGACTTGCTTGTCATCTTTGACCGCTGCATTCATTGGGGTCAAAAATGGCCCCGGACAGATCGCATTAACAGTGATGCTCAGGGGAGCAAGTTCCAAGCCCAAGGCACGGGTCATCTGAACCACGGCACCCTTGCTACTGGCGTATGGAGTCCGGTTGGCCAGACCCACAACGCCCAGCGTACTGGCCAGGTTGATAATCCGACCGTATCCAGCCTGCTTCATCGCCGGGACCACCGCCCGGCACATCAACCAGACCCCGTCTACATTGGTCCTCTGCACCCGTTGAAACTGCTCGTAGTCCAGGTCATTTAGGGCCCCACGAATATTGATCCCCGCGTTGTTGATCAGGATGTCGATCCTGCCGAACGCTTCAAGGGCATGCTCTGCCACACGCTCGCAGTCCTCGGGCCGGGTCACGTCAGCACCCAAGGACAAGGACCGGTGCCCGAAGTCGATCGCGATCTGGCCTGCCGCCGTGGCAACCTCCTCCGAATGCCGAGAAGTCAACAGGACGTCAGCACCCGCGGATGCCAGTGCCGCTGCCATTGCCTGGCCAAGACCCTTGGAGCCACCGGTCACAATAGCGGCACGCCCACTCAAGTCGAAGAGTTTGATTCCGGGAAGCATCCTGTTCCTCTCTATATTGGCGTCGATTTATTCGGCACGACGGACAAAAGCGTTTTCGTTCAACAGCGTCGACTCCAGTCAATAAATACTACTGCCATCAGTCGGCATAGTCATCAAATGTGGGGGCCGCCGTCCCTGCTGTGACCTATTGCTGCATTGCCTTGACGCTCTGTTGAATACCTCGATACCATGGAGTATTCACAACCCAAGTCCACCCATTGATTTTCTTCGATTGATATGCCGGCAAGTGGCTTGGCCGCACGGAGTCGTTTACACATGAATCTACATTGGATCGACTGGCTCATCGTTGTGGGGCTTCTGGCCGTCATCGTAACTGCGGCCCTTTACACCAGAACACTCATGCGATCAGTGGCGGACTTTCTCGCCGCCAACCGCTGCGCAGGCCGCTACATGCTCTGCGTAGCCGGAGGCATGTCCGGGCTGGGAGCGGTCAGCATCGTGGCCATGTTCGAAATGTACTACCAGGCGGGCTTCACAGCAGCGTGGTGGGCCCTGCTCATGTTGCCACTGGGACTGTTAATCGCGCTGTCAGGCTGGGTGGGGTACCGTTACCGAGAAACGCGAGCTTTCACACTGGCGCAGTTCTTTCAGATGCGCTACAGCCGCAATTTCCGTGTATTCGCTGGAATCGTTGGCTGGGTATCGGGCGTGATCAACTTCGGAATCTTTCCCGCTGTTGGGGCACGATTTTTCGTGTATTTCTGTGGACTCCCGACGCATTACATCACCGTTCTGGGTTTTAATTTCGACTTAACCTACACGGGCGTGATGATTTTCCTGCTGGCGATATCCCTCTGGTTTGTCTTCTTGGGTGGACAGATCGCGGTCATGGTGACGGACTTCATCCAGGGCATGTTCGTCAACATCGTGTTTCTGATTATTCTGTTCACATTCTTCTGGATGTTCGACTGGGGCGACATCATCTTGGCCTTGAAAACCGGCCCCGCAGACCCCGAAACCCAGTCCATGGTCAACCCTTTCAAAACTGAAAAGGTCAGGGGCTTCACCGTCTGGTACTACCTGATCGGGGCACTTGGCAGTATTTACTTTGCCAAGGCCTGGCAAGGCTCCCAGGCCTACAACGCCGCGGCCAAGAACGCCCACGAAGCGAAGATGGCCGGCATTCTCGGTGAATGGCGCGGACTGGTGCTGGTCCTCGTCTCCATGCTCTTGCCCATCGGGGCCTTCGTGGTGATGCACCACCCGGAATACGTGCACCAAGCCAGCCGTATCAGCGAGACAATTGCGATCATTGGCGCCCAAGACGGTGACCGGATCGCTGAGCAGATGACAGTGCCGGTCATCCTGGTCAATATCCTGCCGATCGGCATTAAAGGCCTGCTGGCAACCGTGATGCTGGCTGCCTTTATTTCAACGCACAACACCTACATGCACTCCTGGGGTTCGATCTTCGTCCAAGACATCATTCTGCCGTTTCGTAAAAAGCCGTTCTCCACCCGACAACACCTCTGGCTGCTAAAGATCTCAATTCTTCTCGTGGCCGTATTCATTTTCTGGTGGAGTTTGCTGGTTCCCCAGACCGACTTCATCCTTCATTTCTTTGCCATCACCGGGGCAATTTATCTTGGTGGTGCCGGATCATGCATCATCGGTGGCTTGTATTGGAAGCACGGGCACACAACCGGAGCTTGGGTGGCTCTGGCCAGTGGCGCTAGTTTCGCCATCCTGGGCCTGAGCCTGGGCCAGACCTGGGTGGGATACGTCTATCCATTCATGGAAACTCACACGCCTGGATTCCTCGCCTGGTTCACGAATGTGGTTGAAGGGGCGGCTCATGCTGTCAAGGGCATCAACTGGACCGTAGGGCCAGACGAATTTCCCTTCCGAGGCCAGTGGTGGAACCTGTTCACGATGCTCATCTGCATCATTGGCTATGTCGGTTGTTCACTGTTCACTTGCCTCGTGCTGCGCCGGCCAGCGCACAACATGGAGCGGATGTTGCACCGCGGTCAATACGCTATTGAAGGTGAACATGTCGGTAAAGTCGTCGAACCCGTCAGTGGACTGCGAGCCATCTTGCCGACCGAAGAATTCAGCTTTTGGGACAAGGTCATCTACTTCGGAAAGCTTGCCTGGACATTTGGTTGGTGGGGTGTTTTTCTCATCGGTACAACCCTCGCGTTGACCATCAATGTGTCGGATGACGCCTGGGCCAACTTCTGGTGGTGGAAAGTGGTGATCACCGTAGTCATCGGCATCGGAACAACAACCTGGTTCTTCCTCGGCGGCATACACGACATGTTCGACCTATTCCGCACACTCAAGACCGCCAAGCGTGACAACCTAGACATCGGAATGGTAATGAGCGATCATGATCTGTCCGAAGATGTAACCAATGCAGACCAGATGGACGTCGACCCCACCGACGTTCGTGGAGCATAACCTCGGTTTGGATTCAACTTCGAGGCGACCTCAGTTCCTGCAGGCGTCGATGATCCGATATTGAATAACCGGTAGCTCAACAAGCAAGCACATAGCAAAGAGAGTCACCCGAGAATACGCGGGGGAAGGTGCGAAGAAATAGCACGCGACCGGCATACGGCGCATGGATTTCGGCCAGCACCCGGCCATCAGGATGCCGGACCTCCCCGAGACGATCGCCTTCAGCCACGCGGTACCAGACCGACACACATGCCACAAACAGGCCGGACGTCGGGCTCGTCCCCTGGATCTGCAGGTGACCTGATTCCGCGGCGTCCTCGATTAGCCACTGCGGATCTGCGGTGGGGTAGGTCCCGGCCACGACGCCCAGATAGGCCAGTAGATTGTTCACGCCCTGCTTCGTCCTCGCCAAAACGTCTGGTCGGCACCGCCCTTCCCCAGTCATCTCGACGTAAATCGCTGGGATGGACTTCTCGCGCGCAGAGGACAGGCTGCGCCCCGGTAGCGGTGACGTGCCCCAGACGAGGGGCAAATCAAATGCAATGGCTGCTTCCCGCTGCGTTTTGCCATTGGGACCCTCTGCCAGCTGATATCCAGCGAACTCCACGATCTGGTAGGAGTTTCCACCGGCATGAAGGTCGGCGTAAAGGTCGGCCTGCGGATAGATGTGCTCGGTCAGCGCATCGGCGATGCGCTGACTCGATGAACCAGTGGCGCTGCCGGGAAAGATCCGCGCCAAGTTCAGGTGGTCCCAGCCGCCTTCCCGCGTACCCGCCGCCATCGCCGGACCGTTAACCACGGGAATGGCAAAAAACGTTCCCTCCATCTGCTGTGGATCTAGTTCAGCAAAGACGTCCTGGATGGCGATCGGCCCCTCGTACTCATCGCCATGCACCATGCCAGTGGCGAGCAGGGTTTTACCCGGCTTGCTCCCACGCACCACCAGCGTTGGGAACATCAGAGGTGAGCCATCGGGCATCGTATCGATCATGAGGTGCAACCGAGTTTTACTCCCCAGTGGCAGATGGTCGATCCGGAACTCGGTAACAGGCATCTGCTCGGTCATGGACTTGGCTCCTTGGAAAACGAACGGAAAAGAAGACAATCAATGTTGTCAGTCCGTAATGACCCGTCACCCAACCCGGCACATCACCAGCACGTAGGCCTTTCAGGCCCAGCGGCCGCATCCGACAAGCCCAATTCTGAGGTTGGACTGCATACACCTCAGAATACGCCACAAACGTTCCAAGAGGAAATCTTGAAACAGTGAAGCAAAGAAGCCGGGCCTGGAGCCGATTCTTTGCTCGGTATCGCGGAATGGGTTCGGTAGTCACCCCACACCGATGAACGTCATCAAGAATTTCAGCCTAAAGTGATTGCACTGTTCACAAGACCAACAACCACCCAGAGACAATGCCATGAGCAATACCCTCGTAAAGGAAAAAGACGTCATCGTCTACCGAAATGAAGCGTCCTACAGCCACAACGCCGTGGTGGAGCAACTCCAAGACGGTCAGCTGCTCGTTGTCATTCAGGAGCAGAATCGCCGACCCCTGCGGAGCCACAACGACCCATCGTCACGGGCGGTGCTCCTGCGTAGCACGGATGGCGGGAACACCTGGGACCCGGCGACAAAGACAACCGTTGTCGACACGCCAAACGAGGCAAACAACGATCCAAGTATCCGCCAGCTGTCAGATGGGACCCTGATCGTCAACTACTTTACCTGGCGATGCGGTAACGAACAGGAGGTGCCGACCGAACACGCCTACGTCCGGACCCTGGATGGGATTCACTATGCATGGACCACCGGTACCCACACCATGCGTTCCAGCGATGGTGGCAGCAGTTGGGAAAACCCGGTCACCGTTCCCTCTCCCACCGGGGATGATACGCTGGTATCTGACCCCATCATTGAATTGCCAGATGGGCAGCTGATGATTCCCCTCTACGCCTCGCATCCCGGCGAAATGGACCACGTGCTGGTGATGCGATCGCAAGACGGCGGGCGGTCGTGGGGCGAACCGACCACCGTGATTCGCGATCTGCTGGGCCAGATGGATTTCAATGAACCATCGCTGCTTTACCTACCCTCGAGGAAACTGATCTGCATGATGCGGGCACACCGGGCACGGGAGCAGGAGTACGGATACTTCCTTTACCAATCCGACTCCGACGATCTGGGCCAAACATGGAGCCCCGTGCAGCGCACGCTTATCTGGGGGCACCCGCCCCACCTGCTGCGCCTGCAGAGCGGAAATATCCTCTGTGTCTACGGCTACAGGCGACCACCCTACGGCGTACGCGCATGCCTAAGCCACGATGACGGCCAAACCTGGGACCTGAAGAATGAATTAATCCTCCGCTGTGACGGCATCGATGCCGACGTTGGTTACCCCACTTCGATCCAGCTCGCCGATGGGCGAATATTTACTGTCTGGTATCTGACCGAGCCCCCCCACGACCAGAAACTGTCAGGACACGACCACTGGGTGCGGGCAAGCCCGCTGGCCTATATCGGGGGCACATTCCTCCAAGAAGCGTAGACTGGCGTTTACAGAGGTGAAATTTGGGCTTCGGTTGGAATACTTGCCTAAACGGCTCGGCCCGTACAGCACGGTTGACAGCACATGCTCAAGATTTTCAGTCTCTGATGAGTTCCTTGGCACCGGCCGCGCCCCGCTGCACTGGCCCCGGAAGCGGCAGCCCCACCCTGATTATCGAGTGGGACCGAACGATGGATGAGCCAGGATCGGTTCTCGAAGACATAGTAGAAAACACAGATAGCCCCTGAACTCATCCCTACCAGGCGAACCCCTTTATAATCAAAAATCGAGCCGCATTAGTCCGTAAGAAAAGGGAGCAAACATGCCACCGTTGTTACGTGTGAAACACGCTTGCCGGACATGGGGTCTGTTCCCCGTGACCATCGCCATCCTGATTGCCGAAGCAGGACCAGTGATTGCCGATGATTCACTGGTCCTGCACTACACGTTTGATGAAGATACCGGTAAAACAGTCCGGGACCACAGCACCTACGGAAACCACGGCACCATTGTCAACGGCCAATACCTCACTGAACAGGACAGCCAGCAAGGCGTACTTCGCTTTAACGGCGAAGATTCGATCATCAATTGCCCCAAAACCGAGTCACTTCAATTCAGCGGCGACATGACGTTCGAATTGCGCATTCGCCGCAACAGCCCAAAAACGGCGCCGTGGTCGATGATCTTCGGGGATAAAAACGACTTTAGTTTCTACGACTGCAATTACCACTCTCTGCTTCTTTGGTATAAAGACCACCCCCGGGAACTGAAGAAAGAAACCACGCTGGTACCCGTGGATCGCAACCTCCTAACTGACCAGTGGTCGCACATCGCGGTCGTGGTCGAGTATCCACGCTGTCGCTTTTATCACAATGGCGAACTGGTGCGCGATGCTTACATGCCCATTTCCGGCATCATGAACAATTACAAAAGCGCCTTCATGCTCGGCAGAAAGATCGCCATCGATCTGGATGAGTTCCGCCTGTATCGCCGTGCCCTCAGTGCTGCTGAAATTGCCGCCCACTCACACGGCTGAGAACAGGCCGCCGAACCGACACATGAATTAGCCGTCGAACCGCACTGGTACGACAACTCGCTGACCCTGCGCCTGACGTGTAAAGGTACCGACTACACCATCCATACCGCGCAAATGGCAGTGCTTGACGGCAGCGGCCACCATTTGGTCCAGCCTCGCAGCGCTACCTTGGCCGAATTGTTCCCGGGATCAGGCCGCTACATGGCCACGGTGCGCTATGACCTTGACGAACTGGCCGGCCGATCCGTGGACGCCACGGCGCAACTCTCCAGCGCAAACGGGCAAAGTGTTGCCGCCGTGTACCGCCACGCCCGGCTGACCAAACCCGCCTGGGCGGGCTCGCCGGAAGGTCATACCGATAAAGTCCCCACCCCCTGGACAGCGGTCCAAGCCCAACCGAGTACCAATGGCACGGTAACGGTGGACGTCTGGGGTCGACGGTACGTGTTTGGAAAAACCGCGTTTGTGGAACAGATCAAGACCGCTGACACCGAAATCCTGGCTTCACCGGTCACGCTCTACGGCCAGATCGACGGCAAAGATATCCGCTGGAAGCCAGCCCGTGTGCAACTCGGCAACCACTCGGACACGACCGCCACCGTGCG
>Ga0310123_10004231_pt1 | contig 10885 bp, 8 predicted proteins | sample CB6_AW_1057_MG_FD_203505 | JGI IMG/M metagenome (GOLD analysis project Ga0310123, IMG submission 203505) | Marine microbial communities from Western Arctic Ocean, Canada - CB6_AW_1057 | ecosystem: Environmental > Aquatic > Marine > Oceanic | place: Canada: Western Arctic Ocean | collected...
CTTCGGCCAAGCCAGCCTTCTGAAACGACTCAACCACTCCTGGCAGCCGCGGGTGGTAGAAACTTTCCCCTAATTCCTTGTCGAAAGAGATGTCCAATCGATCGTAGATGCGCTGGATCTCTTGGCGGCAGGCGGGCAAGAATTCTTCCCAGAGCGCGAGATTCTCCGCGTCCCCCTCATGCAACTTGACGGTTTCTTGCAAGACAGTGGTGCCAATATCGCTGTGCTTTTTTGCCAGCTGGGAAAGTTCCGGCTCGGCCTCCAGCAAGCTGATTTTGGATTGCAGTTCGGCCAGCTCGGTTTCGCTTTCCCGAAGCTGGCCCTCAGCGCGTCGCAATTGCTTGTTGAATTTCTTTCGCTCAGCTTTGTCGGCGAGTGGTTCTTCTTGTTGTAGTTGGGCGACCGCCAGTCGACGCTCGACGAGAGTTTTCTCTATGACAGGTAGTTTTTCGAGTCCCTCATGGTAATCGAGAAGCTTACGAACTTCGCGATAGACGCGGCCCAGTTCCGCCACGGGCTGGTTCGCGTAAGCCGACGGGTCCCCGAAATGGCGAAAACCGTAAATGATCATGCCAAATTGCGTGCCCCAATCGCCCAAGTGGTTGTCGCTGATCACCTTGTGGCCAGCGAACCGCAGAATGCGGCAGAGCGCATCGCCGATTACCGTCGAGCGGATGTGCCCGACGTGCATCGGTTTGGCGACGTTCGGCGAGGAGAAATCAACGACATAGGTCTTTGGCTCCGCAACGGTATCTACCGCCAGCCGCTGGTCGGCCCGGGCCAATTGGAGCTTGGCCATCATCCAATCAACGCGCAGCCGAAGATTGATAAACCCGGGCCCGGCGATCTCTGGTGCTTCGCACAGATCGTCGACTTTCAAGGCGTCACAAATTTGTTGGGCAATATCGCGCGGCGACCTTCCCAGCTGCTTGCCTAACGGCATGGCGCAATTCGCCTGATAATCGCCGAATTTGGCATCTTGCGCCGGACGGATCATTTCCAGCAGCTCGGCCGGGTCATCGACCAAGGGTGCCAGCGCTTTGAGGAACCGATCCTTCAATTCCGTGAGGATGTTCACGGCCTCTCCCAGGCGACATGCGGAGCCTCCGCCCACAGTTTCTCAATGGAGTAGAAATCACGCGTGTCTTCGGCGAACAAGTGGATCACCACCGTGCCATAATCAAGCAGAATCCAGTTGCTTTCGTTGTAGCCTTCGATTCCCATCCGTTTGTCGTTGAGATCATCTTCCAGCTTGTGGTCGATCTCTTCGCTCATTGCGTGCAGTTGGCGGCGGCTGGTGCCACTGACGATGACAAAAAAATCAAACATGCACGTGAGACTGCGCATGTCGAGAACCAAGATATCCGTACCCTTGTTTTCCTCAGCGGTCCTGGCAGCGGCCAGCGCCAATTGCAAACTGCGTTCCGGGTCGGTCTTTTTCCCGGACGTTGCCGCCGTATTCACGAAGGAAGCCTCGTATGGCCGTTGGTTGGAAAGAATCACCTCGCCTCCAAAACAAAAATCGCAGGCTATTACTATACCTTGATACGGGTGCGACGCCATAGAGGACCCCGTTAGCGGGTCGTTGGTTCGGGAGAACCGCGGGGAATTTGGCGCGTGGGCGAGAACCAGTTTACCGTCGAATCAGAACGGAAAAATCGGCTGCTTCCAGATGGGCGTTGGCCACCTCAGTGATTTTTGCCCGCTGCCGGGTTTCCTCAAATGACCTGTGCGTGTCCAGCAGCCCCAGGTCGTAAGCCAACCGGTCGCTGTGACCTGGCAGCAACACACGCCAATCCCAGGGGACTCGGCCGGGCCGCAACCGGTTGACATGTTCACGGATGTTCGTCGTGCAATTGTTCGTCAGGGTGTTGTAATACTCCGGTTGGTCAGCGATTTGGTTGACCCGCTCCATCACATCGGTGAACATCGCGCGCGCCAGGCGTGGATCGGATTTAGCGCGATAGACATAGACATCGACCTCCCGATGTTTGGTACGCAACGGAATCACGTCGCGTTCGTCAGCCACCACGTACATCAACTCAAATTGGTTTATAAACCCCTTCAGGGATTCGTAATTTTCCCCGGCTTCTAAACGCGCTTCGACGGAAACCGCCAGGTACTGGTCATCTACGAAGCCGAAACTCAGCATGGTATGCGCTAGATTGGGCTTGTCTTTGAAGGGGACCACGATGAAGTCGATGGACTCCAAATCTCGCAAATCATACGTGCGATCGTAATAATTGCGAACGAAAGTTTCTTCATCGACGTAACGAAAATCCCGGATGTTTCGCACGGTCATCTGATCGCCGTCCATTTCTGCCCAGGGAAGCACAGCCAACGACGGCAACCATTCTCGGTCGTGAGACGCTGCCAATGACAAGCCAGGTTGCTTTGGCGTGCTCGTGCAACCGGATGCCATTACGACGAGTAAAACGGCGCAAAGAAACCTCATCGGCGATGGTACCGGGCGGCAGCGGAGTTCGCCGTCTCTATTCAGAACGCAGCAAGGCATTTCAATCTCATTAAAAAATTCCCATTGCTTGCAAGCTATAGCGGACCACGAAGCCGGCCCCCACCACGCTCACCATGCTCATCAGTTTGATCAGGATGTTGAGGCTCGGGCCGCTGGTATCTTTAAACGGATCGCCCACGGTGTCGCCAACGACGCCAGCTTTGTGCGAGTCGGAACCTTTACCGCCAAAGTTGCCGGCTTCGATGTACTTCTTGGCGTTATCCCACGCACCACCGGCATTGGCCATAAAGATCGCCACGCAAAAACCGCAAGTCAGCGTGCCGACCAATAGTCCTAACACACCGCCGACGCCGAGGATCAGACCGGTCGCGATGGGGGTGATCAGTCCCAACAAGGAGGGCATGATCATCTCCCTCTGGGCCGCCTGCGTGCTGATCGCTACAGGACGCGCGTAGTCGGGTTTGGACGTACCCGCCATGATGCCCGGGTCCTCTCGAAATTGGCGTCGCACTTCTTCGACCATGCCCTGGGCTGCGCGGCCGACCGCCTCCATCGTCATCGCGCAAAAGACGAAGGTGGCCATGCAACCGAGGAACACCCCGACCAACACCTTCGGGTTCATCAGGGAGGCGTCGTAGTAATGGGCATAGTCGGGCAAAGTGGCCTTTTGAGCTGAGATCATTTCGACCGTGTCCCCGTCAGACAAGGTCAGCGTCGCTTCCGCATGGTTGTCGTCAATGTCCACCGAGCCGGCGGCGGCTAGCGAAGCGGCACCGGATTTGGCATCGATCTCCATCCAGGCGTCCTCTCGGGCATTTTCGGGAAAGATTAGCCAGGCGTGTCGATCTTCGCCTTCTTTGTGCACAATGAATTGGTCGTTGATCTTGTACCAACCGTCGTCGTCGGCTTCGGTCACGACCGCCGGTGCGTCGGCCCATCGTTCAAAACCGATCCGGACTTCTTCGATGTACGCCGCCAGCAAGGCCAAGGCGGTCAAGGCGGCCGATCCAATCGCGAATCCCTTGCCCGTTGCCGCGGTTGTATTCCCCAGACTGTCCAGCGCGTCGGTGCGCTCTCGGACGATCGGATCCAATCCGGACATCTGGGCGTTGCCACCCGCGTTGTCAGCAATCGGTCCGTAAGCGTCCGTCGCCAGGGTGATTCCAAGGGTACTCAACATGCCCACGGCCGCGATGCCAATGCCGTACAAACCAATGGCAAAGAACTCGACGTCGGCAAATCTACCACCAGTCGCACAGGCGAATGAACCAAGGGTGGCGATACACACGACAATGACCGGAACCCAAACACTCTTCATTCCCAAGGCTACGCCGGAAATGATCACGGTGGCTGGACCAGTCACCGCTTGGGCCGCCAAATCCTTGGTCGGTTGATACTCGTCGCTGGTCTGGCGTTCGGTCCACTTGCCGATGACCCAACCAGCCGACAGGCCGATGATCACGCTGAACGAAACACCCAGAAATTCGGGTAGCAAGATGTAGGTGAGTACGACCGCGGCAATCATCACCGCGATTGACGAGAGATCAATACCGCGGCTGAGCGCCTTGAGCAGCGCTTTTTGGCTGGCTTCTTCATCCGTCCTGACCATAAAGATGCCCAAGATCGACAAGAAAATACCTACGCCGGCAATCGTCATCGGCAGGAACAGAGCTCGTAGCTGGTACTCTTCGATGGAACCGGTCAACTCTTTTGCGTCGATCAAACTGCCGCTTGCGAAAGCTGCAACTCCCAAGGCCGCCGTTGCCAGAATCGAGCCGCAATACGATTCGTAGAGGTCGGCGCCCATGCCGGCGACGTCACCTACGTTGTCCCCGACGTTATCAGCAATGGTGGCCGGGTTACGAGGATCGTCTTCCGGAATGCCCTGTTCGACTTTGCCGACCAGGTCTGCACCCACGTCGGCTGCTTTGGTGAAGATGCCACCACCGACACGCGCGAACAACGCTTGGGCACTGGCACCCATGCCAAAGCACAGCATCGTTACGGTAATTTCGACCAAGCCGACGTCGAATCCCCAACGGAGAATCGCGTACCACAAAGTTATGTCCAACAAGCCGAGTCCCACCACGGTAAGTCCCATGACAGCACCGCTACGGAACGCCACTTGAAGACCCTGGTTCAATGACTTCTGTGCGCCAGCCGCCGTGCGGCTACTGGCCCAGGTCGCCGTTTTCATGCCGAAGAAACCAGCCAAACCGGAAAAGAACCCGCCGGTCAGAAATGCGAAAGGCACGTATTTGCTCTGCGCTCCCAATCCGTAAGCGAGCACGGCTAACAGAATGCCGATGATGACGAAAAAACCAAAGACCACTTTGTATTGTTGGTTGAGATATGCCTTCGCGCCTTCGCGCACGTGACCGGCAATCTCGATCATGGTGTCCGTGCCTTCGTCGGCCGCCATCATCTCTTTGTAAAAGCGAAAAGCGAAAAACAACGCCGTCAGCGAAGCGACGAAAGCAAATCCCCAAAACACATACTCCAAATTGCCGAGACCATTCCCTGCGGTGGCACCGCCATCTTGAGCCAGGCAAACGCTCGTCGTTGCTAAGACAACCGTCAAGGTCACCATCGTTGCCAATACACTTCGCAGCAGGCTTTTCCATCCAGTTGCCGACCATTCTTCTGATCGAGTTTGCATGATTGCTATTTCCCTTTTTCGGATCCCAAAAAAACGTGTTGTTGACTCATCCGTAAAATCCGGTAGACGACCGCTGGTAGTCCGGATGACGATAGACCGGTGCCCGCGCCAAGATACTCCGCCCCAAGAATCTGAAAACAATGGGAACCATTCGCCGCAGGCAAGCATTTAAGCGCGGAAGTGTAATGAAACTGGGCTAGCATTGTCAACAGCTTACTTTTGGCCCCAAATCGTGGCAGATCAAGGAGTTCGGCCCCCGGGCCCGATTCTCCGACGTGATCACCGGCGTCCTCTGAAAATCCTGGTTCGTGGCCGGATTTACCGCCCGATTCCCTTGGAATGTGCTGGTCCTTCTATTATCCTAAAGAGAGGGTCACTGACGGGCGTCTCATCGACCGTCAGCCGATCCAGGATGGGAACAAGAAAAGAGACATGATCACGGGAGATGTAGAGATGATGCGCCAAACAGCTTTCGAGTACATTCCAGTTTGTTTCCGGCTGCTTTGCCTGGGCTTCGCCATGGCCTGGCTAGGCGGAACGATCACGGTGGCCGGTGAGGAGCCGGATGTTCAAGCAATCGCGCCTCCGGCCGGCACCGAGTTATTCACGGCGATGGAATCGGGCGACATCGAGGTGCGTTTGGTGCCCCGCGATGCGACTCGTGCGACCCTGGTCATCGAAAATAAAACGGATCGCCCGTTGCATCTCAGGCTGCCAGAAGCTTTTGCCGGCGTTCCGGTACTGGCCCAATTTGGCGGGGGCGGCATGGGTGGTCGCGGCGGCGGTGGTCGCGGCGGCTTTGGTGGCGGCGGCGGCGGCGGCGGCGGTCAGCAGCAAGCCTTCGGCGGCGGTGGCGGCGGCGGCGGCTTTGGCGGCGGCGGCGGCGGCTTTGGCGGCGGCGGCGGCGGCTTTGGTGGTGGCGGTGGATTCTTTAGTGTCGCTCCCGAATCGATGCGCAAGCTCAAGGTAGCCACGGTTTGTTTGGAGCATGGTAAAAAAGATCCGCACCCGCGAACTCCATACGAAATTCGTCCTCTCAGCGACGTCACGGAAGATTCTCAAGTGGCTGAAGTGGTCAAGATGCTCGGTCGCGGTGAGATCGATCAGGTCTCGGCCCAAGCAGCCACCTGGCATCTGACCGATGGACTGACCTGGGACCGGCTGGCCCAGAAGATCAAGAAAAAGCATCACAACGGCCGAGTCGAAATGTACTTTTCGGCTCCGTATCTTTTAAGGGCTCTAAATATCGTTGCAGAAGCGGACCGTCGCAGCGGGCCTACCGAGTCCAGCTATGGTTACCGAAAGGGTAACCAATCCCACCGAGACAGTTCGCGATTCGCCCAACAATAGCCGGCATCGTGCCTCTCGTTAAATCGGACAGCATGCGAAAAGGGCGTTCCGTCTGGAACGTCCTTTTTTTGTAGCTGGATGTGCGGGCTCCCCTAACCGCGGACGTTATCCGGCGGCCGCTGGCTCGATATTGATCCTGCGGCCTTTGCGGTCGAAGTTGACGGTGCCGTCCACCAACGCGAACAGCGTGTAGTCATTGCCCTGACCGACGTTGTGACCAGCATGGAATCGGTTGCCAACTTGCCGTACCAGGATGTTTCCGGCGCGGACCGTTTCGCCGCCAAATTTCTTCACGCCCCGACGCTGGGCATTCGAGTCGCGTCCGTTGCGGCTGGAACCCTGACCTTTTTTATGTGCCATTTCTGCACCTCGCTCTTTGCACGCGCGCTCTTTACACACGCTAAAGTGGCTGAATCGATAGCTGGTTCCTATGCGGACCCAGCGCAACCTACTTTTTAGCCGGTGCTGGCCGCAGAATCAACCCTTGTGCAGGGCCCTTGTGCAGGCGATTTCGGAAAAAGGAGTTTACGGAAGATAGGTCCAGCTATAATCCGTCGGCTCGTCGACACGGTAGATTTTCAGCAGACGCGCCTGTTCGGCCTCGTTATCGGTTAGCGGCGATCCGAGACGAAACTCACGCACGTGCTCGCGAACCGTGTCCCCAGGCCGCCAAAAGTTCAGCTTCAGCGTCTTGAAGAGGTACTCTCGACCAGTGCCCGGAGGACTGCCCTTGGTGTAGGCCCCTGCAGGATCATCCCAGTCATAGGCGTTGGTGAGTCCCTTGACGTAGATCGAAAAGTAATCGGTACGGGGATCGACATCGGGCCAGGTCGCCACGCCCCAGAGCCCTCGATCCAGCACTTCCGAACTGACCTCGATTGCGGCCGTCGAGATATCCACCGAGTTGTACAACTTGATGGCTGGGTCGCGAATTTCGATTTTGTGAATCTTGCTGACCGCCGCTGGCATAACACGGTCGGTGATCATCCGAGAGGACGCCGGGCGACCGTCGACTTCACCATGAATCTGAAGCGTGAAATGCGGGTGGAACTGGAGGTCGTGATCGACGGGAGCAACGCCATAGACATCGTTGCCAAACGGATCTTTCTCGACGGTTGGTTGAAGGTGCCCGCCGATGTTGCGCAGTCGGTAAAGCAAGTACCAAACTGTTTGGCGACGGCTCCCTCCCTGTCCATCCGCGACGTCGAGATAGACCAATCGCATGGGCTTGTAGGAGAACTCAAATTGCCAAACGGTTCGACGGAGGGTCGAGTTTTTGGCCAGCTCCAACAGGGTTTGGTTTTCGGGAGTGAAATTCGGTGTCCACTCAGGAGCCTGGCTGACCAGTTCAACCAGATGCCGAGGGCCGCTAAACGTCTCAGCTTCTTCAGACTCGACCCCGACAACGGTCAGCACCCCGGGCGCCAGTCGCCGGCCAGCCGTTTTTTGTGGTTGGCCCAATTGAGCGTAGGCTGTGTTGCCCAGGCAACCGATGGCTGCCACGCATAGTAGGGTTCGCTGGATCATAGCTCGTCGCCCAATTCCTCTCTGGTTCCACTGGATATACGCCACGCCACTTTCTCTTATTGTCTATTGTAAATCCATCAGGTCACGAGAGCAATAAAACCACTGTATTGGCCGCAAATCCGTGACAATCGGATCGACAGGGTCCTATTGAGGCGCTTCCAGGTACCAGCGGCAACTTAACCTCGGAGCTGACTCGAGGACCTCCCAAAGCTGCTCGTCGCTGGCCAGTGGTTGGGCGGGAATCAAACGTCCGCCAGTCTCCAAACTCATCTGGGAGCCGGAAAAAGGCCATGGCTCTATGGTCAGTGCTTCTCCACGTTGGTCCAGTGGAATCAAGGTAATCGGTTTGTCCTGCCATTGGAGGATCGTCCGACGATTTGCCAACGGTCCGCAGCAGAGCAGGAGGCTCAGCCAGTCGAAGAACTGCAGCATGCGGACCGCCGTCGCGGCCAATTCCGCCACGTTGTCCGAAATCAAGTCAGCCGTTTGCTCTGTGTTGAGCCATGTGTCGTGCCAATTGGCTGATCGCGGCTGGAAATCATCCACAAATTGACGAGTTTCCGCAGCCAATGGGGATTCTCCGCCGCTCACCGCCAAAGTGAGAAAATGTTCGGCGACCATGTGCTCGGCCAACGGGCCAAACTTTTCGACGGCCTCGATCGAGTCGGACCAGATTCGCTGGGCCTGGCGCGGCACCATTTCCTTAAAATCACGGGGAATGCCCGATTGCGGATCCCGTGTCGGACGGCTGTCCCAACGCACCCAACCATCGTCGTGATGGTCAATGGTCGGGATCAACATGGCGGGTGCCATGTGGTGATCGAGGCCGACCCAATGTTGAGCCAGCTCGGCGGCAATCCTCGCGTGAGCGATTTGATCAATCAGCAACCAGGCGAATGGAGAACCGTTCGTTTGAAGTTCGCGTCGAATCATGATGTGCAGGTCTGTCGTTTAGTGGACGGGGGACCACAGACTTCTTTGTCTACTGCGATGGGCTAACCTGTCTAGTTTTCTGTCAAACCGAAATTTTCGGGTGTTGATCGGAGTCCCGTCCACTCTACTCGAGAACACTGCGAAAGTTCTATTGAGGATTCGTCTCAGTTTTGTTGGATCGACTGACCTGAGTTGGCTCCGAATCGTCTTCCGAGGGCTCCCTCGTTGATGTGCTGGGAGTGAAAAGAAAACTATCAGCCAACAAGCGATCGCTATCGGCCAGCACTTCGACCTTATCGACTTCGCTCGACACCATGAAGGCGGCTCGATGACCGTCGGACGACGTAATGTGGTAGTACACCCAACGCACAGGCACGTCCGAGACGGTGCCCAGTGCCGAAACACGCAAAACGCGGTATTCATCTTCTCGCGTGTCCTGTCGCGCGCTCTCGAATTGGCCAAAGTTGTCTCCCAGGCTTCGTTTAATGTCTTCCTGATACTCCTCCAGCCCCAGTTGACTCCCGGCGGGGAAATCGTTGAGCCGAGAAATGTGGCATTGCGCGATAAGGTCCTCGTTGTCGACCAGCCGCAGGGTCGTCGATTTCGTTCGATCGTCGGTGACGTACCAACGCCGATCGTGCAAGAACGTGTATTCATGGCCACGATCGGCGAATCGCAATGAGAGATTCCCTCTACCTTCGACCCCTGTTACATCGAGCAAAGTTTGGGCTGGCGGAGATTTCGCCGACAACGGGCTGATGCGGACCCGTACCACCGCCTCGATCTTGAACGCTGGTTCCGAATACCCACCGGCTCGTTGCTCCTGCAATTCAAGATGACACCAGTTAATACGTTGCCAAACCAAATCAAAACGGTAATCCCCGGAAAATTCGATTTCAGTTGCCATACCCTTCGCGCTGCCCACCACCCTGCCACTCAATTTTACCACCGCGATGTCATCATTCACCGAGAGCAATTCACACTGGCACTGATTGCGGCTCACCGCATCGAGATTCAAGAATCGAGCGACGGTGATATCCGCGGGGTCCCAATGATCGCCGACCTCCACCTCACCCACAGGTAACAATCCATAAAGATCTAGCGTTGTCGCTGGTGACTCAAGAAAGTCGAGCTCCCACCGGGTAAGGTTGCCATGAACGGAATAGAGCTCCTGCCGGTGGGCCCTCAGGCGGACGGCAATCAGTCGATTCTCATCGCCTAACTCCGTGGAGACGATCTCGCCCCCGACGTCAAGGTTTGCCGCGGCTCGGTGGTAGTGACGAATCGAATCAAATTTACGGCCTTGCTCGGCAGCTCCCCTTTCGGACAACCGTTCAGAGAACTCCATGGTCGTCAGGGCAGCCATTCCTACTGATTTTCTCTGATCGGCCAGACCAACGGCCGCTTCCGGTTGTTCATCTATCGTCAATACCCCCGACACTCTCATCGTTGTCTTGATTTGCGCCAATTCTCCGTCCCGGCGCAGATCGGAAAACTCGTATCCCGCGCCAGCAATGTCGGCGCACACGATCAGCCACGTCGCCACCAGCAGCAGGACATCATGGCGGATTTCAGCCGCTGGAAGCGGACCTACCAATATTCGTTGCAGGGAAATTCGTGGCATGGGTAAACCTTCGATGGTTCCAGCCCCCAAGTTGGGCCGAGTGGGCAAATGGATTGATGGCAATCAACAGCCAGACGTTTCACCTGAATCGTCTTCCCATCTCGCCCAAGTCCAGCAGAAAGGATAATCGGCAAGGTTTTTCAATTTGGGTAATCTAAATAGGAATGCAAATCTCCATGTGTTCAAGATAGCTAGCCCGGATTATTCATAAATTGGGTAAGCTGTGATTTTCTGCCCCTGCCGGGGGCAAGTGGGCGTATTAGTACCAAACGTGTGGGGGACTTTGCCGTTTCTGCGCGTAGAGCCCCCTTTCCCC
>Ga0310123_10004233_pt1 | contig 10881 bp, 8 predicted proteins | sample CB6_AW_1057_MG_FD_203505 | JGI IMG/M metagenome (GOLD analysis project Ga0310123, IMG submission 203505) | Marine microbial communities from Western Arctic Ocean, Canada - CB6_AW_1057 | ecosystem: Environmental > Aquatic > Marine > Oceanic | place: Canada: Western Arctic Ocean | collected...
GCCTGCCTTCGCAAGTCTGAACAGACAGTATGATCGTGGTGTGGTGGGACAATGCAGTGAACCACGCGGTGTTGTCGGGAGCCGATCCTCGGATCAGTAACTGTTAATTTATTGGTTTCCCGTGCATAAAACACCGCCGTTGGATGAAGTCTGAGCCAGCGAGGCACAGGTTTGTCAGCAGCCGGTGAGCCGTTCCGGAAAAAAGCTTCTGCACTCCGTCAATGCTCCGGCATTCTCCAATATTGCAGGTATCCATTCGAGACAAGCGGATTCCCGAGGACGATCATTGGTCATGATTAAGAATCGGAAGCCGGGTTTGCTTCAGCGGCCGGACGATTTACACATTTGATGCCTTCTGCATAATGGCCGACATGCTGAGGAATCAAGGACGGTCTCCTTAGCGCGTGCATCAGAACGCTGACAGGGGCTCAACCGATGAAGTCGATGACAATCCGGACCATTCTGGTGGTGACCATCAGTTCCCAGATCGTGACTCCTGTGGCTCAGGCACAGACGCCTGACGCCAGAGTCATCAGCTACTACGGATACGATGATTGTATTCGTCTGGAAAATCAGACAACGCAGGTGACGCTTTGTCCGGCGGCGGGCGGGCGGGTGTTGCAGTATTCCAGCAACGGAAAGGAATCACTCTACCTGCCGCCAGGTGACGAAGGCTGGACATATGAATCCGGAAAGGCCGGAGGTTCAATGGCGGCCGGTCGTTTCGACATTGGTCCGGAACAGACGATCGCAGCACACCCTCAGCTCTGGATGGGGCGCTGGTACGGCTCGATCACTGGTGTCCGTTCAGCGCGTTTGGTGAGCGCCCAAGATCAACCGACCGGTGTGCAGTTGATTCGCGAGTTCGTGCTGGCAAAGGACTCCTCGCGTCTGCGCTGCACGCAGACGATTAAGAATGTTTCCAAAGAAATCAAAGAGTATTGCCACTGGAGTCGAACATTTGCTTTGGGCGGCGGGATTTGCGTCATTCCGCTTACGCAGCCCAGCCGGTTTCCCAGCGGGTACGTCATGTACGGCCCGGGACCGGCGATCAATTATCTGCCGGTTGATCCCCACATCCAGGTGCGTGACGGGTTTCTGGAGATCACCGCCGCACCCCGGTTCCCCAAACTGGGGATGGACAGTTATGCCGGGTGGTTTGCCTATCTGATGAAGAACGACGTGATGTTCGTTAAGCAGTTTCCGACCTTTCCGAATCGCGTCTACAACGAAGTGGCAGGTCTGACGACATCGATCTGGTATCCGGACGGACCAATGTGTGAGCTCGAACCAATTGGTCCGCGAGAAAAACTGGAACCCGGTGAGTCTGCCTCTTTCACTGAAACATGGTGGCTGGTGCCGCACAGGTACCCTCAAACAGGCCAGCGCGCAGATATCCATGGTGTTGCGACGCAGGTGTCTGCAATCCTCGGTCGCTGAAATATCCGCATACTTACGGAAGCGAGTCGTCTAAATGGTGATTTCGGATGAAGACGCCCAGCGTCTGCTTGACCAGTCGTTGCAGTCAGTGGGTGAGTACTATACTGAAAGAGGTATTTTCCAGGATCGATTCGGCTTTGGCTTGAGGCCGGCGATCGTCGTCGTTGATTTTGCGTATGGCTGGACTGATGACTCTTACGCGGGCGGGAGTGCGCGGCTTGACGGAGCCGTTGAAAAGACACGAGTGCTGATCGATGCCGGGAGACAAATGCAGTTGCCGGTCATTTACACGACCTCACCTTGGCGACCCGAGGTTGGTGACCCTCCTTTCAAGTCAGCGGCTGATTTGTCACCTGGCTTTCGTACGTGGGACGAGCGCGCCTGTCAGATTGACGAGAGGGTCATGCCCGGACCTCAGGACCTGGTCATTGAGAAGGAAAACGCGAGCGCCTTCTTTGGAACACATTTGGCCGCTTGGTTGATTCAACACCAGGTTGATACGTTGCTGATTACCGGATGCAGCACCAGTGCCTGCATACGCGCTACGGCCACAGATGCCAAAAGCTACCGATTTCGGCCGGTGATCGTACGTGAATGTGTGGGCGACCGTTCTGCAGTCTGTCACGTGTTTACTTTGCACGACATCCAGGCCCGCTTCGCGGATGTCGTCTCATTGGACGAGACGCTGCTGTATCTGTCTGAGCTGGGCAGCCAGTGAAATTACCTGAGAGTGGTGGTTTGGTCTTTGACCGAAAGCTGAGATGAGAGCCGAGCGGCGGCGCTGTCAAATGGAAACGCGTTCAGACCTGGCACAGTCACGGAATGACAGTGTTCCTGCACTTTGTAATTTGAAACTCTTTTCCAGGCACAACCCGGGTCTCAAAGATTCCTGTCCAGCCATTCGTAAACTGAGTGTCTGACTTCATCGGGAAAATCATGATCCGAGTTCGGGTACACAGCATGCAGTCTCCCGTTCGCACCCAGCAGTTCATAGACCTTACTTGCCTCGGTGACCACTTTCCGCACTCCGGCCACGTCAAAGTCACTGTCATGCAGGGGGGCGTTGATGAACACAGGTCGGGGTGCTAATGCCGACACAACCTCGTAGAAATCGAATGGAACTCGATTTGGATCGTTGTCGTACGTGTTGCAGATCCGAGGCATGTACCGGTCACTCGTCCAGCTTGCCAGATTGCCGCTGTCATCCGCATGGAATGCGGTGAATCCACAGCTGGAAACAACGACGCGTAAACGCTGGTCGAACGCAGCAGTGAACAGGGCATTGTGTCCGCCCAGCGAATGCCCGATGCAGCCGATGCGGTCCTGATCGACTTCGGGCAGCGTCTGCAGCAGGTCGACTGCTCGCAGGTTGTTCCAAATGGCCTTCATCGATCCGCTGTCATAATGTTCTCCCTGGACCCTGAAGTCGTAATCATAATCGCCGAACGATGGGTAGTCCGGCACGAGACACACATAGCCACGTGCGGCAAGTTCGTGCGCATAGTGTAATGCCTGCCGGCCATACAGGCCGGCAGGCTCATCTTTGCCGGCCCGGGTCGTCTGATGCAGACACAGCATCGCCGGCCCCGTCCCCTGTAGTTTTTTCGGAATGAGCAAGTAAGCCGGTACACGATCACCTGGTTCGGATACGAATGTGATGCTGTGTCGCACGTATTCTTTCTCGACAATCGTCTCAGCTGTTTCGACTGACAGTGCCGCCCGCCGTGAAGGGCTCGGCAACAGTCCCATGGCTCGTTCCATCCCGACAAGCAGATGGCTTCTGCGAAGAGCCCAATCTGCCGGTGACCGGACCGGCCGCAGCTGATTCTGCGGATCGCTGACTACAAGCAGACGTGAATGGTCAGCGTAATGTGGGACAGCGGGCGGCGGCGTTGGCTGGCCATCGCCGATCAGAAGATTTTCGAACCAATACAGACCGCTTCGGCCGGGGCCCACGATGTCCACATCACCATCGCCGTCCAGATCGCTTGCTTTAGGATCCAGGCCGAAGCCGGCAGGACCTGGTGGCGAAATGACACCTCGGTGCCAGGTACGGGTTTTGAGATCAAACTGGTACCAATACACGACTAAGGGATCGAATTCTGCGGGGTCGCGACCTTCGTGGCCCATGTATCGTTTGCCGGCAATCAGCTCAGGTCGATTGTCGTTGTCGAGATCCGCCAGAAGCAGGCTGTGAGCCTGTGACCAGCTTGTGTCAATGGCGTGGCGCCTCCATTCCGGCTGGTCGTCCTGGTCCCTCGTTTGTTCCATCCAGAATAATCCAATGTTGTGACCACGTCCCCAGATCAGGTCATTGTCGCCGTCGCAGTCAACGTCGTAAACCAGAATTGGAATACTGCAGTCCGGACCCAGGTCGAACTGGCGATGCCAGACCCATCGATCTGTCCGCCGGTCGGGGGGCGCTTCGATCCAGCCGCGGGGGCCGACAATGTCGTTACGTCCGTCCCCGTTGATGTCGCCAAACCCGATACCATGTCCTGCAACCTCGGCGGGCAGTTCGTGCCGGATCCATTCCGGTTGTGTGTTGCCGATCGCATCTCTCTTTGTCACCAGTTCCCACCATGCGGCAAAAGGTTTGCCATCCAGTGTACGAACACAGTTTGGCAGCACGTCCGGTGTTCCGTCACCGTCGACATCCACCAGCCGCGCTGTCTCCATACCACCGGGTGTGCTGATCATGTGTTTCGTCCACTCACCCAGCGAGGCCCCCGGATGCTCGACCCAGAAAATCGTCTGGCTTCTGATATTGGCACTGACATAATCCGGCCAGCCATCCTGGTTCACATCCAGCGGAAGGTGTGCATAGTCGTCGTACCTTCCTCGTATTTTCTGCACCTGGCGCAGAAAGTGGGGCTTCCACGTCGGTGCTTCGTACCACCATTCCCCACACACGATGTCCGAACGGCCATCACGATTCACGTCCATCACGGCACTGGCGCTGTACGTGGATTCAATGTTGACAGCGTGGCGCCGAAAAGACAGGTCAGCGGCGAACGGCTTTGTGTTGACCATCAGGCAGGCTGCAGCGATGCTGAGCCTGCACATGGGGTTTTGAATCATCATCAGGTTCATCTGGCAAAGGGTGACACACTCATAAAAAACGGACCGAACAGGGCGGGCGAACTGCTGTTCAATTGCCGTGGTCCGCAATTCGCTGTTTCAGAATCCGGATGCCGTCCCGGTAAACCTGCATCACCGTTTCCAGATCAGAGTCGTTGGCGAAGACGGCCTGGACACGGATCTTCTGCAGGCTCTCCTCAATTTCGCGAATCAGATCCAGCGCAACTTCCGGCTGAAACGATCGCTGCCCCTTAAAGTCGACATACACCGGACTTGTATGAGCAAACGCCGGCCTGGCAAACTCGTTCTTCGGTCCGTCGAGTGGTGTGCGGGCGGCCAGCCAGCATGGTTCATTGATGAGCACATGTTGATTCAGATGTGATTCAAAGTGTCCGTCAACCGGCTTTGTCTCAGCGCTGGCAATGATTTCACCGTTACGAATGATCTCCAGATTACGAAAGTCGATTCGACCGGCAGCTCGAGCCGTCAGCTTCAGTTCTTTGGATTTCGAGAGCTGCAGAATCTCGCCGATGGGTTGCTCATTTACGGTGAATTCCAGCAGTGGACCGTTGGTGATGAACGATCGACCGGCGGCAAGCTGCTCCAGCCATGTTTGGCTGGTCAGCTGTCCCTCCAGCGGCACATAAACGCGCGAGAAATCGTCGATAAACCAGTCTGTGCCGGTTGAAAACGGAACCCGTATGCCAAGGTTGAGATAACGGTAGAACGAATCCTGATAACTGCCGGTTATTCCACCGTCGTAAATATTTTGTGCATCCAGCTGGCCACCAACCCAGCTGGGAATGTCTTCGAATCCAAAATCGTTATGGCACCAGACAATCGTGGCTCCGTCGCGTCGAGCCTCCTGGATCCCGGTCTTTAGCGGAATCCCGTCTGTTCCGCTGCGCATGATGCCTGGACCGATGCTCACCGGGCGAATCAGTTTGGCAATGTCCAGCAGCATCACATGTCCGAAACCCTCACCTCCAATACCAAAGTTGTGCCGGTGTTCTTCTCCAGGTCGCAGTATGACATTACCATCCGAAAGTGTCTCAAGGATGTTCTCCGACAGATGCTGCTCGACGATCTCGTTGGAGATGTACGTGGATTCATCCGGAATACGTCGCAGATGTGACAAATAGACCAGCTCCAAACCATCGCTTTCCGGAACTTCGCGGAGGTAACGTTCCGCCTGAATGCGGGTCCGTTGCATCAGATGCAGATGGGTGTTTCCATTTCGCCAGCCCTGCTGCTTCGCATCGTGGAACCGGCGCAGCTCCAGTGTCACGTTGTGATCCTGGTCATCGGTTGTGTCCAGTTCGGCAATGGTGAGTTCCGTCTGCAGTCCTCGCAGTGCTTCAAGCTTCAATTTTGTCGCCGGAACGATAATCTCCGCGACTGATTGAGTTGTCAGCCATCCATTTTTTCGGGGAATGAGTTCGGGCAGGTCGACCTGCCGGCCATCGTCCTGACGTGTGATACGTATGATCCCGGACAGCGGGACACCTGTATCTGCATCGGTGAGCCGTATCGTCAGATGTCGCTGATTCTCTTTCGCGCTCGCTTCAGGGTCAGCGGCAAGTGTTGGGTTTGCGGGCAGGATAAAGACCAGTAGCAGTATCTGTGGAACTGCAGTCCATTTTTTCGCGGTTTTCATGTCGATGTACCAGTCCAAAGTCAATCAGATTTTCTGTCGTGAATCGAAACGCGCCTGCCGGGATTGTTCGGGCCAGTCAAGTCAAGGCTTCCAGAGACAGACCATGTTGTTCGGGATGTTTTGTCATATGTTTGGACGTTGTAGTCAATCATGACCTTGTGAGCGACGGTCAGCAATGTATTGTTCCGTTTTGGGTGGCCACGACGGCTTTGATCAAGTCCTGGTCATAATCTGTGGGAGTCCGTGTTTTTGGGGTATCCTCACCCGGGCGCTGGGCTTTTCCTGCTTCAGTGTGCCTATCATAATTGGCAATATGAATCCGCACAGTGCGACACTTTCAGTGCCAGATTGCGACAGGCTCAAACACAGACTGTTTTCGCTGAGCTCAGGGCGATGGACACCGACCATTCTCATCCGTGATCATCAGGTATCTTTCAGTTTACTCACGCCGAACGGTTACGTTCAGGAGCTTGCGAAGCATTGGCCCGGAACTCATCTGCCACGACTGGCGGTTGTGTTTCGTCGACTTGTGAAGATTTTTCTGCATCAATTGGTCACATGGGACGAAGCGGCTGACGGTTGGCAGCTGATGACCCGGGGGTACGGTGAGAAGACTCCTGGAGAATGGAATCGCAGGAGCGGCTGGCTGCAGGAATCACTTCCAGGCTGCTCCGGATCTGTACATCCGTATCGGAGTAGCTGATTGTGACTCGATTGGTGACATTCAGTCGATTGTCACTGCTGCGGGAAGACCGCTGCAGCGGCGCATCACTCGTGTCACCTCTGGCTTCACTATCCGCGGTCGCAACAACATTTGACTGTCATCTCGTCCAGTGTGACGCCGGGATTCATCCCTTGGATGCATTGGGGACCAGTGACCAGCAGCGGAGGTTGCGGGCAGCGGTTGCTGATCAAACGGCGACTGTCCAGGTGGTGACTCCGGCTGACTCCGTATGTCTGGAATTCCCCGACTGGGCAGATGTTGCTGTCCGGACCGCCGCTGAACCCGCTATGGTCGCGGTATTGATGTCCCGGCGGGCCATCGACTCAACAGTGGCACTGGACTGGGTTCATATAGAGCTGCAGGACGATGAGGATCAAACGCAATGGATTGCAGCGACACTTGAGGCGGCAGCGGATCTGGCTGTGTGCGAAGGCGGTCCACTGATCGTCACGGCCATTAACGGTGAGGTGGCCGATCACGGCCGGTTCGAATCATTGTTGTGGGAAGGCAGCATTCGAGTACCCTTGTGGATTCGTGAAGGCGCCACCGGCTGCGGGCGGGTCAACCAGCCGAGTGGCAGCTTTGATGTTCTGGAAACGGTGCTGTCAAGCCTCAATGCCCGTGCAGAATCAGAGTCGGCTGACGAGTCGATAAATCTGCGATTGATTCGTGGCGGGTCGAGTAAGCTGCCACTCCGTTCGATTCGCATTTCACACCAGGATTGCGAAGCCGTCAGAACACCGGATTTCCTGTTTGTTCGAGCGCAATCTGAGGAATTCGGAGAGAAAGTGGCATTGTACGGCAAGCCACATGACGTCTGGAATGTGCACGATCTGAGTCACGAGTTTCCGGACGCCGTAGACGAGTTATCAGCTTGGCTGTTGAATAAAAGCCACTGAGCCTGCCTTTATGCTTGCCAGGCCCTTCGCCCTGCAGGCACAGGCGACATGCCTGTTGTAAAAGCATTGTCGACTCCTGATGCGTGTTTCAGAGGCGACGGCTCCGCACCGTAATCCCGCTCGTTTCGGATTTCGGGCGGAACCTATGCCCCGCAATCCTGTCTGTTATGATTTGTGGCCCCTTGGGGAATCGCCGTGGCGCAAGCTGCGACAGAGTCGAGTCTGCGGGTGGCTGTCCGCATGCAATAAGCATCCAGACAAAATCACTGGCGGTATGATTCTGCTGAGCCTGGTTCCCCGATCTCTGATTTCAACATGTGTCCAGCCACTGGATTTATTTTCAAATCGGCACCATGGTGTCGGAGTTCCCGCATGTCTGAAGCTTCTACTGAGATTTCGACGCAGTCCATTGATCTGCTTCACAAGGCCTATGCCGATCTGAAGGAGCAGATCGGGCGCGTGATTGTTGGTCAGGATGATGTGATCGACCAGCTGTTGATTGCCCTGTTCAGCCGGGGTCATTGTTTGCTGGAAGGCGCACCAGGTCTCGCCAAGACCCTTATGATCAGCACGTTGTCACGTTGTTTGTCGATGTCGTTTTCTCGAGTGCAGTTCACCCCGGACCTGATGCCGGCGGACATTACCGGGACTGATGTGTTGCAGGAAAACCGAGACACCGGTCAACGGGAATTTCGATTCATTCAGGGTCCTTTGTTTCACAATGTGGTACTGGCTGACGAGATAAATCGCACACCTCCTAAGACTCAGGCCGCTCTGCTGGAAGCGATGCAGGAACAGCAGGTGACCGTTGGTCAGACGATTCATCAGTTGAGCAGTCCATTTTTTGTTCTGGCGACTCAAAACCCTATCGAGCAGGAAGGTACGTATTCACTGCCGGAAGCTCAGCAGGACCGATTCATGTTCAAGGTGTTCGTGCAGTATCCATCGTTTGAAGAAGAACGCCAGATTGCTCGACAAACAACATCGGGCTATACCGCCGAAATCGTACCGGTATTGACAACAGACCAGGTGCTGCACATTCAGGATGTGGTGCGACAGGTGCCGATCTCCGATCATGTGATCAACTATGCCTTGGCAATTGTGCGACAAACTCGAGTCAACGAAGCCGGTGCACCGGAGTGGATTGAGGCGTGGCTCAGTTGGGGCGCGGGACCCCGCGCCGTTCAGAACCTGCTGCTGGGTGCGAAGTCTCGCGCTCTCTTACGAGGGCGGTCTCACGTTTCGACGGATGATATTCAGGCTCTCGTGGCACCTGTATTGCGGCATCGCATCACGCCAAATTTTACGGCTGAAAGTGAAGGAATCACATCGGACCATGTGGTGGAGCGACTGATTCAGGAAACACCATCAAGGGAAAGCGAACTCACGAGTGACCCACGACTTGGAAAGATATTTGCGGCCTGAGGAGATTGCGAAAGTATCGCGTCTCGAACTGCGGGCCCGCCATGTCGTTGAGGGGTTCGTTGCCGGACTGCACCGCAGTCCGTATTTTGGCCAGTCCACCGAATTCGTGCAGCACCGGGAGTATGTGGCCGGCGATGATTCGCGGCGCATTGACTGGAAAGTCTGGTCGCGATCGGACCGTTACTACATTAAGCAGTACGAAGAAGATACCAATGTTCGCGTGGTGCTGCTGGTCGACGGGTCCGAGTCGATGGACTTTGGGACGGGTCCGCTGACGAAATTTGACTACGGTCGTACGGTGGCTGCGGCTTTGGCCCTGCTTGTTTTACGGCAGAACGATTCGGTGGGTGCCGGACTGTTCGATACCGAGATTCGGTTTGTTATTCCGAGCAGCAGTCGGCGTAATCATCTTCAGGCGGTGCTGGCAGGACTGTCCCTGGAACGAGCGGTCGGGAAAACGGACATAACGAAAGTTTTGCACCGTGCGGCCGAGTCGATGAACCACCGCAGCATTGTGGTATTGATCTCTGATCTGCTGTGTGACCGTGATGCGCTGTTCCAAGGGCTGCAGCTGCTGCGACAGCGGAAGCACGAAGTGCTGATCATGCATGTGATGGATGATCAGGAACTGGATTTTGAGTATTCCGGCACATTGCGGTTCGAGGGTCTGGAGGCAACCGGCCGGTTGAGCTGTGACCCGGCTGCGTTACGCAGTGAGTATCTGAGGGCCATGGACCAGTTTCTGGAGACCGTCCGGCGTCGTTGTGCATCGAGTGTCATCGATTACAAGCTGGTACGGACGAGTGAGAATCTGGACGCTGCGTTGTCTCAGTTCTTAAATTTCAGAATTGGAATGAAAGCGAAGTGACCATTATCGGATTGAATCCCGCTCCTCGGTCAAGCCGGGTCACGAAGAACCTGTACTGCTGAACACCGAAAACTGAACACGGAAGACCGATCTCCCATGTCCTGGCTCACGCAGTACTTTCTAAACCCTGCATTCGTGCTGCCCGGGGCTGCGCTAGCTTCTGTGCCCATCATCATTCATCTGCTCAGCCGACTGCGTTATCGCAGGGTGCGTTTTGCGGCGATGGAGTTTTTGCTGCACAGTGATGAGATGAATCGGCGACGCCTGATCATTGAACAGCTGCTGCTGCTGCTGCTGCGAATTCTGGCCGTGCTGCTGATTGTGCTGCTGCTGGCCCGACTCATCCTTGATCCATCCACTATGTTGTTGCTCCGTGATGCAAAAGCTCACCATGTCCTGATTCTGGATGACACACTGTCAATGCGGGATCAGGACGGGCAGAACTCCGTGTTTGACAGGGCTGTGACGGTGCTGGAACGTATGTTGTCAGCCGGCAGCTATCGGCCCCGTACGATTCGCATTACCGTATTGACCATGACCGCTCCTGACCGCCCACTGGTCATCGATCGCGCGCTGGATGCTGGACTTCTGCAGGAACTGATCCCCAGGATCCGCAATATCAAATGCTCCTGGCGGTCAGCGTCGCCGGTCAATGGATTGAGAGCGGCCCTGAACCACCTGTCTGCGGCCAGCGGAGTGGTTCCTGTAGTTCACGTGCTCACTGATCTTCGTCGAATCGATTGGAATGACCGTCCGGAAGTGGTCACCGCGCTCGAATCACTGGGCG
>Ga0310123_10004238_pt1 | contig 10877 bp, 10 predicted proteins | sample CB6_AW_1057_MG_FD_203505 | JGI IMG/M metagenome (GOLD analysis project Ga0310123, IMG submission 203505) | Marine microbial communities from Western Arctic Ocean, Canada - CB6_AW_1057 | ecosystem: Environmental > Aquatic > Marine > Oceanic | place: Canada: Western Arctic Ocean | collected...
TCCTCGTTCTGCACGGGGCTCGGCGCCCCCTCGAACAGGGCGCGGGCCGCGGTGGTCTTGGGAAACGCCACCACGTCGCGCAGGCTGGCCGCGGCCGTGAACATCTTCACCATCCGATCGAGGCCGAGCGCGATCCCCCCGTGCGGGGGCGCGCCCGCGCGCAGGGCGCCCAGCAAGAAGCCGAACTTCCGCTCGATCTTCTCGGGGCCCATCCCGAGCATGCCCAGGACACGCTCCTGGAGGGCCGCGTCGTGGATTCGGATGCTCCCGGAGCCCAGCTCCGCTCCGTTGTACACCAGGTCGTACGCCAGGCCCCGCGCCCGGGCCGGGGCCTCGTCCAGGCACGCCAGATCCTCGGGGTGCGGGAGGACGAAGGGGTGGTGCCCGGGGGTGAGCCGGCCATCTTCCTCCTCGAAGAGCGGGAACTCCTCCACCCAGAGCCAGGCGTGCTCCCGCTCGCGCGTAGCCCCAAGCGCTGCGATCGCTCCGGTACGCGCTGCCGAAAGTGCGGGGGAGGTCAGCCGGTCAGGCCCCGCCGCCGCCAGCGCGAGGTCGCCCGTTCGGAGTCCCATTGCCTCGATCTGCCCCTCGTTCACGAAGCGGGCCATGGGCCCGGACGGCCCCTCGGCGCCCCGCTTGAGCCAGAGGAGCCCGGGCGCGCCCACCGCCTTGGCCTGAGCCTCGATCGCCTCGATCTCCCTGCGCGAGAGCCGCGCGCCGCCCTCGAGCACGAGACCGCGCACACGTCCCCCCGCCGCGAGTGCGGCCTGGAGGATGGGGGAGTCCGCCGGGGCCAGCACCCGGGTCCAGTCGAGAACCTCGAGCGACCAGCGGAGGTCCGGCCGGTCGCTCCCATACCGATCCATCGCCTCCGCCCACGTGATGCGCGGAAAGGGGAGCGGCGCCTCGACGTCCGCGACACGCGCGAGGGCGGCCATGAGCCCTTCCATCCACCGATAGATGTCCTCCGGTGCGATGAAGGAAGCCTCCAGGTCGATCTGCGTGAACTCCGGCTGCCGGTCCGCACGCAGATCCTCGTCCCGGAAGCAGCGCGCGATCTGGAAGTACCGGTCGAAGCCAGCCACCATGAGGATCTGCTTGTAGAGCTGGGGGCTCTGCGGGAGCGCGTAAAACTCGCCGGGGTGCACGCGGGAGGGCACCAGGTAATCGCGGGCCCCCTCCGGAGTCGACTTGGTGAGGATCGGCGTCTCGATCTCGAGGAAGCCCTGCCCGGACATGTAGTTCCGGGCCTCGAGCATCAGCCGGTGTCGGAGCGCGAGGGTGCGCTGGAGCTCCGGGCGGCGGAGGTCGAGCATGCGGTGGCGCAGGCGCAGGTCCTCCGACGGGGCCTCCTCCTCCGGCGCCCGGTAGACCGGAATCACTGGGGTGACCGCGGAGTTGAGGACGCTCAGGGTGCGCACGCGGACCTCGACCGCGCCGGTCGTGAGCTCGGGATTGGGGTCAGGGCGGAGCGCGACCTCCCCCTCTGCCGCGATCACGCTTTCGGGGCCGACCGTCTGCACCGCCTCGAGGCTCGCCGGCTCGGTCCAGTCGGGGCCAAGCGAGAGCTGCAGCAGTCCGCTCCGGTCGCGCAGATCGAGGAAGTAGAGGCCGCCCAAGTTACGGCGGCGGTGCACCCAGCCGACCACGCGCTGGGTGGATCCGGCGTGCTCCGGGCGCAGCGTCCCGACCATCCGGGTGCGTAGGGCAGTCCGTTCGATTTCGATCAACTAAGCTCCCTCACCGGGCTCCGAGGTGACGGTGGCTAAAGTGACTGAGTACCCCAACGTCACGCCGCACAGGTCCGCCAGCCAGTCCAGGACGGAGGCGTCCCGCCCGGGCACGAACGACTGGTGCCACTCGTCAGTCGCGCCGTAAAGCGCGCCCGCCACGATCAGGGCGACGTGGACCCAGGCTCTGGACGGGGGTCCGCCGGGGTGGCGCCGGTGCCCCCAGGCCAGGCAGGCGCCGAGGACCGCATAGAGCCCGAGATGCACGAGCTTGTCCCCCGCCGGAACGCGCGAGAGCAGCCCGGTCCCCAGTAGGTCAGGAACGGCGCTCAAGAAAAAGAGGACCGCCGCCCAGAGGACGGCCGGCCCCCACGAGACCCCCCAGGAAGCCACGACCGAATTGTACCGCCCCTGCTGCCCCGGCTCCACCCATCTGCGCCGGGGTACTCGAATGCATGCGCAAGCGACGCGACCCGACCGGCGACGCCAGAGTGAACCTGCTCTCGCTCACCCCGGCTGAGCTGCGGGCGCGCGTGGGAGAGGTCATGGGGGAGCGGGGCGAGCCGCCCTACCGGACGGATCAGGTCGCGTCCTGGGTGTACGGCGGCGAGGCGCGCTCGATCGCCGACATGACCAACCTGTCGCGCACGCTGCGCGAGGAGCTCGAGGACCAGTTTACCCTCCTCGAACCGGAGGTGGAGCGGGTGAGCCGCTCCGTCGACGGGACGGCCAAGCACCTCTGGTGCCTCCCGGACGGGGAGCTGGTCGAGTCGGTCCTCGTCCCCGCGGGTGAGCGCCTGACCCTCTGCATCTCGTCGCAGGCGGGATGCGCGATGGCGTGCACTTTCTGCGCGACGGGATGGAGCGGCTTCGCGCGCCAGCTCTCGGCCGGCGAGATCGTCGCACAGTACCGGGCGAGCCGCCGATGGGCTGCCGCCAAGGGCTATCCCGCGATCTCCAACATCGTGTTCATGGGAATGGGGGAGCCGTTCGCCAACCGTGCCGCGCTCTGGCCCGCACTCACGATCCTGAACCAGGGCTACGGGGTGGGCGCGCGCCGGATCACCGTCTCGACCGTCGGGGTCGTGCCCGGAATTCTCGAGCTGGCCCGGAGGCCGGAGCAGTTCCGCCTGGCCGTCTCCCTGCACGCCCCCGAGAGCGAGCTGCGCCGGCAGCTGATCCCGCTCGAGAAACGCCACCCCCTTCCCGAGCTGATGGAGGCGCTGCGTACCTTCGACGCCGCGGGCGGGAAGCGCATCACCTTCGAGTACACGATGATCGAGGGGGTAAACGACGATCCGGCACCCGCGGCCAAGCTCGCCACCCTGGCAGCGGGGCTCCAGGCGTTCGTGAACCTGATCCCATTCAATCCGATCCCGTACCGGAGCTGGAAGCCGAGCCCGCCGGAACGCATCAGAGCCTTCCAGAAGGTTCTCACCGACCGGGGAGTGAGCTGCGCGGTGCGCGAGCCACGCGGCCGCGACATCGATGCGGCGTGCGGCCAGCTGCGCGCGCAGGCGATCAAGGAGCGGGGGCTGCCTATCGTTGACGACAACGGGGGGGAGAGGGGGGCGGCGTAGCAGGTCGCTGAAGAAATAGGGGGCACCGCGCGCAGGGGGCTCGGCTAGTCGATCCCATCCCCGATTCGGTCCCACCGTATCTCCCTCAACCACGGGAAGGGGCGGAGCGAGCCCTTGTTGTAGCCGAAGTAGATGAAGACCGCCCGGCCCTCGAGCCGCCAACGCTCGAGCATCCCCCAGTAGCGGGAGTCCAGGCTGGTCTCGCGGTTGTCCCCGAGCATGAAGTAGCGGTCCTCCGGCACGATCAGCGGCCCCCAGCTGTCGCGCGTGGGCCGGTACGTGGCCGGGTCGCGCCCGGGAGCGAGAAACGCCTTCTGCCACTCCATCCACGGGTGCACCTCGTCCCCGAGGTCGATGTGGTGGACCCACGGCTCCTCGATCCGCTCACCATTGATGTAGAGCACCCGGTCCTCCATACGAAGGGTGTCGCCGGGCATCCCGATCAGCCGCTTCACCAGCTTCAGGTTCTCCTCGTGGGGAGGATCGAACACGATGACATCGAAGCGGCGGGGCTCCGAGTACCCAGGCAGGGTCGCCGTCGTGAAGGGGATGCGCCGGCCCAGCGCGAGCCGGTTCACCATCAGGAAGTCGCCGACCAGGAGCGTCGGCTCCATGGAGCCCGACGTGATCACGAAGTTCTGGATGACGAAGGAACGGAGCACGAGGAACAGAGCGATGGCGAGCAGGAGTGACTTCACTCCCTCCCACATCGACCCCCTGTCTCTCCCCGTAGACGCGCGCGCTCCCCCCGCGGCCTCCGGCCGTGGCTTGACCCGGGTGGCGGTCCCGTACACGCGCTCACGCTCCGTCTTCCTCGCCATCTATCGCTCGATCTCCTCGGTTCCAGTCGGGTTTGCCATCGCGCTGCCGGGCGCGGCGGCGGGCTGCGCTCGCTGCCGGGGAGCGAATCGCCGCAGGTCCCACCAGGGCCGCTCCGGCGGCTGCTCTTCCCCAGGCTCCGGCTGTGAGCCCGCCGGCGGCAGCGTCCACGCCTTCCCGAGCAATACTGAGACGTCGACGAAGAGGTTCGAGTCGGGCTCGCTCCGGACCGAACGGATCCCGAGCGCATCGGCCACCGCGCGCGCGGCCGCGACGTCGCCGACGCGGTCGAGCACCACAGAGGACTCGCGGTCGAAGCTCCCAGCGTTGCCGAAGTAGACGACGTCGAAGCCGACGTCACGGAGGGCGTCGGTCGCGGTGCGCGCCAGCTTGGGCAGGCCGGCCGCGTTCAGCACCTCCACCCGCACCCGCTCCCGCGGCGCGGTGATGGCGCGCACGGCATCCGCGGCGCTGGCGCGCACGGCGTCTGCGGCGCTGGCGCGCACGGCGTCTGCGGCGCTGGCGCCCGGGATCTCCCACCATTGCGAGAGGGCCGACCCGGCGAGCACGCCCAGCCCCACCAGGACCGCGACCAGGATCAGAGCTCGGATGAGCCGGCCCACGGCTGCCCCTCCGCCATCCGGTTCCAGAACCCGACCGTCTCCTTGCGCAGAGGACGCCCTCCCTCCAGCAGGAACGCGATCCGCGCGGCCACGATCTCCTTTACCACCTCGTCCATCTCTCCCGGCATGCGGGCCCGCAGGGCCGCACGCCATTCGTTCTTGAGTTCACGCCCGGGCTCCAGGAAGTCCGCGGCGTAGAGTGCGTACCCCGTCCGCCCGAGGTCCGGATGCCCGAGGGTATGCCAGGTCACGGCGGCCAGCAGTTCCCCGTCCTCCACCCCTTCGCGGCGCAGCATCACCCCCACGGCGGGTCCGTGCAGCACCGGCTCGGGCAGCTCGCGCAGCTCGTCGGACAAGAGCGCGCGCAGCTCCGGCTCGGGCTTCCCCTTGAGCGCGTCATGAAGATAGCCCGCCGCGACCCAGCGCGTACGCTCATCGGCAGGCAGCCCCACCCCGATCGCCCAATCCTCGAGCAGGCCGGCCACGCGCTCGACGTGACACCGGCGCCTCTCTCCGAGCGCGGCCCATGCAGGCAGCAGGCCGCGGGCGGCCCGCTCGACCAGGGGATGGGTCAAGAGAGCTCCAGGGTGACGTTGTCGATCAGCCGCGTGCCCCCGCAAAACGCGGCAGCCGCGAGCGCCCCACCCGGAGGCACCGGATCGACCCGGTCGAGCGAGCAGGCGTCCACCACTTCCGCGTACTGGAGGCGCATGATCGGACTCGAGTCGAGCGCGGCGCGCACCGCGTCGACGAGCGCGGAGGCGCTGCGCTCGCCCCCCTGGAAGCGCGCCAGCGCGTCGGCGAGCCCGCGCGCGAGCGTGGGCGCCGCGGCACGCTCCTCCGCGCTCAGATAGCTGTTGCGCGAGCTCACCGCGAGCCCGTCGGGCTCGCGCACTGTGGGTCCCGCCACGATCTCCACCCCCACCTCCAGGTCGCGCGCCATCCGCTCGATCAGCACGAGCTGCTGGAGGTCCTTGCGCCCGAATACCGCGAGGTCGGGTCGTACGAGCCCGAACAGCTTGGCCACCACGGTGAGCACGCCGCGGAAGTGCCCCGGACGGAAGGCGCCGCACAGGCGGTCGCCCATGGCACCCGGATCCACGCTCACCACGAGGTCTCCGACCGGATACACGTCCTCGACGGTGGGCAGGAAGACCAGGTCGGCGCCCCGCACCTCGAGCAGCGCCAGATCCCGATGCGAATCGCGCGGATAGGTGGCCAGGTCCTCGCCCGGTCCGAACTGGAGGGGGTTCACGAAGATGGACGCCGCCACCACGTCGGCGCGCTCCGCCGCCAGGTCTACGAGCCGGAGGTGCCCTTCGTGGAGGTAGCCCATGGTCGGCACGAAGCCGAGCCGCTGGCCGCGGCCGGTGAGCGCCGCACGTCCCCAGTCCAGCTCGGCGCGCGTGTGCGCGACGATCACGGTCGCCGTTCGGTGGGTGCCGCGCAGGTCACGGCCAGTGCCTGCGCGATCAGGAATCCTTGCCGAATGCGTGCTCGGGTCCGGGATAGGTGCCCGCGCGCACCTCGCGCACGTAGGCGCGCAGCCCGGTGCGAACCTCGTCCTCCACCTCGGCGAAGCGCTTGATGAAGCGGGGCCGGAAACCCGCGTTGAGTCCCAGCGCGTCGTAGAGCACGAGCACCTGCCCGTCGCACCCGGCACCCGCGCCGATGCCGATGGTGGGGACCTGGACGGCGCGCGTCACCTCCTTCGCCAGCTCGGCCGGCACCAGCTCGAGCACGATCGCGAACGCCCCTGCGGCCTCGAGCGCGCGCGCCTGCTCCACGAGCGCGCGGGCCTCGCGCTCTTCCCGCCCCTGCACCCGATATCCGCCCAGCGCGTGGATCGACTGCGGTCGCAGCCCGAGATGTCCGATCACCGCGATCCCGGCGGTGAAGAGCGCCGCCACCATTCCGCAGATGCGCGGATCCCCGCCTTCGACCTTGACCGCCTGGGCCCCCGCCTCTTTCAGGACGCGCCCCGCGTTCCGGATCGTCTCGTCCACGGAAACCTGGTAGGAGAGGAAGGGGAGGTCGACCGCCACGAAGGAGTTGGGCGCGCCGCGCCGCACGGCGGCGGCGTGGTGGATCATCTGTTCGAGGGTGACCGGGAGGGTGGAGTCGTAGCCGAGCACGATCTGGCCGAGCGAGTCGCCCACCAGGATCAGGTCGATCCCCTCCTCCTCGAGCAGGCGCGCGAACAGCGCGTCGTACGCCGTGAGTATCACGATCCGCTCGTCCCGGCGCTTCATCTCCTGAAAGCGCCGGACGGAGGGCCGGCCCTTGATGGTTCCGCTCTCGGTGGACACTTGGCGTGGGATGGGGGCGAGGCGTCCGTTCCGGGGCTAGCCCACAGGCGAAGTCTGGGGACGTGGCGCCGCGGCGAGCCTAAGAGACCCGTGTCAGGAGGCCCGGTTCCGCACGCGCGCTCGCTCCGGCGCGACGGAGCGCCCGGCCCGACTGCGACTCGTCGTCCTGTGGCCGCTATACTACAGAATGTCGCTCGTGCTCGACGCGGTGCTGGTCGCGGCGCTCGCCCGCGAGCTGGAGGCGCGGCTGCGAGGCGCCCGGCTGCGCGCCCTCCGCATGGACCGCGCACGGCGCTCGCTTGCGCTGCTCTTCCGCGAGGGCACCCTCCAGCTGGGGCTGAACGCGGAGGCCGGAACGATCGCCTGGCACGAGCCGGTGGCCGTGGAGCCAGGCGACCGCCCCCTCGCCGCTCGCCTGCGCGGCGCGCGCGCCCTCCCCGACGACCGCGTGCTCGTGCTCGAGCTGGCGCGCGCGCGCGGCGCGCCCCCCGGCGTGGATCTGATCGTCGAGTGGATCTCTAACCGCTGGAACGCGGTGCTCGCCGAGGGCCCCGAACGGATCGTGCGGCACGTGCTGGTCGAGCGGGCGGGAGAGCGCGCGCCGCGCGTCGGGCGGCCCTGGCCGGCGCCCGAGCCGTCCCCGCGCGCGGGCATGGACGGGTGGCTTCCGCTCGAGCGCTGGCGGGCGCTGCTGGTTCCCGTCGAACCCGGGCGCCGGCGGCGGGCGCTGCTCGCGGCGGTCGCGTGGACGTCGCCCCTCAACGCGGAGGCGCTGTTGGGGGCAGCCGAGGGGACGGCGACGGAGGGGGAGCCGGACGCCCGGGACGCGGAGCACGCCTTCGACGCGGGCCACCGGTCCTGGGAGGAGCTCGCGGCGGTCGCGCTCGGCTCGGCCGAGCCAGATCCCGTCCTGCTCTGGACCGGCGGCGGCCTCCAGCCCTATCCGCTCCCCCTCCCGGGCACGCCGGCCGAGCCCCAGCCCACGCTGCTCGCGGCGTTCACGCACGCGGCAGCCGCGGTCGGAGAGCTGCCGGCCGCCCTCCCCCCGGCGCTCCTCGACGCGCTCGCGGAGCGCGCGGTGCGGGCCTGGGCGCGGGCCGACGCGCTCCGGCGCGAGCTTGCGGAGAACCCCGATCCCGCGACGCTCCGGGGCACCGGCGATCTGCTCCTCGCCCGCCTGGCGGAGCTCGAGCGAGGGGTGGGCCGGGCGCGGCTCGCCGGGTTCGATGGCAGGCCGGTGGAGCTCGACCTGGACCCCACGCGCTCCCCTCAGGAGAACGCGTCCGCGTACTACGAGCGCGCGGGGCGCGCTGAGCGCGCGTGCGCCCGGCTGCCGGAGCTGATCGTCGAGGCCGAGCGGGAGGCGCGCCGGCTCGAGGGACTCGTGGAGAGAGCGCGCGCAGGCGAGGTGGGCGCGGAAGCTCTGCGCGCCGAGCTTCCCTCCCTCGAAGAAGGCGCCCGTGGGCCCGCGGCTCCCACGCTTCCCTACCGGGTCTACCGGAGCTCGGGCGGGCTCGAGATCCGAGTCGGCCGCGGAGCCCGGCACAACGACGACCTCACCTTCCATCATTCCGCCCCGGACGACGTCTGGCTGCACGCGCGCCACGCGTCCGGCGCGCACGTGGTCCTGCGCTGGCGGGGCGACGGCAATCCGCCGACGCGTGACCTGGCCGAGGCCGCCGTGCTGGCGGCACTGCACTCCAAGGCGCGCACCTCGGGAAGCGTGCCCGTCGACTGGACCCGCCGGAAATATGTGCGGAAGCCGCGCCGGTCGCCTCCCGGCCAGGTGCTGGTCGAGCGGACGAAGACGCTGTTCGTGGCACCCGACCCGCGGCTGGAGGAGCGGCTCCGGGTGTGAGCTCCCCGCTCCGGTCACGCGGGCCGATCAGCGCGGCGCGCGGATGAGCTCGATCACCCGGTCGGCGACCTCGTTCGGGATCGGGATCGAGAGATTGTACTGCGCGACCCTCCAGGCGCCGTCCTCCCGCACCAACACGCCGGAGCCGCGCGTCTCCCCGAGCGCGTCGTTGTCGAGCAGCTCGTCGAAGAACGCGGTGCGACCGTCCGAGGTAACGCTCACGTGGCGGGCGGGCGGGCGGTACGTCCACCCCCCGCCCGGACCGAAGTAGTGGCGCGCGTATTCCCGGAACTCCGCAACCGTCCAGCGTTCTGTGGCGTTGGTGCCGAGAAAGACAGCGTTCTCGGCGAAGTGGCTGAAGTAGCGGTCGAAGTCTCCGGCCGCGGCCGCGTCGTGAAAGTCGTCCAGCACGGCGGCGACCTCTCGCTCCTCGGCAGCGCCCAGTGCCGGGGTGAGAGTGGGCCCACGGGCGTAGGAGCCCGGGGAGGCGCACGCTGCGCCGGAGAGCGCCACCCCGATCGCGATTGGAGCGGCTACCAGCGCTGCCCTCATGTTCGCCTCCACGTCCTGGGAGCGGTGCGCGCTCAGCGCTCCGCGCGGTCGATCCCCTCTCGCAGCGATGCGAGAAACGCCGCCGCGCCGTCCACCCCCTCCCGCCCCAGTCGCGTGATCAGCGCGGAGCCCACCACCACGCCGTCCGCCACCTCCGCGACGGCGCGGGCCTGCTCCGGGGTCGAGATCCCAAACCCCACCGCGATCGGGAGCGTGACCCGCGCGCGCAGCGCGCTCACCTCCGAGGCCAGCTCTGCGCGCACCTGTGTCCGCGCGCCCGTGACGCCCGTGCGCGAGATGTAGTAGAGAAACCCCGAGCCGCCACGCGCCACCAGAGGCACGCGCTCCGGGGGCGTCGTCGGAGCGAGCAACCGGATCCAGTCCAGCCCCGCGCCCTGGACCGCGTCCTCCAGCTCCGGATCCGTTCCAACCGGCAGATCGGTGATCAGGATTCCTTGAGCGCCAGCCTCGGCCGCTTCGCGGCAGAAGACGGAGAGCCCCCGCCGCAGCGCGGGATTCAGGTAGGTGAAGAGCACGACCGGCGTGTCCCGCCGCGCCCGGAAGTCGGAGAGCGCCTCGAGCACCGTATCCACCGTCGTGCCCTGTTGGAGCGCGCGGAAGGAGGAGCGCTGGATGGTCGGGCCGTCGGCGAGTGGATCGCTGAAGGGGATGCCCAGCTCGATCACGTCCGCGCCCGCGTCGGCCGCGGCCTCGAGCATCGGCACGGTGGTCGCGCGCTCCGGGAAGCCCGCGGTCAGGTAGGGCACGAGCACGGCGCGCCCCTGTGCGGCCCGCTCGGCGAACCGGCGCGCGATCGCCGGGAGCCCGGCCGCGTCCCCAGGCTTCGCCTGTGGTCTCCGACCGGACGAGGTCGCGGGCGCCACTCTACGTAAGGTAGTCGGAGACGCGGATCCCGTACTTCTGAGGATCGGTCGTCTTCACGATCTGCCGGAGCGGCTGGCCGCCGTCCGTCTCCGACAGGTCGATGCCTGCGGTGCGGCCTGCCCCTGCGCCGTCTCCGGCTCGGCGGGGGCCTCCTCATGGAGGACCCCATGGAGCTGCTCGGTCGAGCCACCTGCGCCCGGGGCGGGGATCTCGACCCCCTCGGCGAGCAGGTCGACGTACTGGTACTTGAAGTGGACGAGGTCCTCCTCCCACAGGATCGTGAGCAGGTCGTCGCCCTCGCCTCGTCCCCTGCGGGTGCGCTGGATTACCCCGAGGAATCGGGTCAGCTCGTCCTGCTCTATTCCGGGGAGCAGGGTGATCTTGCGGATCCCGGCCTTGAAGAAGAGAAAGGCGAGCGAGTCGGAGCGGTTGTCCGCTCGATAGACCTCCTCGCCGCCGACCGTCAGGCGATCTTCCTCGATGGTCACGACCACCTGGTCGATGTCGCCCCACAGCTCCTT
>Ga0310123_10004241_pt1 | contig 10874 bp, 9 predicted proteins | sample CB6_AW_1057_MG_FD_203505 | JGI IMG/M metagenome (GOLD analysis project Ga0310123, IMG submission 203505) | Marine microbial communities from Western Arctic Ocean, Canada - CB6_AW_1057 | ecosystem: Environmental > Aquatic > Marine > Oceanic | place: Canada: Western Arctic Ocean | collected...
CGGCAGTCACGATCAGGTGAGCGTCAGCGTGCGGGTCAACCCAGCCAAGGCCGGTGAGCGGACACGTCCAGACGCCATGGCCGCCACCGAAGGCCTGGGCGAAGGCACACTGGACCAGGTGGTTGTCCTGCCTTTCAATGAGACGGCCATCGCCCGGAAGATACTGGAAGAGCACAAAGAAGAGCTGGCGGCGGTGATCATCGAACCGATGCTGGGATCCGTCGGCATGCTGCCGGCGACCACCGAGTTCCTGAGCATGCTGCGGGAGTTTACCCGAGACCACGGAATCATCTTGATCTTCGACGAGGTTATCAGCTACCGCGCTTCATCGGGGGGCGCACAGGAGTATTACGGCATCACTCCGGATATGACATCGCTGGGCAAGATCATCGGCGGTGGGTTCTCCATCGGAGCCTTCGGCGGCCGCAAGGACATCATGGACCTCTACGACCCGACTGCGCCCGGCGGACCCAGGGTGGCCCACGCTGGAACATTCAACGCCAACCCCGTGACCATGCTGGCAGGGACGGCGACCCTGGAACGACTTACTCCCGAGGTGTACCGGAAGCTGGCCGAGATGACCGAATATCTACGGGCCGGCATCCTCAAGGTTGGCGCGGAGTTGGAGGTGCCGGTCCAGGTCACCGGACTGGGTTCTTTGTTCGGTATCCATTTCACCGGCGACGAGCTCGTGGGATACCGGGACATCGCTGCCGAGGACGCAGCCTTCCGGCATCAGGTGTTCTTGGGATTGCTGAACGAAGGTATACTGATGGCCTCCAATCTGGTGGGGGCCGTTTCCACTGAGATCGGCGAGGCTGAGGTCGACGCTTTCACTGCGGCCCTGCGGCGGGTGTTGGAGCGAGCGCTGACGCCGGCCTCCTAGACGGGTACTCATCGCCAAGTAATCGGTATCCATTGCCAACAAAACGGTTTCTATTAAAAAGGAAACATGACCATGTTTGAAGGATTCGAGCAACAAGAATTAGCGGTCAACGGGACGACCATCAATCTGGTGAAGGGCGGCAGCGGCCCTCCTATCTTGATGCTCCACGGTTACCCCCAGACCCACGCAATGTGGAACAAGATCGCACCGCGATTGGCTGAGGACTTCACCGTGGTGTGCCCGGACCTGCGCGGCTACGGCGACAGCGGCAAGGTGGAGGGCGACCCGGAGCATGTGAACTATTCCAAGCGCACCATGGCCCAGGACCAGGTCGACGCCATGAAGCAGCTTGGCTTCGACAAGTTCTTCCTGGTGGGCCACGACCGGGGCGGCCGGGTGTCGCACCGCCTGACCAAAGACCACCCGGATAGCGTCCTCAAGTTGACCACTCTGGACATCATCCCCACGCGCAAGATGTTCCAGATCGTGGACAAGGATTTCGCCACCAACACCTATCACTGGTTCTTCCTGATCCAGCCCTTCGATTTCCCGGAGAAGGTGATCGGGGGCGACCCTGAGTTCTACGCGGGCCGGGGGTTTGCGCGGGTCAAGGACGCCGGCAAGGTGTTCACGCCCGAGGCGTTGGCCGACTATCTGCGCTGCTTCAACAACCCAGGCACGATCCATGCCGTCTGCGAGGACTACCGGGCCGGGGCCAGCATCGACTTGGTGCATGATGACGCGGACTTTGACCAGAAGGTAAACTGCCCGATGTTGGCGCTGTGGAGTTCCACCGGCTTCGTTGGGCGGACCCAAGACCCGCTCAAGATCTGGCAGGAATACGCCACCAACGTGCGGGGCCACTCGCTGCCCTGTGGTCATTACATCGCGGAAGAGCTGCCCGACGAGGCGTATTCGGCCATCAAAGGATTCCTGTCCGAATAAACGGCACGCGCATTAAAACCCGAAACCAAACTGATAGATGGAGGCAGACTCATGGGTTCGATCAGACTGTACACCGGAGACGACGGCCATTCCCACATCGAGGAGATTGACCCGACAGAGCATCCCGCCTGGAACACGCTGCACGGGGCCAAGGGAATCTTGTTCCGGGCCCAACAGCCCGGCTTCTTCAGCGACTGGCACATCGCGCCGCGCCGCCAGTACATCATCACCCTTTCGGGGGAGGCCGAGATCGGCCTGAAGGACGGCACCGTCCACCGCCTGGGAGCGGGAGACGTAAACCTCGCTGAAGACCTAACCGGCGACGGCCACACGACGCGGGTGGTCAGCAACGTGCCCCGCGTGACGGCGACGGTGCATCTGGAAGGGTAGTTCCTTCGCTGGACTTGAAAATCGTTTCGCAAGCGACAGTAGCGAATACAGACAGACTAAGCGACGGCGCGGAAAATAATCGGGGAGCCGCTTAGTCTGTTGCCAGGCCCAGCCCGCTATTGGTCCTACGGGCTACTAAATTCTGCCAACTTCAGCGTTGTAGACCGGGTTAAGTTCAACAATCTCGGGGCCGCCGTCGAACCAGTCTGATACTGTTTCGCGCCATTTGGTGTAGTGGGGGGCTGTGCGGTGGGCGACTTCCCAGGATTCGCGGTCCTTGTAGACCTCGTAGAGGTAGACCGTGTTTTCGTCTTTGCTGTCCGCATGGACGTCGAACCGCAGGCAGCCCGGCTCGTCGTTGTTGGACCCGATCGCGTCACCCATGGTGGCCTCGATGAATTCGTCGCGGTGCCCAGGTCTGATTTTGACGGTCACGAATAAGGCGAACATATTTCCTCCATTGATTTCTTGGCTGATTTCTCTGGGGGTTCCGGATGGGCGCGGCAGAGCGTGGGTCCCGCGCCAGCGCAATTATAGCCGTGGGTAATTAGCGAGACAACAATTCCCATTCATCTAACGACGAGGCCGAATCACGCGCCTGATGACACTGCTGGACGCCCGTTGTAGAATGGCTTATCCACTCGCTTATTAATCATTAGGGGGCCTACTTCATGGCCGATATTCCAGTCGTCTACACGCTAACCGTTTGCCCTGCCTGCGATGCCCTACGCGCCTCATGGAAGCGGCAGGGAATCGAGTATCAAGAGATTCGGGTTGATCAGAACCAAGACGATCTGGACGCCGCCCTCGACTACGGGGACGCCGTGCCCATCATCATCTATCCCGATGGCCGGGTGGAGGTGGGATTCGAGGGCATGACTGGTTGAGAGATCGGCTGACGGGCCGTTGGCCCGTCTCAGATACCCGGCGCAAGCAGATCAGGATCAACTACCAAAATCAGGGGCAGATATGGAGGGGCCATGGCTAGAGAAACCAGTGTTGTAACTCCCGAGCGGTTCTCACAGGGATTCGACTATCCCAGCTACGTGGACCAGATCAAGGTCAATAAGGCGCGGTTCGAAGGATTCTATAACGGATTCGAGTTAAGTCCAGAAGATGCCGTCTTCTTCAAGGAATTGGCCCAGCGTCCCAACGGTCCGGCCAAGATGATGGTCCTCGGAGAGGACTGGTGCGGCGACGTGGTCCGGGGTCTGCCGGTGTTGGCCCGCATCGCCGACGCCGCCGGAATTCCGATCAGCATCTTTCCCAGGGACACGCACACCGACATCATGAACGAGTTTCTGAAAGATGGGCAGCACATGTCCATCCCGGTGGCTGTGTTCTACACCGCGGACCACGACTACATCTGTCATTGGATCGAGCGGCCCGAGGTCGCGGCCAAGGAGCAGCACGAGATCGAGAAAGCCATCCGGGACGAGAATCCCGGCATCGATGAACAGGCTTTCGGCCGGGAACGCCGGACCCGCACCGGAGCCAAGGCCGAGGACTGGATCGCCGCCACGGTGGTGGAACTGAAAGAACTGCTCGCCAAGAGCCTGGCTTAGCACAAGCGGTTTTCTTAGGGGTTCAACAGCGCACGCCGAATCCGGCGTGCGCTGTTTTATTTTCTGTGCTTAGGCTACTGCTTCTGATCTAACAAGACCTTCCAGGTTGGGCCGTCGAGCGATCAAGAAAAGAACTGCGCCCAGCGTGTTGAACCCTGCCATCAGTAAGAAGGCCATGTTGTAGTCACCCAGTTCGTCCGCCATGAATCCCGTCAATGGCGCAGCGCTTAGCAGCAGTACGTTCATCGGTACTGTCGAGATTCCCAGTATCTTGCCGAATGAGGCCCGGCCGAAATACTCACCCCTGATGGCCGTGGTCAATGGCGTGCGTCCGCCGAACCCTATCCCGAACAACACCGCGAAGGCGTAAAGATAGAATAAATCGGAGCCCAATGTCAGGAGCACGACCCCCGCGCCTTGGATCCCAGTAAATATGAACAGGGCGACGTTTTTGGGTATCCGGTCTCCGATCCAGCCGCCTAAGAACTGGAACACGATAGCCACAGCAGTTTGTACAGTGATCACCCAGGCGGTGGTTTGCACATCGTATCCGAGGTCCTTCACCAACAACCCCAGTTGGGACATGATGGCCAGAACGGCCATGGAACCGAATCCGTGGCCGAAGGATATGCACCAAAATGCCTGAGTACGAAGGGCTTGGCCAATAGTCAGTTCCAGTTCATTTAGAGGCTGCTTGGCGCCCTCCACCGGAGCAGTGGAGGTCGTCACAGGAGGAACTCCATCGGGGTAATCGCCTATGTCCTCAGGCCGGTTCCGGATCAACTTGGGGAGGATGATTGCTGAGGCCAGGGCCACCAACGCCAGAAGCTCTGCGGTATGCCGCCAGCCGATACGGTCCGCTTCGGGATCGATCAGCCAAGCGATCAATGGCACCAGCGCCAACGAGCCGATCCCCATGCCCACCATCGCCAATCCCATCGCCATGCCGCGATTTCGCGCGAACCAATGGTTCAACAGTGTCATGACCGTGAGCCAGCCAGCTTGGCCCTGTCCGACCGACATGATGAAGTAGGCTAGATAGAACATCCACAGGTTCTCCACCCTGCTGAAAAGAAAGAAGCCTGCGGCGAGGATCAACAACCCGGTGAACACCATGAATCGTGTGCCCATGCGGTCGACCAAGTAACCAGCGATCGGACCGGAGAGACTGCCTTCGACCCGGGTGAAGCTTAGAGCCAGGCCCAACTGAGCGCGGCTCCAACCGAACTGGGACGACAACGCCACGGTCCAGACCGCGCTGGCCTGGAACACTGGCACAGAGGTGATAACCATGATGAAACCGCTGATGGCCACCATCCACCAGCCGTAGAAAGCGCCTCGGGCTTTGGAAACGGGGTTGCCCCAGATGCTTGCCATGCTTAAAAGACTAAACAAATATCATCGGACGGGGCCGGTGTCTCGAATCAAGTCAGGCCCGATAGTAGGATTACGTAATCGTATATAAGAATACGACAGAGCCATTTGTATTACAACAAGTCCGTTATTGACTAATGATTGGGAGCGTAGCCGGAGGAATCCCGCAACTTCTGTACCGTTCGGCCTCTGGACGCTAGAATGGGGCGCAGTCGCCAATGACCGGCGAGATGGTAATGCCAAATAGAGTTTGGAGGAGTGATGCAATACGGAGTTTTTTTGATGCCCTCTCATCCCCCAGAGCGGGACACCTTTCAAGGTCACCAATGGGACCTGGACTGTCTGGTCTTGGCCGACGAACTGGGATTCTCCGAGGCTTGGATCGGAGAGCACTACACATCGCCTTGGGAGCCGCTACCGTCGCCTGATCTGTTGATAGCCCAAGCCCTGATGCGAACCAAGAACATCCGTCTCGGCACGGGTGTGCACCTGCTGCCCTACCACCACCCTGCCGAACTGGCGTGCCGGGTGGCCTACCTGGACCACATGGCTCAGGGGCGCTTCATGTTCGGAATCGGATCTGGCGGTCTGCCGACAGACTACGACATGTTCGACGTGGACGGCATGAACGGTCAACACCGGGAGATGACCCGGGAGTCGATTGACATAATCCTTAAGCTATGGGCCGAAGACGAGCCTTTTCAGTACAAAGGCAAGTTCTGGAATGCCAGCCTGCCAGAGCCCATGCTTGGTACCCTCAGACATCATATCAAGCCCTTCCAGAAGCCCCATCCGCCCATTGGAGTCGCCTCGGTCAGTGTGGCCTCCGAGACCCTCAAGATCGCCGGCGAGCGCGGGTTCATCCCCATGAGCCTGGCGTTCAACGGTGATTACGTGATCAGCCACTGGGATGCGGTCCTGGAGGGCGCCAAGCGCAGCGGCAAGACCCCAAGCCGGAAGGACTGGCGGATAACGAGAGATGTCTGGGTGGCGGACTCGGATGACGAGGCTTACGACAAAGCGATCAACGGTATGCTAGGACGGGTCTGGGGTGAGTATCTGCTACCCCTTTTCGACAAGTTCGGGTTGCTCCATGTCATCAAGCACGACTCCAGCATCCCGGACTCGGCCGTCTCTCCGGAGTACATGGCCGAGAACGTCTGGCTAATAGGCTCGCCCGACACCGTGGAGAAGAAGATACTCAGTCTCTACGAGATGTGCGGCGGTTTTGGCACCCTGCTGTCGCTGGTCTACGACAACATGGACAACCAGAAAGGCTGGGAGAAGTCCATGAAGTTGCTGTCCCAAGAAGTAATGCCCCGGTTCTCGGGCATAAACCCCGACTAAACCCGATGTCAGGCATGTGGGGGCGTCCCGATTAGCCGAGACTCCCCCACTGCCGTCGCCCGGAGGCGGCGAAGGGTCTAGTTCTTCTGCCGCTAGCTTTGTCAGGGGCAACGGGAATTCTCGGCTGACCCCTCGGAATGACAACGAGGTGGATTGGTTCTACTTGGCGTCCTCCGTAGACGATTTGCCAAAAAGGCGTTCGTGTCAGCTACGAAATCTTCTTTCCCAGATACACGGGCAAATCATGGACCGCGCTATGAGCGAGCTACACAAAGATTTCCAACTCACTTCATCACGTCTGGGAGACGCGGACGGGCTGATCGGAGCAGCCGCCATCGTTTGGGACCAAGTTGGGACCAGTTGGGAGTAGATGGTTAGCGCCCGCCCGAAGTGACAACGCCCCTCTAGACTCACCCTAGTCGCTACTCCGACGCGGGAGGAGGAGGGAGAATCCCCTTCAACTGGCGGAAAAGGCTGGTCAGGAAGACCCCTATTAGCAGCGCCGCTATCGCCACCACCGTGGGTAGGAGCCAAGGGTAGCGATCGGTGAATGGTTTCGGAGGGACGGTAGGTCCCGTGAATTGAGGGTTGCCTGTATGGGCTCCCAATCCGGCCACCGGCAGGTCCTCGGTAACCAGATAGGGGAAGATGTGCTTCAGTTCATATGATGGAGCCCCTGCATCGGAGTTTCCGTAGTAGAGCCGATAGCTGCCGCCTGGTTCCGCGGGGAAGATCAATTTCCGCAAGAACCCACCGGCCTCGACGCTAGTCACGGTCAGCGGGGCATCATCCTCGTTGAAAATGGTCAGGCGAAAGTAACGGTGCCTGGACTCAGGATAGCCGATGGAAAGCTGGCGGCCCACGAACTTTGGCGTGTTGAAGACGTAAAGGTTCTCGGATTGGCGGAGTAGGGCCCAGAACTGATTGTCATAGCTCCCCTCCAATCTAACACGGCGGTAAAAGTTCTCTTGGGGAATGGTTAGCGACAGACTATTTGTTGGGAATCCCTGGTTCCCCAGGTCCAAAACCAGTTGCGTGCTCCTCCTTGTGGTGTCCTCCACCCTCTCCGATATATTTATCGGATATTCTGTCTGACGTGGCTGAATCTGCTGGGCGAAAAACACCACGGCTCCCTGCACGTCAAGGGGCGGAAGCTCTCCGTCAATGATGCGGACCCTGAGGTAGCGGGCGGTGCTGGATGGGTATTTCACCCGCGTGTCTCTGGTAGTGAAACCGCGCTCCGTGATCGTAAAGTCAAATATCTGACCACTCTCGTCAAGCACTCTCCAGTTCTCCCCATCCTCGCTTCCCTCCACTACGATATCCCGCTGAAAATTCTCAGACGAGGTGCCAATCTCCAATTCGTTGTGCAGAGTGCCTTGTTGGTTCAGATCCAAGACAAAGGACGTGTCTTGACCAGGGACGGTCCCCAGGTCCTGCATGGTCACCGATACCGACGCCCGTCTCTGTTCCCCCCTTTCCACCAACAGAATGTAGGGCACCTCCTGTTGGTTATTCTCTTCGACGACGCGGAGGTCGGAGAGGGTAGGTGCGGCATTGGCAAAGACATCGGTGTCCGGCACGACTTCCACCAACGAAGTCTCCAATAAAACGTCGGACACTGGGACAGGTTTAAAAAACTGCCATAGCTGGACGGAAAAGTCCGCCGACGCGATGGGAGCGGCAAGAAGCAGCAGCGTCGCTAGGGCCAGCACCGCCGGGAGCTTGAATCTCAATCTAGGCTTTCTGACCAAAGAGGAACCCCCTGATTGCCTGGCTATACCGCTGGTACACCAACCCGATGGCCAGCAACATTCCTCCCAGGGTAATAAACGCGGCGACTCTGTAACCTCGTTCCATCAAGAAAATGTCGAAGACGAAAAGTTTTAAGACTGGAACAATTAGGAGAGCCATTCCCGCTAGGCGCACCCTGCCCGATCGTATTGCGATTCCAACGGCGACGATTCCGATGGCGTACACCGACCACAATAGGGTCAATGATAATTGCATGGCACTAAAGAAATCGCTGCGTTGCTTTATTTCTTGACTGTCGAAGAACCGGACCGCCTCCGCGCTTAGGAACCATAGGATAACGACGTTGGCCACCACAACAAGGCCTAAGAATACATATTTCTCCTCCTTCGTTAACCGGTCCCCTTCTTTCCTGTAGAAGTAGGCCGCGGCCACCAAGACGGCCAGTACGACCAGGAAGATCAGGAAATGAAAGTTGAGGACAGGCAAGAAAGTAAGCGGGTCCAACTGCACCATAGAGGTATCGAAGAGGAGTAGCTTTAGGCAAGGAACGGCCAGCAGGCCCAGGCCCACCCACCGCAACGGAGCATGCCGCTTGGCAAGCCCGATGGCCAAAACTGCAGAGGCGTAAATCGTCCACATGGCAGTCAACGTGAGGAACTTTGCGTTAAGCAGGCTCTGGTCCGGCATTTCGCGGGAAAGAAGCAGTAATCGGCTGTCGAAATAGGCAATGACCTCGGCGGTGAACAGCCACAGTGTAAGGAAATTGGCCGCAACTGCCAGAATTGGTACGGCGTCTTTTTCCCAGTCCTCAAGGTGCTCCCTCTGCCTCCAATACAGGTAACAGGTTACCGAGAAAGCAGCGATGGAGGTGGCGAAGGTGGGAAAACGCTCGTTGAGCACCGGCGTGAAATCCACCAATTCCACCTGCGTATCAAACGCCAGCAGACGTAAGGCGGCCAGCGCCAGCACGCCCAGGCCGAAGGCGCGCATGGGCCACCTTGCCAGCAGGAAGCCCGTCCAAACTAAGACTGCACCTTCCGCGGCCCAGGCCACCGAGACCCAACTGCCGCTTAATTGTAGAGGCACCGCAACGGTGAGAAAGATCACGGCGATGGCGAGGGAGAATAAAGCCACATCAGGAGGTGTGCCAGTTCGCTTGATGGCTACTTGGGCCACCAGGCCATACAAGAGGGCAAGGCACAATGTAATCAGGCCGAACCAGATCTGGTAATCGTCCCATAGCAGGCCAAAGGTCAGTGCGTAGTAGAACGTCGCATTAAGGGTCAGGAGAGACCGGTCAACGAACCCAGGCACGCGACGCCACAGGATATGGAAGAGGGTGGTCGCGCCAACAAACACCAGGAACACACCGGTCAAGGCAAAGTGGACCGGTAACACCTCCTGGGAAGGAAACTGGTCCAGCCACAACGCGAAGAGGCCGTAGGAGCCGGCCAAGCCCACCATCGTGAACCACCGCCAGTTGCGGAAGGTCGAAACGCCAAGTATGCCCAGGTCGATAACCAGGATGTATACGAGCACCAGGCGAGGGTCCGGAAGGTCGCGCCCCAAAAGCACGGGGGTGATGAAGGCTCCAACGATACCCAGCAACGCGATGACCAGCGACTCGTAACGAAGCGCCAGCAGTACGCTCAAGACCACGACTAGGGCAAGGAAAAGGAATGCCGGCAGGGGCAGGATGAGTTCGTACAGACCGAAGGCGGCGTAGATCGACAGGTAGAGAATCCCTATACCCGCCGCCGTGACCGGCTGGGACCAGAGAGGGACGCGGCGCCGGGAATACTCGCCGGCTGCCAGCAGGGCTATCCCGGCGGCGATTCCCAGAGAGATTCGCCCGATGGGGCCGATCCAGTCATTATCGAAGGCCAGCTTGAGAAAGAAACCCGCTCCGATGGTCAGTGCTAGGGCGCCGATAATGGCGAACCAGTTCCTCCCCAGAACGTCTTCCCAGTCGATCCGATCTATCGAAAAGCGGGGAACTGAGCCTAGAGACCAACCTGATGGACCTATTCTTGATCCGGCACTGGTTTCAGGTCGAGAGTGAATCGGAACGGGAGCCCGTTCCGGCCTAAGCGCTTGAGCCCTTTGTGGCTCCCTCCCACGTTCCAATGCTTGGACCCGCTGCACGAGGCGGCCGATCAATTGCATCGCCTCATTCAACTCGCGGTGGACTTCGCCAATCTCTTGGTCGAAAGAGGGCGACGCGACCGGCCCAGTTGCGTCGCCCTCAGATGCGCCAGGTTCAAATGATGGAGTCGAGTCCGCTTGCCGAGTGGAAGAATCTTCGGTCAGAGACGCGCCGCAATTGGTGCAGAAGTTATCGTCTGCCGGTACCAGTTGGCTACAGTTGGGGCAATTCAGGCTGGCCATTTATTGCTCAATGTCAATTTCTCTAGTGAATCATTAGCAAAGTGTCAGATATTGCGCGAAGGTCATTTCCTATTCTCGGGCCCTAGAGGATTTGATCCAGCGCGCTAGTATATCCGTTTTGATGAACTTTGATGTATGGGATCTGAAAGCCTTTGTAGGCGACCTTGCCTGATGTAGTTAGATTTCGTGCCTTGGCAAGTTGGTGATTCCACACAAAAATCCAA
>Ga0310123_10004243_pt1 | contig 10871 bp, 9 predicted proteins | sample CB6_AW_1057_MG_FD_203505 | JGI IMG/M metagenome (GOLD analysis project Ga0310123, IMG submission 203505) | Marine microbial communities from Western Arctic Ocean, Canada - CB6_AW_1057 | ecosystem: Environmental > Aquatic > Marine > Oceanic | place: Canada: Western Arctic Ocean | collected...
GAAGCTTCGGGATGATCTCTTCCGCTCGGTACTTCTTACCTCGTGGCATCGAATGCCCTCCTTCAAATTGTGTCCAATTCACCGGATTATCACTTCGGATCTGGACCCGGTTGAAGGGGGCAGGCCAAGCTAGGACGATCTCGCGCTCTCACCCGCCAATAAGATAGCGGGCCGCAGACTTCGCCGCGCCGCGAATCCATTGGCCAGCGACCGATAAACGCCAAACCCCGAGCGGGAGAGCTGCTAGCCTCAAGCGGACGTTTAGGCAAAACTATGCTCTAAGCCTGAGTTTTGGTCTGCGGAGGTTCCTCATGGCGATTCCCCTGGACCGCCTCCCAGCTACCCTTCATCTCGCCATCGTTTAGTTCGCACTGGTGAGGAAAGCTCAGGTTGCAGTCGTTCATCGGTTTGAGAAGACTGGGATCCATCAGCTCATGGATGTCAAGTTGCATGGCCTCCCGTGAGTAGGCTGCCAGGTCGAGGATTCCCGTGTCCATTCGAATCGCGTCCTCGGGGCATACCTCGACGCAGTACCCGCAGTAGACGCAAACTCCTAGGTCGATGTCGAAGAGGATCGGATACTTCTCGACGTTGGGGTCGGGGTGCTCTCCGGGCACGATGGTGATGCACTTAGCCGGACAGACTGTCTCGCAGAGCATACAGCCTACACAACGGGGCGTGCCATCCTCGCGAACGGTGAGACGGTGGCGGCTGCGGAATCGTGACATGAGGGGCCTGAGTTCCTCGGGATACTGGACGGTGACAGAGGCGGGAAGGTGAACCAAACGGCCCAGGCGGTGCGCAATGTGGAGAAAGAGGTTGCGAAAGAAGTGCCGGAAGGTGATCTTTAGGCCGCTGAGGATCTGCGGGATGAAGAGCTTCTCCCAGAAGGTCAGCTCGGGCCTGCGGACGACGATTACTTTTGTAGCCATGCCGGCCCCTCGATAAAGTCCCCGATAATAATTAGCACCAGGGCCGTCACCACAACGTTGCCCACCGCGATCGGGAAGAGACCCTTCCAGCCCAGCGTCATAAGCTGGTCGTAGCGGAACCGCGGCAGCGTCCAACGAATCTGCATGAAGACAAAGCAGAAGATCACGACTTTGATCGAAAAGCTCATCACCCCGAGAAGGACGTAGACCCAGTTGGCAACGGCGTCTTCCGCAAGCCACGGCACCTGCCACCCGCCGAGAAACAGCGTGGTCGCCAGGCAGGCCACCATGATCGTCTCCAGGAAGTCCGTGAGGAAGAACATTCCAAACTTCATCCCGCTGTACTCGACGAAGTACCCGATGATTTCCGACTCGGCTTCCGGCAGGTCGAACGGAGCCCGCTTGGTTTCCGCCAGGGCCGCAGTCAGGAAGATTACGAACGCTACGGGCTGAGTGACGATTCCCCAGAGCGGGATCCAGCCGAAGAGCATCTCCCCTTGGCGTTCCACCAGCAGAGACAGGTCCATGGTTCCGTAAACCATGATTACGCCGATGACGGCGATGCCCAGGGCGATCTCATAAGAGATCATCTGCGCCATCGCCCTCAAGCCTCCCATGATTGCGTAGTTGTTGCGCGAGGCAAAGCCGCCGAGGATCACGCCATACACGCCCAGGGAGAGCATGGCAAAGATATAGAGCAGGGCCGCGTCAATATTGGCGACCTGGAGGTCGATCGTCAGGTCTCCCACAACGAGCGACGGGCCAAACGGGATTGCGGCGAACGCAACCAGGGCGAAAAAAACCGAAAACAAGGGAGCCAGTAGGTGGAGGGTCTTGTTCGCGCCCGCAGGCACGATGTCCTCCTTGGTAAACATCTTGATCGCATCGGCGATGCCGTGGAACAGGCCTAGCAGACGGAAACCAAAGATATCGGCGCGGTTGGCCCCGATCCGGTCCTGGATCAGCGCTGACTGCTTCCGCTCCACCCAGGTATGAAACCCGGCAAAGTTCAGGACTCCAAAAAAAACGATCCCCGCCAGCGCGAGCTTGATGAGCAAGAATTCCATCATGGTTCGGCCGCTCCTTTCGAGGCCGTCGCCAGATCAACTCCTTGCGTCCCGATGGTTTCGTAGCTTAATCCCTCGAAAGGTGTCACGGTCTCGGCAAGTCCCTGAAAGATTTCCTCCGGTTGGCGCCAGTCGAGCGGCAAACTCAGCTTGTGGGCCAGTTCCAGGAGAAAACGCCAGTCCTCTCGGGAATCAGCGAGCGGCGAAAAGGCGCGGCCGATGCGCTGCACACGGCCGTGGCAGTTCACGAAGGTTCCGTCCTTTTCGATATAGGCTGCGCTGGGCAGAACCCAATGGGCCAACGGCACGGTCGGGTTTTCGTTCGTGCCTGAGTAGATGAAGAGAGACACCTTTTCTGAGATTTGCCGGACTTTCTCTTCCCCAAAGAGCTCCAACAGGTCGTGCCCGAAGACCCACAACACTTCAAGGTCTCCCTTGATCGCCTGGTCCACAAGTTGCTCGGCAGTGGGGGCATCCGGGCCGGCAAAGCCCAGCAGGGTTGCTCCCAGTCTATTTGGGTTCTTGTCCGCTTTGATAAGGAAATCATCACTGGACCCAGGTTCCTCCGGGACAGAGGCGGTGACTTGTGCATCCAGATCGCGACGAAAAATCTGCTGGATCAGAAAAAGTTCTTCGTTGGTGAGTTGGGCCGAGGCGATCACGCCGATCCCGCCAGCGCGGCCGAGCGTAATGTCCGAGCTGTCCTGCCCTTTTTTCCAAGTCATCAAGGTCCCTGAGATCGTTGTGAGGGCCTGCTCCCAGGAAGCATCCGTCGATTCTCCTTTCGGCCCGCGCACCTTTTTGAGCCGTGCCTGGTCCACCCAGCCAAAACCATAGCGGCCTTCGTCGCATAACCACCATTGGTTGACATCCTCGTTGAAGCGGGGCTTGATGCGAATGACTCGAGCCCCGTCGTTCAAATGCGGCCTGTCAAGCACGTAGTGTAGATCGATGTTACATCCCTGGCTGCAGCCGTTGCAGACCGTGGGTGCGCTGGAGAGATACCAGACCCTGGCTTTGAATCGGAAGTCACTCTCCGTCAGGGCGCCTACGGGACAGATGTCCACAACGTTGGCTGAGTAGGGATTGTCGAGTACATCGCCGGGGTAGAGACCGAGTTCGGCCCGGTCCCCGCGGTTGAAGATACCGAACTCGCCGGTCTTGGTGATTTCGTCCGTGAAGCGCACACAGCGGGAGCAGAGAATACAGCGCTCTTGGTCCAGCATCACATGGGGGCCGAGTTTTACGGCTTTTTTCTTCTTGACCTTGTGCTCCTTGAAGCGCGGGTTATAGAGCCCGAAGTTCATGTAGAAATTTTGCAGGTCGCATTCACCGGATTGATCGCAGACCGGGCAGTCGAGTGGGTGGTTGGCCAGTAGAAACTCCAATACCGCGCGGCGGCCGTCCTCGGCCTTGTCGCTCTTGGTATGCACAACCATCTTATCACTCACGGGCATGTTGCAAGCAACTTGAAGCTTGGGGATCTTTTCCACTTCCACGAGGCAGATACGGCAATTGCCTGCGATGGAAAGCCCAGGGTGGTAACAGTAGCGCGGAATGAAGATCCCAAGTTTCTCCGCGGCCTGAATGACCGTGGTCCCATCGGGCACGTCCACCTCACGACCGTCGATGCTCAGGTTGGGCATGTTATGCCCCCCTTCTTCTCGGCACTCCCCCTGGTGCGAATATACTGCTCGAACTCGTCTCGAAACTTGGTGATGTAGGACTGGACCGGCCAGGCGGCCGCGTCCGCGAAGACGCAGATGGTGGTACCCTCCATGTCACCCGCAATGACGAGGAGGTCGTCCAGGTCTTGAATGGTCCCCTGCCATTCGACGATACGCTTCAAGATACGATGGACCCATCCGGTCCCTTCACGACACGGCGAACACTGCCCGCACGATTCGTCGGCGAAGAACCTCGCCGCGGAATCGAGCGCCTCGATCATGCAGGTGGTCTCATCCATCACGATCACTCCCCCTGACCCGGCCATGGTGCCCGCATTCCTGAGTGAGTCGAAGTCCATGGCCACGTCGATCTCATCGGCGGTCAAAATCTTGGCTGAGATACCACCGGGGATGACGGCCTTGAGTTTCTTGCCGTCGCGCAGACCACCGGCCTTCTCGATCAGTTCCCGCAAGGTTATGCCGACCGGCTCCTCGTAGACGCCGGGCCGGACTACGTGTCCGCACACACAGAAGAGCCGCGTGCCGCCCTGAGTCTCCGTGCCGATGCCGGCGAAGTGTTCGGCTCCCTTGCGAAGAATGAATGGGACACAGGCCAGGGTCTCCACATTGTTGACAATAGTAGGGCATGCGAAGAGACCCGAAATGGCCGGGAAGGGAGGCTTGAGCCTGGGAAAGCCCTTCCCGCCCTCAAGCGAAGTTAAGAGCGCGGTCTCTTCGCCACAGATGTACGCCCCCGCCCCACGGTGAATCACTACCTCCAAGTCAAAGCCAGTCTTCTGGATGTTCTTGCCAAGCCACCCTTGGCTGTAGGCCTCATCGACGGCGCGTTGTAAGCGCTTGGCGGACCGGAAGTACTCGCCCCGAATGTAGACATAGGCTTTATGAATACCGATGGCGTAGGCCGCAATGATCATCCCTTCGAGGAGCGCGTGAGGGTCTCGTTCCATGATGTAGCGGTCTTTGAAGGTACCGGGCTCGCCCTCGTCGGCGTTGACCACCAGGTACTTCGGTTTGTCCGTTTCCTTCGGAACGAAGGACCACTTCTTACCGGCCGGAAACCCCGCCCCTCCTAGGCCGCGCAGGTTGGCGCTGGAGACCTCGTCGATTACTTCCTGCGGGGTCATGGAGGTGAGGACTTTCCTGGCCGCGACGTATCCGTCATCAGCGACGTAATCTTCCAACCAGGTTCCATCCGGATCTTTGAAGTGTCTGGAGAGCACCGGCCCGTCGGCGCAGATGTAGGGTTCAGGTTCAGGCGTCGATTCCGGGTTGCCAGGCTCCGTGAGCGCATCCTGGATGATCGAGTCCACGCTCTTACCCTCGAGCGGACCGACGAAACGTTCGTCAAGCTGAGCCATGGGCGACATTTCACAGGCACACAGACACTCGACCTCTGTCAACGTGACCTCTCCTCTCGGGGTGGTCTCGCCGGGGCTGATCTTCAGGCGCTCCTTGATCTGGTCCATCAGATCGCCGGCCCCACGCAACAGGCATGGCAGACTCGTGCAGACCCGCAGCTCACGTCGGCCCACGGGTTCGGTGTGGAACATGTTGTAAAAGGAGACCACCTCGCGCACGTGGGAGCGTGCCACACCCAGGATGCGCGCGACCCAGGTTTCCGCCTCCTGGGAAACGTAACCTTGATTCTCCTGGACGAGCCACAACAGCGGCAGCATCGCTGCCCTGGGCTGCTCGTAGAGCTGCACGATCAACTCGGCTCTGGGTTCAAGGTCAGAAAAATTCACCTGTCGAGTTCCCCCCCGATCATGTTGACCGACCCGAAGGTGGGAACCAAGTCGGCGATCATATCCCCGGTAATGAGCTTGGGCAGAGCCGACATGATGGCGAAGCAAGGCGGGCGAACCCGCACCCGGTAGGCAGAGCCGGCTCCGTCGCTAACCACGTAGAATCCGAGCTCCCCGTTGGCCCCTTCCACCGGAAAGTACACCTCACCCTGCGGCGGGCGTATTTGGTGGCCATACATGACCAACTTGAACTGTTGCATGAGGCCTTCGATGTTGCCGTAGGTATCCTCCTTGGCAGGCAGGGAGACCCGCTTTTCATCTGCGGCAATGGACGCATGCTGGGCGCGACCCGAGCCCTCCAGCGTTGGTCCCGTCACCGCGCGACTGTCTGAGATGGAATAGATGTCTCCCACCTTGGCAAGGTCGACCATCTCCGCGGCTGGAATGGCTCGACCTGTTTCAGGGTTGACCTGGACCGGGCCGCCCGGAATGTCGCGCAGAGCCGCCTCCACAATGTGCATCGACTGCTCCATCTCTTCCATGCGAACGAGATAACGATCCATGTTGTCTCCGTGGGTCCCCACCGGCACATCGAACGGCAGCCGGTCGTAGACGGAGTACGGGCAGTCCTTGCGCACGTCGTAGTCCGTGCCGGTGGCGCGAAGAAAGGGGCCTGTGATCCCATAGGAGATGGCGTCTTCCGAGGAGATTATGCCGGTTCCAGACATACGGTCCACGAAGATGCGATTCCGCGTGAGCAGCCCATGCACCTCAGCCAGGACCTTGCGGGTCTCCTTAAAGGCTTCATAGCAAGGCTCGCTGAAATCATCGGGCAGGTCGGCCTTCACCCCGCCGACACGGCAGTAGCTGACCGTGAGACGCGCCCCGGTTACCTTCTCGACAAGATCCCAAAGATACTCACGCGCCTTGATCATGTAGAGAAAGACGGTGAACGCACCTAGCTCCATGGCGCTCGCGCCCACGCAGGTGAGGTGATCCGTGATGCGGGAAATCTCCGAGAGGATGACCCGGACGTAGTGGCAGCGCTCAGGAACCTCGACCCCCAGGAGCTTCTCCACGGTCATGCAGTAGCCCATGTTGTTGATGAGCGGGGAGACGTAGTTGAGCCGGTCGGTGTAGGGGATGACGCCGTTGTAGTCGACCACCTCCGCCATCTTCTCAAAGCCGCGGTGTAGGTAGCCGATCTCTACTTCGGCATCCAGGATCTGCTCACCGTCGAGCTTGGTCATTAATCGGACGATCCCGTGCATGGCCGGGTGCGCAGGGCCAATGTTGAGCATCATGTCCCGCGTATCGAGATCGCCTGTTTCCTGGGCATTTGCTTCTAAATCAGTAGTCATCATTCTCCGGCTTAAAAAATCTAGAAATCCAAAATCAGAAACAAACTCGAAACACGAACGTTCAAAAAGAACAAAACCAGCAGCGTCGTTTTGTCATTTTGTTATTCGGATTCGTTTCGGACTTCGGTTTTGGTGATTCGATTTAGTTGACTGGTCCAATCAGCGGCTGGCGCTTGTTGACGGGATAATCCTTGCGTAGCGGGTGGCCCTCAAACTCTTTGTACATGAGGATGCGTTTCAGATCCGGATGCCCCTGAAAGCGGATCCCGAACATGTCCCAAACCTCTCGCTCGAGCCAGTCTGCTCCGGCCCACAGTGAGGTCACCGATTCCAGTTCGGCAACAGTTCCATCGGCGGCCTCCTCCACGGGAACCACCAGTCGCAGCCGGTGCTTGTGCACGAGAGAGAAGAAGTGGTACGCAACCGCAAAGCGCGCCTCCCCCGGAGGCCCGGGCCACGGGTCCTCATCCGAGATCTGGGATGAGGGGCTCACCGCGACGCCCGAGGAAGCAAAGAAAGCCGGCGCAGGACCTTTACCAAAGGTCGAGTAGTCCACGGCGGTCAAGTCCATGAGAAAATTCATCTTAAAGGCCGAGTCATCTTTGAGGAACCGCGCTACTTCGAGCAGAAACTCCCGACATAGTACCACGGTTTCATCGCCACGGTAGGTGTGCCAAGCCGACACGGCCTTCGGGAAGCGCTGCTTAGCAAGCTCAATCAAAGAGGGCGTATTCATACTTCGAAGGTGTCCGGGCGAGGTTCTGGCGCAGGCCGCCAGCCACTGGTGTGCTGGTCCTGGATTTTGTTCTGGAGCTTCATCAGTCCGTCAAGGACCATCTCCGGCCGCGGGGGGCAGCCCGGGATATAAACATCCACCGGCATAATTGTGTCGATACCCATCACGGTCGCGTAGTTGTCATAGAATCCGCCTGTGCAAGTGCAGACTCCAAAGGCGACAACCCACTTGGGCTCGGCCATCTGGTCGTGGATTCGCCGCAAGACCGGCGCCATCTTGTGGCTGATTGTTCCCACGACGAAGAGCACGTCCGCCTGGCGCGGAGAAAACCTGGGAAGGCCCGCCCCGAAGCGGTCGACGTCGTAGTGAGAACAGGCCGTGGCCATGTACTCCATGCCGCAGCATGCGGTCACGAAGGGATACTGAAAGATCGAAAACTTCCGGGCCCAGCCAAGGGCCGCATCGAGTCGACTGGTCATGAACGAATCGTTCAACATTTCAATGCCCTTTCAGGGCTCATTGCCATTTCAGGGCGCCGTTGTCCCAAGCATAAACGTAGCCAATCATCAGGACCCCGAGAAAGACTCCCATTTCCACCAGGCCCACCATCCCCAGCTCGCGGTAGATCACGGCCCAGGGGTAAAGGAAGACGAGTTCGACGTCGAACAGAATGAACAGGATCGCGGTCAGATAGAACTTGATCGCCAGCTTCCCGCCAGGCAGCGAGAAGGGCTCCTCTCCGCACTCGAACGGCTCTGACTTCACCGCTGAGGGCTTCTTCTTACCCAGCGTGGAGGCCAACAGCACCATGGTTCCCGTAATCGCACCGGCCAAAGCAAAACAGACCGCTATACCTAGGTACTCGCTCATCATTGGATCACCTCGCGAGCATTATACACAATGTGGCATCGCCGAAGTCGAAAAATGGAAGATGTGACCAGGCATCCCCCAAAACGCGCCGACCTGCTCAAGAATGCATCGAGCAAGGGGACTGGCTCCAAGCAAGTTATGAACTGCCGACCAGCGTTGCGTCTAGGTGACTGTCCCCTTTCTCGGCGTTTTTCTTTACTTTCCATCACGGCGCCACCGCCCAGAGCGAGAGACTGCCGGGGAAGATTCCACCAATCACTGTGACCAGCGCGGCCACCGACAGCGCCACAGCTACTGCCCACGGGCAGCTCGCAGGCTTCGGCTCCTGCGGTTCTTTCATGTACATGAGGACCACCACGCGTAGGTAGACAAAGGCAGAGATCACGCTGCAAACCACGGCCAGGATTGCCAAAGCCCAATGGCCAGCGCTTACGATGCTTTGGATGACCACGAACTTGGCCACAAATCCTGCCGTGGGTGGGATGCCGGTCAGCGACAAGAGGAAGAGTAGCATCAGCGCGGCGGTTCCGGGCCGTTGCGCGGCTAGGCCTTGGTAACCGTTTAGGCTCTCGCCCCGCTCGCCCAGCGCGGTGACCACGCCAAAAGCCCCCAGCGTCATGAAGACATAGAGGAACGCGTAAATCATCGTGGCCGAGGCTCCTTCGGGCGTCCCGGAAATGAATCCCAACAGAGCGTAGCCCGCATGTGCTATCGACGAATACGCCAGGAGGCGTTTCATATCCGTTTGGGAAATGGCGATGACGCTCCCCACGATAATCGAGAGCGCGGCAAGCCCCGCCAGAACCACGGGCAAGACCGTAGCATCGGCGGCGAACGAGACCAGGCAGACGCGTCCCAGCACGGCCAAACCAGCGGCCTTGGAGGCGGTAGCCAAGAAGGCTGCGACCGGGGCGCTCGCACCCTGGTAAGCGTCCGGTGCCCAGGCATGGAACGGAAACGCGGCAATCTTAAAGGCCAGCCCCGCGGCCAACAGACTGATCGCCGCCAAGAGGATCTGGTTACTCTCAAGTCCGTTTTCGGAAATAGCGGAGCCAATAGCTGCGAATTGTGTGGTGCCCGTGACACCGTAGGTCAGAGCGATCCCGTAGAGGAGTATGGCCGATGCGAAGGAACCCAGAAGGAAGTATTTGATCGCCGCCTCGTTCGCCAGGGGCTTGTTAACCGTGATCCCGACCAGGATGTATGAGCAGAGTGTTGTCAGCTCCAGGCTCAAGTAGAGGGTCAACAGATCGAAGGCACTGGCCGCGAACATCATGCCTGTCGAGGCCAACAGGAGCAGCGCATGGTACTCCGCGGGACGAACACGCTCCGAGTCAATACGCCTCTGCGAAAGGAGTGCAACCAGAGCCAGCGCGGAGGCGATCAGAATCTTGAAGAATTGGGAGTAGCTGTCCACAATCATCATGGGAGGATCCCCGAACCCGGTCTTGGTGCTCCCGGACAAGAGCCAGACGGAGGCTACGGCCGCGGCCAGCGCAGCAAGAACCGTCGCGGCTACTGCCACTCGCGCTTGCTGTATCCGCCGCGCCGCGAGGATCAGCGCCAATGCCATTCCGACCAGTATCAGCTCCGGCCAGAGGAGGGCCACGTCAGTCATGTTCGCGACGTTCATGGAGTGGCTCCGAAAGTCAACAACAGTGCCTTCACGGGAACATCGAGAAAGTCAAGAATGAAATCAGGGTGAAGGCCGAGACAGACGGCGAGGATTGCCAGGGGTGCCAACGTCGCGATCTCACGGGCGTTGAGTTCGAGCTTGAGCCCCGCAAGCCCTGGGTTTATCTCGCCCATGACCACCCGGTAGTAGAGCCAAAACATGTAGGTCGTTCCCAACGCTACACCCCAGATCGCCATGCCGCCGAGCCAGTAGGCCTGAGTGTTGAAGGTGCCGCCGATGATGAGGAACTCGCCTACGAAAGAATTCAAACCCGGGAAGCCTGCGGCAGCCAGGCAAAAGAGCGCCAAGAAAGTGGAGTAGCACGGCGCGAGTTTGGCAACTCCGCCGTAGTCTTTGATCTGGCGCGTGTGGGTACGCTCGTAGATCATGCCAACGCAGAGGAAGAGCGCCGCGCTGATAATCCCATGATTGATCATCTGCAGGATCGCGCCCTCGACCCCGCTTTGGTTGCGTGTGAAGATGCCCAACGTGACGAAACCCATGTGGCTCACACTCGAGTAGGCGATCAGACGCTTCACGTCGGTCTGGGCCAGGGTCACATAAGCTCCGTAGACGATCGCTACCACGGAGATGATAAGCATCGTCGTGCGGAAGACCTCGACGGCGTCGGGAAGGATCGGCAGCGAAATCCGCAGCAGTCCGTAGGCGCCCATCTTGAGCAGGATTCCGGCCAGGATCACGCTCCCCGCGGTGGGCGCCTCGGTGTGAGCATCGGGGAGCCAAGTATGCACCGGGAACATGGGCACCTTGACCGCGAAGGCGGCGAGGAAGGCCAG
>Ga0310123_10004246_pt1 | contig 10869 bp, 7 predicted proteins | sample CB6_AW_1057_MG_FD_203505 | JGI IMG/M metagenome (GOLD analysis project Ga0310123, IMG submission 203505) | Marine microbial communities from Western Arctic Ocean, Canada - CB6_AW_1057 | ecosystem: Environmental > Aquatic > Marine > Oceanic | place: Canada: Western Arctic Ocean | collected...
CGCTCACACTCGCACGCCGTATCGGCCTGCGGCTGTCCGAAGACCTTCAGGAAGTAGGGACCCTTGGAGGGGTCGGGGAGCTGCACGGCGCGGGTGCCGGTGGGCAGGCCGCCGTATGCCTGCGTCGAGGCGGTCACCTGGTGGAAGGCGTCGTAGAGCACTTCGGCGGTGAGCCGCTTGGGGTAGTACCTCGAGAAGTTCTGCTTGTCCTTGAGGTTGTAGTCGTTGGGCAGGGAACTGAGCTGGTAGGTGTTGGACCGACAGATCAGTCGCACCAGTCCCTTGAGGTCGAACTTGTTGGCGATGAAGTGTTCGGCGAGCCCGTTGAGCAGCACGGGGTTCGACGGCGGGTTGGTCGCCCGCATATCGTCCTCGGGCTCGACGATCCCTCGATCAAAGAAGTGCTTCCAGTAGCGGTTGACCAGGGCGTGAGCGAAGAACGGGTTGTCCTTGCGGGCCATCCAGTCGGCCAGGTACTGCCGCGGATCGTGATCGACGGGGATATCCAGTGCGGGACTTCCCAGGCCGGTCGGCTTGAGAGTGTCGCCACTGCGGGGGTTCTTGGCCGAAGCGGCGCCGGGGTTATGAACGATCCGCCGGTCACGAGCGGTTCTCACGAATCCGGGCAGGGTGACGTTCTTCTTGGTCACGCGGCTGAAGAAGGCCGAGAAGCCGTAGTAATCGTTCTGGCTCCACTTCTCGAACGGGTGGTGATGGCAGCGGGCACACTGGATCCTCAGGCCCAGGAACAACTGAGCCGTATCCTCGACCTGCTCGTTGACCTGATCGACCTCGCGGAACCACACCACTCCGGGCGACTCGGTCCACTGCCCCGACGCCGCGATGATCTCGCGGACGAACTCGTCGTAGGGCTTGTTGCTATAGAGGCTGTTCCAGATCCAGCGGTAGAAGGCGTAGGTCGACCCGGTGTCGTCGTTGCCTCGCTTCTTGTTCCGCAGAACCATGTTCCACTTGTTGGTGAAGTAGTCGGCGTACTCGGGGCTGTCCAGCAACTGGTCGATCACCTTGTCCCGCTTCTTGGGATCCTTGTCGGCCAGGAACTTCGCGGCCTCCTCGGCGGCCGGAAGGGCTCCGGTCACATCGACGTAGACGCGACGCAGGAAGGTGGCATCGTCGGCCACCGGTGAGGCGGGGATGCCCAGCAGCTTGAGTTTTCCGAACACGGCCGTATCGATCAGGTTCTTCTCGGCCGGCAGGTTCACCACGTCGGCTCCCAGCGGGATGGTGGCGCGGTAGGTCGAGACCTGGCCCTGGTAGCGAGCCATGATCGCCACCTCGCCGGCCAGGTCGAGTGTCTTGATCAGACCGGTCACGGTCGCCTCGGCCATCTCCGTGTCGTTGGCCTCGTAGAGAGCCATCTGGGTGACATCCTCGACGGTGCCGTCGCTGTAGGTCGCCAGGGTGGTGATCTGCTGGTCGCTGCCGCGACCCATCACGCGGGTGACCGGGTAGCACTTGATGCCGACCACGACCGGGTCGCTGGCCTGGCCTCGGGGCATGCCCTGCTCGACCCAGCGGTGGATCAGCCGATACTCGTGGCTGTCGACATCCATCCGCTTGCCGCCTCCGTGAGGCGATCGGCCGACGGCCTTCTGCAACAACAGGCTATCGCCGGGTGCCGAGGGAAACAGGCGACGTCCGCGACCTTCCTTGACCAGGAACTCGTAGTCGTCTTCGGGGTAGAAGCCCAGCAGCGAGAGCTTGAAGCCGTTCTGGCCGCTGGCCTTGCCGTGGCAGCCTCCGCTGTTGCAACCGAGCTTGGTGAAGATCGGAACGATCTGGTTCTTGAAGTTGATCGGAATCTGCTGAGTCACGCCTTCGACCTTGATCTTCAACGTCGCCGACTTGCCGTTGGCGCCGGTGGCGGTGACCACCGCATCGCCGTCGGCTGAGGGGGTCACCAGGCCGGTCTGGTCCACGTTCACGATGCCCGCGGGGGCGGCCGAGTACTTGACGGTGTGAGTGTGATCACGCAGTTGGCCAGTGGCGTAGACGCCGGTGACGTACAGCTGCTGGCGGGCATCACGTCCGCGGATCGTGACCCCCTTGCCGGTCAGATTCGGCTCGACCTTCAACGAGTTCAGGGCTCCCGGATCTCCCAATCCCTTGGGCTTGGCCGGGGCGGCAGCAAAAGCCGCCGTCGTCAAGGACACCACGGCCAGTGCCGCGAAAATGACCTGCATCCTGTTCCAACTTCGACTCATGCGAATGATCCTCTCGTTCTTTTCGTTCAAGCCAACATCGCCGGAGGCGGTGTCGGCCCAGTCCGTTGTTTTAGATTCGTGTCCCCGTGGGGCCGATCGTGTCGGTTTGCTTGTTGGGTGGGCCACGGCCCGAGGTGGGGGCTTTCCGGGCTAACGCCGGGAGCAGTCGGGTGTGGTGACTGTCTGTGGTGGGAAAAAACAGGTGGGAAAGCGGGCAAACCGCTCTATCCATAATACGCAGCCGCGCTCCTGCGGTGCAACAACCTTCGCTTGTCTAAACAACATATCAATATTGACCAAAATGTCAATTAGTGTCCTGAGGGACCAGCACTTCGGTGGAATCGGTCGACGAGTTCCGGCCGCCGGACTCGAGAAAACTTGGGGGAGTTCCTCATTGGAACCACCTCCACGGTCCTCTAGAATAATGGACCTCACCACCGAAGAGGGCCTCCACCCTCCCAGGGTGGACACCCGTTCCCGGGATGGACCACGGGACGGCCATAAGCGGCACTGAGTCATCAACCCGGCCTCCTGTCCGGATCGGTCGCGTGAGGGGAATCCCTCGCCGCCGACTGAGACACGTTTTCCTCTACAGTTATCCTGTATAGTAATGTAGATCGGCATAACTTCACCGCTGACCCCAGTCGAGAGTGATTCGAGTCGGTTTGCTGTCCGTTGAGACGGGCATGAGCCGACCGGCGATCTGGAACAGCGGCGGATGATTCGAGAGCAACCTATGAGCAACTTCGCCCCTCCAGCGACCGACGAGCTAGATTTCAACACGATCGACGAAGCGGTCGAGGCGTTGCGTCGCGGACTGATGGTGATTGTGGTCGACGCGGCAGAGCGAGAAAACGAGGGAGATTTCATCTGTGCTGCCGAGTCGATCACAGCCGAACAGGTCGACTTCATGCTCCGTCACGGCAGCGGAGTACTCTGTGTGCCGATGTCCGAGGAGGTTGCCGAGCAGCTGCAGTTGTCTCCGCTGGCTGACACCCACGGGCCGGGGACGCAGACAGCCACCAACTTCCTGACTCCACTGGACCACGTCTCAGCCGGCACCGGAGTCAGCGCGGCCAACCGGGCGACGACCATCCGCGCGATTGCTTCGGCCGAGAGCCGGGCCAAGGACTTCGTCCGTCCCGGCCACACCAGCATGTTGCAGGCCAAGGCCGGAGGGGTACTCAGACGGGCCGGCCACACCGAAGCGACCGTCGACCTGGTCCAGATGGCCGGCGGCCAACCGGTCGGCTGCCTGATCGAAATTCTCTCGCAGCACGGTGACGGCATGGCCGACGGAGACGAGTTGCGTCAGATCGCCGCCGAGTTCGGACTGCCGATCATCTCGATCGAAGACCTGATCCGGCACCGTCGGATGCGGGAACAGCTGGTCACTCGTGAGGTCGAGGTGCCGATCGTGACCCGCTTCGGGCCGACCCGGGTGATCGCCTACTCGGTCGACCACGAGGACCAGCAGCCGATGGCGATCGTCTGGGGACAACTCTCCTCGGCCAAAGCCCCCCTGGTCCGCATGCACTCCTCATGCTTCACCGGCGACGTGCTCGAATCGCTCCGCTGCGACTGCGGCGACCAGCTGCATTTGGCGATGGATGCGATCGGCAAGGAAGGCGTGGGTGCGGTGATCTACCTGCCACAGGAAGGCCGCGGGATCGGGCTGGTCGCCAAGCTCAAGGCCTACCAACTGCAGGACCAGGGCTACGACACGGTCGAGGCGAACCACAAGCTGGGCTTCAAGGCTGACATGCGCGACTACATGATCGGACTGCAGATCCTCAAGGACCTCGGGCTCTCACAGATCCGGCTGCTGACCAACAATCCCAACAAGGCCGACGCCTTCCCGGCCTGGGACCTGACGGTCCTGGAGCAGGTTCCGATCGTGGCACCGCCGGAGGCCCACCGGGCCGGATACCTGGCCACCAAGCGAGAAAAACTCGGGCACACTATCCCCGAATCGGCCATCGGCCGCCCACTCGACAATCAGCAGCTCCCGGGCAACGAGTCTATTCGGCACAGCTTGCAACCTGATCGGTGACCACTATACTTGCGGTTTCCCGCTCTCGGTGAGCGGGCAGGTGGTGAACCCACGCGACTGCTGGAGCACGATGATGGGCCAGAAATGTGCTATTTGCGGCAAGTCGCCCCAGGTCGGTAACCGCGTCTCGCAACGGGGCAAGGCCAAGTACCTGGGTGGCAACGGCCGCAAGACGACCGGGATCTCCAAACGCCGCTTCAGACCGAACCTGCAGAAGATCCGCATCCAGTTGGGTGGCGGAACCGCCACACGACGGGTCTGCACCAAGTGCATCCGCAGTGGCCTGATCCAGAAGGTCGTTGTCCGCAAGGCGTTCACCGAGCCCGAGGCGACGGCCACCTGAGACCGGTCGAGGCCGGTCCACTTCGGTCAAAGCTGCTTGAGGCCAACTGAGGCTTACTCGACCGCTGAGCGGGGACTCCCGCCGACGGTGCTCTCATGTCCGATTTGCATCCCGACCAATCGTCAGCCGCCCGCCTGACCCGCGACGACGTGCTGCGGGTCGCGCGACTGGCACGACTGACGCTCAGCGAGTCGGAGATCGAGGCCTTCACCGGGCAGCTGGGACAGGTGCTCGACTACGTCGGGATTCTCGACGAAGCCGACACCGAGGGAGTCGAGCCTCTGGCGGGCGCATCCGAGCGAACCGATGTGCTCCGCGAAGACCTGCCTGGTGAGTCGCTGACCCGATCCCAGGCACTCTCGGGAGCACCACGCCACGACGAGCGTTTCTTCCTGGTGCCCGCCATGCTGGACACCTCGGCCGAGTGACCCACCAGGTAATCTCATGACCGCCTGCCGCGAACCCGCTGCGGTGCTGCTCGAGCAACTCGCCGGTGGCCAGGCGACTTCGCTGGCATTGACCGAGGCGTGCCTGGGTGAGATCGCCGCTCACGACGAGTCGATCGGGGCCTTCCTGCACATCGCGGGTGACGCGGCCCGCGCGTCGGCCGAGTCGATCGATCGGCGACGTGCCGCCGGCGAACCGCTGGGGCCACTGGCCGGCCTGCCCGTGGCACTCAAGGATGTGCTGGTCACCTCCGACCAGCCCACCACCTGTGCCAGCCGCATGCTCGAGGGCTGGAATCCGCCCTACGACGCTCATACCGTCGAACGACTCCGCGCAGCCGACGCGGTGCTGATCGGCAAGACGAACATGGACGAGTTTGCGATGGGCTCGACGACCGAGAACTCGGCATTCGGCCCCACCCGCACCCCCTGGCGACTCGACTGTGTCGCCGGAGGATCCAGTGGCGGCTCGGCAGCGGCCGTCTCCGCCGGCTTTGCCCCATTGGCCGTCGGCAGCGACACCGGCGGCTCGATTCGCCAACCCGCCTGTTTCTGCGGAGTCGTCGGTCTGAAGCCGACCTACGGCCGAGTCAGTCGCTACGGGCTGGTGGCCTACGCCAGTTCGCTGGACCAGGTCGGACCCTTCGCCCGCGATGTCGCGTCGACCGCCTTGCTGCTGGAAGTGCTCGCCGGTCACGACTCCCGAGACGGGACCTGTGCCGATGAGCCCGTCCCCGGCTACTCTGAAAGACTCGATCAGCCGCTGGAGGGTCTGCGGATCGGAATCTGCCCGGAACATTTCTCCGAGGGGCTCGACGGGGAAGTCCGCCAGACGATCGAGCGGGCACTGGACGTGTACCGCGGACTGGGAGCGGAGATTCGGGAGATCGAGCTGCCAAACGCGAAGTTCGCCGTGGCCTGCTACTACCTGGTGGCTCCCTCCGAGGCCAGCAGCAACCTCGCACGCTACGACGGGATCCACTACGGCCGCCGGGTCGACGACTACGAAGGGCTGGTCGAGATGTACTCGGACAGCCGCGGGACGGCCTTTGGCAGCGAGGTCAAACGCCGGATCATGCTCGGCACCTACGCACTCTCGGCCGGCTACTACGATGCCTACTACCTCAAGGCACAAAAGGTCCGCAGGCTGATTGCAGAGGACTACTCCCGGGCGTTCGCATCCGTGGACGTGATCGCCTCGCCGGTCGCCCCCACCCCGGCGGTCCCGCTGGGCCAGTTGACCGACGACCCGCTGGAGATGTACCTGGCCGACATCTACACCATCAGCGCCAACCTGGCCGGGATCCCGGGCATCTCGATCCCCGCCGGGTTCAGCTCCGATGGCCGGCCAATCGGACTGCAGCTGCTGGGAAATTCGTTCGGCGAAGAACAGCTGCTGCGGGCCGCCGCCATGCACGAGCGGGAAACAGAGTGGCACCAGGCGATCCCGGACCTCGACGGAGACGCCCAGTCATGACGTCTCCCCGGATCATCATCGGCCTGGAAGTCCACGTCCAGCTGCAGACTCGGACCAAGATCTTCTGCGGCTGTGCCAACCGCTTCAATCCCGACGAGCCCAACGTGCAGACCTGCCCGGTCTGCCTCGGACTGCCCGGGGCCCTGCCCGTGATGAACCGACTCGCACTGGAACTCTCACTCCAGGCCGGCCTGGCACTCGAGGGCTCGATCGCCAGCTTGACCAAGTGGGACCGCAAGCAGTACTACTATCCCGACCTGCCCAAGGCCTACCAGATCAGCCAGTACGACCTGCCCTTCTGCCAGGGTGGACACCTCGATGTCGAGGTCGAACAGGAGGATGGGGAAAGCGAGATCCGCACGATCCGGCTGATCCGGGTGCACCTGGAAGAGGACGCGGGGAAGAACCTGCACGACGAGAGCGGACGGGGGGGCGAGAGCCGTGTGGATCTGAACCGGGCGGGCACCCCGCTTCTGGAAATCGTCTCCGAACCCGACATCCGCTCGGCAACCGAAGCCTACCGCTTCCTCGAAGAACTCAGGCTGCTGATGGTCTACCTCGAAGTCTCGGACTGCAACATGCAGGAAGGCAGCCTCCGCTGCGATGCCAACATCAACCTCGAATTGACCAACCACTCAGGCGACGCCGTCCGCACACCAATCGTCGAAGTCAAGAACCTCAACAGCTTCCGCGGTGTCGAAGCGGCACTCACCTACGAGATCGCTCGACAGAAGAGAGAATTCGACGAATGCGACGGGGTCTACCCCGATGACTCGAAACAGACCCGAGGCTGGGACGCCGACCGGGGCGTGACCTTCGCACAACGCGGCAAGGAAGACGCCTCCGACTACCGCTACTTCCCTGACCCCGACCTGCTGCCGGTGACGTTCAGTGACGAGTACATCGCCGGGCTGCACGACGGCCTGTGCGAACCGCCGGCACAACGACGACGGAGATTCGTACAACAGATGGGACTCTCGGATTACGACGCCGCCGTACTGATCGACCAGGGACGCCAGACCGCCGATTACTTCGAAAGCGTGGCCCGGCAGTGCCAGGACGCCAAGCGGGCGGCCAACTGGGTCACGCAGGATGTCCTCAGAGAACTCAATGACCGGGACCAGACGATCGACGACTTTGCCGTCGATGCAGAGGGGCTGGCCACGCTGATCGGATTGATCACCACACAACAGCTGACGACTCGCAGCGCCCGTGAGGTGTTTGCTGCGCTGGTCGAGGGCGGTGAAGGTGAGGGAACTGTCCCGGAGAGAATCGATCGGATCGTCCAGGAGCGTGGACTGGCCGCCGTGGCTGACAGCGGCCAACTCGATCAGCTGATCGAGACAGTGATCGCCGGCAACCAGCAGGCGGCAGAGGATTACCGGGAAGGCAAGGACGCGGCGATCGGAAAGCTGATCGGAGAGGTGATGCGTCAGGCGGGGGGAGCGGATCCACAGAGGGTCCGCGAAGCGTTGATCGCGAAACTGAGATCGTAGGCCGGGCGACTCGATGAGTGACGAGGATCGCCGCCGCTGGGACCGAAAGTACGAGCAGGCTCGGGCCGCCGAAACGCTGCAGGCCGACCAGTGGCTGGTCGATGCGATCCAGGACATCCCTCCGGGCCGATCGCTCGAGTTGGCCTGCGGCCTGGGCGAGAATGCCGTCTGGCTGGCGACACGCGGCTGGCAGGTCGACGCGGTCGACGTTTCGGTCCACGGGCTGGCAGTCGCCTCGCAACTGGCCGACCGACACGGGGTCACACCTCGACTGATCGCCGCCGACCTGGACCGCTTCCTGCCTCTGCCAGGGGCCTACGACCTGGTCGTTGTCTTCCGGTTCCTCGACCGCGACCGCCTGCCCGGCCTGATCACCCGCGGCCTGGCCCCCGGCGGGCTACTGGTCTATGAGACCTTCGGGCCCGGACAGTGCGATCGCCACGACAATCACCTCAAGAACCCCGACTTCGTCCTGGCCCCCGAAGAACTGCCGTCGCTCTACGATGAGCTCGAGACGATCCGATACGAGGAAGTCGAATTGCCCGACCGCAGTGTCGGCCGGCTCCTTGCCCGACGCCCCGTGACAGGATCGGCCATCCTGCACCCTGACGCCTCTACTGCGTATTCCCCCTCACGCCCCCAGATTGACAGCCGTGCGCGTTGAATCCTCGGCCGGAGGTCTCATAGAATCACACGCCGTGTCGAGTTGGCAGGGATCGTCAACACGAAGTGTCAGTGCGGTTGTGGCGAGGCGATCCGTGAGACAAATCGGGGACCAGCGGCGGTGGGCGTCGTCCGGCATGGTGCTTTCGTCGGCGATCCTGTGGGTCGTGGCCCCCATCTGGCTGCTGGCACAGGACTCGGCGAAGAGCAAGGATGCCCCCTCGGGCTTCGGCGCGTTCACCCCCCAGGCCTTCCTCAAGGCCAGCCGTCCCTTCTCACCCGACGGAGCCGACCAGGCGAAGAAGTCCTGGACTCCGATCGAACCCGACTCCAACGGTGTGCCCACGGTACTGCGTTGTACTGGCACTCCGACGGGTTACCTGCGGACCCGGCAGAGCTACCGGGACTTCCGCATCAGCTTCCAGTGGAGGTACCCTGCCAACGTCAACGGCAACAGCGGTGTCCTGGTGCACACGAGCGGTCCGGACAAGATCTGGCCCCGCTCGATCCAGGTCCAGTTGCACGCCCCCAAGGCCGGCAGCATCCTGACTCACGATGGCGCCAAAACCGACAACATGGTCAGCGTCAACGACCGGATCGAGGACCCCAGGAAGTGGAACTCCTGCGTGATCACCAGCCGGGGCAGTACGCTGAGCGTCACGATCAACGGCAAGCAGGTCGGCCGAGTCACCGGCTGCGTCCCCAACTTCGGGCAGTTGGCGTTGCAGAGCGAGGGCTCGGAAGTTCACTTCCGCAACATCCGAGTCGAACGGGTGAAGCAGTCGGCCACTGGAAGGAAGACCGCCGCGGCCGAAGGCTAACAGCCGCGGGACTTCGGACGGCTACTCCTGGTCCGCAGTTGTAGACGAATCGGAACCGCCGGCGTCCTCGTCGAAGTCACCGGCTTTCAGCCGGCGCCAGTACTCGTCGAGGTCGCGCTTGACGCCTCCCGAAAGCAGCAGCACGCCGAGGATATTGGGGACGGCCATGCCCATGATCATCAGGTCGCCCAGTTCCAGGATGTTTGTGGCCGAGACGATCGACCCCAGGAAGACGAAGGCCAGGAAGATGATCCGGTAGGACATCGAGGCGCCGTCGCCGAAGAGGTACGCCCAGCAGCGTTCTCCGTAGTACGACCAGGAGATCATCGTCGAAAAGGCAAACAGGATCACGGCGGCCGAGAGCACGTACTCGAAATAAGGGATCGCGGCACTCATCGCCCGCGACGTCAACTGTGCCCCCTGCTCCTTCTCGATGATCTCGGTGTGCTCGGCCATCCTCGTTGCCAGATCGGCTCCACCGGCCGCCGCCTGGCTCTTGAGTGTCTCCTCGTAGGCTTCGGCACTGTAGGCCCCGGTGACAATGATCACCAGCGCCGTCATCGTGCAGACGATCACGGTGTCGATGAACGGCTCGAGCAGCGCCACGATGCCCTCGCGGACCGGGAACTCAGTCTTGGCCGCCGAGTGAGCGATGGCGGCCGAACCGATTCCCGCCTCGTTGGAAAATGCCGCTCGCTTGAATCCCATGATCAACACGCCCAGGAACCCGCCGTAGGCGGCATCCGAGGAAAAGGCACCGGTGAAAATCGCGGAGATCGCCGTGGGAACCTTGTCGGCGTGCATCACCAGGATCGCCACCGACGCCACCACGTACACTCCGCACATGAACGGCACGATCGTGGCCGCCGTGGCAGCAATCCGCTTGATGCCACCGATGATCACCACGCCGACCAGCACAGTCATCACCAGCCCGTAGATCCACGGGTCCGTCTGCAGCACCGGGATCGTCTCCTGGACCGCTTTCAACGACATGCTGACCTGGAACGCATTGCCGCCGGCAAACGAACCGCCGATGCACAGCAAGGTAAACGACACAGCCAGGATCGTGCCCAGTACGCCCAGGTTCTTCTCGGCCAGGCCGCGGCTGAGATAGAACATCGCCCCGCCCATCACGCGGCCGTCCTCGCGGACCTCGCGGTACTTCTGGCCCAGAGTGCACTCGACGAACTTCGCCGACATCCCCAGGAATCCCGCCAGGATCATCCAGAAGGTCGCGCCGGGACCACCCACCGAGACCGCCACCGCCACGCCGGCAATGTTGCCCAGGCCGACCGTCGCCGACAACGCGGCCGTCAGGGCCTGGAACTGAGAGACCTCGCCCTCG
>Ga0310123_10004247_pt1 | contig 10868 bp, 7 predicted proteins | sample CB6_AW_1057_MG_FD_203505 | JGI IMG/M metagenome (GOLD analysis project Ga0310123, IMG submission 203505) | Marine microbial communities from Western Arctic Ocean, Canada - CB6_AW_1057 | ecosystem: Environmental > Aquatic > Marine > Oceanic | place: Canada: Western Arctic Ocean | collected...
GCAACAAACCGTTCGCAATGTGACGCTGATCGGCCAGATTGAGCTGCGTAACGAAACATCGGACCTACGCACTGTCCTGGAGTATCCGATCAAGACGATGAACGTAATAAAGTCGCCGGTGCGTTATCAAGTGGACACCGGCGCTCTGATCGTGCCGGATTTTTCGACAATTGCCGAATTTCAAGTCGAGCACTTTGATGTTGCCCATGTGGTGTACAACAAGCCCGACATGGACGAGTTCATACTACGGAGACCCAGGGACATCACTCGGAAAGGCGGCTCGGTCTGGACTATCAACGATTACTCAGAAAGAAAGGTCTATTCAGGCCAGAACAGGCTTTTTGCTGCTGTGAGATCGTGAAAGGAATCGATCTAGAAATTTGATAGCCAACACGAGGAGCGTCAGCATGATTATAGATTCCCACGCCTATTGCTTTGCGGCAGCGGACAGCCTGATGGGTTACGACAGCGTGGCCGAACACCTTCGATGGGCGCAGGCGGGGCAGGCGGGGCATTATCAGCCGGCGTTCAGTCTTCGTGATAGGAGCTCTGGCTCATCGGAGGCTCTCGTCCCTGATGGCACAGACGTATTGACTGGACTGCCGGACGTGGACTTCCGGATCGATCACGCCGCCGGCAGAGTGGTATGGACGATCGATGGCGAGGACTACACCAAGCATTACTACCCGCCGAACCTTCAGGACTGCGAGTTTGGCTCCGACAGTCTCATCAGCGAGATGGACTACGCGGGCGTGGATATGGCGCTCCTTCACACTAACCCCATGCTGGGGCGCAGCAGCGCCTATCAGGCTGAGTGCGTGCGCCGGTTCCCCGATAGGTTTCGGTCGATGGCGCCGGTGGACGAGTGGCGCATCCACGACGACACCGATGCAGTTATTCGAGAGCTTGAGGAGTCCATAACAAAACATGGGCTGCACGCCATAAAGTTCAATGCCAATGGGTACAAGATCAGCGCTGACCCCTGGGACGATGGCATTTACAGGCCATTTTGGGAGGCGGCAACGTCACTCAATGTCCCCATCTTCATTTCTCTCAGTATGGGGCCAGAAAGCAAGAGTTGGGAGGCCTCACAATCCGCTCAAGACGGCTACCTGAACGAGTTGAAGATACTCATGCGGTGGATGGAACGGTACTCAGACACTACCACGAGCATCACGCACGGATTCCCGTATCGCGCGTTTATTGACGGCGACTCCATCAATCTGCCAGACGCCGTCTTTGAGCCGTTCCAAAACCCCAACCTCAGTATGGAAGTGTGCTTTCCTGTCAGAATAGGCGACACCTTCGACTTCCCGTATAGGGAGGTCTTCCCGACGATCCAGAGCATGGTCGAGAACATCGGAGCCGACCGCCTGCTTTGGGGCACCGATATGCCCTTTCAGAATCGCCATTGCACCTACCGTCAATCGCGCGATCATATCGAAAAATACTGCGACTTCCTGAGCCAAGATGATCTGGACCTGATAATGGGTGGGACCGCGTCGCGAATCCTTGGGCTATCAAAGGGTTAGACTCAAACCGACTTGAATACGGTTGATCTAAATGAAGAATAATTTTTAGGATTTTTGACGAGCAATTCGTGAACAAAGGTGTTACGTTGTTCGAATAATCAGACTTGGATGCTTGGCTAGCGCACCCGTGAAAATAGCGCAAAGGTTATATCCAACGACGCGTCAAAAGTGAATCGATAATTTATGCAAGATCGCCATTCCCAAAACGAACAAACGGCTGAAAACCTTCCGCTCCGCGGGATCAAAGTCGTTGAAGCGGCGCAGGGAGTCGCCGGCCCGTTCTGCGGAAGATTCTTGGCAGCGCTTGGCGCCAAGGTAATCAAAGTGGAACGGCCGCCCGAAGGTGATTGGTCGAGAAAAATTGGCCCCTTTCTACCGGGCAATGTCCGTTCTGAATGCAGCGCCCTTTATCTGTACAACAATATGGGCAAGGAGAGTGTCCTGCTCGACTGGGAGACTGAATCTGGCATGTCTGCGCTCGAAACTCTGGTGTCCAGCGCCGACATCTTGATCGAGGATTGGGACAGGGCATATCGAGAAGAGATTGGCCTGACAACTGATAGATTCACCTCCCTGAACTCAGAACTGATCGAAATTTGCGCGACACCATTTGGGTTAACGGGGCCGTACTCCCGCTGGAAATCCACTCCGATCGTTCAGTTGGCGTTGGGCGGGTACCTCTACCTAACAGGCAATTCCTCAGAAGAGCCGTTGATGCTGCCCGGACATCAACCAGATTATTTGACAGGCCTGAACGCCCACAACGCCGTCCAGATTGCGCTTTGGGAAAGGGCCAGGAGCGGCAGGGGGCAGTTCCTGGAGATGTCCATGATGGAAAATCTCGGAGTGCTTCACCAGTTCACCTTCGAGATGGAGACATATTCGGGAGTTGTCAGGAACAGGAATGGCCTTCAATGGAACAAGGTCGGGCCGTTCGCCTCATATGGAATAACGACTTTGCCTTGCGACGATGGCTATGTCGCTTTCGGAGCCTCCACTGAGGACCAGTGGGAACGCCTATGCGCGATGCTGGGTCGCGAAGACTTGCTGGACGATCCAGAGTTCGACACTCGGTTGAAGAGAAGCCAGAAGTCAGACACCCTCGACAGCCTGATTACCGACTGGATGAAGGGCAAGACCAGGCAGGAGGTTTTTTTGGAGAGTTCAGAAAAGTGGTTCTTGCCTGTGGCCCCTGTGCTGAATCTCAACGAAGTTTTGCGGGACCCTCAGTTCGTTCAACGTAACCTGTTTAAACCGTTGAGCCACCCGGAAGCAGGCGAAGCGCTTTACCCCACATTCCCGTTCGCCATGTCCGAAATCAAGCCAACCGTGGCAAGGGCCCCGCTTCTCGGCGAGCACACTTCTGAAGTTCTGGGGGGTCTGGCGTGAACAAGTCTGGATATGTCGAAGGCGGCAGCCTCTCCGATCTTCGCGTGCTGGACCTCACCAGGGTGTGGGCTGGCCCTTTAGCAACGCGAATCTTTGGAGATTTCGGCGCACAGATCATCAAAATCTCTGATCCAAGAACGCCCGTCGCGAATACCAACGGAGTCAACAACAAGTTGAATAGAAACAAGCTCAGCTTGGGCCTGCGACTGGATAAAGACTCAGGAAAAGGGATCTTCAGGGACCTTGTGGCGATTTCGGACGTGGTGATCGAGAATTTTCGTCCCAGAGTTATGCGAAATCTCAGTCTTGCGTATGACCAACTCAAAGCCATAAACCACGACATCGTGATGTGTTCCATGCCTGGGTTCGGGATGGAAGGCCCGTACTCCGAGTACCCCGCCTACGGTACAACCGCCGAGGCCATCGCGGGAGTGCCTTCGCTGATCGGCTATGAGCCGTCCGTGCCGATGCCGACCGGGATAGCCTACGGAGACCCCATTTCGGGACTCCATGCAATCGGCGCCGTACTCGCGTCCCTTCGTAATCGAGACATCGCAGGAGGCGGTCAGTTCATAGATGTCGCTCTGGCCGCCGGCCCCGTAATCACGACCGGGGAATTTCTGGTCGCCAGCTCTGCCGATTCCTATGAACGCGAAGTATACGGCAACAAACATACTCATCAGTCCCCTCATGGTGCCTACAAAGCTGCGGGCGACGATAATTGGATCGCCATTTCGGTGACCAACGATCAGGAATGGATGTCACTCCGTTCTGTGGCCGACGACGACAGATTATCCGATCCCCGCTTCTTTGAATTTGAAGGGAGAAAACAAAACGAAAAGCTTATCGACCAGGTGATCTCTGAATGGGTTGCGAATCGCGAAGCAGTTGATTTGATGAACCTTCTTCAAAACGCCGGCGTGCCTGCTGGAAGGGTTGCTAACAGCAGACAGTTTCTTAATGATCCCCATCTAGCCGCCAGGGATTTCTTCGTCTGGTTAGATGAGCAGGAATTTGGCCTAAAACAATACGAAGGGCAGTCCATCCCAGGCAACTATGTCGATAAGTCCAACTGGGAACCGTCGCACCAGACGGGGCAAGACAGTCGCTACATCCTTGAGGATATTCTCGGTTACTCAGACGAGCAATGCCACTCTCTCGCATCCGAAGGCGTCATCGCCTTTAACCGCGAATTGCCGACATCCGACCAAAGGGATTGAAGGCCGTGATGTGCTTCTGTTGGGCTAGTTCTTACCAGGGGTCGATGTAGGGATATTTCTTAGTGGTTCGCTCCGGCGTAGGCGGCACGCTGTTGAGGCCCATGACAAGCCATGATCGGGTGTCAGCCGGGTCGATCACGTCATCAATGCCGTAACCGGCACTCGCGTTGACGGCTTTGGCGTTTTCATAGGCGGTGTCGACGCGCCGTTGGTACTCTGCCAGCCTCTCCGCGGGGTCTTCGATAGCTTCGAGTTCTTTTCTGTATCCGAGCTTGACCGCCCCCTCAATCGCCATGCCTGCAAATTCAGCAGTGGGCCATGCCACAGAGAAGAATCCCATGAATGAGCTTGCGCCGCACATCGCCTGCACGCCCAGACCGTATGCTTTTCGGACCACCGTCAAGAACATGGGAGTCGTGAGATTCGCACCGGCGTTGAACATCCGAACGCAGTGCCTGACCAGCGCGGTGGATTCGACATCCGGCCCGACCATCATTCCGGGGCAATCCATGAGGCTGAAGATGGGAATGTCGAAGGCGTCACAAAGCTGGACGAATCGCGCGCCCTTGTCGGCTCCATCAGAATCTATGGCGCCTGCGATGTGATGCGGATTATTCGCGATCACTCCCATAGGCTTCCCTTCTACGCGCATGAAGGCCGTGATGACACCGACACCGAATCCCTTTCTTATTTCGAGCACCGAATCCTTGTCTGCGATCGTCTCGATGACCTCCCGCATGTCATACAGGCGCATGCGGTTTTCAGGGACGATGTGACGGAGTTTTCTCTGGTCGTTTGGTTCCCACTCGTCGATTGGCCCCTGAAAGTAGGAGAGATATTTTTTCGCCGTCTCAACGGCTTCTTCTTCATCCTTGACCAGGATGTCCACAACTCCGTTTGGAACCTGGAACGACATGGGACCGAGCTCTTCAGGGGTGTAGACTCCAAGCCCGCCACTCTCCACCATTGCCGGCCCGCCCATCGCGATAGTCGACCCCTCGGTTGCTATGATGACGTCGCAGCAGGCGAGCAAGGCGGTGTTTCCCGCAAAGCAACGACCGTTGGTCACTCCTACCAATGGAATCCAGCCGCTCAATTGTGAGAATTGTGTAAACGTGTGTGTGTCGAAAGCGACTCCCGGCCCGGTTCTATCGTCGCCAGGACGGCCCCCTCCGCCTTCGGTGAAGAAGACCAGTGGAATCTTGAACCTCTCAGCCAGTTCAAACATGCGATCCTGTTTGTAGTGATTCCGTCCCCCCTGCGTCCCAGCAAGCACTGTGTAATCATAGGAGATGACCATAGCTCGGGCGCGCTCAGGCGTGAAATACTTTCCATTCACCGAGCCAATGCCTGCAACGAGTCCGTCGGCAGGGGTGTTTTTTCTGAGTTCTTCATCGGTGAAGCGTTGGTGTTGACGAGCGACGACCAGCGGGCCGTACTCCTTGAAGGTTCCTTCATCCACGAGTTGAGCGATGTTTTCTCGGGCCATTCTAAATCCGCGGCCGTACCGTTTGGCTACGGCCTCAGGCCGGTTTTCATCGAGTGTGTACGCGTGCCGGGCATAGGCCTCTTCAAGGTCTGGCCTGATGTAATCCAGATCGATTGCGTCCTCGGCCTCAAGAATTGCGTCACCCACGTCGGCTTTCTCAACGAATATCAGGGGATGGCCCTCCACGATGATGTCGTCGGGCGCCACGTTGATTTTCTTAATTATCCCTGGAGTGTCGGCCTTGATTACATGCTCCATTTTCATGGCTTCCATAATCAGAATTTCCTGCCCGACACGTATCTCATCGCCTTCGCTGACCGAGATTTGGATGATGGTTCCCTGGATGGGAGCGGCCACCCCCACCGATCCGTCAGGCCCGATCAAATTCGCAGAGTTATTTTCGGCGACCTCTTCGGATCTCTGGGCGCCTTTGACCTGACGGTCGTAATCAAAAAGCGCCAGCGGATCAGAGGTGTCCACCATAACCGGCGCAGTGCCTGTCAGGGGGCTTGCCTGTTGAGCCGAACCGTTTGTGATCAGAGCCTCGGCGCTTTCGACCCATCGTTTGGGGCCAGCAGAAGAGTCGACCTTCGCTAGAGTCGCGACATTCTCATCTACCCATCGCGTATGAACAGACCAATTAATGAAGTCCGGGTGATTGAGGACATTTGTCAGGAACGGGATATTGGCGCTGATGCCTTCTATGCGAAACTCGGAAAGCGCTCGCAAAGATCGCCGGACGGCGGACTCGAATTTTGGACTGGGTGAGTGAACAATAACCTTTGCTAGCAACGAATCATAGGACGGGCTTGTGGTGTAACCTGCGTAGCCGAATCCGTCCGTCCGAACACCTGGACCGTTCGGAACTTCGTACGATCTTAGCGTTCCTCCTGACGGTTTGACTGTACCGTCTTCCATCAGGGTTTCCATATTGATACGGGTCTGAATCGCGAACCCGTGGGGCGCGCTGATGTTCGGGCCATCCAGGCCAATGTCTGTGAACGAGGAGCCTTCCGAGAGTTGGATTTGCGCCTGCACGATGTCCACACCTGTCACGGCTTCTGTGACGGTGTGCTCGACTTGAAGCCGGGCGTTGGTCTCGATGAAGAAAAAGGAGTCTCCCTCGTAGGCTGTCTTAACGCTGACGAGAAACTCGAAGGTTCCGAGGTTCGTGTAGTTGACGCTCTTGGCGAGGCTTATCGCAGCGTAGATGATATTTGCTCGAAGAGTCTCTGAGAGATTCGGCGCCGGCGCAATCTCCACGATTTTCTGGTATCTGCGTTGGATGCTGCATTCCCGCTCGCCGAGATGCACGATGTTGCCGCTCTTGTCGCCAAGAATCTGAACCTCAATATGTCGAGCGCGCTCAAGAAATTCCTCGACGTATAACTCGCCGCTTCCGAAAGCAATATTCGCCTCGGACCTGCAACGATTGTAGGCATCTTCGATGTCAGCTTCGTTCGTCACGGCTCTGGTGCCGCGTCCCCCGCCGCCCGCGACTGCCTTAATCATCATTCCAGATTTGCCGTCAAGCGAGGCATAAAACTCCCGGGCCTCTTCCAGCGATACCGACCTGTCGATCCCTTTGAGTATGGGAACATCAACATTGGCTGCCGCTGCTCTGGCCCGGCCTTTGTCGCCAAAGAGTTCGAGATGTTCTACATCAGGGCCGATAAAAGCGATCCCATTTTCGGCGCACTTTCGGGCGAATGCTGCGTTCTCAGCAAGAAATCCGTATCCGGGATGAATCGCGTCACAGTTGCTCTCTTTCGCCGCTTCGATTATTCCGTCCATGTTGAGGTATGCAGGAACTCCGCTCCCCTTCAACGCGACTGCCTGATCGGCAACGGTCCTATGGAGTGCCTGAGAGTCGTCTTTTGAATACACGGCTACAGCGTTGATACCGAGATCGTTTGCTGCTCGCATGATGCGAATGGCAATCTCACCGCGGTTCGCTACCAAAATGCTCTGAAAACCCATCTGTAACTGTGCCTTTCGTGTCTGTGAATCGTTTCTGTAATTAAGTTTTGCTCAAGAATTTAACATTATTCTGAAGTCAGTGTCGAAGAATCTCGCCCATTCGCTCAACCGTGGTCTTGCGCCGACAAGATGCTTCGCTCCACTCAGCATGACATTGGAAACCATCTCGCTCAGGGCACATAAGGATATATTGGCGGACCCAGTTGCGTGTCGAGCATATCCTGCGCCATGTCCACGAAGTCGCAGAGCAGCGACCGGGTGTTCCGAGGGTCGATGATGTCGATTCCGTGCAAACCTTCGCCTCCGGTGGCCTCCGCCGTCCTAAAGGGCGACGCCATCGCATTCAGCCTCGCTTCAATTTCCTGACGGCGCGCTTCTGGGTCGTCCGAAGTGGCGATGTCTCTTCGATACGCCGCCGAAACGCCGCCTTCGATGTGCATAGACCCCCACTTTCCGGACGGCCATGCGTAGCGATGGTACATGCCTGTGGGGCGGTGGTGCGTCTGTCCGGCAACACCGTAAGCTTGCTTCATGTAAAAGCTTATCCAGGGACTCTGACTCCGGCACTGCGCTGCGACCATCCTTGCGCCCGCTCTCACGATGCCTGCGTTCTGTGCGTCCATGCCCACCATGAAGCCAGGCTCGTCCACGAAAGAGACCACGGGCAGGTGGAAGGTATCGCACAGGCTCCAGAGGCGCATCGCCTTTTCGCCTGCCGCGCCGTCGGTTGAACCTCCCAAGTGGTTGGGATTGTTGATCATTACGCCGATAGGATACCCATTGGCGCGAGCCAGTCCTGTGATGCGCGCTCTGCCGTGGTGAGGAGCTATTTCGAAGAACGAATCCCTGTCTAGGACATGCTCGAGTATCTTGCGTGGGTCGTAGCTTCTCCTCGGGTTTCTGGGGATGATAGACAACAACCCTTCGTCGCGTCGATCCGGGTCGTCGTCGGTCTCGATCCGTTCAGGCTTCTTCCAAACGTTCGACGGCATGAAGCTCAGAAACTTCCGAATCATCTCGAAGGCTTCTTCTTCCGAGTCAGCCAGATTGTCGATGACGCCGGCTGTAAAGACCTGGCTGCGGTGGTCGCCAAGTTCCTCTTTTGTAATGTTGTAACCTAGAGCCGCCTTCACAACGGGCGGACCTCCTGCGAACACCTGACTGGTGTCCTTCACCATGACGTTGAAGTGGCACAAACACGCCTCGATAGCGGGAAGGCCAGCTACAGAACCCATGACGGCGGACACCACCGGCACTTGATTCAGCAGGTCCACGGCAAGAGAAGTCCCAGGGCTGTCAGGGAGATAGGTCCTGCCCAACTGTTCGAATGTCCTGACGCTGCCTCCGACGGCGTCCAGAAGTCTGACCAGGGGCAGCCTCCATTGCGTGGCGTATTTTAGAGCGCTCGGCTTGCTGCCGTGGCCTCGCTCTCCGGCCCCGCCGCGCACCGTGAAGTCGCCTCCATCGAGAAGCACGCGAAGCCCATTGATTTTCGATGTACCGATTACCCTTGGGTAGGGGAGGAAATCGACCAACTCATTATTCTCGTAGGTGGCGCTGCCAGCCAACGCCGACAACTCCTTGAACGAACCAGGGTCCGCAAGGGCATAGACCCGCTCCCTCACCGTGAGCTTGCCATTTTCATGCTGGCGGGAGACGCCCACCTCTCCCCCCATTTTGCTTGCCATCTCCAGCCGTATGTTCAGTTCGTCTATCTCTTTTTGCCATACCATGACAGTGCTCTCCTAATATCGAGTATTCCTAGGACCGTATCGGGATACGGTCACGAAGTCTATTCAGTGGTTCCCAGCAACTTTATAGCTTTTGGTGATGTTGGACAACCAGTGGCGACGCCTGACTAGGAGGGCGTCGTTGGCTTCGGCGTATAATTCGGCCATGATTGATCCGCCAGAACATACGGTCGCTGGAATCCCGCTGCTTGAGACCAAGCTCTACGCTCCGAAGTGGCGTCCCAGCCTAGTGTCGCGTCCGAGGTTGATCGAGCGCAAGCTGACTCTCATTTCAGCGCCGGCTCGTTCGGGCAAGACCACTCTGCTGTCTGAATGGATGGCGGCTGCCCAGGCTAGCGGACGGCCCGCGGCTTGGATCTCGCTTGATCAGAGCGACAATGACCCCACGCTCTTCTGAGCCTACTTCATTACCGCGTTGCAAAAAGTCCAGACCGAGGTCGGCGAGAGCGCGCTGTCCATACTGCGTTCGCCTCAACCGGCTCCGATTGAGCTGATCTTGACGACCTTGATTAATGAGATCAGGGCGTACGAGGAAGGCTTCGATCTGATCCTCGACGACTACCACATTATCGACGCCAGACCCATACACAGCGCTATCACATTTTTGCTAGACTACCTGCCGCCCCATGCGCGCCTGATTATTGCCGGACGCTCCGACCTGCCGCTGCCCCTAAGTCGCCTGCGTGATGGCGGCGAACTTACCGAGATTCGAGTTTCCGACCTGCGCTTCACCCCTGACGAGGCGGCGGTTTTCCTCAACGAAGTCATGAATCTCGGACTGTCGCCAGATGACGTAGCATCCCTGGAGACAAGGACCGAAGGCTGGATCGCGGGTCTCCAGTTGGCAGCGCTTTCGATGCAGGGCAGGGACGACGTTGCCGCGTTCATATCAGCCTTCGCAGGCGACGACCGCTACGTCGTGTATTATCTGTCGAAGAGGTTCGCCAGCGTCAGCCCGAATGGGTCAGGAACTTCTTGCTGCAAACGTCCATTCTCGACAGGCTCAGCGGCCCACTGTGCGACACTGTCACCAGCGGGGAAGATAGCCAGGGCGACGTTGGCGGCTCTGGGGCGAGGCAACTTGTTTGTGGTCCCGCTGGAAAACGTTAGTGGTATCGTTATCATCACCTATTCGCAGATGTTCTCCAGGCGCATTCGATGGAGGAGCAGCCCGATAGAGCGCCCATCCTGCATCAGCGGGCAAGTAAGTGGCATGAGGAGAACGGCGCTCCGGCTGATGCTGTCTGCCATGCACTGGCCGCCGAAGATTTCGAGCGGGCGGCGGGACTGATCGAGCTGGCTTGGCCTGCGATAAATAGGGGTTACGAGTATGCCACCTGCCCCGGCTGGGTGAAGTCGCTCCCGGACGAGATTGTGCGCGTCAGTCCAGTGCTAAGCGTTGGGTATGCCTTAGACCAACGGCAAGCTCGAGAGGTATCACCGGACCATTAAACTTGACGTCAACCAGATCCCATACGATGTTCCATGGAATCTGGAAGTCGCGATC
>Ga0310123_10004248_pt1 | contig 10868 bp, 3 predicted proteins | sample CB6_AW_1057_MG_FD_203505 | JGI IMG/M metagenome (GOLD analysis project Ga0310123, IMG submission 203505) | Marine microbial communities from Western Arctic Ocean, Canada - CB6_AW_1057 | ecosystem: Environmental > Aquatic > Marine > Oceanic | place: Canada: Western Arctic Ocean | collected...
CAGTGCCGCCGCCCAGAACTTGAATGTATTTTGAACTTTACGTGTCTTGAGTTCCAATTGACGTTCGATCTCTTTGAGTTTACGGTCGCGTTCGTTCTTGAGCTTCTGAATCTTGGTATCGAGTCGCCGCTGCAATGTCTGACGCTTGATCGCCAGTCGAACTTCGGCTGCTCTCAGCTCGTTGGAACTTCCTCCTTGTTCCTGCTGGCGTTGTTTGATCTCTTCCACTTCTTTTTCCAGGTCTTTGAGCAGATTTTCCATCTGCTGCTTCGCCTCGATTTCGGCGTCGTCAAATGCTTTTTCGAATGAGTCGATCTCCTGGTCCGCATCCGCGCGAGCATCTTCGGTCAAGAGTTCGATCGTCTTTAACGTAATGTGTCGTGTCTGACGCTTGCGGATTTCAACAAAACGATCGTCTCCTGCCAACGTATCCAAAATGTTCAACGCGAATGTCACGTTGTCGAAGCGGAATTCAACCTCTTCGTCCGGCCGGGCTCTGAGTTCCAGAAAAGCTGAACTGAGGCAGTCAATGTCCGCCACATATACGACATTGATACCCGACTGGCCATCTGCCTCGTCATCTTCCGGTTCCTCTCCCGAATCACCGTGTTCATGGGCGGCGTGACCATCCTCGTGCGCGTGGTCTTCGTGTGCTGCCTCGGTCACCGCATCATCCTCATCCGAGGACGATTCATCTCCTGTCGCCGATGCTTTCTCATCGTCAGCGTTTTCTTGTTCTCCGACTGCTTCGTCGTCCTCGTCCGATTCGCTCCGGATGTGAGCGGCCAGCACGTAGCGTTTTTGCGTGTTTTTCTCGAGATATCGCTGCATCATCGGATTGGCCTGAGGAGTCTGCAAATCGGCCGTGCGAATGTATCCCGATTCGTTGCCGGAGGTGGCCAGAGGAACAAAGTGTAAATTGGGTGCGTTTTTTTCTTCCGTAATCGCACCCGGATAGAGAAATAGTAGTTGTTGTAGATCGGACGCTGCCGGCTCGTCGGCATTCAATGCGTTCTCCGCCCCTGGCGCATCCGGTCCAACAAACACGAATTGCTTTGTAAAATGCCGGAAATTGCGCGTCTTGGGATACGGGTTGTAGTTCTGCCAGACGACGTGTGCGTCGCGTCCCTCTCCGGTAAGACGGTCTTCACCGACCATGGATATTCCCAGTAAATTCCACAACTGCGTGATATCCCCTTTGGGTTCGGGTGGTGGTGCGCCACCGCCGCCGAACATGTTACCTCCACCTTGTGGACGGCGGGGGTCGTTCGTTCCCGGGGGCTGGCTGCTGAAGGCGACCGGAAAGGGATCCTCGAATAGCGCGGTTGGCACGCCACGTTTGATGGCCTCCACCAAATGATCCATTTGCGGTTGAGTCAACGACGACGGCTGGACAACGAGTAATGCGTTGACTGTCTCAATAATCGGGTTAGTCGGGTCGATTTCGACGACGTCATACTGTTTTTCCAGTTCACCGAGTATCAGCTGTTTGGGAATCTGCCGCGGCATCATGCCCATCATGCTGAATCCGCCAAACAGGTTGGCGTCGGTCTTCACCACCCCGATCTTGTATCGTTTTTCCTGCGCGACCGTACAAATGGAACGCACCAGTTCGTATTCGACCGGAATGCCCCGGTCGACAAACGGGATTACGACCTTGTCCAATCCGCAGCGAAACACAGCGCCCATAAAGATGTCTTCCTGCTTGAAAGCACCACGGCTGCGGCTGAGTACGGTCTGCGGCTTGATATCGTACTGTTCCTCGGCGCGGACTGCTTCATCGCTGAATGGCTCGAGATCGTCATAAATGCTAATGATGAGGTCGCTCTGTCCGACAGCTTCCAACTCCGTCAGCTTGGCGATCATGTCGCTCTTGGTTTTGACGTACATTTTGGGGAGCGACTGACTCATGAAAGCTTCGATGTAAATGGGCCGATCCGGTTTCAAAGCGGCCATCAGCCGTTTCGTGTCCGGCGACAGACTGCTCAGTTTCTCATCCGTCGTATCCCAGCGGAATCGATTGAAGTTCGCCAGCAAGACGCTGGTGCTCATGGCAATCGCGATCAGCGCAATCATGCGCGCCACATAATGTCCCAACACGGAATTCCCGTCACGTCCCCCCAGCCAGTGTCGCCGCCCGATGAGCACGATACACAAGTAAACGCCGATCGACACAATCATCAGGAAGTAAACCACTGAGCGGAGACTTATCACTCCACGGCCAAAGTCCTCAGATTGAACAAAGTAACTCCATTGAGAAATACCCATCGCCCACTTCGCTGATGGAATGATCGTGTCGGCCCACATGGCAGCCACCAACGGCAGATTGAACAAAACACCAAGGATGAAGCCCACCGTGAGGTTACTCGTCAAGAACGAGGCCACCATGCCGATCGCCAACATGGCCAGCCCGATCATCCAATAGCCAACGTACGTCGATGCAAACAGTCCTGTGTCTATGTCTCCCAGCGTCAATGCGTTGAGCACGGCAAAATTGGTGATCTGTGAAAACAGCAGCGATGCCGAAAAGATGGCCACTGCTGCGAGATATTTCCCCAACACGATGTCATAGTCTCCCGCCGGAATCGTCAGCAGTAACTCGTCTGTCCCCTGCCGTCGCTCCTCCGCCCAAATACTCATCGTGATGGCGGCGATAAAGACCAGCATTATCTGCGGCAAGTAAGAGTTCAGTTGGTCCAGGTTCGCCAGGTTTGACTGAAAAAAATCGTGAGGCCAGAACGCCGCCAGTGAAGTCAACAGTACGAATAAACACAAAAACACATAGCCTGTTGGATTGCTGAAATACGCCTGGAAGTTACGTTTCAACACTGCGTACGCCGCATGCCGATACTTCGACAATGGGATCAACATCGCGAGAAACATCGCAACGACCACCAAGTCGATCATCAACAGCTTCAACATTTCAAACACGATTGGGAGCATGGTTTGTTTTTACCTCCAGGACAAGCGACATTCGATAGGAATTTCGGGATGCGGTGTTCAGGTTTCAGGTTTCAGGTGGCGTCTGACTTGCATAGCGGACCAGTTGCCGACTCCCGTCCACCATAACCCTTACTCCGAACACTGAAACCATTACTCGGTATTGGGTACTCCGTACTCGGTGCTTGCTCAGGCACTCGTTGTCATCTGTCGGAATGCGTCCTCCAGCCCCTCGGCTTGACTGCTCAACTCGTCAACGGAACCGTCATAGACCAACTTACCCTCGTTGATCAGGATCACACGGCTCGCCATCGCTTCGACTTCCTGTAGAATGTGCGTGGAAAGCAAAATCGTTTTTTCCTCGCCAAGCCGCCGCATCGTTTGACGCACTTCCTGAATTTGGTTCGGATCCAGCCCAGCGGTCGGTTCGTCGAGAATCAACACGTCCGGCTCGTGGAGCAGTGCCAGGGCCATGCCGACTCGCTGGCGAAACCCTTTGGACAACTTGCTGATCGGTTTCTGAACGACGCTGCCAAGCGCACACAATTCAATGACCGCTTCGATTCGCTCGGCGCGGCGAGAGGGACCCATCCCACGTGCTTCGGCAAAAAAGTCGAGCAGTCCCATAGGAGTCATATCGGGATAGAGCGGGCCGTTCTCGGGCAAATACCCCAGCAGTGCTGAACCTGCCAGACGGTCGCTGGACATATTGTGGCCTGCAATCCAGGCTGTCCCAGTCGAAGGAGCCAGATAGCCGGTGAGAAGTTTCATCGTGGTGCTTTTTCCAGCGCCGTTGGGTCCCAGAAAGGCAACCACTTCACCTTGGTAGACTTTAAACGATACGTCCCGACAGGCCGTAAAGACGCCGTAGAACTTAGACAAACAGTCCGCTTCGATCATCGGGGACCCATTTTCTGCCCCGGTCTGGACAGTGCCCTGGCCGTTGGTTTGGTCATCACTGGTCATGGTTGGTTCCGTTTCATGTCTAAGTTGCTTGACGTTTCAGTGTGGGACATGCCCCGAGTCGTGTTTTCGTGTGACCTGTCCTGTATGGCACGCCCTGAATCTTCAGTCATTTCGGCCCCACGCCCTTCGAAGACTCAGGCCGTGCCACACAACCACCATTGGAGGATTCAGAGTTTTTGCCAACGTTGTCGATTTGCCACTTGCCGAGCATGGTCAGAGGTAGGATAAACCCAGGCGTCGGACTCTCCACGTGGAAGGATAAGCACGCGTCGCGAACCCACGTCGTGCGTCCGGGGAGAAAGCAATCTCACTGCCTGTCAATCGTTCTGCCAATCGTTTTTCAGAATCGAACACTGGTCGCTGCGACCAGTACATGCTGACTAAAAGCCAGTACATGCTGACTAAAAGCCAGTACATGCTGACTAAAAGGTAGTGTGGACCCAGGTCCCTGTCCACCCCCCAGGTCACGCGATTTTTGCACGGGCAGCGCGTAGTCCGGTGGGCAACGTCGTGAAGGATTTTATGCCGACTGTTCTCGGTCCCAGGCGAAGCCTGGGACCGCACTGCGCTGGAGTCTCCGCCTCCTGTCAGCACGCGGAGACTGGAACCAGAATCCTTCACGGCATACCCCGGAGGGGGCGTATGACCGGAGACAGGACCAAGCCCACGGCATAACCGTCACCGGCTCCCTTGACTCCTGTACGCAATCGCGACTCGACTGGTTCAGCCATCCCGACGCCAAGTCAACTGCCGTTGCCATTGCGGATCGGTTTCGGGAAAATCGGTCCGCAAATGAACGCCCCTGGACTCGGTCCGTTCTGCTCCCGCCTGGATGACGATTTTAGCCACAACGAGCATATTTTGCAACTCCCATCCATCCGGCGAGTTGAGGTGGCGAAACAGAGCATACCTGCACCAGCCGGCGATTGCCTCCGCTGCTTCGGTCAGTGACTGCCCCTCGCGGCGGACACCCGCGGCCCGCCACATCTGGCTCTTCAAGGCGTTGCGAACGTCCGCCAGATCGAGTGGCTCAATTGGTTCTTCCCGACGTCGATTCTCCAAGGGCAGGGCTTTGAAGTCGTCTTGTGTCCGAATGGCACAGCGAGAAGCTCCTTCGCCGGCATGGGCGCCAAAGACAAGTCCTTCGAGCAGGCTGTTGGAGGCAAGTCGATTGGCTCCATGCAGGCCGCTGGAAGTCACTTCGCCGGCCGCCCACAATCCGGGCAAGGTCGTACTCCCCTCCGCATCCACCGCAACTCCCCCAATCATGTAGTGTGCTCCCGGGCGTACGGGAATCTGGTCGGTCGTTACGTCGATGCCAAATTCGGCGCAAGCGGCCCTGATTCCGGGGAAACGCTGCCGCACATGTTCCGCATCCAGGTGGCTGACGTCCAAGTAGACATTCGGATGTCGTGTCCGTTCCATTTGGCTGACAATCGACTGGCTGACTACGTCCCGCGGTGCCAGCTCGCCGCGCGCGTCGTAGTCCGGCATAAAGCGGTGTCCATTCTTGTCGACCAGCCAAGCGCCTTCACCACGCATTGCCTCGGTGATGAGTGTCCGACTGCTACCGGCAATATACAGCACCGTTGGGTGGAATTGCATGAACTCCATGTCGCGCAGCTGGGCACCTGCCCGGTAAGCGATCGCGTGTCCGTCCCCGGTAGCCACTGCCGGGTTGGTCGTCTCCCGAAAAATTTGCCCCGCCCCTCCGGTGCACAAGATCGTCTGCTTGGCCCACAAAATTGTTTTGCCGTGTCGGCAGTTCCAGACCAGCGCGCCCCGGCATTGACCTTCATGTGTCAATAAGTCCAGTGTGAATGTATCCTCCCAAATTTGGAGATTCGGTTCCGACCGGGCCCGTGCGATCACCGCCCGCATGACTTCGCGGCCAGTCGAGTCGCCCAGAGCGTGCACGATTCTTGCTGCGCTGTGTCCCCCTTCGCGCCCTAACATTAACTCGCCAGCATCCTTGTCGAACTGGGCTCCCCACTCGATCAATTCCCCAATCCGGTTGGGAGCCTCGCGGACCACCATTTCCACTACCGAGCGGTCGCAAAGCGCCCCGCCGGCCATAATCGTGTCCGCTACGTGATTCTCAAACCGGTCCGCCGGATGGAGCACACCAGCAATCCCGCCTTGGGCATAGTTGCTGTTGGACTGCTCGATTTCATCCTTGGTGACAACCAGTACCGACAAGCTGGGATCCACCGCCATCGCCGCGCGTAGACCCGCCAGACCGCCTCCGACAATCAAGACATCGGTAAAATAATGCGGCACACCCTTGGGATCGAAAGCAACCAGATAGCGGGGAATAACTGCCTCACTCATTCACGCCCCTCGGCAATACTCTGCTGGTAGGCCCGCACCTGGTCGAGATACTCTGGCGGAGGACTTGATCGATTCGCGGAATCGGTCAGACCGCCGCGAAGATCACGCTGTGTGGATCCGCTGCGCGTGCGACGGTGTGGTGGCTGCAGGCCGAGGCTCTCGAGCCGTTCGTGCAACTCTTTGCGCAGGGCCGCGTCGCGGCTGGATCCCTGTTTCAATTGATCCCAGCGCTCGATGAACCGGCGTAGCTCATCGTCGCTCCAACCCAGATCGTTTAGCAGGGCGCGGTCCGGGTTGTCCTGCTGATCTTTCAAGTAGCGCAAAGCCATATCGGTTGCCTCGTTGGCATATTTCAGATTGGGGGCGTCTTCTCCTGGCTTGCGCCCAGGTTGCGTTTCAGCTGGCTGCTGGTCCGCATGACCGGGCCGGCCTCCCGTGGTGGGCAGTTTTCCGGTCGACTTTTGTCCTTGCGATTTCGAACCACCGGTCGATTGATGACCGCTCTCGGATGGGCCGTCGTTCTTGTCGGGCGACGTTGCTCCATCTGGTGGGTCAGATGGCGAGGATGATTGGCCGGACGTGGCGTCGCTTCCCCGGTGATCTCCAGGACTTTCGGTTTCTCCAGACACTTCAACATCATCTCCAGCGCGTGACGACGTCTCGCCGTCTCCCGATTCGTCCGCGGTGCCGGCTCCGTCATCGGCCGCGCTACTGCTGCCTGCGCTGTCGTTGCCGAGCTGCTGGGCGCCCTGGCCACTGCCACCTTTTCCATCCCCGCTACGATTCCCCGACTCACCTTCCTCGGAATCCGATTGAGGCTCGCTTGAACTTGGCGATTTTGCTTTCTGGGGCGAGTCGTCTGCATCTCCTTTGCCAGATCGCATCTGTTTCGATTGTTGGCGATTTGCCTCTTGAGAAGCTGGTGCCCTTTGCTCATCAGGACTCTTTTCCCCAGCTCCGGACTCACCGTTGTCTCCCAGTTCCGCTTGCGGTTGTTTATCCGCATCCCCCTGCTCGGCGTCGGTAGCCGGTTGTGTCTCCGGTTGCGCTATGCCGCCCGTCTGACCACCTTCGCCTGGCGTAGCGTCCGCGTCATCGCCATCCCCCTGTTTACGGTCCTCGCGTGTTTTTGACGCGGACGATTCACGCTGGCCATCGCCATCATGCTGCGTCCGGTTCCAGTCGTTGGCTGACTGGGGATCGTCTGCCCCGACACCATCGTCTAGTGTCGTCGTCTTGACTTGGCCGCCCGCATCGGGCTCCACATTCGCAGAACGGTCATCGGTAGGCGTTGCTGATTCGCTCGCTTCGCCCGATTGCCGCATCCGTTCGAGAACATCTTCAAATATTTCCCCGTCGTCACGACCGTCGGTTGCGCGGCGGTCCGCCCCGCCTCCGTTTGGCCCACCATCACCGGAAGAATCAGGTTGATTACCGCGCGCCGACCCATCCCCCGAGCCCGACCCGTCGCCCTTTTCACCCAGGTCACCTTCCGCACCACCGGGAGTCTGACTGCCGTTGTTTCCTGGTGGTGCATCGTCGATTGGCTCTTGGCCGCGCTGCTCCTCGGCCGATTCACCAGCTGCCGCTCCGTTCTGGTCCACGGGGGGGCGGTCTGGATCCCGGCTTTCGTTCTGGGTGGGCTGCGCCGGATCACCTTCGTTCGCCTCTTCCGAGGAGTCGTTCTCGGTACCTTGTGGATCCGAGTTTCGTGTTGATTCGCTGGCACCATTTGGCCGTTTGGACGCCACGATTTGAAAGCGATATTTGGAGGTAGACGTCGTGTTCGGCTCGGAGCGGCCGGTAGCACCGGCCGTGAGATTGTCCTGGGCGGTCCCCCAGTAAGTCACGAGGTGACCAGGTTGGAGGCCGTATTCCCGTGGAACAAAGCGAAATCGCCGGTTCACGTTTCCCGTCCAGCCACCCGGGTCGTCGAGTAACATTTGTTTTAGGATCGGTTCACCACCAGCGACCATTTTCAGCTGGACGCTGGCCAGACCGAAATCAGGATCGCGTGCTAATAGCTCAATGATCTGTTCACGATCGGCTGGCAGTTTGATCTCCTGCTGCGCCGGTGTCAGGATTTCGATTTCCGGTGCGAGATCGGGAATGACTTCGAGAAGATGTTGTACTGGCCGATCGTTTTTCTGGCCACTACCGTTGGTAAACCGCACTTCGTAGCTGCGTCGCTGCGATCGGCGGCGTCCGGCAGGTAGGGATAACTGAAAACTGGCAGTGGCCATTTTTCCGGCCGGCCGCATGCGGACGTAATTCGACGACGCCACCGTCCCCACGGTACTATCTGTTTCGTCAATCTCTCCGAAATGGATGTATGCCCCCGCAATTTCCTGGTTCGCACTGGCGGTGATCGTGACGCGTGTACCCTCGACACCTCGGATGTCTCCACGGTCACGCGTGACCCGCGGCTCCAGCCGCGTATACGCCGGATATACGTAAGCGATCGAGTCGATAACGATGTGCGGTGCCGCCAGTACCTTTAGCGTATAGTTTCTCGTGATCGCATCGTCTGCCTCGATGCGAAACACGATATCTTGCTGTAATCCGGCTTCGTCCTCGGGAACTTCGGCTTCGTATCTCGATCCGCTCACAGTGGCATGCATCATGATCGGACGATTGATCGTCTGCTGATCGGCAGTGGAGTAGTGCAGCACGACCGATTGGTCTGGATCCAAGCCACGAACGACAACGGAAACACGAGCCGACTGGCCCAGGTAAATATAAACCGGATCCCGGCCGTCGCAAACAACATCGTTGACGCGAACGTCTTCGATATTAACTCGCGACGGGCGTGCAATGTCTGCCCAAGGCGTTGTGACACGTCGTACCGTTTGCCAAAGATCTTTTGGCGACAAGAGGCTGTACAGGCCGCCGAAAACAACCAACGCGGCAAACACATACCCGATCCGCACCAGTCGCGAACGGTCGACCGCCGTTTCGACATTGACTTGAGAAAGATCGTTTGCGGCTTGCTGCCCGACCGCTTCGTAGACTACCGATCGCACCCCGGCCCGCTGGGAACGTAAAAGCAAATAGTTGGTCAAGCTATTTTTCAGGCCGGGAACCCCGTCCTCGATCGTGCGGGCTGCGTACACCGGATTAATTCGCCGGAAAACGAGTGGTGCGAATTGCGTTACGGCAACATATACCCAGAAGGCCAAAATGACCAGCAGAGCTGCCGCGCGGCTCCACAATGCTAGTGGTGCCACCCAATGGTCCCACACCGTCAGCGCGAGAAGAAACGCGATGGTGACCGCCGCGCCTTGCATGAATGACGTGATCAGATCCCGCAACTGAACGTAGCGACGTGTCCAGTCAATCCGACGATAAATATAACGTTCTCGTTGAGCGGCATCCTGCCCGGCACCGTCGGTGCTGGCGCGAGGGTCATTCGAACTGGCCGCTCCGGTGGCCATGCTGGGCTCTCTCTCGTAAAATTCTGTTCCGAATGGGTGTCTGGTCGATTGCTGCCAATGCGTGGCGGAACCTGCCTGTAATTATAGACGAAAACCTGCCCAAAAGCCCACCTGGTTGTGACGAACGCCGCCACCTAGGGTCACAAGGCCCGCGATCGTAGCAATTGAATGCGTTGACCGGCGGAAGTGGCTGTGATAACTTCGGTCCTTCTGACGGCATCGACGTAAATGACTAAGACCTAATGACTAAGGAAATCCGAATGACTAATGACGAATGTCCGCACAGCAACATCGCCGTGAAAGGGGCTTTCTTTCGGGCTTCGGATTTCATCATTGTTTAGGCATTGGCTGGGTACTTTCGTTCATGATCTAGCGCAGCAGTGCTAGACACCAGACCACAAGCCATAGGCACAACAAACCGACACAAGGAACACCATTCTCATGGCACACGAGGTGACACTCATCACAGGCGACGGCACGGGACCGGAATTGGCGGAAGCGGCTCGCAAATGTGTGGACGCAACCGGAGTCGACATCCAGTGGGACGTTCAACTGGCCGGAGTCGATGTGATGAAACAGACAGGAACGCCGATTCCCGACAGCACGTTGAATAGCGTGCGCCGCACCCAATGCGCGCTCAAGGCGCCCATCACGACGCCGGTCGGGACTGGATTTCGCAGCATCAACGTCTACCTGCGGCAGGAACTTGGACTGTTTGCCTGCATTCGTCCCTGTAAACAATATCGCGGTGTGCGCAGTTTTTTCAGTGAGCTGTCGGTCGACATCGTGATCGTGCGCGAGAATACTGAGGACTTGTACGCAGGTGTCGAATTTGAATCGGGTAAGCCCGAGACGAGCCAGTTGATCGACTACATCAACTCCCTTCCGGCCGATCGAAAAATCAAAACGGCGGGTGACGAGACGGGCGTCTCGATCAAACCGATCAGCGTCAGCGGAACGCGACGGATTGTGAAATGTGCGTTTGACTATGCCCGCAAACATGGCCGCAAAAAAGTCACGGCGGTGCACAAAGCCAACATTATGAAGTATTCGGACGGGTTGTACCTCGCCACGGCAGCAGACGTGGCCAAGGACTACGCGGACATCGAATTCGAAGAACGCATTGTGGACAACATGTGCATGCAGTTGACGCAGAAGCCGGAACTATACGATGTGCTCGTACTGCCCAACTTGTAC
>Ga0310123_10004251_pt1 | contig 10866 bp, 11 predicted proteins | sample CB6_AW_1057_MG_FD_203505 | JGI IMG/M metagenome (GOLD analysis project Ga0310123, IMG submission 203505) | Marine microbial communities from Western Arctic Ocean, Canada - CB6_AW_1057 | ecosystem: Environmental > Aquatic > Marine > Oceanic | place: Canada: Western Arctic Ocean | collected...
GCCTGCAAAGCAGAGAAACCAAAAGCGGGTCGGTCGTAGCGATCGCGGTTTGTCGAGCGGATTGTCTGAAGTCACCGTAGGTCAGGTACCCCGTGCCTGACCTTCGATGCGGATGTGGATCTACTGATGCCATGCCGCATTATCGTCGTGCCTGAGTACCGGGTGAGTTTGTGGATGCGAAGTCTCTGCCGATCTGATCAAGTCCATGAAACGCTCGGTCGAGGAACCTTGGCGTCCGGCGTCAGGCACGGGCTGCCTGACCTACCTTCTGGATGGCCGGTGGTCACGAGTCGCGCCTGGACTGGCGCAGCCGGGTCGAGCAGATGTCGGCTCGAAACTCATCTGCCGGTAGTTCGCAGAAAAGATCGCCGCAGCCGTCCGGAATCGGCAAATCTCCGAGCGACAACAACCGTCCCCGCAGTTCTCGGCTCGTCAAGCGGAGGTTTGTCCGCGTTGAATACGGTCATTTCGTAGAACAGCGGCCTCTGCAACCGTGCTTCGGCGGCGTCGCGCAAAGCCCGATGACCGACATGCAGCGGGTCGAACGATCCACACAAGATTCCCTGCGGATCGGCGGGGCGATGTCGCTGAAGACTCCCGTCCGGCATCGACCAGATCAGTGATAGCCGCCCCGCGCAAAGTTCGGTCAGAAGAGATCGACTTGGCGTGTCGTCGAACGTCATGGATGATGTTGATCTGGAAAAGGATCGTGGCAAAAACCGGCGTTTTGGAATATTGCTCAATTCAGGTGTGCGATCACCTCGGCTCTCATGCTATCTCCCAGGCGACTTTTCTTCCAGAGAGGGTGAGTCGCTACGATCGGCCATCCGCTGCACGACGCCATCGGCCGTAAACCGGTCAGCTTGTGTCTTCATGGAACCCAGAATAAAATCGATAAGAGCTTCAAACCCATCGATCCGTTAAACAAAACCGAAACCACCGGGGACAGACAATGACAGCAGTCCTTAAGGCGTGTTTAGTGTGCTGTGCCCTGCATCTCGCTTGTACTTCGCTGGCAGCCGACGTCGTGGACGACCAACTGGCTGTCATCAGCGCTGCCGGCCCGGGCGGAAAGGGATCGGCAGCGGCACGCAAGGCTCGGTCTCAACTGGCTGGGCATGGGGTCAAAATCATCCCCCGATTGCTCATCGCCATGGACACGCCGAACACGGTGGCGGCCAACTGGTACCGCACCATCTACGAGCAAATTGTCCGTCGAGAATTGGCGAAGCCGGATCCGAAATTACCGAGACGGTTTCTGAAACAGTACGCCCGGGACCCGAAGCGGCAGGGGCGGGTACGGCGGCTGGTTCTCGATTTAGCGGACCGGTTCGATCCGGGTTTCGCTGGAACACTGATTCCGACGCTGCTCGACGATCCCGAATTCCGAAACGATGCCATCATCGCGACGATGAACCGAGGAGACACGGCGAAAAATCGGGGAGACACGGAATGGGCAAAACAGCTTTATACTGTGGCGTTTCGCCATGCCCGAGAAAGTAGTGAGGTCACGCAGGCGGCCGACCGTTTGAGGTCGATCGGTGAAGAGGTGAACATCGTTAATCATATGGGTTTTGTCATCGATTGGTACCTGCTCGGCCCGTTCGACGCTCCCGGCAAGACCGGCTTCGGGCTCTCGTTTCCACCGGAAAAGAAGGTCAACTTGAAAGCCACGTACGACGGCAAGAACGGCACCCAGATTGGCTGGAAACGACACCGGACCGGTGATCGGCTGGGACAGCTAAACCTGGTGAGTGCCATCGCGCCAGTCAACGAAGCGGTCGGCTACGCGTTCACGGAGATCGATTCGCCCTGCGAGCAAACAGTACAAGTCCGCTGCGGAGCCGACGACAACCTGACCGTCTGGTTGAACGGCGAAAAAGTGTTCAGCCAATTGCAGTGGCTGAACGGCATTCGATTCGATCGGTTCACCGCGGCGGTGACGCTCAGCAAGGGTAGAAATCGACTTCTGGTCAAGATTTGTCAGGGTCCTCAGCACAAGAACGACTGGACCAAGAGCACTTCGGCTCCCAGCCCCTGGTCGATGCAGTTGCGATTTTGCAATGCACAGGGCGCCGGCGTCGGCGTGACTTCGGCGCTTCCACCGCTCACCGACGGGACAACCGAATCCCCAAACCAAAAGTAGTCAACCGCCCGCTCGTCCGAAATGATTCACCACAGAGATGCAGAGAAAGAGCCCAGACAAATAGGACAACGGGCCCAAAGATTGATGGTTTCAGATCGCAAAAATACAGACTGTCGTTGTCGTAAAGGCTGGCTTTGTGATGTCAGTTGAATTATTCACGCTCTCTGCGTCTCTGCGGTTTAGTTCTTTACGAATGAATCTGGGATAGTGGAGCCCTTTTATGCAGAAGTCGCAGAACCACCGAGGGCTAATGATGGGCCTCGTGGGCCTGACCTTGTTCGTGGGAAGTCTCGCCAGGCCAACGAACGCCGAAAACTGGCCGGGCTGGCGCGGACCGAATCGCAACGCGGTCACCTCGGAAACGGGGGTCCCGACAAAATGGTCGGGCAGCGAAAATGTGCTCTGGAAAAAGCCGCTGGCCGGGTCCGGAATCTCCAACCCGATCGTCTGGGACGAGCGGGTGATCGTGACCGCTTCGGATGGCGTGGGGTTGACGAACCTGCACGTGATTTGCTTGTCGCTGACGGACGGCCGGGAGCTCTGGCATCAGCGTTTTTGGGGAACCGCTCCAACCCGGCACCACGCCAACAAAAGTAGTATGGCCACTCCGTCACCGCTAACCGACGGGCGACACGTCTTCGCTTTTTTCGGCACCGGCGACGTGTTCTGTCTGGAGATGAACGGCGAGTTGGTGTGGCATCGTTCGTTGTCGGCCGAATATGGAACGTTCGAGAATCGCTTTGCCGCAGCGAGTTCGCCGCTCTCATACGGCAATACGCTGCTGCTTCAGTGCGATCACTACGGCGATTCCTATTTAATCGCGCTGGAGAAAAGCACCGGGGCAAATCGCTGGAAAACCGATCGGCTGGAAAGCTGGTTGTCGTGGGCTTCGCCACAGCTAGTTCCCGTGGGCCAGACCGGCCGGTTTGAGCTCATCGTGAGCGGCTCACACAAGCTCGACGCCTTTGACCCCGAGACCGGCGAATGGCTGTGGACGGTCGGCGGTATGAGCCGCGAGTGTATTCCCACGCCGGTCTACGGCCATGGGCTGGTTTATGCCGTCAGCGGTGTCAAAGGACCGACGCTGGCAATTCGACCGGGGGGACGCGGCGACGTCAGTCAAACCCACGTCGTCTGGAGCAACACCCGCGGCGCGCCGTTTGTCCCGTCGGCCATTCTTGTCGGAGATCACTATTATCTGGTCGACGACCAAGGCATCGCGACCTGTCTCGATGCGCACACCGGTCGGCCGCACTGGCAGAAACGATTCCACGGCCGCTATACGGCTTCGCCTGTTTCCGCCGATGGAAACGTGTACTTCAGCGACGAGTCGGGGACCACAGTCGTCGTGAAAGCGGGTCTGGACAAGTACCAAGAGGTGGCCCGCAACAGTTTGGACGAACCGGTGTTTTCCTCGCCCGCCATTTCACAGCACCGACTGTTCCTGCGGACCACGCGTCACCTGTATTGCATCAGCAACAGCGCCACGCCGCGGTGAGTCACTGGAGATCGTCAAGTGAAAGATCTCGAACGGCGGCAAAATCCATTGGCAATCTGGTACTGCGTGCGGCGCTCGTTCCGAATCTCGGCCGACGGAGTGCTGAGCGGTAGGCAATCGCATAGTGATGCCATAGAGGAAGCCTCTCCATGTACGATAGCGAGTCGTTGATCACTTTCCTCGTACACCCAGCAGGCTTGAAATGGCAACGGACTCTGTGGGTTCATGTACGTGTCATCGGAAGACTCATCGATCTGTATTCTGGACTGTGACACAAAGCGATTCAAACGCCTTACGATTCGCGGTGCATGGAACTTGATCGAGGCCAAGCGTCAAGTGCGGCCCACAACGTCCAGTCCTTTCCGACATGGCCGGAAATCTGATGACTGCGGCCCACTGGCCTGAATGGACTTCATTCAGAAGTCGAGCACCTACCGTACATAGAGGTACTCTGCTTCCTGTCCCGTGGCTTGCCTGTGGAAACTTGCCCATCCTGCGTCCGAATCGACAAGTTCTTCACGTTGTTTCAGCTCTTCGCAGGCGGACTGGAGCGTCTGCCGGTCGTCCTCGATTTCCGCCCGGATGACTTTAATTGCAGACTGTTGGGCGCTCAGATCGATCCACTCCTGCTTCATCCGCTGTTCCAGTTCATCGAACTCCTGACGCTTCGCGTCCAGTTCGGCCTGCCGACGCTGAGACTCGTCCTGCCGTTCAGCCATTTCCTTCTCCAGCGCTGCGCGACGCTGGCTGTTTTTCGCGTCTTGACTGTCAATTTCGGCGGCACGATTTTCGATTTCAACAACCAGCTCCTGCATTCGCTCCGAATCGGCCCGTAGCGTTTCCAAGTCGTCATCGAACCGCGACTGCCGCGAGTCAAGTTCCCGTCGTCTAGCTTCCAATTCGTTTTCCCGCCGTTCCATGTTCCTGAGGGATTCTTCCAGAGCGTGCCGTTCGGACTGGGCAACCTCGTAGTTCGCCTCGAATTGCTGGCGGTCCTTTTCAAACGTCGATTGTTGCGCGCTGAAGTCAGATCGGGACTGCTCCAGCAACTCCCGTTCTAGTGCGAGTTGGCCGCGTTCCTCCCGGAGTTCTTCCCGTTCTGTTGTAACTTCGTTGGTGCGTTCGGCAATCTGTTCCCGCTGCCGGTCGAGTTCCTCGCGTTCGGCAGCGAGTTTGGATTCCGCGTCCGCGACAACCCCGCGCCCGTCCTCAAGGTCCTCACGGTCCGCTTCGAGCGCCTCACGCGGCGATTCCAACTCCTGCAGCGCCTGATGGTGTTCATCGTTTTCCTACTCATCAATCTCGGGCGATGGTTCCGCGTTCGGTCGCGACGGAATGATCGGGCCGAGAAGCCCTTTGCCGGTCGGATTCACCGTATTGCCGAAATTGGGAAAACTTCCCCGAGACATGCGGCTGAGTTGCTTGAAGTCCGCGATCACGGCGTGGCGTGCGACTGCGACCGCGGCGTCGGCGGACGTTACCGAGACTATCACCGACCGCATCGCTTCGGTCGATCGGCTGCCGACCGATTCGGAAGCCATCGCGGCGGTGACGGCATTGACGGATGCGTAGGCTGCGGTGGAACTGAACACGGCCTACCGGTCCGACCATTCTTCGTCGCTGGCGACGACAACGGCGCGGACCACCGCCTCTTCGATGCCGGTGGCCTTGTCAGGGTCGATCTTCTTGCCTGCGGCAAAGTCGAGCGCCATGTGAGTGGAATCGTCAACCGCCGCGTAGCACTCCTCGACCTCGGGATGTTCCTCGTCAACCCAGTACAACTGTTGGACTCGCAGCGCGTAACGAGCGGCGTAAGAGATCAGTCCGCGAAGAGGAAGTCGTTTTAGATCATCACCCGTCGGAAGTTCTACCATCTCAAGAATTGCCTATACGCAAATGTATCGCCTGGCTCAAATACGCGCACCAGCGAACCGATCTGGGAACTATCCCGGCGTATGAAAAATGTAACTCGTACTTTGGCCGCGAGAACTCACAATTTACCCGAATCGCCGTTTTCGCCCGAATTTCCCGTCAAATCGGGCCAATCCACCGGGGTAATCAGGTTTCCCTTCGACAGGCCCGCAAGCTTGGCCTAAGAAATACGGGGACGCCCTCCAGGTGACTGGGCCGCGAGTCAGGCCGAGTGCTTCAACTGAACAGGGACTCCGACCAAGTATCAGAACCCGCGGTTCAACCCGGCAGGCAGCACCCGTTTTCCATACGGCAGCGGCGTTGTGAAATCAGCCGGGCTTCTTGAACAGCGGACTTGAGCTCCGGCTCAACCAGCCCTGGCGCCACCCGCCCTACACGGCCCCCCAACTTCACTCCACGTCCACCGTCCGCTCTCGCGAAGTCAAATCCTTATTGGTTACGCACCATTTGTATCCGTTGGCTTTGGAGCAGTTCGGGAATAGTCACCGTTGGGTAGTTCGAAATTTCGCTCACCATTGAACGAGTACACATTGGCGACACCCAAGCGACGACTTTCCGCTTGGGCCTTTCGAACAGCCGAACGGAAAATGCGCATGAGTTCATCGGCCTTCCAAAACGTGTCGATGTTTTTGAGAACCTCGGCCATCAGTTATCCGCAACAAACAGGAGTTGGAATTGCGAGAATAGCTCCGATTCATCGCCTGGTTAGGCCACATGCGTGGATTTGCAAAACTCCTCGATCAACACCCTAAGAGGAGTCGCTTGCAAGATACAAGGGTCGTCTGCAACCTTCCCGTAATAATAGACGTGGCCTTTGACTTTGCGACACCAACACCAGCTCCCCTGATAAATTGACAGGGGGAAATCGGGGCGGGGCTTACGAAGACGGCGGCGGCATTTACCGGCAGACCTGCGAGGAGTAGAATTTGATATGCAGCACCTCTCATCTTAAGAGATTAAGTGTTGTCTGCGCCCGACGGATGTAAGCCAAAGGTCGCCATTTTTTTCTGAATTCGATTACATCAGACGTACAAACAGGCGTAAATTATAGCAAAGAATAAAATTTATGATTCCATAAGTCACTATTAAATAACATCTTGGGGCCGTAGCTCAATCGGTTAGAGCAGCAGACTCATAATCTGTTGGTTGCAGGTTCGAGTCCTGCCGGCCCTACTTGCGTCATCGGTGGACACGGGGGGACAATCACGCCCAAGCCCCTTGTTTTCTAGGGGATTTCCACTGTCGCCCGAATCCGCTTCTGTGGACACGGAAGGACAATCGCGGACAGCAGTGGGTGCCAATTCTGGGCCAGTGGCGTCATTTTGTGCCAATTCTGGGCCAGTAGAATTGACCGTCAGATCATCCGTTCCTGTCGCCTGCAGTATGTCGGCCGAACAAGTTGGCAGCGTCGGCAATTTGCTGTTGGCGGTGGACAGGTCTGAGACCGAAAGATGCGTGTAATGTTTTGCGGTCAGACGCGGGTCAGAATGGCGGGCCAGCTTCTGTGCTTCTTGCTGGCTGACTCCGCTTCTCGCCAGATCGGTAACGTACTGGACTCGCGAGGCGTGGAAATCGAACACGCGGCCGGCTGCATCAACGTAGGGAATGCCGACGACATCCAAGTCGTAGCGTACATCTCGCGCAACATGCGTTCGAGTTGGTTGGCCGGAAAAACTTCGCCGACGACATCGAACACCTGATCCGAACCAAGGTCGCGGCGAATTTCCGCCAGCCGCTCGTGAAGTTTGTGGAGCACACGGCCTTCGCGCGTGTTCTGCGCCACAAAGTTGAAGATCAGACAGTCCTTCACTTGGCCGTAGCGGTGGATGCGGCCGACACGTTGCTCCAATCGAACGGGGTTCCACGGGATGTCGAAGTTGATCATCAGCCAGCAGAACTGAAGGTTGATGCCTTCGCCGGCTGCCTCCGTCGCCACCATGATTTGGCAGCTTTCCTTGAAATCACGTTCGGCATGGATACGAGTGCCTGCCGTATCGCGATCGCCAATCTTCATACCGCCGTGAATTTGTGTGACCGTCAGGCCCCACTCGATCAACTTGCCGTGCGTGTTGATCAAATGCCGGCTTCGACGATCGGGATCGCTCGCGGTCGACTCGTGCTGTGGGACGATGCGGCTTATTTCGAAGGTGCGCGTGGGCTGGTGTGGATACGTGTGCGGAGCCGGTCGACCAGAGACGGGGAAACATGGCGCGACAGAGCATTCCTGTCGGTCATCGTTGCCTCCGGAAAACTCTCTGTCGAGCGTTACGCGACGATGCTGGAGCAGATGTCTGGACTTGCGGCGGGGCTTGTGCTCGATCTTGTGTCAAAAACCATAGGCGCGATCCGCATGTCTCGAGTTTCGTCGGACTCGATGATCCGTACGAGCGCTGTCGAGCTGCGCATACTTGAATCCATCTGGACGATTATCGCTGCCAGTCTTCAACAAATAGGTGAAGATCCGGAAGTTCAACTACAACGGAAGAATGTCATCCGAAACTGCTGGGGCAGCGAGCTTTTGGACGCGCGTTCGGTAGTGACGCTGGTTCGTAATGGGAATGATCCACGGGATCGTTCCGCCAATCTTCCCTTCAGGACTCAGGTCAGTCGAGTTGAAGAGAGTATGGACACTCGCGAACACCGAGCAATTCGTGGCTTCATCGATTTACTGCACCAAAGGGCTTGTGAGTGCCGCGCTAATCTCGTTCGACACATTGAAGGGATCGAAAGCGACCGAAAGTGGCGTGATCGCCCGTCGGCTGTCGGCGAGAGTCTTTATATACTTGAGGACCTGCCGCGCCTGCAACAGCTGCGAAATAGACTTCAAAGGACACGTGAGTTGATTAGACAACTGAGGCGTGCTCAGCGCATGGAGCCATTTGCGAATGTCCGCTCGGTATTGGACCTGCGCCCGACACCTGTTTTTTCGAATGTCGATCCATACCGTCGAATTCGACATGAGTTGCTACGGTTCATTAAGACCGGTTTGATAATCGTCGAAGAAGGAGCCGATGAACGAATGAAATCAACCAGCCGACTGTACGAGCAATGGGTGTTTCTACAGCTCGCGGCGGCATTTCGATTGTCGGGATTATCATGTGCCAGCCAGTCAGGAATCCTGCACACTTCACGAGTATTTCGGTTCACACTCGACCTTGATCGCGGTGCGCGGGTCACGTTCGCCTCTAGCGACGGACGGGCGGTGGTTCTTCGGTACGAACCTTGGGTTATGCCACGTGCTTTAGCGGTGCAGAACCACGATTCGGTGTATCGAGGGCGAGAAGGCGAGTCCGCGTGGAGTCCGGACATTCTCATTGAATTCGTGAACGGCGACGAACGGACAAGCGAGGCTGTGGGTGTTGAGTATGCTGTTGTTATCGACGCTAAGTACTCAAGAAGGATTCGGGATCATCACTGGGCCAACACGACAAAGTACCTTGAGATCCGTGCGACAGCAAATGATCGCCAGGTTGTCCGTCAGCAGTGGCTGGCGTTTCCGGGGGACCGAGAGCCATCTGAACGGACTATCGTCCTACGTGATTCGACCGTCCGATGGACTGACGATGGACCGAATTGCCCGCGTGATGAAACCCTTCAAGGCTCATTTGCGCTTGCTCCGCCTCCAACCTTAAACTCAGACGCTGTTGCACACGGCTGGATCGCTCAGCCGGAATTCGCCGTAAGGGAGTTTGTCACCGGGCTACTCCGTTACATGGACTTCGACGTGGCATGATTCACTGCGGTTCGGACTCTCTACGACGTTGATGAGCGCGGTCTGAACACTGAAGAAGTGATGATGAAACGCCGATCCACATCGCTGCTCGTGGCAAGCGTATTGTTTGCCCTGATCGTGTTGTGTCGCTGAAATCGCTCCAATTTAGGCGGACGCGTGTGTCGAACACAGGACTGAGTCATCTTCGCCAACTGAAGGTGCTGCAACTGCTGGACCTCCATTACACCGCAGTTGGTAACGACGGACTCCAGTTACCCCAGGGAACGTCACCTGGTATCAGGCCGGGGATAAAATGCCGATGGCGAACATCATTCCAAGACCTGCTCCGATGAAGAGCAGGCGTCGGGGCATCGGCCAGCGACCTTTGGCAATTGGCTGTTGGATGACCTGCTGCCAGCCACCATGAACAGCGATCAGCACAAAGATCCCGATCATCAGGCAAGACCGGAAATTCGAACCACAAGCTCGGAGAAGTTCGGCGTGGAAATCCGCAGCGGCATGGAAGAGTTCTACTACACAGGCATGAAGCTCAAGGAAATTCGAGACGACGAACTGTACAAGGAAGACGGCTTCGAGACGTGGGAAAAGTATTGCCGGGTGCGGTGGGAGTTGAGTGCTAGCCGCGTTCGGCGGTTGATATCGGCTTCAGAATACAGGGAAAAACTTCCGAGAGTGCCCAGTGGGCACGCTCAGTGGTCCGAACGCTCCGTTCGCGAGCTAACCCGCATCCCCGACAAGAAACAAGCCGCCCGCGTCGCGGCCAAAGTCGTGAAAGCGATCGAACAAAGCGAAAAGGAAGCCACCAAGAACCCCGACGCAAAGCCGATGAGACTGTCGTCTTCAACCATCAAGAGATTCGTTGACGAAGACCTTGGCGTGAAATCGAAGCCGAAAGAGAAGCCAAAGCAAGACAACGGCATCGACCTGTCGGACTACATACGATCGAAAATCGGCCAAATCGAAGCAATTGCCGATTGGATTTACAGCGGCGACGGTCGCAATGACGGACGGTTCAAGGCCAACGAGTGAAAGTCCGGTTTTCAGGTCTTCGAGTCGCAACATAGTTTTGTCGGCCCTCTGCCCTTTCCGGTTCTTGCGAGCCGTCGATGGCTTATCGACTTTGCTCTGGAATTATTCCAATTCTTGTTGAGACGGACGAAAATGACACCAAGTCTTGGGACGACAGACCGTCTGGCGATATAATCGAGTCAACTGACCGCATGGGTCGTCGGAACACGATCTACCTGGGAAATGTCGGTTAAAACAAACGACAGCGAGTTCCTAGATTGGCGGATTCGTGGTAAAACGAAAGTTCCTCACGCTGACGACAAAACAGGAGCAACTCATGAATGACGAAAAAAAACGATGGGTTATTCCACTTTATGTGCGATTCGATGCGACACTCAAGATCGTGTTGGGATTCCTGCTCTGTGTGTCTGGATTCATTTCGCTGGAGCCCCTCGTAGTCGACGGGGCATCTAGCAGCCGAAATGCCAAAGACCGCAATACCGCGCGCGTCGCTTCCGTTGCGATGCACAGCGATATGGGCAAGCCTGC
>Ga0310123_10004252_pt1 | contig 10865 bp, 7 predicted proteins | sample CB6_AW_1057_MG_FD_203505 | JGI IMG/M metagenome (GOLD analysis project Ga0310123, IMG submission 203505) | Marine microbial communities from Western Arctic Ocean, Canada - CB6_AW_1057 | ecosystem: Environmental > Aquatic > Marine > Oceanic | place: Canada: Western Arctic Ocean | collected...
TTCCGGTTTCACCGACAAACGCTGTAACGATTACAAGGATCTGCGCTACTACGGCCCGCTGTTCGAGACGGCGACGTCCATTCTCTATCAGACATTCCACCTCGGAAAATACGAGACACGCCACCTCTGTACGGCCTTGACGGCCATTCTTGCTGTCATTGCCGTCATCTGCTATGCACGCCTGATCGACCCGCGCGCTGCTCCGGTGTTCGCCGCTGGGGCGCTGATTCTGCTGCCCCGGTTCTACGGTCACGCCTTTAATAATTCAAAAGACATGCCCTTCGCCGGCATGTTTGCCCTGTCGATGCTTGCCATCGGCGCCATGGTCCGGCGCCAGGCGTTCGGACCACGGCAGGCGCTGGTCATCGGTGGTGCGATCGGTGTAACCCTGGCAATTCGGGTCGGCGGTGTTCTGCTGTTTATCTATCTGTTGACTGCTGCGGTCTACGCTGTGTTCGTGCGGCCGCGGGACGACGCCCCGGAAACACCGTTTCGCCTTCGTCCGATGATGTTTCTCAACGGCGGCTTGCTGGTCTTGTCCGCATGGATCCTGATGGTGAGCATCTGGCCCTGGGCTCACGAGAATCCCTTCACTCGCCCGCTGGAAGCCGTGCGTATGTCGGCGGCTTTTCATCACACGTATCAGGTGGTCTTTGCCGGGCGGATAATGGACAGCAGCCAGTTACCGTGGTTTTACCTGCCCTGGTATCTGGTGATCACGACGCCGCCGCCGGTTCTCATTCTTGCTCTGCTCGGCATTGGATACGGTGTGGGCGATATTGTCGCTGATCCGCGTTCGGATCGGGCGGCGCTCTCGTGCCTGACGTTGCTGTGGATCCTGTTGCCCATCGGTTATTTTGCGATCAGCCGGCCAAACGTCTATGACGGCATACGGCACTTTCTTTTTGTCCTGCCCGGTGTCGCGATCCTTGCCGGTGCCGGTGCCTCGAGACTCCTGATGCGGATTCGGCAGCCGGCCTGCAAACGCCTGGCTTGTGGCGTTCTTCTGCTGGCGATGGTGACCACCATTCCGTCACTGGTTCGCCTGCATCCATACCAGACAACCTTTTTTAATTTTTTTGTCGGCGGCACAGGGACAGCCGGTTATTATTACGATACGGACTATTGGGCGTCCAGTTACAAGGAAGCCATGGAATGGGTGAACTGCCGGGCTGCGGAGTCCGCAGAGCGGCCGTTGCGGGTGTTGTTGGCCGCCAATGACTACGCGCGGGCCTGCGCCGACTATTATCGATCACCGGACGTCGAGCTCGAGACCATGTACGGCGTCGCCGAGGGCGGCGCGCTGCCGGCTCCGTACGACTATTATATCGCGACGTACAGATACGGGTTGGCAGCAAACTATCCGCAATCTCCGATTGTCCGAGTCATCGGTCGGCAGGGGGCCGTATTCACGGTCATTCGCCGGCGGTGACAGGGACAATTTTGTCGTCGCAACTGGCAATGACAATCGATTTCAGCTAGAGCAAGCTTTTGAGCTATTTCCTTGGAGGATTGAGAAGGCGTTGCAATTGCAATTGTTCCATCCCACATTGCCGCGGTCATTCGGCCGTTTAACCTACATTCCGAACTTCAGAACGCCCCCCGAACGCGCCGTCCTCGATCTCGTGGGCGCGAGGAGGCCATTTCACTCGTCCTCCTGCGCGTTCTGCGGATTCTCGAAGAGTATCCCGCTGCAGTATGCCGATATGGCCGCCAATCATGCGACTCGAGGTAATCTCGCCGATGCGGACGTAACTTATTTCCATGAACAAATCGAAACTGCGGAATCTAGCGCCGATGGCAATCATCGCTGTGTTGCTGATCGCTTTGCTGCATCGCACGTTTTCCAGGCGCGGCGAGCAGGAGCAGCAGCAGGCGAGCCAGCCGCATTCGGAGGCCGGCAAATCCACACTCGGCGCCGCGGTTCAAAAGTCGCCTCGCCTCGGGCGCATCAAGACCGCACCGCAGGAGGCTCGGCCGAATGCGGTGCCAAGATCGTCGTGGAGCCGGCCGCCACCCGGTTCACGTCGAGAGGCGCGGTCACCCGAGCAGCAGCAGGCTTACTATGAAGCGGCTGTCACGGCTGCCACACAGAGCGACGACGCGGGTGACCGCCAGTACGCACTTCGCAGTGTTGCCGATTCCATTTCGGATGACGATCTCGACCGTGCTCTTGATTTGCTGCAGTCCATCAATCGCTGGGAGGATAAGATACATTTCGCGCAATCGGTCGTTTCCCGGCTGGCAGCCGTGGCGCCGGACGAGGCTGCGGCACTGGTCGACAGGCTGAAAGGGCAGAAGCGGCTCAAGGAGCTGCTCTACGGTGAAATCGGACGGCAATGGGCACGGTCCGATGTCGACGGTGCCTTGGGCTGGCTCGAGCAGCTGCCGCCGGATAAGCTCCGCTTTCGAGCCATTGAAGGGATCGTCGGGACGTGGCTGGCGAGCGACCGTAAAGCTGCCGCTCAATGGCTCGGCGGCATTGTCGATGTGCGCGACCTGCGCGGCATCAGCGAGACGGTCGGCGACACCTGGGCCAGGGTCGACCGCCAGGGCGCCTATCAATGGGCCGCGGGCATGCAAGACGGTCGGGCGCGTAGCATGGCTCTCGTCTCCATCGCCGCTGCGTGGGCCCGTGAGGAGCCATCGGCGGCTGCTGCATGGGCGGCCGAGTTTCCGTCCGGTAACGGTCGTATGAACGCCATGATTTCGACCGCCGTGATTTACGCGCAGAAGGATCCTGAAGGGGCAGCCGACTGGTTCCAGGGGCTGCCCAACGATCGCGAGAAAACGAACTCGTTCATGAGTGCCGCCGCCGCCTGGGGCATGAAGGACGCGGCCGCTGCCGCCGATTGGGTTGAGTCCGTGAACGACGGCAGTCTTCAGGTTGCGGCTTTGCGGATTGTTCTCGAGAACTGGGCTCGCAACGACAAGGACGCTGCTATCGATTGGACGCGCGAATCAACCCTGACCGAAGAGATCAAAGAACTGCTTCTCAAGCCGTACGAGTGACGATCCGCGCCGGCGCACAGGCCTTACCGCGACGCCCTGCCAAGGAATCACTATCTCGATTCCTGCTGACATGAAAAGCCCCGGGGAGGGAATATATTCTCTGCCGTCGCCGTGCCGCGGCGCTCAAATACGCAATACGCACCATGTCCGAATTCGAAAAAGGTAACGGCAAGTACAATGTCGTTGTGATCGGCGGCGGCTCTGCCGGCCTGATTACTGCGGCGGCCACGTCTGGGCTGGGCGGGCGTGTCGCCCTCATCGAACGCCACAAGATGGGGGGCGACTGTTTGAATTACGGGTGCGTCCCGAGCAAGGCGCTGATATCGTCTGCACGTGCCGTCGACGCGATGCGCAAAGGCGAGAAGTGGGGGCTGCCGCGCACCGAGCCGGAGTTTGATTTTTTGGAAGTCTTCAACTCCATGCGCAAGCGCCGTGCCCGGATCGAGCCGAACGATTCCAAAGAGCGCTTCGAGTCTCTGGGTGTGGATGTCTTTCTCGGCGACGCGGCGTTTCTTTCGCCGCAGGAAGTCCAGGTGGGCGGCATGGTACTCAAGGCCCGGAATTTCGTCATTGCCGCCGGGTGCAGTGCGGCCCTGCCGCCCATTCCGGGACTCACGGACGTCAAGCACTTCACCAACGAAACGATCTTCGACGAGCTGCACGAAAAGCCCGGGAACCTGGCGGTCATCGGCGGCGGCCCGATCGGCGTGGAACTGTCGCAGACTTTTCACCGGCTGGGCGTCGACGTCACCATTGTCGAGTTCGCGCCGCAGATCCTACTGCGCGAGGACCCGGACGTCGTTCAATTCATAAAAAAACAGTTTGAGGATGAAGGCATTCGAATTCTCGACGGCGCCGAGACCAAACGGATCGCAGCGCAGAACGGCCGCATTCGATTCGACATTTCACGGAAAACAGCGAATAATGGCGATGGCGAGAACGTCCAACTCGATGTGGACGCCGTGCTGGTGGCCGCCGGCCGCCGGCCCAACATCAACGGCTTGAACCTTGAAGCCGCCGGCGTTGCGTACACGAACAACGGCATCACCGTCAACGATTACCTGCAGACCTCTCAGCCGCACATTTACGCGGCCGGCGATATCGTCGGGCCCTACCAGTTTACACACATGGCCGACTATCACGCCCGCATTGTCGTCCGCAACATTCTCATACCGCTAGTCAAGTCGAAGGTTGATTACTCGGCCGTGCCATGGTGCACCTATACCGACCCGGAGATCGCCAGGGTCGGCCTGAACGAAGCCGATGCAAAAGCACGGAACATCGAATACGATCTCTTCGACGAGCTGCTGGCCAACGTCGATCGGGCCATTGTCGAAGGTGACGATTCCGGCTTTGTCAAAGTCTTGACGGACAAGGGCTCGGATCGTATTCTCGGCGTCACCCTTGTGGCTCCGCACGCCGGCGATTTACTGCATGAGTTCGTGCTTGCCATGCAGTACAGAATCGGGCTCGGCAAAATCGCGGCGACGATCCACGCCTACCCGACGTTTGCCGAAATCGCACGGAAGGCCGGCGACAAGTACAATCGGTCACGGCTGACACCGTTTACGCAGAAGCTCTTCAAATGGCTGTACCGACGAGCCATCATCTAATATTTAAACCGGAGGTTTAAATATTATGCCCAATTTCCCGTGGAAGTGGATCATTCTGGGATTGATTGTTGTCGGCCTGGTCGTCGCCTTGATCACCTTGCCTGTGGGGCAGTGGCTCGACAGTTTCAACACCTGGGTCAGCGACCTCGGGCCAATCGGCCTGGTGATCTTTGTCGGCGTCTATATTGTTGCCGCTGTATTATTCGCACCGTGCTCGATTCTGACCATCGGCGCCGGCGCCGCCTTCGGGTTGACCGTGGGAACGGTTGTCGTTTCCGGCGGTTCAACGATTGGCGCCGCTTTCGCTTTTCTTATTTCACGGTACGTGGCCCGGGACGTCGTCAAGAAACACGCCGGCCGCAGCAAGAACTTCGACGCCATCGACCGGGCCATCGGTGAAGAGGGATGGAAGATCGTTGGGTTGTTGCGATTGAGTCCGCTGCTTCCGTATAACATGAGCAACTATTTCTATGGGCTGACCGCAGTCCGGTTCTGGCCGTACGTGATCGCGAGTTGGGTCGGCATGATGCCGGGCACGGTCATGTACGTTTACTTCGGTGTTGCCGGTAAAGCCACAATCGAAGCGGCGTCCGATGCTGAAACGGGATCGTCGCCGGCGAAGTTGATCCTCTATGGTGTCGGCCTTGTGGCCACCATCGCAGTGGCCGTTTTCATTACCAACAAGGCCAAGAAAATCATTGCACGGATCAATGTCGAGGAGGCCGGCGAGCCGAGCGGCGAGGCTCTGGACAATGCCTAGTCTTTGTCCCAGTAATAACATGCGTCATAACTTGTAATACAAAAGTTTCAGTCATTGAATCCACTTGCGGTTGGGCATAATGACGAAATACCCAAATACCCAAGGAATGACGAAATCCGAATGACGAATGTATTTGCCGCTGGGAGTCGGCCGGTCTCTCCCGCACCTAATGACCCGCCTTCGTCCCGCATGCGGGACTTCCGCCGTCTCCGCCAGCTGGCGGATATGGCGCGATCATTCTGCATACTGGCGGCGTTGGTGCTGACATCGGGGATAGAAACGCCGGCATCAGCGGCGTCGATTCAGGTCGCTGCGGGCATCGATCACACGCCGTTCAGTGAGCTGCTGCAGAAACACGTCGATGACGGCGGGCTGGTGGATTACGGTACCTGGAAAAAGTCGGCCGACGACATGAAGGTGCTGCACACGTACCTTGGGAAGATTGCGGCCAAGGGTGATGCGGCCAAAGGCGACGACCGCAAGGCGACATTGATCAATGCGTACAACGCTCTGACAATCCTGACCATTCTGAAAGGTTACCCGATCGACAGCATCCATCAACTGGACCAGCCCTTCAAGAAGGCCCGGCACACGGTCGGCGGCCAGATGGTATCCCTGGACCAGATCGAGCACGAGAACCTGCGGTCGCTCGGTGATTATCGAATCCATGCGGCGCTGGTGTGCGGAGCCCGTAGTTGCCCGCCGTTGCGCGACCCGGCGTTTCTGGCGGACACGCTCGATGAGCAACTCGAAGACAACATGCATCAATGGCTCGCTCGCTCGGACCTGAACAAGTTCGACGCGAAGAAGAGACGCGCGCATATTTCGGCGATCTTCAAATGGTTCGCCGAGGACTTCGAGATGGGCGGCGGACTCGAGACAGTGCTGACGAAATATGCGCCGCGGGAGCATCGCGCTTTCCTGCGCGGCAAGTACAAAACCAAGTATCTCGAGTATAATTGGGGTTTGAACGACAATGGTGGTCGCGGTACCAAGTACAGCAAATGGCAGCGGCTGAAGGACGGCGCCAGGAATCTGTGAGCTGAATTCTCATACGTGAATAATCCAGGTTAGTAAAAACAAAGCTTTAACTTTGTTTTTTACATCAGCTTGAACTTCGGCAGATCCTGGATATCGACGAGACCGACAGTACGGTCGTTGCTGTCGACAACAGGGATGTCGTCGATCTTCGTAGTTTCCAGCAGATTTAGGATTTCGACGGCCATCTGATCGTCCCGCACTCGTTTGGGATCGCGGGTCATGACCTCCTGAATCGGCGCTTTCAGGAAGTCCGTACTCTCCTGCACGAGACGTCGAAAATCCCCGTCGGTGAAGATCCCCAGCAGCTTGTCGTCGTCGCCGCTGACGAGGACGGATCCGGAGCGGCAGCGGGTCATGGTCGCCAGGGCGTCCTTGACGGCGCATTCGGGGGCCGCCGTCGGCAAGCGGTCGCCGGAGCGCATGACGTCGGCGACGCGTAGCGTCACACTGCGCCCGATGGAGCCGGACGGATGCAGGCGGCCGTAGTCCTCTTTGCTGAAGCCGCGCGTCTCGAGAAGGACCATGGCCAGGGCGTCGCCGATGGCGAGCATTGCGGTTGTCGTGGTTGTTGGCGCCAGGTTGAAGGGGCAGGCTTCGCCGGGCACCCGCATGGGCACGACGAGATCACACCACTTGGCCAGCTGCGACTCTGGGTCGCCGGTAATAGCGGCTATGGGAATCCTGAATCGCTTTGCCGACGGCAGCACCTGCAGCAGTTCGTCGGTCTCGCCGCTGTAACTCAGTGACAGGAGCAGATCGTTCCTGCCCAGGATGCCCAGATCGCCGTGCATGGCTTCCACCGGGTGCAGGAACACCGCGTTCGATCCCGTGCTCGACAAGGTGGCGGCCAGTTTGTGCCCGATGTGACCGCTCTTGCCCACACCCGTCAACACGATCTTGCCGTCATTCTCCAGCGTCCGCAGGCACAGTTCGACGAGTTGGACAAAGGCCGCATCCAGATCATTCCGGACCGCGTTCAGACCATCGATTTCGGATTGGATAACGGAACGCGCGTGCTCGAGGTACTTTTCGGAATTGGAATCAGACATGGCGGGACTTGGCTGCAAATCCGGATGGACGGCATGACGTGACCTGGCCAGAAGCGATGACTCAACTATTCAGATACCGGGTTTCAGGTTTCAGGTTTCAGGCTAAAAGGCTCGAAAAGGGGGAAGGCGTCGATATGTTCGGATTAGCTGTCAAGTTTCTGCCGGCAGGTATTTATTCCCATTCAGACATCGCAAATCGGCACTATCAATACTACCTGAAATTGGACATTTTGAAGCACGGAGGTTCGGAGGCACGGAGCGGAGATCATTGAATTCGGTTTTTTGGGGAGGTACCTGGAGGACGATCGAGAGATTGTGCAATCGCCAGTGAATCATTCTCCCCGCTCACTCCATCGGTATCCAACTCCGTGCCTCCGTTCTTCAAAATGTCCAATTGTCGTACAACCGACATTTCTTCAAGATGTTAGCGGCGATTTCCGAAACCACGTTTACGAGTTCTGCCCATGCTTTTATCCGAGTCAGTTGGTCAGAATCCCTCTCCTCCGAAAAACGCTCCCGCATGCGGGAGCGAACTCAGAACGCCGAAGTGGCAGCTCCTTCGGAGTTCGCCGTTTGAGGCAACCAAAACCGGCCTTGCCAGCGAGTCGCTGAAACCTGAAACCTAAAACCTGAGTATTCTGAGGTAGTTACGCGATGACTTATAATACCGAGTAATTTGCATTTGACAAAGGCATACCCGCCGGTTTCCGGAATCAATTAATTTTCGGCGGTGTTTTGTTCATCCCGATGTATGGAAATCTCTCGAGTTGACCGGTTCGAACAAAACGCCAACGAAAATTCATCTACGTTAATCCGTGTGATCCGCGGGTACCCAAAAGGCGACGATCATGGACGGTAATTTTTTTTAGAATTCTGAAAAAATACTTGCAAAATCGGAAACGGAATTTCGTATAACACTAATACGAAAGGCGGAATAGGAGTAAACGATATCATGAAAAGAATGCTCGAAACGTGTTGGCTGGTGGGATTGGCACTGTCTCTGTCACCCCTTTGGGCGGATGAAATATGCACCGACGTGATATCATCCGGTGGCCAGAGGCAGAGCAATGCAGATTTTGTTCTCTACGATAGTGTGGGCGGTATCGGCGGCACGATGGCCAGTGCCAATGAGTTCGTAGTAAATGGTTTCCTTCAACAGGCAAGGGCCGGCTGCGGGGGCACTTTTGATCTCATCCCTCCGATCGTAATAACCGGCATCGTGGAAGGTGGACTGCCGCAGCGGTCCATGCTCCGAAGCCTGGGGTTTCAGTTCTCCGAGGATGTATCGGCCAGCCTCGAGCCGGGCGACCTGGTTTTCGAGAACCTGACAACAGCCGCGACCATCGATCCGGGCGTCATGACTCTCACCTATGACTCGGCGACCAACACCGCGATTTGGACCTTTAACTTCCCCAGTCCGTTTTTCGAGTCGCTACCCGATGGCAACTACTGCGCCACGTTGCCCGCTGTCCTTGATGTAAGTAATGTTGCGGCGGCTCACAAGGAAGTGGAACCACGGAGACACTTTGACACGGGATTTAGGATCGCAAAGCGGAGTGTCCAGTCGGTACAGAGGTTGCCCAGCGGCCCGGGGTTCAGGATTGCTGGGCGATTTTTTGGGGTGGCCGGAGAGCACGCGAATGCGTATGCCGACGACTGTGCCCGCAGAGTTGCCATCGCGGCGAACAGTTGTACATTGTTTTAGCGGTATCAACGCTACTCAGCGCCCGACTGCAACCGTAGTTTTCGACGAACACCAAGAGCGCCGTAACGGACCTTGCGTGCGAGCTTCGCAAGTGCCAGTCCCATGACCAGTGGATCCACACCCTCCGAGCTCCGATTGACGCTGTGTCAGGTCGCTGCCGTTGCCGATGTCGAGACTAACCTGAGAAAGGCCGAGTCCGCCTTTGAAGAAGCGCAGACGCAGCAATCGGATCTGATCATTTTCCCGGAGAACATCTTCTTCCGCGGCAGCCAGGACGAAGTCCGCACCGTGGGCCTGTCGCGCGATGAATTCGTTGCGCGGCTTGGCGGCTACTCGCGGCAGTCCGAAGTCTGCGCTGTATGGGGTGGTACACCCGTCCGCCGGGCCGGTAATTTCTACAACACCGCTCTCATCATATCGGCCTCCGGGGAGCTGATTGCGGAGTACGCAAAGGCGCATTTGTTCGAGTACCACGGCAGCGATCAACAGCTCGACGAAACGACTCTGTATGACCGGGGCCAGTCGCCGCTGGCCTTCGAGCTGAAGGATTGGCGGATCGGCATGACAATCTGTTATGACCTTCGCTTTCCGGAACTTTACCGAGTCTTTGCCGGGGCACATCTGATTCTGTGCACCGCGGAATTCACACACACGACCGGCAAGGCACACTGGGAAGTCCTGCTGCGGGCACGTGCCATTGAGAATCAATGTTATGTGGCCGGCGTCAATCAGTGCGGGATTAACCCGAGCCTGAGTGTGAAAGCCTACGGTCATTCCATGGTGATCGATCCGTGGGGCGAGATCCTGACCGTCGCGGAAGAGAGCGAGACCTGCCTGCATTGCGTAATTCAGAAGAACCGAATCCATGACGTTCGTAGCCGTATTCCGGCGCTGCAATCCATTGCCCATCGGATTGAATGGTAATTTTGCTGCGCAAAATTAAACCACTCGCTTTGCCGGTGAGACTCGAAAAGGTTATTGCCGTGTTCAGGGTGATTGGAACGGTGTACAGTCCACCGAGGCACTCCTGGCGGGGGCAACCACTGAGAACTGACCCATGAGCCACTGGCAAAGCCTATCACATAGCAAGCCGGATTTCAACTAACACATTGTGATCGTGCCGAAGTACCTTCGGAAGTTCATGTTCGGCAATCCGTCGGTGAATCGGCCACCAGGTAAATCTCGATCGCGGTGACTTGGGCGAGCTAAATCTGACAGACGTCGATGGAACCACGTCAAACTCCAGCTCCCTTGACGGGGGCTTCCTCAAGCCACCACCGGCTCTGCCGGTGGTAAACTGACTACATGGCCCGGTTATTCCTCATTGTCTATAACTTGATTTTTCCGATCGCCTTCCTGCTTTACTCCCCGATTTACCTGCGAAAACTAATTCGTCGCGGCGGCTTCTGGGCCGGATTCGGTGAGCGTTTCGGTATTTTCTCCGCGGCCAAGAAGCAGAGGTTGCGGGAGTGGCGCAGTCCGGTGTGGATTCACGCCGTCAGTGTCGGCGAAGCGATCGCCGCCCTGGCGTTTATCCGGCATTGGACCGAGCGTGAGCCGGAGCGACGATTTGTCATCTCAACAACCACATCCACGGGGCAGAAGATCGTTCGCGACAAGGCGCCAGAGAATGTTGTACCGATTTACTGCCCGGTCGATTTTTTTCTTTGCGTCGGTCGCGCGCT
>Ga0310123_10004253_pt1 | contig 10865 bp, 10 predicted proteins | sample CB6_AW_1057_MG_FD_203505 | JGI IMG/M metagenome (GOLD analysis project Ga0310123, IMG submission 203505) | Marine microbial communities from Western Arctic Ocean, Canada - CB6_AW_1057 | ecosystem: Environmental > Aquatic > Marine > Oceanic | place: Canada: Western Arctic Ocean | collected...
GCCGTTTCCGAGAGGATCTTCCGCTCCAACCTTTGCAGCTCACGAACCGAATGGGCGATGCGGTCGACGGTTTCGTTCAGCCGTCCGCCGCTCTCCCGGCTGGCTTCCATGGAAGCGGCGAACAGCGCGAAGTTCTCGCTGCGGAGCCGTTGCTTCGCTTCCACCAGACACCGCTCCAACGGCTTTCCAAGCTGGTACTCTCCGACAATCTGTTGGAACTCCTGGCAGATGGGGGCCGGTGTCTGTTGCGAGAGGATCTCCAACGCCTGCGGCAGCGACAACCCCGCCTTGACCGCGCTGGAGAGCGAAACCATGGCGTCAGCCAGTTGATCTTCAATCTTAATCCGCCGGGCTTCAGCCATCCGCCTGAGCACGTACCACGGCAGACAGACCAGAAGCAAGGCCACGGTCAAGCCGATCAGCGGCAGGTTGAGGACAACCGACATCGATGCCAGCACGGCCAGCACCAGCGACAACCACGCGATCAGGTAGGTCCGCAGACGCGGTGCGGCGACCCGCAGCCGGCGGAGCTTATCGCGGAAATCGGCTTCGACGAAATCGAGCCCCTGTGTGTAATTTTCGCCGCCGGCATACGCCAAAACAGCGACGGCCAGACCGATTGAGATTGTGCCGAGGATCAGCAGCATGATTCAGAAGTCGAGTTTTTCAATGCACTTGGCGAGCGGCCGGCATCAGCCGGCTGGTCTTTTCAAAAAGTGTGATCGTGAAAGAGGCATTCCAACAGGGGGCTGACGACCCCCGCTCGTCGGCGTTGTTCGTAGCTTCACGGGATTCACTTCCTGTCCAGGTCGCCGTATAGAAATTCCAGTTTGAGCAAATCCTTGTCGATCAGCGAGTCGATGAACGTCGGCATGTAACCGGTCGGTTGCAGAGTGTTTTGATCGCGGAAGTTGTAAATGTCGGTCACCACCAGGCCGTCTCGTTGCGGATCGTATCCGGCGACTTCCGAAATTTGAGTGACGGCCCGCCGGCCGCCCGACAGTCGGTCGATTTGCACGACCACGTCGATGGCCGAGGCGATTTGACGTTGAATGGAGACGACCGGCAACTCGACCGCCATCAGCACCAGCACCTCCAGCCGCCTGAGCACGTCGTCGGTGCTGTTGGCGTGGATGGTGGTCATCGAGCCGTCGTGCCCGGTGTTCATGGCCTGCAGCATATCGAGCGCTTCGGCGCCGCGGCATTCCCCGACGACGATGCGGTCCGGCCGCATTCGCAGGGCGTTTTTGACGAGATCGCGGATCGAGTATTCGCCGGCGCCTTCGACGTTGGCGGGTTTGCTCTCCAGGGTGACGACGTGATCCTGGTGCAGTTGCAGTTCGGTTGTGTCTTCGATGGTGATGATGCGGTCTTTGTGCGGAATGAACGACGAAAGGACATTGAGCATGGTCGTTTTTCCGGTGCCGGTCCCGCCGCTGACGAGAATGTTTCTACGGTCGATGACACAGGCCCGCAGAAACATGGCCACCGAGGAAGTAATACTGCCCAGCTCGATCAGGTGGTCCATGGTAAACCGGTAAGCCGGGAATTTGCGGATCGTCAGACAGGGACCGCGGACCGCCAACGGGGGAATGATGGCGTTGACGCGAGAACCGTCCGGCAGCCGGGCGTCGACCAGCGGCTGGCTTTTGTCGATTCGCCGGCCGACCTCGGCGACAATCCGCTCGATGATCGATTCGGTCACCTTGTCCGAGATGAAACGCCGGCCCGACAGTTCGACCGTCCCGTCGCGCTCCACGTAAATCTGGTCGCTCTTGACGACCATGATTTCGGTGATGGTCGGCGCCCGCAGCAGGTCTTGCAGAGGGCCGAACCCGAATACCGTGTCCTTGAGATCTTTTTTGAGCGTCCTCAGCACCAGGTACCGCTTCAGTTCTTGGTGCAAATGCGGACGGACCAGCGGAAACACCTCGTTGAACTTACTTTCGGTCCGGCTGATTTTGGCGCTGAGGTCACTCTGTTCGTCCAGTCCCAGCTGCTCGTGGCTGAACCGAACCAGGTTTTCCAACTCGGCCTCGCGTTCTGGAACAAGCGTGGCCGGAACGTCGTACTCGCGATAAGTCAGCCTGGCCAGGCTGTCGAGTTCGATCCGATCGGTCTCAAGGATCAACTGGTTAATGATCAAATCGCGGAGCGTTAGACCGATGACCTCTTCCAACAGTTGGTCGTTCTCCGGATCGAACAACTGAATCTCGCGGCAGACGTCCTCGATATTATTTTCCAGCATTAGCACGCTATCGGTATCGCCGATGCGATTGTTTTCCAGTTCGTACAGGTCGAAGCGTTTCAGCAGCTTGCGATGCACGCGAAGTTCTAAATCGGCCATGATGGACCGCAGGTGGGTCTCCATCTCGATGCGGCCGATGGCTGCGGCCTCCATCGATTCGAACGTCAGTGTAAAGGGCCAAATCCTGACCGTTTCTCCGGCCGAAAACCCGATCGCCTCGCCGCCGATGACCTCCACCTCGCCGACCATGCAACTGTTGATGCCGACGTTCTGGATGTACAGACGGCCGTTGTCGGCCCGAACGACCGCCTGCCGTTTCGAGACGAGCGGGCTTCTGAGCACCACGGTGTTCGACGAATCGCGGCCGATTTGGATGACCGGCTCGTCCGTTTCGATCAGCGTACGCCGGCTATCGTGGACCTTGTTAAACCAGATTTTCATGTTTCAGTCGGCCTTGTTGCCGCCCTTGTGCTTGATGATCCGCAGACCGCGGCTGCCGCCGGCGCCGATCAGCCGAAACAACGCTTCGGCCTGTTGGTCGAAGGGAAACTTCAAAGCGATGGTGATCACGTTTTCCCGGACGGGACGGCGGTCGTAGGCCGTGGCCACCTCCCGCGTTCCCTTGCGCGTCCCCAGAGCCAGAATGCGGAACGGTCCCACGGTGCGGGTCGAACCGACCACAGGAGATGGCTGCGACGGGCCATTCGGCGCGGCAACCGCCTCCAGATACTGGGGAACGAAAAACTGCACCTCGTCGTCGGGATTATAGTGTTCGGAAATAAATGTGCTGGAATCGACGACCACTTGAAACAAGACTTCGTCGTCGCTCAGTTTTTCGCTGAGATCGCGCTGCGCGGGGGTTTCCAGCGACGACTGCAACAAGAGTTCGCCGTCTCGGTGCTGCCTGGTCGCGCGGACGCCGACGACGGTCTTAAGAACTTTCCACTGCACCGCTACGCTCTCCAGCATGCCCACGAATTTCCGCGGGACGTCGACCTTCACGAAGTGTTCCTCTCGAAACCGATCGCCGGAATTGATGCCGGCGTCTGGGGCGATGGCGACAAACGAGACGGTCTCGTAATTCCGCGCCTGATTTTGGACGTAAAACCAATTACACAAAGCGCCGACGACACCCAATCCCGCCGCAATCATCATTCCCGGCATCCCCTTCATCGACCACCTCTTTTCTCTGGTGAATTTGCAATCGCTGGTGCCAGGCTGAGCAGACCGCTCAGCCCCGTGTCACCATGGCGGCAGAAGGAGACTTCGATCCGTCCCCCCGCCGCGCCGGCCGGTTCTGCTGGAATAAACGACGCGCTCCATCTGCTCTCCGCGTGCTCCCATGCTTGGGCTGGTCGCCAGTCGTGCCGGTCAAACCAGTGGTTGAACGAGCCGATCCAGTACTCGGCCGGTGCCGTTCCTTCAAAGGCGATCAGTTCCCCGCCCAAGGCGTCGCGCAGTCCGAGAACCTTCCGGCTGCCAGCGGGGAGCGTGATCTGCGGCAGACCGGTCAATCTCTCGCCGATCGGCCGGAATGAGAATGCCGTCCAACTCGTCTTCCCCGACGGATAGGCAAATCCCCAGCATACCACACGGCGCCGGGACGCCGCAGGGGAATTCGACTTCTCAGCCGCCATTCTCGCCCGCGCGGTCCCAGTCTGAGACGCGAAGTCTCGCGTTCCGATCACCAGAGTCAACGGAGTTTCGATGCGAAACACCGCCCATTGCCCCACCTCTTCCCAAATCGGTTTCAGGCGGGCGAGTTGTTTGAGCAGTTGTTTTTCGGTGCTCGGAAACTCCCGCGCGGGAGCGGCGGTCTCCTGTGCGGCCAGCCCGCACCTCTCGACCAATTTCGCGAAGACCTCTTCTCGCTCGCCAACAATCACCTGACGCCGCACTGAGTAGGGCACCTCGCCGAACTCCAGCCAAACTGGCGCCTGGCCTGAACCCCAGTTGAGGTTTGTCTTTGCCGAAAGGTCCGCAGCCAGATTATCAGCGTCGGCGGACCACCAGCGGCTGACCTGGCCGCCGATCGTGAATCCGCCGATCAACACGATCGCTATCGCCAGAAAATCGGTTGTTCGGCTGCTGAGCTGTCGGGCCACGTTCGCAAACCCGGTCAGTTTCCGAGCCTTGGCCCGTTGCTCCGCTGCCCCTGGAGTTTCTTCGTCTGTTTGGCGGGAAACCGGGACCAAATCAAACGTGGAAGGAATCTTCGCTACCATTGTCTTCGCGAGAATCTCGAGAGGGATTGAGCGGCTGTACGATGTGGTTGATGATCGGTTGGGGCGAAGGCTGTGTTTGCTGCGACCTTCAGCAGTCCCGCAGTTGTGCCCGCAGAGTGAGGCCAATCCGGCCGCGTCCCGTAAGCGGACTGATCAATTTAAGGGACCAGCACTTCGTCGCGAAATTTTTCCAACTGATCAATGTACGTTTCCAAAATTTGAATCTGGGCGATGAGATCGGGGGACGGATTCGGGTCGGACTGCAATTGTTGTTGAAGCGTCTCAAGCCGATCTCCGTAAACCTCGAGGTGGTCGCCGGTCATCACACCGGGGCGGCCCCACTTCTGGTCATAGGGAGCGCGGGGACGCTGCTGGCTACCTTTGATCTCTTCGATAAGCGGCTCCGCCACCTGTCGGCGGAGCACCTCGGGATCGAACGAGCAGACGACTTTCGGGTCCCGCAGCTTGCGTACCAGGTCGGGGTGCAGCGGAAAGCGCCGCCGGTGGTAATCGCGGTTTCCCACCTCGGGGTCACGGTCAAGTGGTCGCAGCCAGCTCCGGTAGGGGTTAGCAACGATGGCAATCGCGGCCTGTTCGTATCGTTGAATTTTACTGGCAAGAAACGGCCGCAAATCGACCGGATAGAGAAATTGCAGTTTTCGGTTTTGATTCGATCCGAGTCCTTGCTGTGTGAACTGCCAGCAGTCGTCGAGAACTGGATGCTGCCGCTTCAGGTCGAACCGCCCCGGCGGCATGACTTGCAGGAACGGCCAGCGCCCCTCGTATCCGGCAGACCCTTCCAGCAGTCCGAGACGCATGTCGAACTGATCGCGGCGAACGGGGATCGATTTGTGCCCGAACGGCTCGACGAAGCGCGGACCGCGGACAACCGGCCATTGGTCAAACGGATCCCACTCGAACAACGGCGGCTCGGAGTCGCCGGTTCCCATTTCGGCCGTCTGCTCTGGCCAGCCGGCTGGATACGGGTCCTGCGCACCGCTTCGAGGATACAGCGATCGCCAGGCAGCCTGCCGAGCATTGGTGTGCGTCCGCACTTTCCAGACGCCGGCATGTCCCATAATCACTATCAGCGCCATCACCATTAGCAAGATCGGCAAGCTGAGCACCAACTCCAGCGGCGCCAAACCGGCCCGGCAGCTCTGTTCTGCTTTCAATTGACGTCGAACGTTCACGAGCGTCCCGTTACCGTCGCGGGCTGCGGATGCTCTCCCTCGCAATCCGCAATCCTTTAATGCATGTTCACTTTGCTCAGGTCTCGAATGTCGGCCGCGCCGAGGTCCGGCAGTCGGAACTCGGCCGGCAGGTTCTGCGATGCTGCACTTCCCGCGGGGTTGCTCTGCAGGATCACCGGCAGGTTGGGCATGCGGGCCGGTACCAGCTTCACCATCCAGTTTTGATTCAATAAATCCCAATGCGTCGGCCAGTTCTCCAGCCTCCAACGCTCATCGCAAGGATCACGCGGCGCATTTCCGTCCCCTTCTCCCGGAGAATACGGGCGCTGTCGCGGCCGCGGTAAAAACAGTCGGACTTGTGCGAACGTCAGCGTATCAGACCGGCGGGCCAGCGGATTCGCGAACAACCCCGGCGCCATCTCCCGAAGCGGCCGGCGATAAACGACCGCCAGAAACTGGTCGTTGTCCTCGATATGTTGCTGCAGGTCGATGTGCTGCATGGCCTGCAAAAGTTGCTCCAATTCCGGGCGAACAAGGCGTCTCAATCCAAGCGTTTTTTCATAGGACTTCAGCGTCTGCTCGACGTCGGCACCAACTTCGGTGGTGCGGATCTGCATGGGCAAGTTCGTCAGCGGGTAATCGACCGTCAACAGTTTTTCGAGTTGCCCGCAGGTGGCGATCCGCCAGAGCGGATAAAAGGCCAACATTTTGGCATCACGGTTGAACACCACCAGCCGGTCGGCGTTCCAACGGTCGAGGAAAAACTCGGACAGCCGCCGCCGTTGTTCGAGGGCGGTGCTCAGGTAGTGTTCGGGGTTCGGCACCATTTCGAAGTCGGTCAACGGTTGCCAGGAGTCCTGCTGAGAATTCTCCGAGGGGGCTGCGGGAGGAGTCGGATCGACAATGGGCAGTGTCCGCCTCAGCGGATCGTTTTCGTCCGGATAGCCGACCGGAAGCGCGTTGGCCCGCCACAATACTCCCCGCTGCAAACCGCGATCGGCTGACGGACCGATTTGCGAAGACCCGGAAGTCGATTGCGTTCCCGAGTCGAGGGACGTCTCGATATCCCTGCGGCCCATTCCATGCCGGACGGAAATTTCGTTGGCCGCTTGCTGCGCCAACTCCGGAATGGTGCGGATCACCGTCTGCTGAAAACGGGGAATGACCTCCTCGGCCAGCATATATTCAAAGACCGGCCGTGTCAGTTCGGCCGAGGCTGCCGTCATCTCTCCGAATGCCTGGACCAGCTCGCGTTCCTTGGGGACTTTGTCGGTGATCGCCTCGCCGAGCTGCTGAAACTTCTCGAACTCCGCCTGCGAAAAGACTGGGCCGATCTCTGCCCAGGCATCGAGGATTTCGGGGGTCATCTTTTCAGCGTTTCGCTGACTCCCTTCCCGTAGAAACGCGGTCATCGCAAAGACGTCGCACAGCAGATGGTTGGTGAAGGCCACGGCGTTCATGCCGCGGGCCAGCACCACGCCGCCGCTGTAACCGGCCGCGTCGGCCGCATTTTGCATCTGCAACTTGTCGTCGACGTGTCGGGCCACGTTGATGATCATCACCAGCAGCATGGTGAACATCAGCAGGCAAAAGACCGACAAAATGCTGATGGTGCCCCGCTGATCGCAGTGCAGCCGCGAAATGCGCGTCACCAACTCCGCAAACGGCGAGCGGCCGGCGTGAGCCCGCTGTTGCGCAAAACGGGGGACTGGCGCCACCCGCGCGCCGAGTTCTCTTTCACCGAATTCTCTTTCGACAAGATCGGTGAATCGTTTAGTAGGTCTGTTCTTCATACGGCAAAATCGATTTCAGGCCTTCGTTGGTGAGGGTCGCCGAAGCGCTGATCAGCGTCGTATAAACCGCGTCGCCTGAAGGAGCGGTGGATCGTTGAATCCGGCGGCTGACCCGGTCTTCAGCACCGTTGCTGCCGACGATGTGCTTAGCCAGAAATCGGCCGGGGCCGGGCAGCAGCGCAAAGTTGTGATAAACCGTCACGGTGATCGGGTCCTGCCAACCTACCTCGTTCGGGTCCCACTCTCGCCTCCATAATTGGCCATCTACGCGGACCGGCACCCACGGATTGTATGTTGGACCAGCAACGGTGTCTTTGTCCCGAAACCTGATCTCCACCCAGGTATTGGCGTAGCTGTAGGCGAGCTTGTTCTCCAACCGGCGGGGAATGCGGCTGTTACGTGAGGAGTCCGGCACCATCGAGAGGTAAAGGGCTTGGGTGACTTCGGCAGCGATCAGAGCTTGCGGCGTCAACTCGGAGTGCAGATCGCGTGAGGAAGAAATCGGCGCGCAGGCCAGTGCGGCAGCCGACAGAATTTGAGACTGCTTTTCATTGATGGAATAACTGTCGGCCCCAACGAGCCGGAGCGGTCGATCGGCTGTCAGCCCCGGCATCTTATTTTCCGCGAGTCCGCCGACTTCCGCCGGAATCCAGACCAGCGCCGCCCGTGCCGCGGCAAACGCCGCGTAATTCACCGCGATCATGCCGATCATCAACTGGCTGATCTGCACGATCAACATCACAATCATAATGAACAGCGGCAGTGTCATCACGAAGCTCAAGCTCTGCACGCCGCCGTCCTGGCACTCAGGCAACTCCCGCAGACGACGCAGATTCAGACGTGCCCCGCTGAACTTCACCAGCCCACTGAGTGCCAAAAAGCAGGCGGTCAGCGCGATGAAGGCGGGCAGACACTGAATGAGGATCGCTCGATGCATGGCCGGCACTCCCGAGAAGCGGTTGGCATCATCCGAAGATGTCGCTGGCAACGATGCAAATCGCCGCGAATGCCGACGGTGCTAAAAATAGCCACCGCCGCAGCGGCTGGCGCTCATCTTCGGTCAACGGAATCCAACTCCTGGCCCGCAACACAAGAAACAAATGTTGAACGGTTCGCGAAACAATTCGTAAAAAGCCAATTTGCCAGATGAGAATCGCCGCACCCACAATGCTGCTCAGCACAAAGGTCCACAACAGGGCTTCAATGCCATCGGGCAGCCCCAGAAACGCCCCAAACATGGCAATCAGTTTGACGTCTCCGCCTCCCACGTCGAAAAAGACGAAACAAACCAGCATCATCAGCCCGCAGGCGAGAAAGCCTTCCAGGCTGACCACAAGGCCGGCCCCAATTGTCTCTCCCTGGGAAACCTGTTCGAGGGCGTTGAGGATAAATCCGAGAACGATTCCCGGATACATGGTCCAGTTGTAAATTTTGTGCCGCCGCACGTCTGTAATCGTGGCCATAAGTACCAAGAGCAGCAGCAGAACGATCTTGATTGTCGCGATCATCGACCGGTACCGGCCCACCCGCTAATTGATGGCTCTGTCACTTTCTTCTTCGAGGGTCTCCAGACCCCGGTTGAAATAGTCCCTAATTTTCGGCCAGCCAAACTTGATCAGAAAGATCAGGATGGGCAAAACGATGGCGCCGATGATCAGAATCGTTTCGAGACTGACCGACCCGCGCTGGTCATTGTGTACCCGCCTAAGCAGCGCTCGGAAAGAAGGATCTTTGTGCATCTCTCGATGGTTCCCTGTCAAAATTCGCAACCTACCGATCTGCGCTGGAGGCCGTCCTGCGCAAGTCCTTCCGATCCTGCCGCCGGCTGTTCACATGAAAGGCCAGGCGATCAACACTGTGATCATTTCATAGACGAGTTCGATGATGTGTTTGCCCGTCGGAACAACAAATGCCGCCAGCGGCAGAATTATTCCCAACACGAGAATCGAGTCCAGCGTCGAGACACCCGCTCGGCATCGATGGGTTTGGTTGAATCGAAATGGTGGCTGTCGATGTGCTTTCATAGTCTACGTCTCGGTAATCTCCATCATACCGATCTCCCGCCGTTCTGGCCAACAAATTTTCATCCAGACCAGAACGGCGAAAGGCAATTCGTCGCTGCCTGAGATGACCGGCCCACTGTTCAGCGCAGCGGTTCGCGTTGCCACAGTTCACCCGTCAGCCGGATGCTGGAATCCAGGCCGTGCTCGTATGGTTCGCGGCAGAACGTCGGACTGGCGCCGACCGGCTGCAGTTCGGCCAGCAGTTGGCCAGCGGCGGTGCGGCCCTTCAGTCTCGAAACGAACAGGTCGCGGAAGACGTAACGGTTTTCTTCGTCCAGACCACACGCTTCGGTAATCCGCGTCACTTTTCGTGATCCATCTTCGATGAACCGCGTCAGTTGCACCATGAGATGAATGGCCGAGGCAATTTGGGCCCGGGCGACGTAGATCGGCAGATCGACTTCCGACATCAGCGAGAGCGTCTCCAGACGTACCAGGGCATCGCGGGGTGTGGTGGCGTGTACGGTTGTTAGACTGCCCGAATGGCCGCTGATCATCGACTGGACCATGTCGAGGGCTTCTCCCGAACGGACCTCGCCGACAATGATTCGGTCGGGCCGCATTCTCAGCGACGCCTTGAACAGGTCGCGAATTGTCAGCAGACCGCGGCCGTAGGAATCGGCCTGCTGGGCCTCCAGATACAGGCAGTGCCTTTGGGCCAGCTTCAGTTCCGAGCTATCCTCGATGACGACAATGCGTTCCTCTTCGGAAATGGCGGTTGAAATGGCGTTCAGCAGCGTGGTTTTTCCGGTTCCTGTGCCGCCGGAAACGATGATGTTCTTCCGCAGCCGGACGCAGATCTCCAGAAACTCCTTGGCCTCGCCGGACAGACTGCCCAGACGAACAAAGTCTTCGAGACTGAGGATGTCGCGTTTGAACTTGCGAACCGTGAGGTACGTACCCCGGCGGGCGCTGGGCGGAATGACCGCATGGACCCGCGAGCCGTCTGGCAGCCGGGCATCGAGAATCGGCCGGTCGCGGTCGATTTCGCGTCCCACATACTGGGCGACGTTGTGCACCGCCGAGAGCAGCGCGTCTTCGCTGGGAAATTGGGCGTCGGTTGCATACAGCTTTCCTCGCCTCTCTACGAAGATCTCATCGTAACCGTTGACCATGATTTCGGTCACGCTGTCGTCGTTGAGGAACTCGCCGATCGGGCTGAGAAAATAATCGAGACTGGCCTCAAAGATCGCTTCGCGAGACATGATGTTGCTTCGGTCGTGTTGAGACGGCGCAGGCCATTGAATCTGTTCAAACCGCCTGCCGGACGTGAGTTGAACCTTACATCTGCTGTTCGGCGAATACCGCTGGCGGCAGTATCGAGTCTATTTCCGTCCAGAGGC
>Ga0310123_10004255_pt1 | contig 10863 bp, 10 predicted proteins | sample CB6_AW_1057_MG_FD_203505 | JGI IMG/M metagenome (GOLD analysis project Ga0310123, IMG submission 203505) | Marine microbial communities from Western Arctic Ocean, Canada - CB6_AW_1057 | ecosystem: Environmental > Aquatic > Marine > Oceanic | place: Canada: Western Arctic Ocean | collected...
AATCATTCAAGGCCACCTGTATTGATTTGAGAAAAAAATGGAACAAGCCTAAGTCATTGGAAAGCTGGATAGATGAAGAAGTAAACAACGCAAAGATAGCCGCCTCATCTGTCTACCTGTTGAAAGTCCCCTACTTCAACCAACTATGGGAACAAGCCAATCAAGATCCCGGGACTTATTTGGAAACGGTTAAGACCCTTGAGTGATCAGAAGCTATTTGCCTTCAGCTTTAAATTCTTCAGCTGTCTTAGCTCTGTGTTTGCGGAGGAGGTCGGCGGGTTTTGGATGGATGGTTGCATTAGCAGCGTCAAGCGGTCTATGGCCGTGCTCATTCTTCGGATTCACCTCCACACCGTTGGCGATTAGTGGTTCGACGACATCCTTGTGAGCATTCCAAGCCGCTCGATGCAAAGATGTCATATTCACCAAAGCCTTCGAAGTTGCGTCCACGCCACATGCCAAATGCTGTGTAACTGATTCAACATCTTCCTTTATGATTGTATACCATATCGTTTCAACGGTGGCCAAACTAAAGCCAACGAACATAGACTTCTCAATCCCTTATCTAACATGAAGATTTGAGACGAAGTGAATGAGTACGGTTACCTTTGAGGGCGGGTATCAGTCAACCTCGACTGTACACGATTCTTGGCAGAATGTGGATACGGTCAGGCTGCCGGCGCTCGACAGAAACGGTGACGGCAAACTGAGCGCTTACAAGCTTGGCTTGCGGAGGCGTTAGCGCTTCGCCAAGTTTTCTGGTAACTGCTCTGGGACAAGCTTGTGTTTGTCCGCCAACGTATTGCCCCGCTCGATGGCCCAGTAATCCTCCCCGATGATGAGGATTACGCGGCTTTGTGAAAGCAGCGCTGGCTTTTTTGGGAAGGGCATTTTTCGGTAATCAATCATTACGATTTTGCCCCCGGCCAATTCGTCGCCGGGTTTATAGCTCGCTGTTTTGTTCTGGTTGGAATCGAGTACCATGATTTCCTGTTGTCCCTTCCATTCTGAGAGGGAGACGATTTTGTATGTTTCCGGCCCAGGCGGCGTTGGTGCGGGGGGAGGGGTGGCTGTAGGAGTCGGCAGTGGGGCCGGCTTTTTTTGGTACGGTAAAAAGAAGGCGCGCTGGGTGATGGCGGCAAAGAGTGTGCGATCTTCGCTCCCTAAAGTCTCCCCCTGAACGGCTCGTGCCTTCAATGGTCCCTGTTTGGCGTATTTTGTTGGCCCGACGATCAGGGAGAGAAACTGAAAGTCGATCCTTACCTCGGCGCCGCCGTCCACGGGCAACATGGTGATGTTCTCCACTCGCTGTGGAATGACCTGGCTTATCGTAGTCGACGCATAGACTCCGGCTTCGCCATCCAGCAGAAGGGAGAATTTATCCGAGGAATCCCGAGTGATTTCCCCCGTCTTATTTAGCGATGACGGCGTCAGGTTTTGCAGGCTGACTTTGTCACCGGTTTTGAAAGAGTGACTGCTTTTAGTGTAGATTGAGACTTGATTGCCGGTTTGTTTGATTCCCTTGATTTTGGCGGTTCCGTCGGTGCCTTGTTTCCGGGTTGAGTCGTCACCAAAAAACAACCGGGAGAGCCAGTTTCTTTTCGACGGCTGGATGCCTGTGGTTGTCTTGGATGATTTGGAACGGGTGGCGATGGGCTCTTTGTTTCCAGCGATGGGCAGTGCCAATGTAAGCGACACGGGCGCAGGGTTTGAATCGGTATTTACGACGCTAAAAATCCCGTTGAAGGAGGAAGGGAACTCCCGGCTTACAGGAAAACCGCCGTTGAGCTGAACCAGCTGGCCCTTTTCAAATGAGTGCGGTTTTACCGTTACCAAAGTCAATCTGCTACCCTGTAGAGTGTATGACTTGATGGTGCTCCGCGGAAGGAATGGGGTCTGTTCAAGAAGGAACATCAAATCGATTACCTTGGACAGGGTGCCTTGACCACTAACCGTGTACCCGATTTGTGTGGCTCCTTTTTTGGTCAACTGTGTCGCCTTGAGTGGCCTTCGCGTGAACTTGTCCTCGCTTAACCCACTGGCCTTAATCGTCTCGGTAAGGTAGATGCCCATTCGTGAAATGGCCTCGCTATTATCCATGGAAAACGCGTTCCTCGATATGGCCGCCAGATAATGCTCATCATTTTCAGTAAGAACTTTAAGTGCCTCCAGTTTGCCCACCCTCGACTCGTAGTTGTTTACCTTGGACTTTGCGGTGTCCCGGGGTAGATAAACCCAGGGTACAATCGCCTTGGAGATGAACACCCACGCCACCACCAGGGCCATTCCGCTCATCAAGATGGTTTTCAGACTCAACCTAGCCATGCTGGGTTCCTTTCTGTTCCGGGATGCAGCTTAGGCCGTCAGCATGAATATCATCCAGCAATCTTGCAGGCGGGGCGTTGGTGTCCAGGTGGCGCAAAAGATCCAACGGAAAACGCCCGGGCAGGGTCAGGTCAAACGTGGCCCGGAATTTGTAGCCGTTCTTGTCGTTGACCGGTGTAAACGAAACGGGTTTGACGATGTACCCGAGGTTGCGGAGTTTTTTTTCAAATGAATGGAGAACATCGCTGTCCCTGACTTGCACCTGAAATGAAATCACCCCCGTTTTGGCGGAGCGCATGTTAATCTTGAGCAGGTAGATTTGATCGCATTGCGGCATGACAGAGCTAAGAAAAGCGACGTGTTCAAGCCAATGCCGGTTGGCCCCATGCCAACTCCTGATTGAGTCTGCGTTTTTTCTCGTCCACCTGCCGATGTCTTTTTCTCGCTTGGCCAAGATGCTGTAGGTCGATATCAGGCCATTGGCTCCTGATAGTTTCACCTCGTATTCCTTCGCCAATTTAGAGCGCGCGCCAAACAGAAAAACAAACAGGGCCTGCAAGACCACAACACTCAGCAGCCACTTGGTGCGGCCCTGATTGCGGCGGAGCACCGGGCGCTTGGGGGCAAGAAAATTAACCGCCAGCCCGCGCTCATCCACGAAGCCAAGCGCTAGGCCAAGCGCGGTCAGTGCCCGGGTCGCGTCGGTCTCCCTCTCCTTTGGCAACCGAACTCCGGCGGGGGGCGGCATTCGTTTGCAGTCGATGTCCGTTTGACTCCGAATGATGTCGCGGAGATTGTCCTCCAGTCCGGTGCCGCCCGCGACGTACAGGTGCTCCAGCGGCTTGAACGCCTCCGAACCTTCGTAGCTATGTAAGCAGCGGATAATCTCCTTGGCTGCCTGCGTGATACAGTCCTGCCCAGCCGCCTCGGTCACATCCTCCGGCTCTTCCAGGTTGACTGATAATTCCCGGCTGAAAACCAAGCGACCATCAATCAGAATGTCCACATCTACCTCGTGACGACGAACCGAGATGAGAGCAACGGCATCATCGTTGATTTCGGGCACGCAGGCCTTGAGTGCGCGAAAGGAGGCCAGTGGCCGGAGAGTAAGCCCGCTGAGTGTCAACCCGGCCGCCTCGGCGATCGCCTGATAGTGGTTCACCGTTTCCCGACGCACGGCCACCACAACAACATGAGCCTTGGTGTCGGGGGTCGCTGGGATGGCTTCTTTTTTGGCAGATTGGAGTTCCTTCTTCGTTGGCACCTTGGTGACGGTGAAGTCGATGACCGCGTCTTTCTCAGGGAATGGCAATTCGCGTGCGGCACGCATATGCACCATCGATGCCATTTCGCCGGCGTCCTTGAGAGGTGGCAACAACAGTTCCTTCAGCACGGCTTCGCCCCGGCGTGCGGCCATGACCACGGTGCCAGGTGAGATGTGCAATGACTTGAGTTGCAGGGCGACCCACTCGCCGACTTTTTGGGGGTTGGCGAGGTCGAACTCCTCCGGCACGGGGATCACCTCGACTCGCTTGACCCGGGTGCTCCCGGGTGTCTTGCCGGTGGCGACCTGCACCACTCGCAACATTCGCTGGTCGATGTCCAGCGCAGTCACGTCGCTCCTGCTGCCAAACCCGGAGCGGGCCCGGATCAGTACGCTTGGCCAAGCGCGACCGCTGGTGATCGGGGTGTCAGCCATTGTCAGCCATTGTTTGTCATTCTCATTTCCTACCGGGTGGCAAACGGATACGGAACACCCAGCTTGGTCAAGTCCCGGAGATATAAAACCCGCGGCTCGGGGCCGATCAAATCCACGATGGCCTCGAGTACGCGGTACCTGCCCGAGGGTAGGGCGTAGCCTATCACCTGGATGTGAAATTGAAAACTGCGGGCTGTGATGAGGGGCTCAATCTGCCTGAACTGGCCGGCGTCGAGCAGGCTCTCCTCCAGCAGCCAAGCGATGGAACGGCTGGCCTCGGGGCTGAGGCCCTGTCGTGCGGAGGCGATCGTGTTGGCCAAGGCTTCGTCGATGCCCTCCACTTGGGCGAGGATGCTGGCCGGGGCGGTGTTGATGTTCACCCTCTCGAGGCGGATCTGCTTTGCATCGGTGGTGAAGCGGTCCAGCAGTTGGCCAAGGTCTCCCGCGACAACGCCAGACTTGAGTTCGCGCTGAGCCTGGTTTTCCTCTGTGACGATGAGCGTGGCGTTGACGAGGTTTGCGAGCGAGACGATCGGTTGGCCTGCCTTCCGCTTGGCCTCAAGAAAGTCGACCGTCTCATCCGTCAACCCGGCGGGTGCGGGGTCAAGTGCGACGGTGTTGATGTCGAGGCGCGGCTGGTTGTTGCGGTTCACGTTCCAGTCCCTCGAGTGCAGCGTGAAAAAACGATGCAACCCGCCGCTGAGTATCCCGTCCTGATTGTCGGGCGGAAACAGGGCGTCGGCGTCGTTCTCATTGGCGTCGAGTTTGTGGTTGCGGTTGGCGTCTTCGCCGTAGAGGTGGCCGGCGCTCACGCCTTGTGCCAGCAGTAGTTCGTCGAGAAAACTGACTGGCTTGTTGGGAATCGAGTACGGGACTGGCAGCAAATCGTACGAGTCCTGTTCCGCTCCGTTGTCTCGGGCGATTGAGTCGCCATCGACGAAGTCCGCCAGCGCCTCGGCGGCGGGCAGTGTCATGTTGGGCACCTTCATCAACTGCAGCACGTTGGTTACATTTAGCGGCAGCTTGGACGCCTCATCCAGCACGCCGAAAATAATCTCGTCTGTCTCGAGCACGCTGCGCCGGAAGACGGAGAAGTACCACTGATCTGAGCCGTCATCGTAAACCAGTTGGTGCTCGAAGTCGGTGGGATTATCGATCCAACCTTCCGAAGTACGGGAAGAATCGCTCACCACATCGATGGCCCGGTCGAGTCCGCTCAAGGCGACGACCCAAGCCTGCTCCGAGCGCAGCGTGGAGGCAGATGCCGTCGCGGCGGCCTGCATGCGGAACATCAAACTGATCGCGATCATGGACAGCAAACCGACGATGACGAGCACCCCCACCAATGCGATGGCATTATCGCCGGGAACGTTGTGGCGGCGGACATTCACTGCGTGACGGAGTTTGCGCTGGCCCAGGCGGGGATGCGGATGATCCGGCGAAAAACGTGGTTAGTGTAATCCTCGAGCAGGTTTGTTGCGGACATCGGCTCGATGCCGAGGCTGACCTCGACCCCAAGCGGCAATTGTGGCCCGGGCCAAGTGTTCACCCACGCGCTACCATTGAGGTAACGAAACTTTAGATATTTCAACCGGTCGGTGATGCGGACAGGATTGATTCGCACTGCGACCACGTTGTTGGTGGACGCCTTGGCCGAGAGCAGGCGTCGCTCGATCCGGTTGATGGCATCGCCCTGCATCAACGAGGCCAGCACATCGCTGGTATCGCCGGAACGGCGTACCGTTTGCGATGTCATTTGTTCGACCATTTGTTGGTTGGCTTCGTTGTCAAGCGAACCGCTGAGCAGGGGCTTTTTGAGCAGTTCGTAGCGTATCAGCCGGTAGCCGGTCTCGGGGTAAGCTGGGGATTCAGACTCGGTTTGCACCCGCCAACTGGCTTGGCTTGGGACGCTGGATTTCAGGAACTCAATCCAGTCCGCCCCACCCTTCGCGCCTACGCTGCGGGCAGGGTGGTACAGCGAGCACCGGAGTTCCGTGCTCAATCGGTCGAGGATCAGTCGCGCACTGCCGATGCGCTCGGTTTCCTCCAGTAAGTCGTTCCGGAACCGGGCCGCCTGCTGGTAGTAATACATCGCCGTGGCCAACAATCCCGTGGCGATGACAATGGCCAGCATTACCTCGAGAATGGTGAAGGCGGCAGCAAACCGGAGCCGCTTGGCCAAGCGCGTTGCAGGAAAGGTGTTCATCGTGTTGTGCTGCGCATCATGCGGGCGAGCCGGGTTTCCCGCTGCAGCGTCTCGTTGCGGATGATCACCTCGACCAACGTCAAGCCGCCGCCCATGTCGAGGTCTTCGCTTGGTTCGGTGACTTCCACTTCCCAATTCCATCCGTCAAACGGCGGCTCAAAATCGGTGGGCGGCGAAGCGCTCATCGGCTTGAGGGCAAGCGCGATCTCCGCCAGCGTCGAGGCGGCCAAGTTCGAAGCGTCAAGCTCTGCCCTCATGCGATCGACGCTCTTGAGCGAGGCACTGAACCCGCCGGAAATCACCGCAGCCGCGAAGACAAACAAGGCGAGTGCAAGGACGACCTCGAACAGAATAGCCCCAGTGGTCGTGCGCTTGGCTTTGCAGCTTGGACGGGTCACGGCTTGGGCTGCGGCTGGCTAGCCGGCTGGATTGTCCGGGCTACTTCGTTGGTCTCAGCGCCGATCGGCTCGTTCGGGGTGATCTCGATGATATCCCGGCGCACCGTGCCGGTCAGCCCGATCAACTCGACGAGTGCCTTGTTGGAGTTGTCCCGGTTGCGATCGGCCAACCGCACCTTGACAGAGTCGCAGGAACCGTCGGGATAAAAGTGAATTTCCGGAGGTTCATCCAACTCAAAGAATGCGGCGGAGTCGCTGTCCGGGAGCGTTGCATTGGCTGAAAGTTGTGCGGTCAGTTGAGAGTCCAAATCAGTCAACTCGACGGACTCGACGATGACGAGATTATCCACGCCCTGGGTGAAATGGACGCTGTTCGGGAGTTGGGTAAACTGCCCCGGTTGCTCAAGCGGATCGGCTTCCCACTCGGCGACCGGGCCGGCTGCGGTCGATTGCGTCAACTCGTCAGCGGCGGAAAAGCGAATGCGGATTTTTCGACCGGTGCGCTCGGCCTCGCTTCGGGCGAAGCGGAAAAGCGACTCGAGCCTGTCGGCTCCGCCAGAAAGCGAAGCGCCGCGGCCCATTGAGTTGAACTCAAAAACCGCAGCGCCAAACAAAAGCAACAGCAAAACCAGCACCAACAGGATTTCCAACAACGTGAACCCGTGGTTGGAGGTGCCGGCAAGCTGCGGCCGGTTATTCATCCCCCGTCGTGACCGGGTCTGCTGCTTCGCTCAGTTCCTCCAAACTGTCTGCCTCCTCCTGGGCTTCCTTGTCGCCAAGATCGTCCTCCGTTCCCTCCAGTCCGTCCGGGCCTTTGGAGTAAAGTCGGTACGGCGGATCGCCAGCCTGCATGAACTCCGGATCGGCCGGCTCGTAAACCAGCGTGTTGGACCAGGCGTCCCCGAACGTAGTGCCGACTTTGACGTATGGCCCATGCCACTTGGCGCCAAGTTTCTCATTCTCGAACTCCGGTTTTTGAACCAACCCCAAGAGTCCCCCTTCCTCCTCGGTGGGGTAGTGGCCGATATTTAGCCGGTAATTGTCGAGTGAGCCTTTGACGTTGTTGACCAGCATCCGGGTGGTGTTTTTTTCCGCCCCTTCCTGCTGCGGTATGACAAAGGCCACGATCGCCCCCGCCAAGAGCATGATGATGACAATGACCAATAGAACCTCAATGAGGGTGAAGGCGCCCAGGTGGGCTTTACCGGTGTTGGATTTCAGTTTCATTGTTTTTTCGTTAAGTAAAAGTCGTATTTCAAATCAAACCCCATAATGGACGGCGACCGAGCGGAAGCATTCAAAACAACTTTGTCGCATATTGGACTCTTTCTTTTTCCAACCACTACGTATGGCGTCTGGCTGACGGGGAGAAATATCACCTGTTATGAGCAAAAAGTCAACCTCGCCCACGCCACTTTATTTGGTGTGACCAAGCGGCACTCAACTTTGGCCAAGCGAACTGGCCATGGTGAAAATGGGCAGCAACAGGCCAAGCGCCAAGAAGCCGATGCCGGCGGCAACCAGGCACAAAATCACCGGCTCGATCAGGCGCACGGCCTGGTCCACCTGCTGGTTGGTCCGGCGCTCCACCGAGTCGGCGATTTGCAGCAGCACTTTTTGCATTTGGTTCGACTCTTCGGCAACGGAAATCATCGCCAGCACCTGCTCGGGGAACATGCCTCCGGCTTTTAATGGCTCAGCGAGTGATTCGCCGGCGCGGACGCTTTCGATGGCGTCGTTAATGTTTTCCGCAAGCAGCGCCGAGCCGGTGGCGTCGCGGCTGATGGCCAGCGCCTGCAGAATTGGCACGCCGTTGGCCAGCATCGTGCCTAGGATACGGCAAAACCGGGTGATCGCCACCATGCGCAGCGCCGTGCCGGCCACCGGGATTTTTAGCCGCCATCGCTCCATCGCCTGTTTGCCGGCGGGACTCTGGAGCACACTCCAAAACAGCGCGACAATTCCGGCCAACCCTGCCATCAGGAACAGCCAATAGTTGCGAATGGTCGCGCTCAGGATAAAGACCACTTCCGTCGGCATCGGCTTGTCGATCCCGGCCAGCATTGGCTCGAATTTTGGCACGAAAAATACCAGCGCGGCAATCATCACCACACCGCCGAGCATGACGAGCATCACTGGGTAAATGAGCGCGCCGAGCACTTTGCCACGCAGTTCGTCGAGTCGCTCGAGAAACACGGACAGGCTCTCCAGCACGTCCTCCAAAAAACTGGCCCGCTCGCCTGCCTGCACCATGACGGTATGCAGCGTGGGGAACACTTCACCATGTTCGGCCATCGACTCAAACAGCGTTTTGCCGTCGGCCACGGCGTTGTGAATGTCGCGCAAAACCCCGGCGAGTCGCTTGTTGACGGTCGATTTGATGAGCGACTTGAGCGAGCGCAGCAACGGCACGCCGGAGCCGAGCAAATCGGAGAGCTGCCCGTACATCACGCCGAGGTCGCGATTCGAGATACGGCCGCGGAACGACTTGGCGCTGCGTTCGCCCTCGGTGTTCCAGACGTCTAGCGGAAAAAGATCCCTCCCCTCGATCAACTGGATGGCAGCTCCCTGCGCGTCTGCTTCGATGTGGCCGGTGACTTTTCCGCCGGTCAGGTTTCGCGCTGTGTACTGAAACTTGGGCATGGCAATTTGGCCTACTCGGCGGTCACACGCATGACTTCCTCCGGCGTGGTGGTTCCGCACCTAACCTTGGCCCAGCCGTCCTCGCTGAGCAGCCGCATGCCGTTGGCCCGGCCGATGCGAACCAACTCAGTTGACGCCACGCGCTCGATGATTTTTTCACCCAGTTCCTCGTTCATCATCAGCAACTCGTACAGGCCCGTCCGGCCCTTATACCCGCTGTTGCGGCATTGGCGGCAACCTCTTCCGTGATACATCTTGTCACTTTTTGAAATGCCAGCCGTCTTCGGATATTTTACTTCGGCGGGGTTCAGCTCGGTTTTGCAGGCGGGACAAATGACGCGAACCAAGCGCTGGGCCATCACACCGCTCAGCGTACTGCTGACGAGGAACGGCTCGATTCCCATATCGATCAGGCGCGTGGCCGCCGAGGCGGCGTCGTTCGTGTGCAGCGTGGATAAGACCAAATGACCGGTCAGCGAGGCCTGCGTGGCCGCCCGCGCCGTCTCGAGATCCCGAATCTCACCGATCATCACCACGTCCGGGTCGTGACGCAGGATGGCACGCAGCCCCATGGCGAACGACATGCCGACTTTGTGGTCGACCGGGATTTGGTTCACGCCCTCGAGGTTGTACTCCACCGGATCCTCGGTAGTGATCACCTTTTTCTCTGGGCCGACGATGGCATTGAGCGCGGCATAAAGCGTGGTCGTTTTACCGCTGCCGGTCGGGCCGGTGACGAGGAGAATGCCGTGCGGCTTGTCGATCAGCCCCTGAAACTGTCGGAACGTTTTCTCGTCCAGCCCCAGCTCCGGGAGGCTGTAAAGGACGGTCGTCTTGTCAAGGATGCGCATCACGACGCCCTCGCCAAAAATCATCGGGATCACGCTCACACGAACATCCACCTGCCGGCTGCCGACCGAGAACTTGATGCGGCCGTCCTGTGGCAATCGCCGCTCGGCGATGTTCATGTTCGAGAGTATCTTAACACGGCTGATGATCGCCGCCTTGAACCGGTTGATCTGCGGTGGCACGGCGGCCTCCTGCAACACGCCGTCGATGCGGTACCGAATCGAGAGCGTCCGCTCGTAAGGCTCGATATGAATGTCGCTAGCGCGCTCGTTAATCGCCTCAAGGATGATTTCGTTGACCAGCTTGATGACGCTGGCCTCCTGCGCCATTTGCAACAGGTCCTGGCTGTCATCCTCCGAGCCGGAGAGGGAGAGATCCTCACCGCCGGTCATTTCCTCAACCGTGTCGCCACCGACGCCGTAGTGCTCCTTGATGACCTTATCAACCTCGTCGAAGGGAGCCAGCACCGGCCGCACCTCCAGCCCGGTCAACAGCTTGATCTCGTCGAACACATACAGGTCAAACGGGTCACTCGTGACCACCTTGAGCGTGCCATTGTCCAGGGCAATAGGTGCGAGGTGATTGCGATACACGAACCGCGATGGAAGCGATTGGATGGCTTCGGGCTCGATGGCTACACCGGGCAGGTCGATCACGTCGAAGTCAAGCCGCTCCCCCATTACCTCAAGAAATGCACGCTCAGTAATCGCACCGTTTTGGATCAGCGCCCGGTCCAAGCGCAG
>Ga0310123_10004256_pt1 | contig 10863 bp, 8 predicted proteins | sample CB6_AW_1057_MG_FD_203505 | JGI IMG/M metagenome (GOLD analysis project Ga0310123, IMG submission 203505) | Marine microbial communities from Western Arctic Ocean, Canada - CB6_AW_1057 | ecosystem: Environmental > Aquatic > Marine > Oceanic | place: Canada: Western Arctic Ocean | collected...
ATCCGATGCTGCCGCGCGAGCGGGTCAGCCCCGGACAGTGGGGCTGGGTGCGGCTGGACTGGAGCGCGCCGAACGGGGTGATCACCGCCGTCCCGGCGGCCTTCAACCTCGTACCGGGCCACTTCACACCGGATCCCCACCTGGTGGGCGACTATCTCTACGTCGCCTCGCTCAATGACCAGGTCCTCCAGGTCGGCACCTTCCATGACCCCCTGGAGCAGGCTCCGCATGGAGACGATGAACCTCGGCCGCCACTTGCGGTCAGTGCGGGCGAAACGCATTTGAGTCTGCCGGAGCGCTTCACGACGGCGGCGGCATTGGCGTCGGCGCGGGTGGACCTCTATTCGCTGGGGCCGGTCGGCTATGACGCCCCGATCACCGTGGCCAACGCGGCGCGGCTGATTGCCCAGAGCACGCTGGTGGGCAGCATCGGGCCGGACGCGCTACTGGCGGCGTTCGGGGGCCAGACCACGCGCCCGGTGGCGTTGGTGCCGGGGTTCCAGCTGGTGGGCTGGACCGGCGGGGCGACGACGGCGGCGGCGCTCACGGCGGAGGCAGCCTTTGCGACGGGCGCGCACAGCTTCTTCCCCTTCGACCGCCATACCCAGCGGTACCGCAGCTTCACCTCGACCGCCCCGGCGTTCGTAAACGACTTCGCGGCGTTGGGCACGCGGGAGGCGCTCTGGGTGCGAGTCGACGCCGCCACGACCTGGGACCAGCCGGTCGAGCCGGGGGACCACACGGTCAACCTGGGGCCGGGCTGGAACACGGTGACCTGGACGGGCGCCGATGCGACCCCGGTGGCGACCGCCTTTGCCGCGGTCAGTGACCAGGTGACCAAAGTCGTGCGCTACACCCCGGCCGACGGGACCTGGGACACCTGGGTGCCCAGCGTCGCCATCTTGGCGCTCAACACCCTGCAGACGCTGGACTTTGGCGAGGGCCTGCTGGTCCTGATGACGGCCCCCGCGACCTGGACGGTCGCGGCCGGCGAGACGGCCGCCCTGCGCACGGCTACGCACGTGGAGACGCCCGCCACCGTGGAGGCCCTCCAGGAGGTGGGGGATTCCGGAGATAAGAAAGTGCTCGTCGTGATGGGCGACGGCTGGGCCGCCGGGGCGGATCAGACCGAATTCAACACCGTGGTCGACGATACGATTCTGGGCGGACTGTTCGAGATGGCTCCCTTCAAAGAAGACAGGTCCGCCTGGAACATCTACCGCCTGAACGTGATCTCGGCGAACTCCGTTCTCTCGGAATGTACCTACAGCGCCGGCCCGCCCAAGACCTGTCCCAATGATCCGGGCTTCAATGCCAGTCCTCTGGGATTTGTCCCGTCCGGAGCTTGGGGAAATTGCTGGATGAAGTGGGGCCCCAGTTCGATCCGCAACGATCTGATCGACCACCTGGTTCCCGGTGGCAAGGCGGACATGATCATCGTCATCTTGAATTCCACCGCCGGGGGCGGGTGCGCCAGCATGTCGACCGGGACATTCGCGGCAATGAAAGGGAGCCCGGTAACTACCTATGCCCATGAGGCTGGGCACGCGATGCACGGGCTGATGGACGAATACTTGAGCACGGCTGGTTGCGCAGCCCAGGTCGCCTGGACCGGTAGCGAGCCCAATTACGCCAACATCACCGCCACCCTATCGCCGCTGAAGTGGGCGGAGTTTGTCGACCCGGCCATGCCGATCGACGCGGCCGGCGGCTTTAGCGGTGGGTACCCCGGGTGTGTCGAGGAATCGACATGGACCGACACCCCGGCGCAGGATGCGGGATTCAACCCTGGTGGGAACGTGGCGGGCGTCGGTGCCACGGTCGGCAGCACGGGGGTGTTCCGCGGTGCCCCAATATTAGGGTTATCGAATTACAACAAGAACAACGTGTACCGCCCCGCCTGGAGATCAATGATGGGGGGTGGGGGCCAGTTCAACGATCCGTCCTACAAGCGGGCACGAGACGGAAGCTACGAGGCATCCGAGCATTCCTTCGACCGGCCCTACGTCGGGGATTTCGACGGGGACGGTCAGACGGATCTGGTGCTGCATACGCCGCATCAGCTGACGCTGTTCCTCGCCACCGGCCCGGTGCTGAACTACGGCCGCGCGGAGCGGCCGCGCCTCGAGGATGCCTCCGCCGTCTACACGGGCGGCATGACCGGCCTGGGTGGGGCGGTCTGGCGCGACTTCTTGGAGCATGATCGCTTCTTTGTGGCCGATTTCAACGGGGACGGGTTGGACGACCTCTACGTCGTCAACACCGAGGACTACTACCACAGCTATCTCGGGCTGTTGCGGGCGACGGGAACCGGATTCGAACTCGTGCACCGCTACGTCAACGGCATTCCCGGCGGATCGGTACCGGGGGGGTTGCCCTCGCCGGTGGAATGGGTGCTGTCGCCGACCGACCAGTTCTTCGTGGGCGACTTCGACGGGGATGGCGATGAGGATCTCTACGTGCACGGCTTCGGCTGCTCGTGGAAGATCGAAATGTCATTCTGGTTCTTCGACTTTTCCATCTGTCTGGCCTGGGAGAACGGGCACTTCGGCATGCTGCGCTCAAATGGGTCGGAGTTCGCCAAGGCGCCGCTGCTCGAGACGATTGAGCGCTTCAGCGTCAACTACTACGGGCTGCCGATCGGCAAGGCGGATGAGCTCTACGTCGCCGACTTCGACGGCGACGGGCGGGACGATCTCTACATCGTGAACCTGACGGACCACGCGGTGCCGCATCTGCTGATGCAGCGCTCGACCGGGACCTCGCTGGCGTATGTCGAGCGCTACGACCTGGCGTTGCCGGGCTGGGACGACATGCGCGCCGCCGATCAATTCTTCGTCGCGGACTGGGACGGGGACGGGGATGAGGATCTCTACGTCTTCAACGGCCTCGATTGGAGCGTGCCCTACCTCGGCCTGCTCGAAGTCGCCCACACCGGGGCGGCCCAGTCGATCAACGGGGTGTTCATTCCGGATTGGGCCCTCACGACGGCACAGCTCTACGCCGGGGGGACGGTGAAGTACGGCGATCTCTTGCCCGGCTGGGGCGTGCATCCGCATGACCAGTTCTACGCGGCCGACACGAATGGTGATGGCGCCGTCGACCTCTACGTAGTCAATACCACCGACTTCGCGACGGAGTACCTGGGAATCCTGGAGCAAGAAGGACTGCATGTCATTCACCCCTTGTTCGCCCCGTCCTGGGCCGATGCCCTGCGGACGGTGGGTGTCCAGGTTGATTGGATCGGGGAGTGGAATCTCGGCGTAGGGGACCAGTTTGTCGTGGGGAACTTCAACGGGGGGTCGGGCTGGGACGACCTGTTCGTCTCCAACAGCGAATGGTTCGGGCTGCTCCGCTCCCGCAGTTCCTCCGTCCAGAATGACGCCATCTACTACCACTGGATCCACACCGTGGAGTATCACGCCAACGACTGGTGGTAAGCCCCCGCGATCTCCCCGACCGCCCCGCGGACTCTCGGCGGATTCCTCGCGCGGCCAGCCGCTCGCCATGCGCGGGGCGGAAGAGATGTCCGCCACGGTCCCCGCGGCAGGAGGCCCCCGGTCTTTGCGAAGAAGGCCGGGGTCCCATCCCCGGACCCCAACGCGTCAGCCTGGTGCCATTCTGGTGCCATGTTTGGCAACACGGGCCGGGACCCAACGGACGAAGCGAGAGCAAACCCCCCGAGTTTTCGGGGGGAATAGGACGCAGCGGCACCCGACAACACGGGTCAGCACCCCCGTCCGCGTACTTCGGATCTGAGGGTTGGGGGTTCGAGTCCCTCCGGGCGCGCCACGCAAAACCGCCAAGGCATGGGCTTTTCGTGCACTGGTCCGCTGGCCTTTCGGTGGAGGTACCTCAACAGTTGTGGCCAAGTTGTGGCCAAGTTAGGAAAGCAGGTGGTCGAGCGCCGCTGCCGCCTGTGTCTCGAGTTTCCGCCAGATCGCGATGATGGCGTCCTCACGTTTGTAGTCGAACTGCCCGGCCCCACCGCCGGGGCCGCCACGCAAATCGCTCGCTTGCGGCGGATTGTCGCGCAGCCAGCGGGCCGTCTCACGTGTGGCCGTCTCGGGGTCGAGTTGGTCGCGATAGCCTAGAAGCTCGCGTGCTTTCGACATATCGAGGATCATGTTGGACTTCTCGGCCATCGGGTAAAGCCCTCGGCAGAACTGGGCCGGGACACCGACGAACTCGATCGAGTGCTCTAGCTCCTCGCAGATCAGCGCTGCCACGTGGCGCGCGCTGAGGACGCGTTCATCACCGGCGTTGAACGCTTCGCCTGCCGCCGCTTCGACGCTGGCGCAGAGGTAGACCAAGTGCGCCACGTTGGGCGCGAAGCCGCGCTGGAAATAGGCCATGCCGTCGTGCGGCATCGCCATTTGGGTGCGGCCATCGAGCACGCGCCTGACCACGGCCCACTCGTGATTGATCGGCGCGCGCGGCCCGTAGACGCCGGAGTAGCGCACGATTACCGCGTCGAAGTCGCCGTGCACATGCTGCGCGAGGAGTTGGTCTTCGCCCACTTTGACGCGGGCCGTGTAGTTGCCGGCGTCGCTCTGACGTGGCGCGTCTTCCGGCACCGGCAAGGGAATCTTGCCGCCCGGCGTCGGGGTCATCGAGCCTTCATAGACCGGTTGGCCGGTAATCCCGACCAGGCGGCCTGTCTGGCCAGCCAGGTGGTCGGCGAGCGCCCGCAGTCGTCCCGACGTGCAGACCACGACATCCCACGTGCGAGTGCCTAGCGTGCCGACGATGTCGTCGGGGTCGCGTGGGTCGCCGTGCAGATGTTCGACCTCGCCCGCGAAATCGTACTCGTGTGCCCCTCGGTGATAGATCGCGACCTGGTCACCCTCGGCGAGGAAACGCTCGACTAGCGGCACGCCCGTCGGCCCCGTCCCTCCAACGATCAGCACATCGCGGCTCACCGGTCGAACTCCGTGATCGCGCCCGTGTCGCGCAGCGTGTCGACCTCGCTCTCTCTGAGTCCGGCTTCGACGAGGACCTCGCGCGTGTGGCGGCCCAACGTGGGAGAGGCCGATTCGGCTTGGAGCGGCGTTTGCGAAAACTTGACCGGAGGCGCGACGACGGTGATGGCGCCCAGGAGGTCGTGTTCCTGCCGTAGAAGGAAGTCGTTGGCCCACGCCTGCTCGTCGTCGAGCAGCTCTTCGTGCCGCTGTAACGGAGCGACCGGCACACCCGCCGCGCGCATCAGGTCGATCCAGTGTTGCGCCGGTTCGGTCGCATAGATCGCGACGACTTGTTCGTAGGTTGCCTCGAAGTGGGCATGCGCATCGTCTGGCATCGCATCGTCCGTGACCCAGCCATCCTTGATACCGAGCGCCCCGACGACCCGGTGCTGCAACTCCTTGCTGCCCGCAGCCACAGCGAACATACCGTCCTTGGCGCTGAAGAATCCGTAGTAGGCGCGAGGGAACGCGTGCGGCACCATTAGGCGGCGATGCTCGAGCACGTCCGCCCACGTCTCGCCCTCGACGAACGCGGTCTTCAGATGCCCGATGAACTCCCCCCGCCAGGAGTCGACACCGTCGACTTCGTTGATGTGATTGTTCTGCAGCAACAGTGCGGCCTGCAGCAGCGCGACATCGAGTTTCTGGCCGTGCCCGCTGCGTTCTCGCTCGTAGAGGGCCGTCGACACGCCCCAGGCCAAGAGCAGGGCGGCCTGATAGTCGATGATCGGATTGATGAGAAGCTCAGGCCCCAGCTCGCCGAAGTGGGCCAGACCCGAATAGGCCTGCACCACGGCGTCGAGGCCGGGCGCGTCGGCCATCGGGCCTTTCGTGCCGAAGGCGGTGTTCTCGGCGTAGATCAGGCGTGGGTTCACGCGCGAGAGTGTCTCGTAGTCGAGCCCCAGGGATGCTGCGATCCCCGGCCGGAAATTCGCCGTGACGATATCGGCACCCGTGGCGAGCGTGCGGACCGCATCGAGCACGCGTTCGTTGCGCAAGTCGACCGCGATCGAACGCTTGCCTCGATTCTTGTTGATGTACTGACGTCCCTCGCCCGGGATCAGGGGTCCGTTGTAGCGCGTTTGGTCACCGTGCAGCGCCTCGACTTTGATCACGTCCGCACCGCCGTCAGCGAGCAGTTGGCCGCACATCGGGACGGCAATGAAGCGTCCGAACTCGACCACCCGGAGCCCTTCGAATGGACCGCTCATTGACGCGGCAGTCCGAGTCCGCGCGTGGCGATCACGTTGCGCTGAATCTCGCTCGATCCCTGCGCGATGCTGTCCGGGATCGCGGCCAGATAGCCAGGGCCCGGACGATCGGCCTGTCGGAAGGTCGCTCCCGTTTCCGGCCTCTCCTCGGCCAGCAGCCCGGCTAAGCCGTGGGCGTTGACCATCAGGTTGTAGAGCCGTTGGCTCGTTTCGCTCGCCAGGAGCTTGGTGATTGAGACCTCGTAGTTAGGCGCCTCGCCACGATCCTGCAGCCAAGCGACGCGATAGGCCAGCAGCCGGCTGACCTCGACGGAGATCGCAATCTCGCTCAGCTCGCTCACTACGCCAGCGGAGGCCGAGGGTGCGGCGCGCTGCGAGTCGATCGACCGCCGCAGCAGGCGCCGCAGATTCGCGATTCGGGCGATCCCCGAGCGCTCGAAGTCCATCGTCGCCGCGTTGATGTACCAGCCGCGGTTTTCTTCCCCGATCAGATTCTCAGCGGGCACGCGCACCTCCTCGAGAAAGACTTCGTTGAAGTGGTGACGGTCTTGCAGATCAATCAGTGGGCGGACATCGACGCCGGGCGCATCGAGCGGGACCACCATCATCGAGATGCCGCGATGCTTGGGCGCTTGCGGGTCGGTGCGGCTCACCGTCCAGAGGTAGTTGGAGAAGTGGGCGCCGCTGGTGAAGCGCTTGTGCCCGCTGATCAGGAAGTCGTCGCCATCGCGCACGGCGCGCGTTTGCACATTGGCGAGGTCTGATCCAGCGTCGGGTTCGGAGAGGCCCATGGCGAAGGCGATTTCGGCGGAGGCGATGCCGGGCAGATAGCGCTGCTTCTGTTCGTCGCTGCCGAACATCATGATCGACGGACCAACCTGCTGGATCGCGCGTCGATGATGTTCCTGCGGCGCTCCCGCGTAGGCCATCTCCTCCATGTAGATCATCTGCTCGATGATGCCCTTAGCTTGGCCGCCATATTGCTCAGGCCAAGCGATGCCCAGCCACCCCCGCGCGGCCGCGGCCCGACTGAACTCCGGCGACCACCCCGGTTCGCGGTTGGCGCGTTGGAAGGCCCAAAAGTCGTCGGTCAGCGTCTCGTCGAGGAATGCACGCACCTGCGCACGGAACGCCTCCTGCGATTCGCTGAATCGGAACTCCATTCACGGAAGATAGAGTCGCGACCGGCTTGTGTCGCACTACTCGCGACGGCCTGTGGCGGAGATGTCCCAGAAGCCGGCACCGGCGTCCCCCTGCAGGCAGAGGAACAGCCAACTGCACGGGAGGAGGAGCGGCAGATTGATGGGGTGGAGGGGGATCATTGCTTGGCGCTATCCACGATCCGCAGCGCCCACGTCGACCCGATCCAGCCACACGCGGGACACGCCCGCAGCGGGTTCGGCCCGAGGTCCGCTAGCCGCACATAGGCGCGCGCGCGCTGCACCGCCCGGCAGTCGGGACATTGCCGCAGCCTGACACGCGTCGGCATCACGCCGGCCTCGTCTCTCGCAACCCCTCGTGTACGAACACATCCCAAACGATCGGGAACGCGTCGCGCGCCCCGCGCTGCGCGCAGTGCGGGCACAGGGACTGGCCATCCCGGCGGCGGAAGCGGTAGGCGGGCAGCAGTGCCTGGCACGCCGGGCAGGCCCGCAGGACCCGCACGTACTGCTGGAAGGACGCCACCACCGGGAACTGCCGGTGCCAGGGCCCGCCGTGTCCGCAGGCGCGACAGCGGCCGCCGGGGGCGTCGGTCTGCCGATCGAGTTCGTAACTGGCGAAGAGACGCTGGCAGCCCGTGCAGACCCGGAAGATGCGAGCGCCCCGGCGCTTGGGGCGTCGTGGGGTCGGCGGTAAGTCGGTCGGTTCCCCCGCAGCCCCCGTGATCCGCGGCGCAGCCGCCCCAGCGGCGCCTCCCGCGTCGATCGTAGCCGTGGGGTCCCGCCCATCCGCCATGCTGCCCCTCGATCCCCCTCGGTTTCCCACCGGTCTGGACCGCACGCCCTCCGCGAGGGGGCGCGTCCTGGGGTCAAGCCCCAGCGCCTCACCCACGCGCCCATCCAGGCACCGGTTCGCCGGGTTCTGGGCACTGCCCCGTCGTGCGTTCCGGCGGAGCCGCGCAGACCCGCCCGGAAACCTGCCCACCCTGCACGCTAAAGACAGCATAGATGATGACGATGATGATCGAGTGATCGATAGACAAACTGAATGGTACGCTCGCTCTCCGGCCGCCGCTAACGTGCCCTCATGCGACCCCGGCGAACACTGCCCTGGTGCCGTACCCATGTCCGGCCTCACCGCCGGCTGAGCATCCTGCTGCTGCTGATCCTCGGGCTCGCGGCGGGCGTGCCCACGCCCACGCAGGCCGAGTCAACAACACGCACCGTGCCGCTGAGCGCCAGCTGGAGTGCGGTCGTCTACACGGGTCCCGATGTGGCGGCCGCCACGGTGGCGGCCGATCTGGGCGCGGATGTGCTGACCGTGTGGGATGCGGTGGCCCAGGAGTACGACACCTTCTATCCCGCCCTGCCCGCGGCCTTGAACAGTCTGCAAACCATTGCCAGCGGGACCGTCGTCCTGCTCCAGCTGCCGGCCGCGGGGAGCTGGACGATGGACGTCCTGCCCGTCAGTCCGGTCATGACCGTCCAGGCCGGCTGGAATCTCCTCCCTTGGGCTCCCGCCACGGCCCTGTCCGCCGCGGATGCCGTCGCGCCGCTCGGGAGCCGCCTTTAGGGCCTCTACCGCCTCACGGCGGCGGGCACGTTTGACAGTTATCTGCCGGCCTTACCCGCGCAGTTTGTGACGCTCACCCAGGTCGACCCCCTCGACGCCCTCTGGGTGTCGGTTGGGGCCGGGCCGCCGATCCCCTGGGCGCAGGTCGCCCGGGGGGGGGGCACCACGGAGCCGGACACGGCCACGAGCACGGCGAGTGAGGCCGCGCAAGCGGTGGTGTACATCGAGTCGGAGGGGGTAGGCGGCGTCTCTTGTGGCAGTGGCGTCGTCGTCAGCCCGACGCAGGTCTTGACCGCCACACACGTGGTCGACGATGCCACCACCATCACCTTGCGCTTTGACGACGGGTCAATCAAATCCGGACACGTGACCGGGATCAACACCCCGATCGATCTGGCCGTCGTCACCGTCGCGGGGGGCGTGCCAACCACCCTCACCCCTTTGCCCTGGGCACAAACCGATCGGGTGAGCGTGGGATCGGATCTCTGGATCTGGGGCTTTCCGCAGTGCTGGGACCTGAACAACCTCTTTGTCGCGGTGAATCCCACGCTGTCGCAAGGCATCGTTTCCGCCTTGCAAACCGACGCCGGTGGCTCGGTCCTCCTCCAAACGGATGCCGCGCTCAATCCGGGCAACTGTGGTGGGCCGTGGCTTACTCCGGATGGGGTCGTCGTCGGGCTCACGTCCTGGGGCTTGACCGACAGCGAAGGCTTGGGGTTCGCGTACAGCCTGGTGGACCACCAGACCGTGATGGATGCGCTCCTCGCCAGTGACACACCAGTGGTCACCGCCGACCCCGTCGCCGTCACCGTCTCCGATATGTCCTTTGTCGCGTCGACCGCCGCGTTCTGCGATCAATCCCGGCCATTGGGTCCGAGTCACAATCTCCGTGCATCAGACCTTGGCCTGTGCCTGGTCGCGACCTACGACATGGCCGCGGGGACGGAACTGCGTCTGTTTTGGACCCTTGATGGCACCGCCCTTTGTGACGAAACCGGCGTCGTCACTGCATCGGATATTCGCGGTGAGACGCTCTGGTACTGCGATCCCCCCGCACTCCACTCGGGGACCTATGCGCTCACGATTCAGCACAACGGCCAAACCGTGGGGTCCTACAGTCAATACATCACGCGCGGCTAATCGGCCTGATTGGCTATCAGCCCGACTGGCCGACTTCGCCGATCATGTCCGGACGTTCCGGGGGCCCGCCTAGCTCTCGCAGCCGATCCCGTCGCCATCCCCATCGCACCGATGGGGATCGGTCCCGGTAACGGGGAACCGGCGGAAGTGGATCTCTCCACAATCGAGGTCGGGCGGCGGCGGGGGGATACACACGCTGGGGTAGGACGGAGCGCAATTCTCGCTCGCCGACGCGGCGGCGGCCCAGATCCCGCGCCCGGCCGCCTGCGCGGCCGCCTCGGCCTCTTGATGACCCCCACCCGTTTGATGACCCCCACACGCGCGCTCCCCGCGCGAGCGGTCCGTGCCGGGACGGGTTTCAGCGCTGACCGTCCCCCCGTGTCCCCGACCAGCCGCACCCCCTCAAGGGGGGAAATGCTCTCGCACCACAAACACGTCGTGGCCGCTTGTCGACCGCGGTTGCGCCCGCTGAAGAAGAGGGAGGTTGGGCAAGGCGACCCGCGCCACTACAGGATGGGCGCGTGCGGATCACCCGCCGCATCTCCGCGAGACAGACGGCAGTCAGGGGGCGTGGATCGGGGCGCGTTAGGGGGATCAGGCCGGGTCCCAGCTGTCCAGACCGCTGGTCGTCAACTGGGCACGTCCGTGCCATCGGGCCGCATGGTGTAGATCTGTGTGAGATCGACGACGAAGGCGATCGGTGGGCCATCGGCCATCGCCACCTTTGGGGATCCGCCCGCGTCCGTCCAGGTGGTGCCACACTCCATACAGGAGGTAAGCTGATTTCGTCGAACGAACAAGTTTTTGCGCATTTA
>Ga0310123_10004259_pt1 | contig 10857 bp, 11 predicted proteins | sample CB6_AW_1057_MG_FD_203505 | JGI IMG/M metagenome (GOLD analysis project Ga0310123, IMG submission 203505) | Marine microbial communities from Western Arctic Ocean, Canada - CB6_AW_1057 | ecosystem: Environmental > Aquatic > Marine > Oceanic | place: Canada: Western Arctic Ocean | collected...
CGCAGAGCCCGCCTCCGCTTCACCAACCGGGAGCTATTATGCACGAAAGGACCGCCGCTGGCCATCAAAAATCAGCGAACGGTCAACTGTGTCTAAACTATTTGTCTCACCCCAGGGGGCAAGCCCAATCAGAGGCCTGCGGCCTTTCGTTGCGCCGCACCTCGCGGGAAAAGGGAACTCAAGAACGCAGGTCTCTTGTAAGCCTTAGCGCTACGGGAGTTTGACAATAGCGGCTCAACGCAAATGTTACCTGCCGGGCGGATGGTAGCCTGCCGGTTCCTACGGAAACCGAAACGTGTACTTGTTGGTGTACAATTACCTGAAACTGTGAGGGGAAAGCGAAAATCCCGTTTGGCAGGAGGCAGCCATGATGCGCGACAAAAAACGCGGCCCGAGCCGCCGGAAAGATTGGGCGGCGGCGGTTGTTCTCGGCGCTTGCTTGATACTGGCGAGTTCAGCGATCGGCGCCGAACTGACCGAGAGGCCCGTCACCTTCGCCAAGGACGTCGCCCCGATTTCCCAGGCGAAATGCCAGGAGTGCCACCGCCAGGGAGCGATGGCTCCGATGTCGCTGGTGACCTACGACGAGACACGTCCCTGGGCGCAAGCCATCAAGGAGCGCGTGCTGATGCGCAACATGCCGCCATGGCACCTCGACAAGACAGTCGGCATCCAGCAATTCCAAAACGACATGTCGCTGAGCGACGAGCAGATCGCGACCGTCGCCCGCTGGGCGGATACGGGCTCCCTTCCCGGAGACGAGAAGGACATGCCGCCGCCCAAGAAATGGCCGGTGTATGACGGCTGGCAGCTCTCTGGCCAGTTCGGCTCGCCCGATCTCGTCATCAAGTCGGAAGCTTACGACATGCCCGCCGGCGGGCAGGATGTCTGGTTTCGGCCGCTGACTCCGATACCGCTGAGCGAGCCGCGATGGGTCCGGGCAGTCGAGATCCGGCCTGGTTCGGAGGCCGGGCGCGAGATCATGCATCACGTGCTCGCGCGGCTGCAGCAGGAAGAGCCCGATCGTCCCGTCGTTCCCGACGGCAACACAGGCGGTCCCGGGATGTTGATGGAATGGGCCATTGGCAAGAACTACGATATCTACCGCGAAAACACCGGCAAACTTCTGCTGCCGGGCGCGCATATCTGGTGGGAAATCCACATGCACGCGGCCTGCAAGGAGATTCGCGATCACGCCGAACTCGCCATCTATCTCTATCCCAAAGGCGAGGAGCCCAAATACCGCACCTACCTAATGGCGCTGCATGCGGCTAGGCGGATCAAGGGACAGATTCCGCTTCTCGACATTCCGCCCCACTCGATCACCCAGACCCAGGGGTTCTACGTTCTAAAGCAAGCGGCACGGTTGGAGAACTTCCAGCCGCATATGCACCTTCGCGGCAAGTCGATGTCGATGGAAGCGATTCTGCCCGATGGCTCGCGGCGCGTGCTGAGTTCGGTCGACAACTTCACCTTCAACTGGATGACCAACTACATCTATGCGGACGAAGCGGCGCCGGTCTTGCCCAAAGGAACGGTGCTCGAGATTACCGCCCAGCATGACAACACGATCGCTAATCCAACAATCCCGATCCGAGCCAGTGGGTGGGATGGGGAGACCGTACGGTCGACGAGATGGCTCACGCCTGGGTGAACATCACCTACCTTCCCGAGGAAGAATATCAGCGACTGGCTGGGGCGGGGCCATCTGAGTAGTTTTATTGTCGCGGGGCAGGTTGGAGAATTCCAAAAAGTGCTGATCGAGCGGTTGACTGTCTGGGGCCTGTGTCTGGGGCTAGCTCTCTCCAGCGCGGCGGCGTACGCTCAAAACGTCCTTGTCAAGCATCTGCACGACTCCGGACAGAGCATCACGGCCAGCTATGAGGGCTGGTTTCAGAATAAGGACGGCAGCTTCAGTATTCTCTTCGGCTACTACAATCGCAACGAAAAGCAGGTGCTGGACATTCCGATCGGGCCGCGAAACCGCATTGAGCCCGGCGGCCCCGATCAAGGCCCGGCCGGGCAGGGGCCGCTACCGATTGAGGCCACCCGCGCCGCAATGGTCGGGGATCCTCTCGATCTGACCATCTGGGTAGCGGACGACGCGAGAATGATTCCGGGCGCGCGCAAGCGCAGCACTCCCCCGATCATTCTGACTTGGAGTAAGTTCCGTGGCCCCGGCGCGGTGACCTTCGAGAACATTCATCCGGCGGTCGAAAAGGAAGGCCCGCCCGCCGCAAACACGGTCGTCAGCGGGCGAGCCACCACGACCGCAACGTTTAGCGAGCCGGGCGAGTACGTGCTGGAAGTGGTAGCCAACGACTGGACCGGCTTAGGCGGCCGCGGTTTCCTGTGCTGCTGGACGAACGGTATGGTAGGGGTCTCGGTGAAGGCCGCCCCCTGACGCCGCTGTTGACATTCGGCAGCGGCGGTCGTTGTGGTGTGCAGACAACTGCCAACTCACCAGTCCAACTTCTCATCGCAGTCCACCACGGGAGTATGCATGCCAGCCTGAATAGACTCCCTCATCCCCGGCACAGAGAGCAAATAGAGGGTTGCTTCGACAGCTCTCCAGTCCTCTTCCGTGATAAGCACTGCGTTGGACCTCTTGCCAGTGATAAGAATTGATTCGTGAGAGGCCGAGGCCTCGTCAAGCCAACCGTAAAGTCGCTGAACCGCAAGTGATTCGGATGTGCCAGGCGGCCAGAGGACGAGAATTCATCCAGCAAACCCTTCGGCTACGCGAAACTGACAGTATTACTTTCCTGCCCTCCCGTCGAGCACAAACAGCCGCTTTCGGTCATCACGTTCCGCGATGACCGATACCGTCCGCTCGCCGCGCCCGGCAAGAGCCTGCAGTAATGCCGCCACGTTTCGGGCCGTCCGCCCGTTGATGAGCAGCACACGGTCGCTCGTATGAAGACCGGCCTGCTGGGCCGGGCTGCCGTCCGCCACCGACTCGATGACGAAGCCGTTGCCAGCGCCTTGAAAGGACAGGCCGCCGCTACTTGCATCTTCGGCGCTGGTTAGCGGCCGTCCGCGCACCGAGAGCTCGAACGATCGCGAACCGGAGCCGCGGCGCACGCCAATCTCGATCAATTCACGTGCCACGGGAAGCACCAGCGGCAGCAAATCATCGCCGCTCGCAACCTCCTTTCCGTCGAGAGAAACGATGAAGTCGCCGGGGAGCATTCCAGCGCGGTCCGCCACATCCCCCGTCCACACCTCGGTCACCTGCACGCCAGCGGCGAGAGTTTCCGCGGATCCCGAGGAGCCTTCATCCGAGCCCTCCGTACCGCGCTCGATCCGGAATCCGTAGCGCTCGAGCAACTGCGAATCAAGGGAATGCGCTTCTTGAATCGCACCGCTGATTCTGTCGGCCGCCATGGCAGCGTAGCGGTCACCGCACCGAATTACCATCGCCACCAAGTTTCCATCCAGATCGAACAGCCCGCCGCCCAGCATGCCTTCGCCGAGGCTGATGTTCCAAGTGATTTCCGGGAATTCGAATTCACCGCACGATGAAGCGGCCAACCCCCCATAGATTCCGGGAGCGAAGCTGGACCGGCCATCCGCCTGTCTTGCCACTGCCACAAGCCAATCCCCTGGGACTAGCAAGTCCGACCGAATCCAGTGCACCGGCTGGAACACGGAGCTGGCAATAACTCGCAGAGAAACGACCGGGGTGACCGGTGAAACGACAGCCGTTTGTGCCTCCGCTTCACCGCCGATCTCCGTCTGCTGGGAGGTTCGAACTCGGCTCGCCGCTGGAAACCCGCCCCGCACGGCCGCCGTGATCAGGGTTCCATCGCCATCCCAGCAAATACCGCTCAAACCCGCGTCCGTCAGATAGACCAGATGCCGGGCGGCATTGGCCGCAACGTCGGAAAAGTAGGCGGCCATGTTCTGCACCGTTCGCCTCTGCGTGAGTTGCTCCAGCCGGACCAGCTCAGCCGGGGACGTCACGGGCGGCGACGACTCGTCGTTGCTCTTTTTGGGCCGGGCCCAGATGCCCAGGATCAGGACCAGGGCGGCGGCTATGGCCAGCAGTACGACATACCTGCGATTAGTGCTTTCGGCCGGCATAGGTCGGGACGCGGACGGACGGTGGGCGAGTTCCGCAACGGCGAGGCGGGTCTCGCTGGCGACTTTTCGGTTCAACGGTACTGTGTCCGCAGACTAGGCTTATTCTCCCATACAGGTCACGCCTGGGTTCCGTTGGCGTTGCCGGAGCTGGAGGAGGACGGTGGTCTCGCCAAAAACCTCGGCTGCGGGCTGGCAGCCGCGTTCACCCGTCTAATTCTCGATCTGTTGGCGAGCCTTGGGAGAGACTCCTAGGCGTCGAAACTGGGCATACGAAGTTGCTCGCCGCTCTTGAGAGAGGACTGATGAGCGACAATATCCCCGGCGCCGTCATGGCCAGCGACTCATACAAATCGACGGGCCGGCTCGCGGTATTCTACCAATGCGTTGATGAACTCGCCGTCAGGAACGCATGGCCCAAAACCGGCCTACCCCAGGAAACTGCGCCTTGTCGTCACGGTGATTCTCCTTTTTCTGTTAGCCTAACCGTTGCGTGCGGCACTTCCCTCCCGCTAACGACGCGCCTAGGGGCAACGCCGCCGCGCCGCCGGCCATGCGTCTCATCAGCTCGCGCCGTGTTGGCATAGCTCATTTCACCTCCGATCGTCGCCTACAGTGTAGCGACGCGGAGGACGAGCTTCATAGAGGCTCGGACAGATTCTTCTTAGGAACTCTCTTCAATAAGCTGGAAGACCTCCTGGTCCCATTCGTAAAGCTCGCGAAGTTCCACTTTGGGCGTTGACGGCTCGATCACTTTTCCAGCGCGAACCAAAAACGACGGCACGATCCTTTGAGAACCCTTCTCCATCCGGCAGTGCGTGTCTTCGAAGTCAAACTCTCCATCCTCGATATCGAAGACAAAAATGTCGGCTACCGTGCCCACTCGCAGTGTCCCGAGCTCGCCGTCGCGATGGATCGCTTTCGCCGGATTCCAGGTTGACTTGAGAATGACTTCTTCGAGCGACATCCCCAGATGCAGGAATTTGGACATCGTCGTCGGCATGTCGAAGGCAAACCGCTCGACCGAGAAGCGGTGCAGGTCGGTGCTGATCGTGTCGGGCAGGAAGAAGTACTCGAAAGCTTTCTTCGCGGTTTCGAAACTAAAGCTGCCACAGCCGTGTCCCACGTCGAAGAGAATGCCGTTGCGCCGTGCCGCCAGGGCTTCGGGGATGACGGAATCGTCCGCCAGAATCGTATCGCCGCGGCCCTGGTAGCAATGCGTAATGACATCGCCCGGCCTCAGCCGGCGCAGAATGTCGGGCGTGTCGGCTCCTTTCGCAAAGTGAACCATCATGGGGACGTCGATCGCTTCGGCGGCTTCGAGCGACAGGGCCAGGGCCTCTTTGCCGTTGGCGCCGGACATTCTCTCGCCGATCCGAACCTTGACGCCCAAAAGGACCTCGCGGTGTTTCTCGATGAGGGCCGCCGTTTCTTTCGGCCGCGCATAACGAATGTCGAAAAGCTCGCCGACTACGGCGGCTGGAATTCCAATCGCGGAGATGTTGAGGTAGGCCAGCAGTTGAACTTCTGACGTTTGGAGGCGGTCGCGGCGAAACTCGCCGAAGTTCAAAAAACCCGTCGTGCCCGCGTCAACAGCGGTCGTAACGCCTGTTTTCAGGCAAATCGCGGGATCGATGCCGAACGTGCTACCGCCGTACCAGTGCCCGTGAAGGTCGATCAGGCCGGGACTCAGATATTTCCCGCTGAGGTCCCGCACATCCGCCCCCGAACCCGCTGCCAGCAACTCCCCGACGGCCGCGATCTTGCCGCCGTTGACCCCCACGTCGAACACGCCGTCGATGTTCTGTGAAGGATCGATCACGTGCGCGTTGCGCAGGATCAGGTCAAAGTTGTGGTTCAGATCTTCCGGCACGGGTCAGTTGACTCCTTGATTCGGCACTCGTTCAACGCATTTAAGATGCCCCATTATTGTCGCCAAAACCGTGATCGAAGCGGGGCTCCCTGAGTTCAAGAATCCTTCTCCTTCTTCCCGGGCCCGGGCAGCCCGGCCGGGCTCTCATGCACCCGCTCCCGCCGGCCGTGTTTCATCGCCGCCGCTAGGCCGACCGCGGACTCGCCGAAGCGGTCACGAAGCGCGTCGGCGGCCTCCAGTGCGCGCCTCCACTTTTGCTTGCGGGGCGCCTCTACCCAGTTGAGCTGGCCTTCTTCAGGTTGCAGCGTCCCGACGTGAACTCCCAGCAAACGGACCGGCCGCCCCTTCTTCCAGTTCCGCCGGAACAGTTCGCGGACGGTTTCAAGGATCACCGTGTCGAGCTGGGTGGACTCTTGAAGCGAGTGGGCGCGCGTGATCGTCGAAAAATCCGAGTAGCGCAGCTTGAGCTGAATCGTCCGGCCATAAAGACGATGCTCGCGCAAGCGCCTCCCAACGAGCTGCACCAGTTTGGCCAGCGTGGCGTTGATCAGATCGATATCGGCCGTGTCGTCGCGAAAGGTGGTTTCGTGACTGATGGACTTGGGCTCGTTACGAGTTCCGACAGCGCCTTCCAGCCAGGCCCCGGCGTCAAGACCCTTTGCTTTGCCGGCCAGAGCCAGACCGGCCTTGTCCCAGGTGTTTTCCAGGAACTTTCGATCCAGCTTGGCTAGTTGTCCGATCTTGCGGATGCCGCGGTCATGAAGGCTTTTGCGGGCTACCTTGCCCACGCCCGGGATCTTGCCAACCTCCAGCGGCGCCAGGAAAGTGGCCTCGTTGCCGGGGACGACGAACAAGACACCGTTCGGCTTGGCCAGAGCCGAACAGATCTTGGCGACCAGCCGCGATGTGCCCGCGCCGATTGAGCAAGGCAGTTTTGTCTCCTCCAGAATCGCTTCGTGAATCTGATTAGCGGCCTCGAGCGGCGGCCCGAAAAGGCGTCTTGAGCCGCCCATGTCCAAGTAGGCTTCGTCGATGGAAGCCATCTCCACTTTGGGCGTAAACCTCTCCAAGACAGAGTGTACTTTGTGGGAGTAATCGCGGTAGCGATCCGGATGGCCGGGGATGAAAACCGCCCGCGGGCAGAGCCGCGAAGCGCGCCGCAGGGGCATGGCGGAGTGGATGCCGAATTTTCGGGCGGCATAGGAGGCGGCCGAAACAACGCCGCGCTCATTCGGGCGGCCGCCGACAACGACGGGCTTGCCTTTCAGGCTCGGGTCGAAGAGTTCTTCGACCGAGACGAAGAAGGCGTCCATATCGACATGAAAAATAGTTCGTTCCGGCAAAGCCAGCAACCGTGGGGACCGGCCATCCGGCCGGTCCTTCGCCGCCAAGCGGCGGCGCAAAGATCCGTGCATGAAACGCTCGGCGAATTCCAGCGCCCGGCTCTCGGCTCAGCGGTCAACGCCCGCGCCTCAAAAACCTAGCTCATCCACCGCGTAGGCAAGCGACCTGCGCACGTTCTCGTCCTCGAGCCTCACCCGCTGTTCGGCGTCCATCTCGCTCAACAGCGGCAAGGCTTTTTCCCGTTGATTCTGGCGGACCCAGCCTAAAGTACGCCCCACACGCCAGCCGGGAAGCGTCGAGAGGCTCATCCAATACCCATCCGTAAGAAACGGCACCTCCGTTGGATCGCCGGCGATCACATCGAGGCTGAAAGTAGCAGCGGGCCTGGCCTGACGAACAAACTGAACAATCTTCTGCAGATCAAGAATCCCTTCGCCCAGCGGAACCTCCGCAATTCGAAAACCGTGCTCGTACTCCTCTACCGCTACATCCTTGAGGTGAACAGAAAACGCGTAGGGAGCCAGCGCCTCCACTACCTCCATGGGAGATTCGAGCAATGCCAGCCCATTGGCTGGGTCGATGCAAACTCCCAAAAACTCGCTGCTGATGCGCTTGATGAAACCGCCCAGCTCTTCGATCCGCAGATCGCGATGGTTCTCGAGCGCCAGGCGCATTCGCCGCTTGCGAAGTAGTGGCTCGGCGAGCGTCAACGACCTATAGGACTGAGCGGAGAAAATCTTGACCGCCTCTTCGCTGTCAAACGTTCTGTAGCGCGGACTGTTCATCATCGCCGCGCGAACAACCGTGGCGCCGCCGTTACGCGCGGCCCGCAGAGCATCCTGAAACCGCGAGAGATCGCCCGAGTCACGCGGCAGCGAAACCGAAGCTTCCACGAACATACCGGCCGACTCGGCTGCCCGGCGCATCTTGCCCGGCGAGGCGGCTTCGATCCACTCGACCGGCACTTGGATGCCACCCGCCCCTTTCCCCTGGCAAACACCCAGGGAATTGACACCGTCCATAAACGCTTCACCGGTTCCGGCGCTGCGTGAAGCACGGGTCCCTAGCCGGTAAGATCCCCACGTGATTCCCATCTGGCTGCGCGCCGCCGGTGCCGGGGGAGCGCCTGCCGCGGAGGCCGCCAACCAAATCGGACTGCTTCCGGCAACAGAGAGCCACTGCCTACGGTTCAACATGAGTTGTTCTCCTGCCGCCAATCATCGAAGGTCCGCCGTCGGGCTCAACAAGCCGGTTTCTCGAGCGGCGTTCTCCGGCCACGATGCTTTCACTCCACGTGAGGGTCACCGCCCGGAATCCAGGATCCGAAGCACCTGCACCCGATAGTCCCTATCCTCAGATTCAGAATACGCGAAATACTCCGACTCGAGGAAGGCCACGCTGCTTCGAGAGCAAGGCATAAGCTTTGAATCCAGGCTCGCCGGGTGGCTCACCGCAGCCGCTGATCTAGAATTCGATCGCGAATCCTGTGCGGGCTTGGAGTAGAGCTTCGCTCTCCTCGACGCTCTCAACGCGGCCGAATCGCGGGCCTGACCACAACTGCTTCTTGAGCGCGGCCAGTTGCTTGGAGTTGCCAACAGCGTAGACTCCCACGGTCCCGTCGAAGCGGTTTTTGACATAACCGGCAAGGCCGAGCCGCTGCGCGCAATCTTCGACGAAATAGCGAAACCCCACGCCCTGCACCCGGCCCCGAACGACGTACCGTCGAGCCTGTTCCGTGTTCCAATCCGTGCCGACCAAAACTGGGAAATCCTTACACGATGATGAAAGAACCACCGCCTAGCGGAAACCGTCGTGCCACTTGCCTGACTCCAAGTCCCCCGGAATCAATGGTGATGGACTTTGGCACGGCCCGTGCATCAGCATGTCGAGTCATGCTGCTGCCCGCCCTCATCCTCGGAGTATTGATCGGCTCTTTCACGCTGGCGTTCGCGCTGGAGTGGGGGCTGCTGACGCTGATCATTCGGATGATGGGGCCGGCGGCGGCGGATCGAAATGCCCCGTTCAATTAGATGGAACTCGGGCGTTCTCCGACTCTTTTTCTCAGCCCCGCGCGAGTGATCCCGGAGCGCACCGGGAACGCCTCCCCGCCCGCGGGGCTTATTTTTCGCGGCCCTGAGGGGTCCTCTGCTGCAGCCTCGTGTTCGCGGGATTACTTGCGCGCGCCGCGCTGCGGTTTCTTCACGCGGGATTGGCGCAGCTTCCGTGGTTTGCGTTTGGGTTTGGAAATGATGAAGGTGCCGCTTCCGATCGCTTCGCTTTTGTACCCTTTGTCGTTGTCTGCCATATCGCTCCTACAAAGTTCATTCTAGCCTAGTTTCCGGAGGCGGCCTGGAGGGCAAGACATGTCGCCACGAATGGCGACACGGCAGGTCTGGAGACGCGCGCCACGTCAAGGCGGCTGAATAGGCGAGAGGAGCCCGGGTTTCAGAGGGCTTGCCGACTCACCGAACCCGTGGACTTGCCCCCAAAAGTGAGACAACGAGTTTAGACTCAAATTCCATTGAACGGAGGATGAGTGATGAGTTTGTCTCGACGGAGATTCACGCAAGAGTTCAAGTTGTCGGCGGTGGAACGGCTGCAGCAAGGCGCCTCCGCAACCGAGGTCAGCCGGGCCTTTGAGATCAATCCTAACCTGCTGCACCGTTGGCGGCGGGAGTTTCGCCAAGGGCCTGGCAACGCCTTTCCCGGCGAAGGGAAACGCCGCTGGGAGGAAACGCGTGCGGCAGAGCTGGAGCCCAAGGTCGGCCGGCAGACGGTGGAGATCGATTTTTTAAAGGGGTGCTTGCAGCGCATCGAACAACAGCGGAAGCTGCAGGCATCGGCTGGAAAGCCGCTGTCGGTCACCAGATCCGGCAACAAGTCCAGGAGAAGCCGCCGATGAGCGTCCAACGGATGTGTCAGCTGGCGCAGCTGCCGCGCGCGGCTTTCTACCGTTGGCAGCCTGACAAGCAGGGGCCCGATCCGGACCTCGAACTGCGCGACACCATCCAGCACATCGCCCTGAAGTTCCCCAGCTACGGGAGGCCGCGCATCACCGCCGAGCTGCGGCGCCGCGGCTGGGTCATCAATCCCAAGAAGGTGTATCGCATCCTGCGGGAAGACAACCTGCTGTGCTTGCGGCGGCGGAAGTTCGTGCTGACAACCGACTCGGGCCACTCTCTGGCGGTCTATCCCAATCTGGCCCGCGAGAAGGTCCTCAGCGGCCTGGACCAGCTCTGGGTGGCGGATATCACCTATATTCGGCTGGCCTGGGAGTTCTTCTACCTGGCCGTGATTCTGGATGCTTACTCGCGGCGGGTGGTCGGCTGGGCGTTGGAGGACACGCTGGAGGGGAAGCTGACGATCGCCGCGTTGCGGATGGCACTGGAGCGGCGACGTCCGGGTGCGGGGCTGCTGCATCACTCCGACTGCGGGGTGCAGTATGCCGCCAACGGCTACGTCGATTTATTGAAGCAGCACGAAGTCACCATCAGCATGAGCCGCAAAGCGAACCCCTACGACAATGCCAAAGCGGAGTCTTTCATCAAGACGCTGAA
>Ga0310123_10004260_pt1 | contig 10857 bp, 10 predicted proteins | sample CB6_AW_1057_MG_FD_203505 | JGI IMG/M metagenome (GOLD analysis project Ga0310123, IMG submission 203505) | Marine microbial communities from Western Arctic Ocean, Canada - CB6_AW_1057 | ecosystem: Environmental > Aquatic > Marine > Oceanic | place: Canada: Western Arctic Ocean | collected...
ACGATGGGCATGGCTTACAAAGACGTCGATTCGCAGGTTGCCGACACGGAATCGATCGGCTTCACCGGTGTGACCGGCGGAAGCCGCACGACCTTTGCCACCGGCTGGGCAGTCCACGAGGCAGCGCTCGACATGCGACGGCAGCTGGAGGAGCGCGCCGCCAAGATCTGGGACGTCGACGCCAGCGAGGTCAGCTACCAGGAAGGCGGCGCCATGATCACTGGTCCCGCCGACTCCGGCGGCGAGCCACGCCAGCTCACGCTCAAGGAGCTGGCGTCCCGTCTGCAGTCGACCGGTGGCCTGATCCAGGGTCGCGCCGACACCAGCCCAACCACGGTTGGCCCTGCCTTGGCCGCGCACGTCGTCGACGTGGAGATCGACCCCGAGACGGGCAAGGTCGAGATTCTGCGCTACACCGCCGCCCAGGACGTGGGCACCGCCATTCATCCCGCCTACGTGGAGGGCCAGATTCAGGGCGGCGTCGTGCAGGGCATCGGCATGGCGCTGAACGAGGAGTACGTCTACGACATCGATGGCGAGATGCGCAACGCCAGCTTCCTGGATTACCGCATGCCGACTACGCTCGACGTGCCGGATATCGAGACGATCCTGGTGGAGGTACCCAACCCGGGCCACCCGTACGGCGTACGCGGCGTCGGCGAGGTGCCGATCGTGCCACCACTGGCCGCCGTGGCAAATGCGATCTACGATGCCCTCGGCCAGCGGATGCGCCGGCTTCCGGCTTCGCCCACGGCGATCCTGGAGGCGCTGCTCGACGACGAGGCTTAGCGGCCAGGCCGACTGAGCGTTCTACGGAAAATGCGAAGGATTTCACCTGGATGGTGGAGTCCTTCGCTTGGCGCGGATGAGAGCCCGCGCCTGAAGACCCTGGTTGTGGATGGGTGGGGGGTCCTTCGACCCATCCGCGACTATGCCAGCGGGATCGCAATCTCGGTTGCGGCACCCGTTACGATGAACATGGCGTCGCTTGGGTTGATCGCGAACTCCGTCCGCAGTCCGATCGGAAGCGCTGCGGTGCCGGACTGCCAGACCGTGCCGTCCCAGAACCAGAGGACATCGATGTCCGGGTTCGCGGCAATCAAGGCGGTCGAGGTTGTCGCGGAGTTGGTCCAACCGATCAGAGTGAGCCCGGAGCCGACGCTGATCGTTGACTCGATCGGGATGATCGTGAGCCAACCCTGCACGCCCGTGAACTGAGTGTGCAGCGCCACAACACCATCAACAGTGGCCGTATCGTTGTCGACGTTGAGCGCGCCCATCGCGGGATCGGGCTGGCCAGCGTCGAAGCCCGCGCCGATCGCGACGTTGTCTTCCGTGCCGGCGTCCCAGGCGATCAGCGGCAGCGTCACCCGGGTGGGCTGGCCGTCGGTCCAGAGCGCGAGCGAGTCGGCACCGATGGAGGTGTCGTTCGTGGCCACCAGCATCTGCGCCAGCGAGAGGAAGCTTCCGAGCGATGCCGTGAAGTCCACGCTGACCGTGTCGCCCACCGCAGGCGCCGCGCCCAGCGCGTTTACGGCCTTGGTCGAGTCGCCGATTTCGGCGATGCGTTCGAGCGACAGGTTTGCTGCGGTCGCCTCGGACCAGAACGCACCGGCTGCATCATGCACCAGGAAGGCGCCCGGGGTGACCACCATCGCGGGATTCGAGGCGTTCGTGACCGTGGCTCGGAAGGTCACGGCCGACGCCAGCGGCGTGATCGTCAGCCATCCTTGCACGCCCGTGAATTGGTCGTGCAGCGCCACAACACCACCAACAGTGGCGGTGCCGTTGTCGACGTTGAGGGCGCCCATCGCGGGATCGGGCTGACCTGCGTCGAAGCCGGCGGCGATAGCGGCATTGCCCACAGTGCCCGCATCCCAGGCGACGAGCGGGATCGTTGCTCGGGTCGGCTCGCCGTTGGTCCAGAGCGCCAGCGAGTTGACGCCGATGAACGCGTCGTTGGTGGCTACGAGCATCTGTGCCGTGGAGAGCAGGCTCCCGGGCGACGCACTGAAGTCCACACTGACCGTGTCCCCCGCGGCAGCGGCGGCACCGATCGCCGTCGCGGCCAACGTGCCGACGGCGTCGGTGGAGTCACCGATCTCGGCGATCCGTTCGAGCGACAGGTTCGCGGCCGTCGCTTCGGACCAGAACGCATCAGCGGTGTCGTGTACCAGGATCGCGCCGGGTGTCACCACCATCTTGGGGTTTGGAGGCGTTCGTCACCGTTACGCGAAACGTCACTTCTGCGGACTGTGCGGCAGTCGGTTCAGGCAGCAGAATGCCGGCCATTAAAACGGTGAGGATTGCGGCCGCGAGCAGGCCGCCTCTGGACAGGAGTCTCATGTCGATACCCTTCGCTAAAGTTCGTTGTTTCTAGATCCCCCGGACGAACTACGAAATTCTCGTGCGATCGGTTCTTCGTTTGGGATTCATGCGGGAGATGGTTCAGGCGGCTCCGCTGCGAAGACTCTCAGCGGCGTGCGCAAAACCGCCGCCGCGGACATGGGGAAGCGACTCCCCCGCCTCCGTCGAACGGCAGATCCAGCACGGCGTCGCTCTCGGCGTCGGTACGGCATTGCATAAGGAGCGCGTCCACGACGCCGCCCGCGTGCTGCGCAACGCCAGTCGCCTCGACGAAATGCATCCCGACATCGCTCCACCTGCCAGAGACCCAGGCGATCCTTGGTGGAGGGATCCCGATCCCAGGCGCCTCTAGGATGCGCTGAGGCGGCCTATGAACCGCCTCCCGACCTCGCCCATGCCGATTGCTGGAGGCTCGACGAGGCCTAGACCAGGCGGGACGACAGCGGCGAGTAGGCCGCGCGCATCCGCCGATTCATGCAGCCGGGCCGGTCGCCGGAGCTAAGCCGCGTTGTGCTGCGGTCCCGCCCGACGCCACCAGTCGTCGACGATGGCCACGACGGCTTCGGCCTGATCGATGTGGGCCGTCGAGCCGTTGGGGTGCTCCACCAACTCCGCGCGCTTCGCCAGCCGTCGGATGAAGGCGAATTCGTGGCGGTTGCCGGGTACCATACCCAGCCGCGAGGCCAGCAGCAGCACGGGCTGTTCGGCCCGCCAGAGCGACATGCAACGCGGCGCGTCGTCGATCAACTCCATCGCCGCCTGCAAGGACTCCGCCCACACCGCTGGTGACGTGGACTGTACGAGTCGCGCGACGAATTTCGCCACGAGCTCCGGCGCTGCTCCCGCGAACTGCGAGGCGCAAGACTGCGTCACCGCGAGTTCGATCGCTGCTGCCTGCTGTTCCGGGTCGAGCGTGTCGAAGACCGGCTCTGAACCGCCGAAGAGGCCGCGCAGCGACGGGTGCACGATCAGATTGTCCAGCACGAGCCCGGAAACCCGTTGCGGATGATCACGGGCGATCTGGAGCGCGACGAGCCCGCACAGCCGCCGGCCCCAGACGATGGTCCGCTGCGCCCCAACCGCCTCCAGCAATGCCGCGATGTCCGCTGCCAGCCGTCGTGGTTCGTAGGGCCCGTGCGGGTCGGAACCCCCGCTACCCCGCGGTGCCGGGAAGATCACGCGTCGGGTCTTGCTCAGCTCGCGTGCGAGGGCCTTGCTGGCCGGCGTCGCCAGCACCAGCGACGGCGACGTCGGATGGGCGGCGACGTAGCACACCGTCTCGGGGCCGCTGCCGCCAGCGTAGGCGCGCAGGCGCGTGCCGTCGTCGGCGATCGCCTCAAACAGCTCAAACGGCGGTCGATCGTGTTCTGCCTGCCCCATCGAACTCTCGTCTGCTGCCCGGACTCGACTGATTCAAGCCTGACACATCATTCGGAGCACGGAATGGGGTTTTACCTAATCGAGCGGGAGTAGACCCCCGACCTCCGCCGACGCTTCACTGGCTCCCCGCCGTGATCTGCACCAGGACACCGCCGGCCGCCTTGGGGTGCACGAAGACCTGGCCCTGAATCGGCTTGCCCTCGCCCGGGTCGCCGATCAACGGCACGCCCTTCGCGCGCAAGTCGGCGACGGTCGTCTCTACGTCGTCGACGCGCAGTGCCATCAGGTACATGCCGCCGCCGGTGCGTGCGACGTGTTTGCCGACCGGGCCCTCGTCGCTGGTCGGGCTCACCAGTTCGATGCAGTTATCCGCGAAGTCAAAGTAGGCGTTCTTGAAGCCCGCTCCGGGCGGCTCACCCTGCCGGCTCACGCTGGTGCCCAGAATCGCCTCGTACTGCGCGATCCCGGCATCCAGATCCGGCACCGAGATCACGACGTGGTCGACCGCCTCAAACATGATCCTGCTCCCTTCGCGGCCATCCGGCCGCAGATCGAACTACTTGCGCTCCTGGCGCAGCGACGCCAGCGTTGGCGTCCTCTCCCGATCCGACGGATCGTCCCAGCCCTTGAACACAGGCGGTCGCTTCTCCGCGAACGCCGCGCGCGACTCCATTAGGTCGCTCTTCGCTCCGTGATCACGCAGCCGGCTGGCCAAGGCGTCGAGATCGGGCCCGACCTCCGGCCGCATCGCCCGCATCATCCCCACGGTGTTCACCCGCGACGCCGGGGGCAGCGTCATCAGGTGGGCCGCCATCGTGCGCGCTTCCGGCATCAGCTCGTCTGCGTCGACCAGCCGGTTGAGGAAGCCCAATTGGTACAGCCGTTCAGCATCGAAACGGAAGGCGAAGGCCATCTCTGTCGCCACGGTGTGCGGCAGGTTACCCACGTGACCGTGATTAAAACCGCCGAGCAGCCAGCGTTTCGCCTCCGACATTTCGAAGATCGCCCCTCGCACAGCTACACGCAGGTCGGCGCGCTCCGCCAGCATGAACCCACCGCCCATGGCGTAGCCGTTGATCGCCGCGATCACAGGCTTGTCGATGCTGCCGTCGCCGTAGGGATCTTCCATCAGCCCCGGCGCGCCGGCCGAGCCCCGCTCCAACGACTCCTTCATGTCCTCGCCGGCGCAGAATGCGCGCCCCGTGCCGGTATAGATCGCGACTTCCAGATCGGCGTCGTCGCGGAACTCGGTCCAGGCCTCCGCCAGCGCGGCCCGCAATTCACTGCCCAGGGCGTTGAGCCGCTCGGGCCGGTTCATCCGGATCACCATTACCCCGTCGTCGCGTTCGATCTCAACGACTGCCATTGATTCCTTCTCCTGGAGTCTTTCGCGACGACCCAGAGCATACCGCCGCGCCTAGGTCGGTGGTCGCTGCCCGTGGAGGGCCCTTGTACCCTCTGCTGACGGAGCCTTGCCATGACGACAAGCGAACAATACGCCGACACCCTGATCCCAGCCCAGGCCGGCACGCCGCCGTCCGCCCTCAGCGGCGTCCGCGTGCTCGACTTCACTCGCGCCCAGCAGGGACCGTTCGCGACCTTGCTGCTGGCCGACATGGGCGCCGAGGTGATCAAGGTTGAACCGCCCGGCGGCGAGATGGGCCGGGCCAGCGGGCTCCAACCCGACGGCTTCTCCTCCTACTTCGAGGGCCACAACCGCGGCAAGCGCAGCATCACGCTCGACCTCAAGCGTCCCGGCGCGATCGAGGTCGTGCAGCGGTTGGTGCCCGCTTGCGACGTGGTCGTCGAGAACTTCCGCCCCGGCATCATGGAGCGACTCGGGATCGGGTACGAGGACTGCAAGCGGCTGCGCGAGGACATCATCTTCGCCTCCGCCTCCGCTTGGGGCCGGCAGGGCCCCTGGGCCTCGCGCGGCGGCTACGACCACGTGGCGCAGGCGCTGAGCGGCGTCATGTATGAGCAGGGGGAGGGACCGGGTGAAGAGCCGCAGGCGCTGATCGGCGGTTTCGCCGACCAGATCGGCGCGATGCTGCTGGCGTACGGCATCGTCTCGGCCCTGTTCGTGCGCGAGCGCGACGGCATCGGCCAGCACGTCGATGGCTCGCTGATCGGCGGCATGGTGGCCATGCAGTCGAAACAGATCATGGAGTACTTGCGCAGCGGCAAGCAGAGCGGCTTCCAGCGTCGACGCGCCGCCACCTACACCAACTACGTCTGCGCCGACGGCCAGCACGTCGCCATCGCCGCCATCGCGCAGGACATGTGGGAGCGCCTCTGCGACGCGATCGACGCCCCCCAACTCAAGCTCGACGAGCGGTTCGCCGAGCCCTTCGGTCGTGCCCGCCACAAGGATGAACTGGTCGAGGAACTGAGCGCCATCTTTCGTACTCGCCCCATGGCCGACTGGTTGCCGGCACTTGAGCAGAACGATGTGCCGCACGCCCCGGTTCTGGACTACGCCGGCATGAGCGAACATCCACAGTATTGGGCCAACGGCTACCTCGAAGAGATCGAGACGCCCCACCTGGGCAAGATGCGGGTGCCGGGACCACCGATCCGGATGAGCGCGACGCCGCCCCGCGTCCAGGGCTCCGGCCCCATCCTGGGCTTCCACACGGAGCAGATCCTGCAGTCGGTCGGCTACGGCTGGGACGAGATCGAGGCGCTCAAGGACAGCGGAGCGATCCGCACCGCATGAGCCCCACCCAAGCCGACCGCCGGCCGCCAGAGCAGCACTTCTACGACTCGCAACGCCTGCGCTTGGCCTATTGGGCCTGGGGTGACTCGGCCAACCCGCCGCTGATCTGCCTGCACGGCGGACGCGACCACTCCCGCAGCTGGGACCAAATCGCCGAGGCGCTGAGTGACCGCTACTACGTCGTCGCGCCCGACCTGCGGGGCCACGGCGACTCCGAGTGGTCCGTGGGCGGCGAGTACAGCACCTCGCAGAACGTCGTCGACTTCCTGACCCTGATCGCCCGGCTCAACGGCCCGGTGCGCGTGCTCTGCCACTCCTTCGGCGGGCACATCAGCTTCATCGCGGCGGGCGCCTACCCGGAGCGCTTCCACAGCATCATCGCCATCGAGGGCCGTCTGGCTGGGATGCCGGAAGTTCGTCGCTTCACGCCCGAGTGGCTGCGCGACTACGTCGACGCGCGCCGCGACCTCGAAACCCGCAATCCGCGCGTCTACCCCAACATCGACGCGGCCACGGCTCGCGTTTCCGAACAGAACCCCCGCCTCGACACCGCCACGGCCCGCCACATCGCCGAGCACGCCGTGCGCGCTGAGCAGTCGGACGCAGTGGAGGGCGGCGAAGGCTACGTTTGGAAGTTCGACAACTGGTCGCGCCCCGGCGTGCGCCAGGAAGAGGTCAGCCTGGACGAGGCGAAGGGCTTCTTCGCCCAGATCGATATGCCGGTGCTCTACATCGTGGGGGGCGAGTCCGGCGCCAAGCGGAACATGCAGGACGCCGTCCAGCATTTTCCCCATGCGCGCGCCCTTGTCGTGCCCGGGGCTGGGCATTGGGTACACCACGATGAGCCACAACTGGTAATCGAAACAGCGCGCGAGTTCTTCACCTAGCGCCTGGTCTTCGCAGGGTGCAGCGGGGTCAGTCGGAGCGGTTTGCCGTCGGCGCTGGGCGCGCCCCAGTGTCCGGACGGCATCTCACGCCGCACGCAGGGGAACGCCAGGTAGTGGATTCGCTTCAGTTCTTGCCGTCCGCGCGTCACTGTTTCCAGGATCAGCCCCACCGCGAAGCTGACGAAGGCACCCAGCATGATCGTGCTCGCCAGCACGGCGGTTGGGATGCGCGGGAGCAAGCCACTCTCGGCATACTCGATCAGCAAGGGCATTGCCAGCGCCATCGACGCCAGGGTCATCACCACGGCTACGCCGCCGAAGAACCGCAGCGGGTGTTCCTCGCGCAGCAGCGCCCCGATCGTGCGCAGGATGCGCCAGCCATCACGGAACGTGTGCAGTTTGGAGTCAGAGTCGGCGGGGCGGTCCGTGTACGACGTGGGCAACTCGGCGACCGGCATTCGCATCTCCAGCGCGTGCACCGTCAGTTCCGTTTCGATCTCGAACCCGCTCGATCGTGCCGGGAACGTCTTCACGAACCGACGCGAGAAGACCCGGTAGCCCGAGAGCATGTCCTCGAAGCGGCTGCCGAAGATGCGGCCGACGATCTCGGTCAGCAGGCTGTTGCCGAAGCGGTGCCCACGACGGTAGTCCTCCGCCGACGCGATCACGCGCCGGCCGTTGACCATGTCGAGGTTGTCCGCCACGAGCCGCTGGACCAGCGCCGGCGCCGCCGTCGGGTCATAGGTGTCATCACCGTCGACCAGGAGATAGACGTCCGCCTCGATGTCGGCGAACAGCCGTCGCACGGCGTTGCCCTTGCCGAGCAGCGGTTCCTCGACCACGAGGGCCCCGGCCTCCGACGCGATCGCCGTGGTGCCATCAGTCGACCCGTTGTCGCCGACCACCACCAAAGCCCCCGGCAGCGCCGACCGAAAGTCGGCCACGACCTTGGCGATCGTCGCCGCTTCGTTGTGGCATGGAATCAGCACCGCGACCTGCAACGTTTCGGCGTCGCTGGCGGCCTCGATCTGTTCCGCGAACGTGGGTTGTGCTGTCGTCACGATGTCACCTCCCAGAGCTGGATCCCGACCGCTTCGGGCACCGCGATCGGCGTCAGCCAAGCCGGCGCTTCGCCCCGCAACAGGCGCTCGCGCAGCGACGTCTCACCTGCGCTCGACGAGAAGAAGACAGCCTCCTTCTGTGACGGGCAGAGCAGCACGATGTCCACTTCTCGCCGCTCCACGATCGAGAGAGCGACGTCGTCGTCCGGCGTGGTCAGGGCATCGTAAGTGTCGAGAATCGTGGCGTCGTTGCGGTGATACGGACCGGTCAGCACCTTATGGTCTGTCCGATAAAGCAACTCTGAGCCGTAAAAGATCGACGTTAAGATCACGCGTGGCTCGTCGCCCAACCCATCCGGTCCATTCAGGTGTGCTGCGGCGGCCTGGAGATCGCAGCTCGCCGGAATCTGCGACTCGCGGGCCTGGGCCGGGTCGTGCGCGCCCAGCGTCGACAGGCCGAGTCCGAGAACCGGCAGGCCGGCCAGGAGGAACGAGGCGAGCCAGATCGCGCCGAACCCCCGCACGAGCTCGTTTGATCGGTGCTGGAGCCGGCGGTGGGCACGCAGCAGCACCAGGCTGACCCCGATCGCCAGCGGCACCTCCGCAAAGGGCGCGATCCGAACGTGCTGCAGCGTCAAGCCGAAGAAGACGGCCAGCAAGCCTGCCAGCCCCAGCCAGATCGCCCAGTCGGCCTCGTGACGTCGTCGTCAGGCCAAGCCAAGCATGATCGGCAGAACGACCAACCCGGAGCCGATGAAAAAGAAGTAGTCGCCCGTCGTCTCTGCTCCGCTCGGCAGGAGCGGCGCTAACTCGGCGACCCGGTCGAAGAAGGCCGCGTCGAGCCGGGGATCCAGCTCTGCGAACGGTCCCTCCAAGATGCCGGGGAACGCCGTCAGCAGCGCGGCGATGCCCAGCATGCCGCCACCCGCACCCACCAGCCCGCGCTCCCCGGTCCCGCCCCGGGCGAAGCCGACCGGAACGGCCCAGCCCGCCTGGCGTAGCCAGATCGCAAACCAGAACGACAGCAGCGCCGTCGCGATGCCCAGATGCACGACCGAGAGCCGGTCGTACTCGATCGCGAGGATGTCGGACAGCGGTCGTTCCAGCACCAGCGCGATCGCCAGCGCCCCCCAGAGACCGGCACCGAAGCGCACGTTCGGGCGCAGCCGCGACTCGCCGTCGCGTAGCCAGGCGAAGCCCGGCACCGTCGCGGCCAGGGTGACCCAAACCAACGACTCCGCCGCGACCCACATACTGAGTCCGGCGACGACTCCCGCGAACAGGGCGGCTCTGTCGGCGGCCCGATTCGCCCAGCCTCTGGCCCCGGCCGAGCTAGAGCACGCACCAGGAACCCGATCCCGACGACGAGCAGCAATAGCTGCAACGTATGGTGATCCGCCCGGCTCGCCAGGCTGTTGAACATGATCGCGGGCTGAGCGAGGAGCACAGCCATCGCCAGCCACGACCCGCGCCGCCCCAGCAGGGGGCGCGTCGCCCAGGCCATCGCGAAGAGCGTGCCGAGCTGGAGCAGCGGCGAGGTCAACGAGCCCGACCAGAACAGCGCCCGCTCATGGCCCAGGAACGGCTCCAAGACCCAGCCGCCCAGCAGAATCAAGACGTCGAACGGGCGGGTCCAGTGCAACGTGTCACCCAGCGGCACGTTGCTGTCCACGATCAGGTTGTCGAACCAGCCGCCGCCCGACCACAGGGCATCCACGCGTACCAGCCGCATGTAGGAGTCGGGGCCCTTCAGTTCGCCATCCAGCACGGGAGAGAAGTCCGAGACGACGGCGAGCGCATGGATCGGCGCCTAAAGCGCTGCCAGAGCCAGGAATGGCCGTGCCGCCTGCCAGGAGATTGGACCGCCCACCGCCCCGCGTCCCTAGACCGCCGCGTTCGACGTCATCACAACGATGCCCGTCACGATCAAGCCCGCTCCCAGCATCGTCATCACCGTCAGCGACTCCGAGAGGAAGAGCGAACTCAAGAGCGGCACCAAAACGAACGACAGCGCGAAGAATGGGTAGGCGCGCGACAGCGGTGTCGACTGCAGGACGAAAACCCACAGGCAGGTCATCGTGCCGTACAGCGCCAGCCCGCCCAAGAAGTGCGGGTTGAGCGCAAGCTGGCGCACCGCATCCACCACGCCCGAGGCCGAGACGGAGTCGGCTGCGAGCTTCCACAGGATCTGCCCGCTCGCAATCCCGAGCACCACCGTCAACGTCAAAATCGTCTGCACCGCTGACATGCGGTCCTCCAGGGACGCGACGAAGGATCCATTCCGCCGGAATCGACGGACGCGATCCCTCTCGGCCCTTGCACCGATGATCGGCAGGCGATCTTCGAGCCACACGAGCACGGCCTGTGCTGGGCCCGCGAGCCGGTTCGTCGTGGTCGTTCTAGTTCCCTAGGGGATTACCCGGTGTTGCATTTGAGGGCCACC
>Ga0310123_10004261_pt1 | contig 10856 bp, 5 predicted proteins | sample CB6_AW_1057_MG_FD_203505 | JGI IMG/M metagenome (GOLD analysis project Ga0310123, IMG submission 203505) | Marine microbial communities from Western Arctic Ocean, Canada - CB6_AW_1057 | ecosystem: Environmental > Aquatic > Marine > Oceanic | place: Canada: Western Arctic Ocean | collected...
GTCCGACCAGTCCCTGACCTGCTGGTCCTTGTCCAGCTTGGGGGATTCCAGCCGTGCCAGCAGCGACTTGCGTTCTTCGAACCGGACCTCGTCGTACGAGTTGTAGATCTGCGGCGGCTCGAAGTTTTTCATCGCCGGATGGTTCTTTTCCGAACCGACAAACACCGGTGCAAAGGCCGAGCCCAGGTAACCGCCGACGCCGATATTGGGTGCACAGAAGACCGGCGGTCCCACGCACTTGATCAGCCACGCGTTGGAAACGAAATTCCGCGTGCTGGGCTTGTGCTTGGCGATGAAGGAACCCATGTAGGGCTGGTCGTTGGGACGGCCCTGCTGCACACGACGGTCCGACTGACCGCTGAGCAGGTTGTGCATCGCGTCGAAGTGATTGCTGATCGCGCCGGGATGCGACATCGAGTTGATCAGCGTGAACTTGTCGGTCAGCTGGGCCAGCTGCGTGTGCATTTCGTTGATCCGCATGCCCGGCACGCGGGTCGCGATCGGCTCGTAAGGACCTCGAAAATCCAACGGCGCCTCGGGCTTCATGTCCCAGGTATCAACATGACTCGGCCCACCGCACAGCAGGACAAAGATGCAGCACTTCTTGGACGCCACGGCCTTGCCCGAGGCGTCAACCTTGTCACTGCCCATGACCATGCCCGGCATGCCGAGACTCAGGGTGCCCAACCCGCTGGCGATCATGGCCTGTCGACGGTTCAACTGAATTTCGTTCATGTGACCAGCTTCAAAACGTGATGTGTGGTGCTGTGTGTTGCCGTGTGGTCCCGTGAAGGGGTCGCCCTTCGATGTGTCGCTAGACTGCGGCAAGCGTGCCGGTGCTGTCTGAGAACTTGTCGGTCTTGACGCCGAGACGCTTGAGCATGGTGACAAAGAGATTCGACAGCGGGATGTCCTCGTGAGTGACCTCCTTCTGCCACGGTTCTCTGCCACCGTTCCAGGGGCCTCCCGCGGGATTGTCGCCCGCGTAGTTGAGGTACTGGCCGTGCTTGAAGCCCATGTTCTTTCCGCCGGCCAGGATCAGCGGGTAGTTTCGAGAGAGATGGAAGGCGCTGGAGGCGGAGCCGAACAGCAGCAGCGTGTTGTCGAGCATGTTGCCCTGGCCACCAGCCTCGGGAGTCGACTTCAAACGCCCGATCAGCCGCCCGATTTCTTCGCTGAGGAAGCGGCAGTAGATGCCGAAGTTCTTCCAGCCGCCAGGGTTCTTGGTGTTGTGCGAGAGCTGATGCGTCAGGTTGAAGCCGACCGCTCGAGCGAGATAGTCGCTGATGCCGATGCCGTTCTCGCGGCCGAGCTGGTAGGTCACGACTCGTGTCGAGTCGGTCTTGAAGGCGAGATAGATCAGCTCGAACATCGTCTGCAGATAGACGCGAGGATCCTCGGGCGTGATGTCCAGTTTCAGGTGATCCGAGTCGACGGTGGGAAGCGGAATGTTCATCCACCTCTTGGCCTTTTCGACCTTGATCTCGGTATCGCGAACCGACTGCAGGTACTCGTCCAGCGTCTTCTGATCGCGGTTCGGCAGCGATCGCCTCAAGGAACGTGCATCGGCGAGAAGATCGTCGAGTGCACTCTGGCTGAGCGCCAACCGACGTGCCGCATCGCCGTCGCTTTTGACAAACAGCATGTCGAAGATCTGCTTCGGCTTGTGCTGTGACGGGATGGCTCGACCGCTTCGATTGAACGAGAGCGTGTGGGCACCGCGCGGGCTCCCGGTGCCTCCATCAGTCGACATGACGAGCGATGAAAAGCGGGTCTGGTCTCCAACGTGAGCGGCGAACTCCTGGTCGAGCGAGATCGAATTCCTGTACCCGTCCCGGGGCCCGGTCGCAGCTCCGGTGAGGAACTGGTCGGCATTGGAATGGCCGTGGATGCTGCGAACCGAGGGATGAGACAGGCCGGACAAGACCGTCAACTCACTTCTCAGCGGCTCCAGCGGATCGAGGCACTTGGTGAACGTGAACGTCTTGCCGCTGCCATGAGGAAACCAGGCCCAGTCCTTGTGAGCCGGGTCCTTGGCCAGGGGCATCGGCACTCCATCGGGCATGTAGATGCAGGCGAAGCGAGTTTTCCTGGCGGCCTGTTCGGCGGCACCGGCGTGGCTGGCAAACGACTCGAACCACGGCAGCGCCAAAGCGACGCCGGAACCGTGCAGGAACCGTCGCCGGTCGAGGAACGCGAGTTTTGAGGTCATGACGGTTGTCTTTTGTAGAGCAGGCTTCGGACCCGTGCTACTTGATTACTTCGACTGAAACAGCTCGCTGGAAACAATCAACGTGATGATTGTAGCAAGTCCGTCTCCCTGCTTGCGCAGATCGGCCGTGATTCGGTCAATGCTCGAGCGATCACCGAACCCCAGGGGCCGGCCCAGGGCATACGTCATCAGCTTGTGCACCATGGCTCGAGCGAATTGGTCCTGCCGATTCGATAACAGATATCGCTTCAGTCCGTCCATGCCAACGAGTTTCTGTCGGTTGAACAGCAGGCTGGACGCGTCGACCGGTTTGCCTTGGACCTCGGTCCGCCACAGACCCACGGCGTCGTAGTTCTCGAACGCGATGCCCCAGGGGTCGATCTTGGCGTGACACGACATGCATGCGGCATGGTTGCGGTGGTCTTCGATTCGCTCTTTCAGAGTGAGCTTGGCAATCTTGGGGTCGGCAAGATCGATCTCGGGCACCGCCGGCGGAGGCGGTGGCGGCGGATCGTTCAGCAGGTTCTCGAGCATCCAGATGCCACGTTTCAGTGGGTGCGAGTCCTTGCCATCTGAGTTCATGGCCAGCAGACCGGCCTGGGTCAGCAGTCCGCCTCGCCGGTGCCCGGGCTCGAGCTTCACACGGCGAAAGTCGTTTCCCAGTACGTCGCTGATCCCGTAGTGCCTGGCAAGTCGCTCGTTGGCCATCGTGTAGTCGGCATGGATGAAATCCAGCACGCTGTGATTGTGCTGCAGGACCTCGTGAAAGAACGCCACCGGTTCTTCCTGCATCGCTTCCTTCAATGACGGGTCGAATTGACCGTGCGCCTTCTTATCGACTCTCAGGAAATCGAGCAGCTGCATGCCCAACCACTGGCGGGTGAAGTGCCTGGAAAGGCGCCGTGATCGCGAATCGGCCAGCATCCGCCTGACCTGGCCGGCCAGGACCTTGCGATCCTTCAGCCTCCCATCGGCCGCCAGGCCCAGGAGCTCTTCGTCGGGCGTACTGCACCACAGGAACATCGAGAGACGAGTCGCCAGTTCCCAGGCCGCCAGTCGTTTGACGTTCTTGGTGTTCTTCTTGCTGGATCGGTTGAGCGGGACGAGGTACAGGAACTTCGGCGAGGCGAGCACGGTGGCCAGGACTTCGAGGATGGCCTGCTGCGAGTCATCGCATTGGGGCCGGATCCTGGTGAACAGGGCCAGTTTCTGATCGATTTCCGAATCGGTGACACGGCGTCGCCAGGCCCGCGACATGAAACTCGCCAGGACTTCCCGAGCGTAGGCAGGCTCGTCGGCGGGTTTCTTGCCGTCGATGAAAATCCGCGTGTGCGAGTCTGGCGGCCAGTGTTCGTAAATCGGTGCGGTGATCTCCACGTAGTCGATATGGATGTCGCCTTGTGAGATCGAGCTGTTGACCAGCTTCAGGAGCTCAGACGGATTCGGCAGGTCTCCCAACTTCTGGGTCTTGCGGAACGAATTCCGCGGGTAGATCTCACTGAGCGGGATGTCCCACTGATAGAACTGTGGCTTGTCGGAGGTGGCAGCGATGGCAAGATCGCGGGTGCTGATTCTCACCGAGGCCTGGGAGTCGTTACTGGCCTGCCAGCCAAATTCCAGCTGCAGGCTGGGAATGCGATTGGCCTGGTCGGACTGGCGTGAGGCTCGGACACGAACTCGCAGCGTTCCCGAATCAGGGACCAGGTCTCCCAGTTCGATGATCAGCTTTTGCTTCTCGGGCAGGACCGCCACGTGACCGGAAACCGCAGGCAGCTTGGGTCGCATCCTGCTCGGTTTCCAAGCGTGTTTTGCCCCTCCGTAACTCCACGAGGCTCTCGCGGCCGCACCCGTGTCCAGGTCCTTGTAGTGCGTGCCGTTGGGCCTGGCCCGGAACCGGGCGGCTTGTTGTTGGAGTGCTCGTTTCAGCTTCTCGGGATCGTCCTTGTTCTTCCGCCTGATCTTCTCGAGCTGGTCCTCTTGCTTGGTCCACAGCTCGGCCGAGGCGGCCTTCATGGAAATGCCCCAGAAGATCGGTTCGGGCTGTTGACCCCGGACCGTGGCGTGCTCGAGGGCCTTGCGGCTCGATGAGCGATACGCCCCGAACTGGATGACGGACATCTGCAGGTTTTCGGAACTGTTCTGAAAACCGTCTGCGGAGGTCGCTTCGGGTGGCAGTTCCCTGGCGAAGTTGTACGGCAGCTTCAGCAGGTCCTGAAGTGCGTAGTTGTATTCGTAGCGAGCCATTCGTCGGAACGACGAGTGCCCCTGCTTGGCGCGACGTACGGCCGAGGCGACCTGGATTTCGGAGGTGATCCACTCGATGGCCTTCGTGCGATCTCTGTCACTCAGCTTGACAGCATCGGCTGGCGGCATCTCGCCATTGTTCAGCACGGCCACGATTTCGAGCCACCAGTTTACGTCGTCTCCGTTGAGCAGATCGGGATCGAGCGTGTCGATGCGGATATTGCCTTCCTGCTTCTTGGGTCCGTGACACTGAAGGCAGGTCCTGTTCAGGACCGGCCCGACGTCCTTTCGAAAGGCTGCGAGTCGGGGCTTGGGAGCTGTTGTTCCGAGGGAACGCTGCTGGAAGTTCCGGTAACTCGATCGGAGTGCACCGGCAGCTTTCAGAGCATCGAGCGTCGGGAGTTTCGATTCACTCTCGTTCGTCTTGGCGGAATCTGGCTCTGCCGCGCGGTTGTCCTGTGCGGTGACCGCTCTGCCCATCACCGACAGCAAGGCGATGAGCCCGATGATCGGCCAGCAGTACAACCTGGTGCAGTGTCTTTTCATTGCTGTGTGTTTCGGCTGTTGGCGTCACGCCATTCTGGCCGTGCTCTTCATCTCCGCCGAGTGACGTGAGTCAGCCGAGACGTTCCTGCTCGCAAAGCACCTCTCGATCATCAAGTATAGCCACTTGGACCACCGTTGAGCGGCGGCGATCGCCCCGTGGCAAATCCGCAGCGCCGTTGTCTTCGGTGAGGAAAGCGGGCCTGCCTGTTGCCTTCGGCGGATCGAGCCGCTGACAAGCAAAAACCAGGAACCCGCCGTGAGCGGATTCCTGGCGATCAGCGTCTGTTGCAGGTGGCAGAGCCTAGTGGCCGAAGCTGAACGAGAATCCTCGGCCGCGGCTGTACCCGGAACGGTAGAAGCCAGAGCTCCGACCACCGAAACCGAAACCGAACGACGAGCGGTTCGACCGGTGTGCCGACCGGTGGTTCAGTCGGTCGTGGTACGCGTCGTGGTTCAGGTTGTCGTGCAACCGAGAGTGACTCCGATAGCTCATCGGGAAGCTGTGAGCACTGCGATGGGTCAGGTTGCGGTGATACGAATTGTGCTGCAGGTTGGTGTGCAGCCGAGTGTGCCTGTAGTACCTGTGCCCAGCCTCAGCCGGGGCGGGACTCGCCGAGAAAACCGCCAACACTCCCAGTGCCGCCATGATTGATGCCAAGTTTCTCATGATCGTCTACTCCTTCGAGGGTGAACCGGTGCACCGACTCGATTCGGTGCTCTGGTCCCATCTCTAGTGCAGACGGTGTGCCGAAATTCTTGGGATCGGCTTAAGTCACTTGAAAATAGGGACTTGAGTCACATTGCGAATCGAAGGAGCGAGTGTCATTTTGAGGTCAAACCGAGACAGTCCGTCGTCAGTGTGATCTGACCGCTGGTGTTCTCCAGAAGCCTAACCCGCCTTCGGCGGGTGGCAGCGCATAGCCCGGGGTGTGAACCCCGGGGTTCAACGCCATTGGGCCGATCAGGTGTCTGCCGGGGTTCACACGTGTTTTTCTCCTCTCGGGAGGCTTCCCCATCCCGGGGTTTACACCCCGGGCTATGCGCTGCCGCCCACCAGGGGCGGGCTTGATGGGGTTGGTTTGCATTGGCTGGGTGTGGGGTTCGCACGTGTTTTTCTCTCCCGGGGTTTACACCCCGGGCTATGCGCTGTCGCCCACCAGGGGCGGGCTTGGATTGGCTGGGTGCGGGATGTTGGGGATGGCTGGAGAGGTGAGCGTCTTTGTTGTCGGGCTCGTGCGGTCTACTTCCGCACGTACACGTAGCACTCCAGTTCCTCGATGCTCACCCGGCGTGTTCCGAGCCGCGTGGACTGGTCTCCGAGCATCACCTTGGTACCTGGCGCTCCGTCGACGAACAGCCGGCCGGTCACCGTGCCGCTGCCGGTATCCTGTTCGATCGTAACGGCCAGGTGATGCCACGTGCCGTCGATCAGTTTCGTATCGGTCCGACCCGTCTCGTTGTCTCCGGGCCTGACCAGGCCAAGCAGCGCGCCGTGCGGAGTCACGGCCTCGACGGTCAGCGTGGCCAGGACCGCCTTGGCCTGGTTGGTGCTGTAGAGCGGCGAGGGAATCGGCTGGTTCGACATGCCCAGGATCGTGTGGTTGGCCGACCGAGATGTCGATTGGAACCAGCACGCAATCGTCAGGCCTGGGGTCTTGTCTTGCATCAGTCGTTGCATGTCGCCGGCATGCACCTTCAGCGTCGCGTCGTTCGCAGAAAAGTCAGCGCTGCCGTCTCCGATTCGAGGATCCTTGTCGTCCCGGGTGACCAGTGCGCCGGAGGGTCCTGTCTGTGCGGCAGACTTGCCCTGGTCAGCACTATTCCAGCCGAGGTCTTCGCGTTTCTCGAACTCGTAGAGCACCTGCAGGCCGTTGGCCAGTTTCGGTGAACGCAGCTTGCCCGGATCAGGACCGTGGATACCGATTCCCTCGAGTCCGTTGGCCCGCACCGCCTTGATCTCATCGTCGCCGAGGACTCGAGACCAGATGGCGAAGTCATCGAGGGAACCGTTGAGATCGACGTTGCTGATGCCGTCCCGATCATCGGCCTGCACACCCAGGACCATTTCGGCAAACCGGAACGGCTGGGGTTTCGTCGCGCCGGCCGAGGGCAGTAGCCGAACCGACAGTTGGTTATCACCGAAGATCAGCGGCTGCTTGCGACCGGTTGTCTCCCAGTTCGTGTCGATCACGTACAGGTCAAACGCCGGCAGCGTGTCACCCTCGTAGACGTTCTGTCCGTTCTTGTCGTGAACGCGGCTGATGTAGTCGTCGGGGACCTTCGTGTCGTTGATGCGGATCTCCAGCGAGTCGTCTGGCGAGAGTCCGATGGCCTTGAACTGGATCGTGGTTCTCAGCCGGCGGTTGCTGAAGTCCTCGGCCATCCGGAACCGCCGTTGCCCCTGAAGCGTCGACGAGTCTGAGCGATCCAGGTAGATGTTCTCGTCGTTGGAGAACCCGGTCGGCGATTTCCGTGGCTTCTTGTAGATCGCATAGAACAGGTAATGCCGGTCGCGGCTGTTCACCTGATCGGGCTGGCTCAGCTCGCCGAGCCAGCCCAGTGCCGCCGGCCAGAGATAGGCGGCATTGGACGACGAGCGATGGGCGCTGGCACGTCTCTGGAATCCTCGCTGGTAGTTGTACGGTGAAATTCCGTGGGCTCCGAAGGCATAGTAATTCTGTGCCGCGGCCCGGTAGTTCGTCAGGCTCATCAGCCGGTAGTGCTCGTTGGGTCCGTCCATCGAGATCATCGGGTGGATCGCCGGGTAGATCTCGCAGCTGGTCCCTTCGGTCAACTTCACAAAGTCCTCGGTCTTCATGTTCGTGTCCGAGTGAAAGAAGTCGGAGGGCACGACGTAGTCGACCAGTCCTTCCTTGATCCAGGTCGCGAGGTCAAAGCCCAGGTACTCGCATTCCTTGAGACTCTGGGGGACCCGCACTCCGAGGGCGAGTCGATCGACTCCGCGCCGCCGGGCCGATTCGTCGAGCAGCTTGCGGGTCCGGCGGGTGAGCTCGGTCAACAGCTGAGCGTTCTGTTTGCCCTGGCCCGGCTGGAACATGTGGCACCACCGCATGTAGTCGTATTCGAGGCCGTCCACCTCGTAGGCGTCGAGCACTTCCTTCGAGAATGCCAGCATCGCATCGCGAACACCGGCGATCGCAAAGTCGTTGCCCGATCCCAGCAGCGACCACTCGGGGTGCTGCTTCGAGAGTCCTTTGCGAGGCCCGCCATGCCGGTCGTTCATGCGGACGTCGGCGATGAACTTCATGTCGTGGTGATGACAGCGATCGATCAGCACTTCGAGCAGGTCCATTCCCGCCTTGTCCATGCCCGGCGGTCGCCACGGGAACAGCTCGGTCACTTTCGACGAGGGCACATCGCTCATGAAGGCGGTAAACAGGCAGTAGCTGATCGAGTCGACCCCGGCAGCGGCCTCCTCGTCGATCATCTCCTCGAGCATTCTCTTGCTGAACTCGGCGGCCGGTTCGGGGATCTTTCGGTTGGGCGAGCCGTAGTAGTTGACGTTGAAGATCGTGGCCCACATCGTGACTCCGTCCCAGGCATGCAGGATCCGGCGACGCGGTTGCTGTTCTTCCGCGGCGACACTCCTGGCCGGGGTACCTCGGTCTTCGGCGGCGACGACGGTGTCGAGCTGCACGGTGGTCTTCGAGTCGGCGGGTGTCCCGGTCGAGCTGAGGGTCGAAGTGGACGAGTCGCCGCATGCGGACAGCATCAGGCTGGCGATAACCGCCAACGGGGCCATCCAGGCGGTGGGATGCGGGATCGATGAAGCCATGATGTTCTCTGTCAATGTGACGGACGGTCCTGGGGGAGGTCAGCGTGAGGGGGCGGCCCGAACCTGGATCTTCGCCCCCTCGCCGATGATCCTCGCCGGCCGGTCCTCGCCTGCCGACGCGGGGATTGCCTGGCCGAGGGAGGCCAGCACGATGCCGGTCGCCAGGATCACACCGTGGCACGGTGATGAAGTGGACGGCATGCCGCAATGTCCCCGGTGTGTCCTGCTGCTGGGCAGGCCCGATGTTACACATCCGGCCTCGCCAAGTGGTACAACCGTGGCGACTTCTCGCTGGCCGTGCCGACCGGAAACCTCGCCCGTCATGTTGCCTCAAGCCTCAGCGTTTCATCGAGATGTTCTCTCCGGCTGCCTGGCCCTGGCCCTGGCGATGGTGGCCGTGGCGTGCTTCGACCTGAGAGCGGACGAACCGGCTCCCCAAGCCGAGGTGCTCAGGCCGCTGGTCAAAGAGACTCCCAGGCCGCGTTATGGTGTTGCGGTTCCCAAGCGGATTTCCGGTCGTGTCCAGCGCCTGTCAAACGGCTCGGTCACCGGAGCCGCTGAGGTCTCGATCACCGACGGCTACTCGGTGGTCAAGACGGACCGAAAGGGGCGGTTTGCGATTGTGCCCGACCCGAGTGCCGTTTTTCTCTACATCACCCGACCAACCGGACACGACGTCGTCGGCGGCTGGTACAAGCCTCTGGCGGCGGAAGTCGATTTCGCGATCAGGCCGGCCGAACGTGACGAGAACGAATTCACGTTCATCCATGTCACCGACACGCATGTCTCGCAAAACCGCCGTTCGCTGGTTGGGCTGAGCCGATTTGTCAGAGAAGCCAACGGCCTGTCGCCTCGGCCCCGCTTCGTCGTCAACAGCGGTGACCTGCTGAATCTGAACAAGGCTCTGACGAGCAAGCCCGAGTCGGGGCATGCCGATTTTCGCAGCTACACCGGCATCATGAATCACCTCAGGATGCCTCACTACAACGTCGCCGGAGACCACACCGATTCGTCGTATCGGCTCGATCAGTTTCCTCGAGGTGATCACCGCTGCGGCAAGGCGTTGTACTGGGAGTACCTGGGTCCGCACTTCTTTTCGTTCGAGTACGGCAAGGTCCACTTCGTCTCGGTGGACTTCGGCTACCACCTCGGGAAGCGGAAAATCGTGGTCAACGGCAAGGAACTGGACTACCCGACCAACCAGGTCCAGCCGATGCACGTGAAGTGGCTGCGGCAGGACCTGGGCCATCGATCGCGAGGCACATTCGTGGTCACAACGGCCGAAGCGGACCTGGCCAATCACTGCCCGGGTTTTCTTGAAATGGCCCGAAAGCACGATGTCCGGCTGCAACTGGTCGGCGACATCCACGTCGTCTCCTACAAGAAACGACCCGTGCCCTATCGTGCCGGAGGCGCCTTGGCCGGCTGCTGGTGGAATCCCAGGACCAACCGGTTGTGCCCGGATCTTCAGCCGCAGGGCTACGTGGTGTACCGGGTGCGGGGTGAGACGTTCGAGCACTTCTATAAAGGACTGGGTCAACGCGTGGCGATCATCTCGCACCGGGTGGGTGCTGCCTTGAAGGGCCAGGCCAGGATCCGGGCTCATCTCGTCGAACCTCGAGACGGCGAACAACTCGAGTTTTCGATCAACGGGCGGGATTGGCAGAAGATGCGTGAGACGGCTCGGCCGTTCTATCGAGCGGAGTTTGCGGCCACCGTGGACACGACAACCGTCCCCGACGGGCTCCTGAATCTCAGCGTTCGCAACCCCAGAGACGGTGAGGTGCGGACGCGGGTCGTGGTGGTTGCCAACGGCCGCGATGCTGCTCCGATTTTGGCCGCGGGAATCCTGGAGTTCACCGTAGCGGCTCCCAGCAGTTGGACCACTCCCCGTGCCCCGGCCGGCCCCGCCGAGGTGCTCTTCAACGGAATGGTGCTGGGGATTCTTGAACCGGGGGCTCGCAAGAAGTACTCGTTTCCGGTCCCTGCCGACCGGCTTCGCCGTGCCAGCACGTTGTCGTTCCGGTTCTCGATGCCCGGAGACGGCCTGACGATCAG
>Ga0310123_10004262_pt1 | contig 10855 bp, 9 predicted proteins | sample CB6_AW_1057_MG_FD_203505 | JGI IMG/M metagenome (GOLD analysis project Ga0310123, IMG submission 203505) | Marine microbial communities from Western Arctic Ocean, Canada - CB6_AW_1057 | ecosystem: Environmental > Aquatic > Marine > Oceanic | place: Canada: Western Arctic Ocean | collected...
AGAAATGACTTCCCGGCGGGCGTCATCAAATGTCTGGCGGAAGCACACCGGCTACTGTTCCGCTCAAAAGTTGGACTGGATCAGGCCCGCCAATTGTTGCGTGCTGGCGGCAAATTGATTCCTCAAGTCAATGAGCTGTTCGCGTTTATGGAAACGCAGCAAGAAGGCCGTCACGGCCGAGCACGCGAACTGAGGAGAGCCGCTTGAGCCGTCTGCGACTGGCCGTGATCGGAGCGGGACACCTGGGCAGAATCCATGCCCGGCTCGCAAAGGCCACGGATTTGTTTCAACTCGTCGGAGTGGTGGACCCCGTCGACAGTGCTCGCCGTCAGGCTGGCCAGGAACTGAACGTACCCGTTTATGACGGGCACCGTGCACTGTACGGCCAGATTGACGCCGCAGTCGTCGCCGTCCCGACGGTCCATCATCATTCGGTCGCCATGGACCTGCTCCGTCAAGGTGTTCACGTGCTCGTGGAAAAACCGCTGGCCATGACTGGCGCGGAAGCCACCGATATCGTTGAAACCGCCAACGAACGGGGTGTCGTACTGCAGGTGGGCCACATCGAACAATTCAATCCGGCATTGAATGCCGCCCGGAGCCTGATCGAGCGACCGCTATATATCGATGCAGTCCGCACCAGCGGTTACACGTTTCGGTCGACCGACATCGGGGTTGTGCTCGACTTGATGATTCATGACCTGGATATCGTGTTCTCCCTTGTGAACAGTCCCATCCGGGAGATACGCGCACTTGGCGTCTCCGTCATGGGAAACCATGAGGACATGGCACAAGTACGGTTGCAGTTCGAAAATGGCTGCGTAGCAAATCTGACCGCTTCCCGAGCCAGTTATTGTTCGCAGCGAACGATGCAAATATTTGGTGAAGGCATTTTTTTGGGCCTCGATTTTGCGGCGCCGGCACTGCGCGTTATTCGTCCTGCCCCTCAACTGCAGCGGCGACAATTCGATTTTCATAACCTATCGGTTCACCAGCGGGAGCATTACAAGCAACATCTGTTCGACGAACTGCTGCCTATCGAGGATGTGCGGCTCGAGTCACGCAATGCGTTACTCGATGAGTTGAAAGATTTCGGCACTGCCATCCGGACACGGCGCGCCCCGCACGTTACTGGCCAACAGGGCTGGGACGTCATTACCGCGGCCGAACAGATTCTGGCAGTTATCGCTGCGCATGCCGAGGAAGTTCAACGTAACGATGCGTTCGTCACCGCCGATGGCTCCGTGCTCGATGTCGTGCGTCCCAGCGTCTGGCCGGCGGAACAGGAAGCCGACCTGGGCCGGCAGCGCAAAGCCGGTTAGGTGTTCATCTCATAAGTCTTCTGGCAGTTGTAGACAAGTGGTGGCTGGGATTGAGTCTAAACGCGCCGCCCCAGCGGCATCAGTGATCTTTTGCTGTCGACAGTAACTGTTCAACGAGGTCCCGTGCGATATGTGCCAGTTTAGCTAGGTGGTTGTGCGACTGGCGGGGGCAATGTTGACTCCCGTATCGTGACCGTCAACGTCGACCACCGGACCCCCGCACAGGTTTTGGGGCACGATGGTGTCGTGCTCCAGAACGGCTGGAAACCCGAATTGTTTAGGGATAATTTGCGTACCGCGGTTGGGTTGCTGGGCGGTGATTGTGGGACACGCATCTGGCGCCTTGCGTTCGCCACGACTGATGAGAGCGATCGCATACGGGTGCGCAGTGCTCGCCCAGGGATGTCGCCAGTAAGCTACCGATCGACAGACCGGTCTCGGTCGCTTTCCAGGTGATCGGGACCGCATCGGTCGAGAGAGGTCATTTGAGCAAAGCGACGTCGAACGACGGTTCGCGCGCGATCGTTTTCGCCGACACATGGCGGCCTCCCGACAAGCGACAACAAGGAGAGTCCGGCATCGCGCTCCATTTGGTCAGGACGTGTCCATCTCGATCCACGATCGTTCCCGGCGCGGACAGGCGTTCTCCATCAAAAATTTGCGCAAAGCCCTGGTTTGCGGCAGAAATCAGGGCGGCATAGACGGCGCACACTTGTTCGTGGTTTCTGCCGACCTCGATCGAAGATCCGTGATAGAGGCTGCGAACACGCTCCGTAGTGGCGACCTTTGCTCCCGGGTGACCGGACGATTTGTCATTGTCATCGTTCGCGGAGCCACCCCGGCTGGGCGCTGGCTTTCGGTCACCCAGTTGCTGGGGGCGTTCCACGAATTCTTCGGTCGGAATGTGAATCCTATCGGCCACACGCGGTCCGGTGCGGCTGTGAATCCCAATGACGCGCTCGATCACGTCGAACAGCGGACCGCCGGAATCGCCATAGGTCAGGATCGCGTCGGTAGCGATCATATTTTCCACCCTGCCCAGAACCCGCGTGCAGCAGATACTTCGGACATGCTTTACCGGAATGAGTCAATTCGTGTTACCTTCAATTTAAAACAACTCATGGATCTCGCGGTGTCCAAAGTCAACCAGAGGGAAATGTCGACCAGTTGGCCCAGGCAGGTGCGTTTCCAAATCGAGTCCCAGACTGTGGAAGATGGTGGCCATCAGGTCAGGAGGCTGCACCGGGCGATCGGCAGGTGCCGCACCAATCGGATCGCTCGCACCTACGACACGTCCACCTTGGACACCTCCACCAGCAAAGTAGCAGGTAAAGCATTGGGGCCAGTGGTCGCGTCCCCCGGCCGGATTCACCTTCGGGGTCCGGCCGAATTCGGACAGGCAGGCGACATGTGTTGTGTCGAGCATGCCTCGCGTCGATAGATCTTCGATCAGGGCGGTGTACGCCTGATCGTACATGGGACACACGATGTCTTTCATCCCTTGGATGGACGTAAAGGGCTTGATACCATGGATGTCCCACGTGATTTCATTGAACACGGTCAAAAAAGTGTTAATGGTCACGAACCTCACGCCGGCTTCCACCAGCCGCCTGGCCAGCAGACAACACTGACCAAACCGGTTCATCCCGTACCGTTGGCGTACATTTTCCGGTTCCTGCGCGAGGTCGAAAGCGCTGCGAGCTTGCGTGCTGGTCATCAAGCGAAACGCTGCATGAAAGTTGTCATCTAACAACTTGGCACTCTCGTTGGCCTCGAAATCCTGGACGGTACTTTCGACGATTTCTCGCATCCGCCGCCTGCGGTCAAGCCGTGCGGTGCCGATTTCGGGCGGTGGCAGCAGATTGGGGACTTGGAATTTGGATTGGGAAGGATCGGCGTCCAGGGCGAACGGATCGTGTGCCTTGCCCAAGAATCCGCCGGCTTGGCCGTTGGGTAGATTACCGCCGCCTGCTCCCATCTTTTCTGGCAGCACGACTGTAGGTGGCAAATCCGACTTGCGGCCACGGAGATAACTCAACACCGCACCAGCGTGCGGCGTTTCGACTCCGCCACGGAACGCCCGTCCGGTTTGCACAATTTGCCATCCTGCATCGTGCACGGCGGCTCCCAGGTGGTGACAGGAGCGAACCAAGGAGAACTTGTCGGCGATCCCCGCATGCCTCGGCAGGATTTCTGAGACCTGAATTCCCGGCACGGTTGTCTCGATGGGCTGGAACGGCCCGCGGACTTCAACCGGCGCGTCTGGCTTCATATCCCACGTATCGAGCTGGCTGGGTGCACCAAGATTGAAGATCATGATGCATGCCCGATCGTCCTTGTCAGGGTTGACTCTGCCGGCTTCTTTGGCCGCCAAATACTGAGGCAATGAGAGGCCAACGACACCCAGGGTGCCCACCTTGAGAAAATCGCGTCGCGTTCCGCCAGCGCACGTATGAGCCTCGCCACACCCAACGAGATCGATCATCGGAAACTCCCTTTGCTATAAGTCGGTACGTGGTACCAAAGCTATCTCTGAGTATAACTAAGATGACCTCCCCTGGAAACGTCCGATCTCTAGCCTCACGCCGGCGTGTCAGGATGAAGAAGCAGCAACGTGCATCTTTCCTTCTTGTCGTTCGCCCGTCGTTGTGAGCCGTCGAATTTTTCAGGCAAGAGCAGAAAGTCACCGGCCGGCCGGCTCTGTAGATCGCTGGTCCCGCTTAGACTCTTGGCTCCCAAAATGGTCGTACTCGCGAGTCCATAATGCCATCGCTTCCGGGTCACGGAGCACGCGTCTGGTCTGCAGATCACAGTGCAAGTTCCGGCCTATGCATTGTGCGGTGTTGCCCAACTGGTACAGCCAGGTGCTCTTGTGACCTTCAGTGATTTCCGCGTTCAAGTTCAACGACTGGTCGTTGAGGATGGCGCTGACGAAATTCATCAGATGCTTCAGTCGCCACGGCCTTTCGCGGTGGATTCGTCTATCCGTTTATCGTGCAGGTCATAGGCGCGGTGGTTGCCGCTGGCGTCGAGTTCGAGCGTGCCACCGTCGCCGGAAAAGATCATGAACCCTGAGCCGTACCGGTTACAGCTACGTCCTTCCCACGTCATCCGCCGGTCCCATTCGAACTCAAAGCACACCGTGCGGGTATCGGAAGTCTCCTGATCATCGCCCAGGTAAATAGCGCCCGCCGCTAAAAGTCGCGCAGGCCGGGTATTCGAAGTTCATGGCCCAGTTGCCAATATCCAGCGTATGGACGCCGTTGTTCCCCAACTCGCCGTTACCCCAATGCCAACGCCAGTGCCAGTTGTAATGGACTACGTTAACAAGACAAGAGCTGCGCGGCGGATGTAGCCGGTGAGTTGGAAGTTGAAAGCGTTTCAAAACCGTATTTTCGTGGGTTTTAAAGTGCGCTATTGTCGTTTCGGTAAACCTCGAAGGCCAACCGTCGTAAGGTGGCATTGACAGCTATCAATGTTGCTCGAAGAAAGGTACTCCACCGACCTCGCGTCAATACTGATCGGCACGACAGTCGCTGGGAGAGGCCCCCGGATTTGTTCCAGGGGAGTTTTCACCTATGATCCACAGTGGAGTTACCAACATCGTCGGCCGAGCGAACGGTGATCCATTTTAACGCGGTGCCTTGAGGCCGAAATCGAGCGCGGTATGCGTCGTGTCCGTTCGGGCGGATTGTCATGTCCAACCCCACGCTGCTCCGTGGAACAATTGCAATGTTTCGGCCTCGGCATCCCGCGATCTTATGGAACGATTACCGCTCGGCCGACAGAAAAACAACGACGTCATGTGGGTAGAAGGTGAACCTCCCTCGGAATAAATCTTTCGCGAGTGAGCGTTGCCGTCGACGGACAGGTCTGACTTACAGGAAGAATGCTACTGGTTACGTTACGCTAGTAGGTTTCCCGTCCCACCACGCCGATCGCTTAGGCTCTGGACGTGCAACACAGTTTTCGCAGAGCGTAATGCGTCGCTCGCGCTGCCGTTGCTCCATTCAAAATGTGGCGATGGGATTCAGCGGCGAGCCCGTACCGCCTTTCACGGCAATGGGAGATGCCGTAATCAAGAACTCCCACCGCTTAAGTTTGGCCGTCGTCTTGCTCAGGTCTTCTAAATCGCAGTTATCGAAAATGTGAACCCCCATCGCATGCAGTGCCAACAAGTGAACTGGATGCGAAACACCAGGCACGCCTGACGGAATCACGTCACTCGCCGCGTCGCTGCCGAGCATTGCAATGTCACGGGCATGCAGCCATTTCGCGCAGGACGCGTGAAGTCCTGCCATACCGTCATCATCTACGCCCCACGCGCCGGTCTTTTCCCGACGTGCCCAACGGCCCGTATAAATGAAGACGACGTCGCCACTCGACACATTCACACCAGCCCGATTCTCCCATGCCACGAGTTCGCCCGGGTAGATTGGCGAGCCTGGTTCGAGGTAGTCGACCCCGCGCAACCGCGGAATGTCGATTAATATGCCACGTGTAAAAATCCCCTGCTTGACGTTGTCGATGCTCAGCTTTTGCGCACCCTCGCTGGTGACTTGGTCCTGTAAAAAACCGTTGTACATCCTGCCCTTGTGAAACAGGTGGCAGAGCGAATCCATGTGTGTGTGCGCGTACCCGTGATAGTTGACGGTGAACTTATCGGCGGCCCATTGATTGTTGACCACCGGCAACATCGTGTGCTCGAACGGGTCGGGATTGTCCGATGCCTCGTCCGTCTCGACGTTTCGAGCCAGCGAGACCGAAACGCCCACCTTGACGAGCTTCGCTGCCTCTCGACGTTTTGCTTCAGTGATAAGGTTGAGGGCGCCAAGCTGATCATCCGTGCCCCACCGGCCCCAATTCGAAAGTTCTCCGACTAGGCGTTCGACGTCGGCTTTGGTCATTGCGCGATCGGACTGAGCGTTCACCGTTGCGTGGAGGATCACGACCAGGGCGACAACAGCGATGGCGATCAATATCCGTGAACGCAGCCAGGATAGAACGTACATCTGAACGATCTCCGTGGGTTATGTGGAGTGGTGGAACAACACCAGTTTAAGCTCGTGGGATGGTGTCCGCAATACAAACCTAATGTCGGTCATTACGTTGGTGGTGGATGTCGGCTTGATCTAAGGGTCCTAGGCTCGCCCGCCAACTCACTGCGTTTCTGCTGGTTACGTGGCTTGTATTCTGGTACGACCAGCGTCGTCCGTGGCGCCCTTTTACTCAACCTTAAAGCGTCGCAGCGCGTCCATGTTGAGTTCGACGCCGAAACCGGCCCTTTGGGGGAGTGCGATTTGTCCATCGTTGATTTCCAACTCATCCTTTACTAATTCCTTACGTAGCAGCGAGTCACATAGGTCCCCCGGTAAGAATTCGATCATCGGGCAGTGCGGTGTGACAGCGGCCAGGTGAGCAGTGGCGGCAATGCCGATGCCAGTATTCCAACAGTGCGGCACAATGCGACGACCGCGCTGGGCGGCCATGTCACACACGCGACGGGCTTCAGTGGGCCCGCCCACGCGTCCCACATCCGGCTGAGCCACATCGATTTGGCCGATGTCCATCAGGTCAGCAAATTCGAAGCGTGTCGTTTGCCATTCACCGGCCGCGATGGGCATGGACGCCTCTTCGTGGAGACGGGCGTATCCCCGCAGATCATCGATCTGAAGCGGCGTTTCGACGAAATAGACGTCCAGATCTTGCCAATCGCGGAGGGTCCGAAGTGCGACGTCGACGTCAGACCATGTGTACTGGACGTCAACCATCATCACGAAGTCCGCTCCGACGGCGGCACGACAAGCCGCCACGACTTCGGTCATTCTCTCATCAGGCTCGTTCAATCCACTGTGTTTATAAGGTCCGCTTAAGGTGACTTCCATCTTGCCCGCCTTGAATCCGAGTTCACGCGCACGCACGGCCCAGGCGACGAGCGAATCTTTGTATTGTTCAAAACTCTCACCGGTCGGCTGCAAGGACGCATACGGAGTGATGCTATCTTTGGCTTTCTCACCCATTAGCTGCCAGCAAGGTTTTCCGGCGGCTTTTCCGCAAATATCCCACAGAGCCATGTCGAGTGCGCCCATGGCGCAAATGACGGCACCCCGGCGCCCATTCATGGCGCTACCGGTATACAGTTTTTCCCAAAGCCGTTCTGGCTCGCGAGGATCCTCCCCCAGAAGCATTTCCTTCAAGCCGAGACCCATGGTGTGCGTTCCCGGTGCCTCAATGCAAGCCTTGGCAATCCAGGGATTGATGTCACTCTCGCCGATTCCCGTAATGCCCTCGTCGGTATGCACGAGGACGACAATATCGTCCTGAGCCGATGACGTAGCGTCCTTACGCAGGTCAGGTACCAACAGCACATGGCACTCAATGTCGGTTATTTTCATCAGCTCAAGCCCTCCAGCGTCTGCTTCACGGCCTCGGCGATATTAGTCGATGTCCGTATCGGTGTCCTCCCCGCAAACACCGGCAACGATACCACATGTAAGTTGTCGGAGCGAGTTGCGCAACACTCAGCGAGTCAAAGTGGCGCAGTTCAACGTGTAGGTCTATTGTGGCCGTCAGTGCGTTGACAGTCTATGCGTGGCTGTGGGGCAACAGCCCACGAAAGTTGTCGATTCATGCCCCACGGCCATATTCACCGTAGCAGGAATGATGTCCCACTGATGCACGTTGTAGCGTTGTCAATTCCATGAAACCAACTCTGGGTTGTCAGCGGGTTTCGACCAGTCGATTCGTCAGCTTGTTGGAGGCTGAACTCAACGACGCACGGTCTTGTGCATGTTGTTTCGTGCACTCGGGGAAGTCATACTCAAAGCAAGTCGCAGTTCAAGCCAGCTTCAGCGAATTTTCAGATCCATGGCCTGTCTGTCACCGCGTGAGAAAGTCATCAGGAAGCTGACGGAAATCAGTTTGGCCATCGTAGCACCCAGCCATCGCAGGGCAGCTGAACGTGCAGTCAACTTCAATCGTGACGTTCGTCCGAACCTCGTGGACCGCGTAACCCGATAGCCGCTCTTGTAAAACGCTCCGACAGTCCACTATTTGTGGGGAATACCAATAAACCCACGTTGCGTCTCATGGACGGCGTCTCGAAGAAAGGTACAATCGGTGACAACCCACGAAAACGTCGTCCCATTCCTAGGGAGCAAATAGCGCAAGAGTCACAGCCAAGTCACACGCGAGCCCTACCACGCCGCCCCCCGCCACCTTGTGTGGCAGGTGTCCTCTCAACCGCTAGCGGCGACAAGGATTTGATCTACTAACGAAGGCTCAGGCGATCCCAGAGATAAGCATAGGCGACCACGCTCAACTTCTTGCACATTTTCACCAGCGTCGTGAATACGTCCATCGCCTGCGCACCACGTAGGCTCTTGCTGTGGAGGCTCGTATCTCGTCGCCGCGCACTCACTCGCGCACCCAGTTCCGAAGCGTTGTTGTGCAAGGGTACCTCGGGATGCGACAACACTGTCAGTAATTCATCCTTCTTAGCCGCCATTTTGGCGATCCGGTCATCGAAGGACGTATCATCGGTCCGCGCCGAAAACAACTGGCCGAACTCACCACGCAAACGGTCCGCTTCCGCTCGCGTCAATCCGTCGCGATAACGTTGCAGCGCTGAGAAATAATCCCAGAACTTGTCCGCAAACTCTTCCAATAACTCCACGTGCCTAGAAACCACCAGCGAAAGTCGCTTGACCTCCCCTCCTGAAATTGGTCCAGTTGCAGTGAGAGAATCCTGTCGGGCCGAAGACCCGGAAAGGATTCTTTCAGATGAGTCAGAAACGACATGCGGTAGATCAGATCATTGCGAAGCTGCGTCGAGCGGATGTGCTTCTTGGTTAGGACTCACCGCCACTGAGCGGAAGCCTGGTAGGACGACTAAGTAGGAAACTTCTTCGACAATAGGGGTGGCCGAAAAATAACTTATAGTGTCGGCGTTCCGCCTACCTAGTGCAGCTGAGATGGCCACATCACGAATCGTGAAGGTGTTTTTTGGGCCGCTCCCTAGCTCGGCAACGGTGGATTTGGGGCGTACGGGTAATCGACGGGCGTGTACGGAATGCCCAGTTCGGGCGTGTCCATCCTCCGGTGGCTTTCCAGCCGCGACGTGAGCGCCCGGTCGAGGATGCCGCTGCTCAATAGCGTTCGTTCGACTGGATACGTCGGCTGGCCCGTGTGAATCATACGTTCAATCGCGTGCAATAAATACGCAAAATGGGGATGATGAAGGTCGTGGCGTTCCACATTGTGCGTCGCCAGCGGGTGCGGGTGCCCTTTCAACTGGATCGCCACGCCGATGCCTTGTGCAAAACCGTTCAACATAAACACGCTGCCAAGCAATCCATCGTTGTACTCGAATAGAAACAGTGCCATATCGTCCCGCTTGAGGCTCCGCACATCCACATTCGACTCCGTGGGTATGACATCCAGCGCCGCTTGCAGCAGGTCTTTGCGCACCTGGCCACTATCGGCGGCATTCCACATCGCGTCTCCTTGAAGACATTGAACCCAGCGGACGCCTGTCTCTGCACCCTGACGACGTTCCACGTAGGATTGAAACACGTCAAGCGTGTGAAAGCCGTAGATGTCCAAACCACTAAAACCGACTCCGACGGCCGCTTCGATCTCTGCGTTCATAGGAACGGTAACTTCGGGTTTGCGAAAACTCAGTGGTAGCGATGACCCCGCCATCAACGGGATATTGTTGGCCCGCGCCGTATCATACATCCACTTGGCGTCGGACCAGACCGGTCCGAGGTGTTTGTCGCTGAAGACCGGCACGACGCGACCGTATTTCTCAAAGGCGTTGACGATCTGTTCGAAAAACCGACGACGGGGATAAAGGTGCTGCCCCTTTTCGTTCCATGGATAATTTCCGTGCTCCCCGACACTCAAAACCCCATCGACGGCAATGCCGGTTGATCCAACCGTGACGGCACCTTCGATTGTGTCGTATATGGGCACGTTGTATTTGGCCGCCAAGGTTTTGCCGAGGTCACTTTTTTCGGGTTGGTCAATATACATAGACGCTAACGTCAAGTTGGGGCCAGGCCCATCGTCATATTTCCAGCCCCGGAGAATTTTTCCAACAATAACGTCTGCGTGCAATCCAGAGCGATACTCGGTGAGGACGGCAGCCACTTTCTTCGGTGGATCAGAATTGCTTGGTTCGTTTCCGCGGGTGACAGCAGAACCAAGAAAGGGTGAAGTCAGTACGCCGGCTGATAACGAGTGCAGATAGTCTCGTCGTGTGATTCGGTTGAGCGTTGTCATTTGTGCGTTTCCCATCATGAACTTCTTGATATTGATATGATAATCCGACCAACGTGTAACAGAAAGTCGAATTTTTCGAGGATGACCATCAGGGGTGCAGGAACGGGTTTGCAGGAAACTCAACCCGCATTTCCCAGTTGACTTCCCGTGCTTTGGCACGCGATTTGCGCCAAATCCTTGGAAAACAGGGGTTCGGACGATCAACATGCCACGGTGACAGGGAAACCCGATGGGTGACGCCAAAAAGG
>Ga0310123_10004263_pt1 | contig 10854 bp, 8 predicted proteins | sample CB6_AW_1057_MG_FD_203505 | JGI IMG/M metagenome (GOLD analysis project Ga0310123, IMG submission 203505) | Marine microbial communities from Western Arctic Ocean, Canada - CB6_AW_1057 | ecosystem: Environmental > Aquatic > Marine > Oceanic | place: Canada: Western Arctic Ocean | collected...
ATGAGGTGGCCAGGCGCTGACGCATGGAGTTGACCAGTGTCGCCAGCGACTCGGTCGGCATTTTTTCGGGCTCTCCGAATACCTGTCGGATGTCGTCTAGCTTGTACACCTCGGCAAAACTGTGCGCGCCCTCGAATGCGGCGACGATGGTCCTCGGTTCAGGCGGGCCGATCGGCAGCTTGGCCAGGCGCTCAAGGATTTGGCCCAACTCGCGAAGGTTGCGCTTCTGCTTGGCCCGCGTGAGCGGCGTGCCGCTTGGCCGCGGCGGGATGTAAACCGACATACCGACAGTGGGCATGCGAGGCTTTGCGCCACCGTTGGGGTTACGGGACTGTGCCCAGCCACCGAGCAGGATGTTGGCGATGCGCTTGGCCGATATCGGGTCGAGCTTGGCCAAGCGCTCAATCTCATCGAGCGCCTCGACAATTTTCCGGTTTTTCAAAAGAGTCTCGGCGAGGGCGGCCATGACACGGGTGCGGCGGCTTTCCGGTAGGGCGGCAAGCCAGTCGGCTCCCGGGGCGTGCTCGATGACGAGTGCCGGGGTGATCGGCTTGTAGCGGCTGGAGCTTTGCTGGGCCATTATCCGTTGCTGCTCATAAACCGGATTGTAGACCGTCATGTTACTGCGGGTGACAGTGGCCCGGTAATATTTCGCGGTGTTCTCGGCTTCGACGAGCCACGCCTCGGCGGCAATGGTCAGCGGGAGTTTCCACTTGGCCAGGTTGCTGCTGCTTTCGTCCAGCAGCGCGTCGATGATCTGCTTAAGGCTGCGCAGGTTCTCTGAGCGGCCGTTGTAATTGGTGCTGCGAAGGTTGCGGTGCACATCCGCCTGCACAAGCTGGATCAGTTTCAGCCCCGAGCCACCCTCACGGAACTGCTCGCTCATCCAGTCGTCGGCCTTGGTCTTGGGCAGTTTCGCGACAAGCGTGAAGCCTCGTTTGATTCCGTTGAGCCGCTTGGCATCGTCCTCGATGGTTGCGATCAGTTTTTCATTGGCCCTCCACGCGGCGGACAAGTTCGGCGGACTTGGTTCGCTGCTCCATTGCTTGTGTAGCAGGTCGGCGCGCATATCGAGCGCCCAGTCCTCATCGCTGTCCGGCACAAAGCTCAGCGCGATTCTGGCCTGGGATTTGGTTGCCAATGGCCGAAGCAGTTGCGCGGCGCACTTGCGGCCGGCTGGTTGCTTGCCGCCGAACAGGCCGATACCGGCTTCCAGTTCCTCGGCCAGGCGAGTCAGATTTGGCTGGCCAACGCCGCGCAGCAGATTGCCGAGTGACACCACGTCGGCCTCGTTGGGCTCGGCCGGGGCCAGTTTCAAAATCTCGACAAAATCCTCCTGAGTGAGCATCGGGCGCGGCTTGTTGGTCGGCCGGATAGGAACCTTGGAGCCGCTTGGGATTGGTGGCGTGCTGATTGGAGGTGGTGTTGTGGACTGGGTGATTGGCAGTCGGAGCAGGGATGTAATCAGGTGGCGATACGCTTTTTCGACTGAGCCGTCGAATGGCAGTGACTTGATATGTTTGCCAAGTTCCTCCCAACTGCCGGCGTTGGCCAGGCGCCGGAAGCGCTCCGCCGCCGTCTTGGTTTTGTCCTTGGTCGGCTTGGCTTCTTTCTGTAGTTCGTCAACTGCTGAGAGGATGCCGTCGGGCGTTCGGTCAAACTTCACCGCCGTCAACGCGGCGTGCAGTTTTTCCTGCGGCGTCTTCGGCTTGGGTGGGGTGGGTGCCTTGCGGGGCACCGGCCGAACGGCTTGAAGGTCGGGGGCGTTTGTTGGGCGGGCCGTCCCCGCCGGTGCCGTGATGGCGCTTTTGGACGGCAGACGGCGAATCGGCTTCGGAGGCACACTGGGCTTCACCCTGACGGCGGGAACGATGCGCTTGGCTGGTGATGGCTTGGCGGGTGCTTGGCCAAGCGCAACGATCGGCAGCACAACACAACCAAGCAGTTGGATGGTGAAACGGAGTGACATCTTGGGAGTTCTGTTGGAGTAAAAAAGAGCCGACTTGCGTCGGCTGCTTTGGTTAAAAAAACTTTATGTGCGGAAAGTGATCAGGAGCCTTTGCCATCGGGGCGTTTGCCGACGCTGGCACCGCGGGCGTCCTCCTTCTTTTTCATGGCCTTGGGCTTGTTGCTCTTCTTTTGACCTCGGCACTTCGAGCAGACGTTTTTGTTGCCCTCGCACTTCTTTGGCAGCGGCAATGCCTGCACCTCGGACAAGTCCATGCGCGCCAAGCGCACGACGGCCTCGAGATTTTTCTGGTGATCCTCCGAGGCCTTGGCATCGGTCTTGTCGGTCTGCTCGGCGAGCAGCCGGAAGTTTTGGCGCGCCTTCTCGAGTGGCTCCTTCCATTCCTCCTTCTCGGCCAGCTCGAGGCGCATCAGCCAGCCGGTGTAGTACTGCGCGCTGGCGAGTGAGGAGCGAACCCTGCTCTCCAGTTCCTTGTCGCTGCCCTTGGCCGTTTCGTCGAGGAGATGCTCCATCGAAAGCATGGCTTCCGGCAGTTCGCCAACGTAGATGCGGGCGTTGGCGCGGGCGAGCTGCAACTGATGCCGCTTGGCGGTCTCGGAATCCGGCAGGGCGGCGAGGGCATCGTTGTAGGAATCGATGGCCTGTTGCCACTGCTTGCCGGCTTCGAAGTCCAGCGCGGCCTGAATGCTTGTCTTGGCTTCCTCGCGCGCGAGTCCGGCTTGCCCGGGGCCGAAGTGGTAGGCCAGCAACGCCACGGGAGCGAGCGCCCACAGGAAGATAAGAAGGTTCTTTTTCATGTTTTTACGGTGCAATTAAGCCTTTTTTGCTCGACGACTTCGCCCACTCTGCCACGGGCTACCGAAGAACGCAAGGCCCACGGGCAACAGCGACAGCAGCCCGGCACCGGTGGCCACGCAGCCCAGCGCCAGCTCGCGGCGGCCCTTTTCGCCGGGGTCGACGAGGTTGCGCATACCGGCCAATTCGGCCAGTTGCGCGGTGGGAATCTGCACGTCGTTGACATCCACATACTCGCCGCCCAGGCGCTTGGCCAACTGCCGAAGCACGCGGGCGTTTTGGCGCGACATGTGGCCGTCGATGAACACGCCGCGCCGCAAATCGCCGACGCCGGCGACGAGCACCTTGTTGATGGATGGCGGCAGCTGGGGCAGGCCGGTGTCCGGCACCGTGTCGCCGTCGCTGACGATCAACAGCGTGGTGCTGCCCGGCTCCCAGCCTTTGGCCAGGCGCACCGACTCCTCGATGCCGTCGATCAGGCTCGTCTTGCCGGGATCGAACGCCATGTCGAGAGGCAGGTCGTCGAGGATGTTTTTGACGACATTCAAGTCGTACGTGTCCACCACGACCGGCTTGGCCCCGGTGAAAAACGCGACGATGCTGATTCGCACCTGGTCGAGCGCAATCCGCTCGAAAAGCGACAGCAACACCTTGGCCCCGCGCTGGGCGCGCGTGCGTTTTTTTTGTTTGCCGGAATCGAAACCGCCGTCGTCGAGCTGCATGCTCGGCGACACGTCCCACGCGATGACCAGGTGCCGGTAGCCTCCGTCGGGGATTTTGTCGTAACTCGCCACGCGCGGCCGGATGAAAAACAGTGTGACCAAGCCCCAAGCCATCGCTGTCAGCGCGAGCACCCGCAGCGGCGGCGCGAGGCGTGTCCACAGCCGCGCCTGGCCAAGCGGCCCGAACGCCAGCCGTGCCACCCGCCGAGTGCGCCGACTGTGCCACCCCTCCGCCAGCACGGCGAACACGCCGGTGCCAAGCGCCACCCAAAGGGCCAGCGCCGTCGCGTCCGTCGTGATGTCAGGAATGTTCATCGGTTCGTCACCATGGCGTGAATCTTATGCCGAAAAGCGAGAGCAACTGCAGGCCAAGCAGCGACAGGCCGGCGAGGGCGAACGGGCGGAAGTTGTCGGCGGGGATCGGTGTCTCCGGCTCGAACTTGGCCGGGCGCATCGAGTCAATCCGCTCGAACACCGTCTGGAGCGCGGCGGGATCGCCCGCGATGAACGCCTCGCCGCCGGTGCGGGCCGCGATCTCGTACACCTCCTGCTGCGGCTGGCCGCTGGCCACGTGGATGTAATACATCACGATGTCATCACCGCGCAGGTCGCCGGCGATCTTGTCCCCCTGTCCGCGCAGATCGGCGCTCATGCCGTCGGAAATCAGGATGATCATCCGGTCGCCCTCCGGCCGGTTGGCGAGGATGCGGTGCACCGATCGCAGCGCGAGGCCGATGCGCGTGCCGCCCATGTACGGTGGCATGGCTTCCGGCTTCATGAACGGCGCGGAATGCTTGAGCGCGGAGAGGTCCTGCGTGAGCGGCACCCAGTGCAGCACCTCGGTGCCGAACAGCGTCACGCCAAAGGCGTCGCCCTCGCGGTGGCCGACAAACTCCTGCAGCGCCTCGACCGCCTTGTCGCTGCGCCGCCCGTCGCCGAACGTCGCCGTCATGCTGCCGGACACATCGAGCACGAACTCGATGTTCGAGAGCACGCGCTGGTTTCCCTGGCTGAGCGGCCGCTGAGGCCCGGCCAGCAGCACGATCGCCACCGCCAGCAGCAGCGGCGCGCAGAGGTTCACCAACTTGACAATACCCTCCAGTCCGCGGCCGCGCTTCGCGCCGGAGTGGTCGAACGGCATGGCCAGCACGGTGCCGCGCCGCCGCCATTCCCAAACCAGCAGCAGCACCGGCAGCGCCAGCAGGACCAACACGGCTGGAAAGGCGAAGGTCATTCGGGGCGGCGGTATGGCGCAAGCAGGGCGGAGATGTCTACCGTGGCCGTCCCGGGCGGGCGGTGCAGCCAATCCTCGAGGCCGTGCAGCAGCGGGCCGGCCTCGTCGTGCACCTTGAGTTGGTGGTGCAGTTCGGCCACATCGCCGTCCTCCGGCAGGCCAAGCCGCTCGCGCCAGTGGGAGAAAACCATCCGCTCGAGCCGCGCGCGGCCATCGGTGTCTAGCGTGCCGTTGGCGGCCTGCTCGACGAGCGGCCGCAGGCGCGCGGCCAGGTCCGGGCCGTCGTCGCCGTCCACTTGGCAAAGCGGCGTTTTCTTTTTGCGCCCCAGCAGAAACAGCGGCCAGGCGGCGAGCAGCCACACGCCGCCGAGGCCAATCAGCCAGGCGGTGTAGCTGCCGGGCAGCGTGAAGTCGCCGGCCTCCTCATCGATCAGCATGCCGTCGTGATCCTCCGGCAGGATGCCGCGGATGCGCACAGGAATCGGCGGCAGGTTTGTCGGCGCGGTGCCGTCGGTGTGGCGGAGGAACTTGGCCAAGTCGTACTCGCCCGGCACGAAGCCGAAGTAGCGCAGATCGTACCGCTTGTCGGTGCCGTGTGGGAAAACGTCGTGAATGCGCAGGATGATCTTGGATTTGTCGCCGACCGGCGCGGCCTCGAGTTTTTCGCCGGGCAGCACGACCATTCGGCTGCCCTCGATGCCAACCGGAATAGCCTCGGGCGGGGCGTTAGTCTCCTGTGCAGTCGGCTTGGCCAAGCCGGCGAAAGCGGTGGCGGCAACGAGTCCAAGCTTGGCCAGGCGGCAATTCATCGTGTGCCCCTCCCGAGGCTGTCGCGTTTGCGCAGGAAGCCGCGAAGCCGGTGCAGGAACGGCTCGTTCACCGGCAGCTCGAGGTGGTCGATGCCTCCCCGGCGCAGCTCGGCGGCGGTGTCGTCGTCACGGAACCACCGGCTCCAGCCGTGGCCGACGAACGCCTCGCCGGTCTCGGCTTCCTCGCCGCGAAAAATCCCGGCGCGCAACCGGCCGCGCTCGGCGGGATCGGTGAGTTGCAGCGCGACGCAGTCGTGCTCCTGCGCGAGCCGCTTGAGACGGCGGGTGACGCCCGGCTGCCGGAGGTCGCTCAGCACGATGAGCATCGCGCGGTTTTTCAGCACGGCGGAAAGTTGATCGAGTTTCTCGGCGAGCGTGGTTTGTTCGTCGAACCGGTAGTGGCGCAACTGGTGCAGCCAGAGAAACACGCGGTGCCGCGACAAACTTGGCCGGGCGTCGAGGGCGCGTTCGCCGCAGCCGACCATGCCGACCGGGCTCATGCGGGCGAGCGCGGCCAGCGCCAGCCCGCCGGCGATCTGCACCGCCCAGGCGTATTTGCTCATGCTAGTGGAGGCGACGCACATCGAGCCGGAGGTGTCGACGAGCAGATGAATCGGCATCTGCTTGGGCGCCTCGTATTCCTTGATGAACGCGCGGCCCATGCGCGCGGTGACGCGCCAGTCGATCTGTTTCACCGGGTCGCCGGCCTCGTACGGGCGGCTCTGCGCGTACTCGATGCCAGAGCCGGTGAACGGCGACGAATCGGTGCCGTACTGCAGACTGTCGGCCAGTCGGCGAACGGCGATGGCGAACTGGCGTCCGTCCAGTCCGTCGCACGATTCGAGGCTGCCGGTGAGGGGGTTCATCTGCGCTTGGCCGGGCGGCGGGCCGGTCAGCCGGCCTCGGAGAGAATTTCCTTGAGCACGCTCACGCTGGAGACGCCCTCGGCCAGCGCCTCGTACTTGAGCCGGATGCGGTGCAGCAACACGTCCTCGGCCAGCGCGTACAGATCCTCCGGCACGACGTAGTCGCGGCCGTGGATGAAGGCGCGCGCGCGGGCGGCCTGGATCATCGCCAGCCCGGCGCGCGGGCTGCCGCCGATCTCGATGCTCGGGTGGCGGCGCGTCCGGCGCACCACCTCGACGGTGTGTTTTTGGAACACATCACTGACGTGCACCTCCTGCACGGCGGCCATCATCTCGACGAGGTCGGCGACGGTGGCCACCGGTTTTTTATCGAGCAGATCAAACGCCGTACGCGGCACCGCGCCGCCGTCCGTCCGCTGAAGGCCAAGCGTGAGGCTGCGCCGCAGCACCTCCTCCTCCTCGCCGGAGGACGGGTAGTCGAGCCGGTGGCACAGCATGAAGCGGTCGAGCTGCGCCTCCGGCAACTCGAACGTGCCGCTCTGCTCGATCGGGTTTTGCGTGGCGATGACGAGGAACGGTGCGGGCAGCGTGTGCGTCTCGTTGCCGATGGTGACCTTGCGCTCCTGCATCGCCTCGAGCAGTGCGCTCTGCACCTTGGGCGCGGCGCGGTTGATCTCGTCGGCGAGCAGCAGGTTGGTGAAGATCGGGCCAAGGTGCGTGCGAAACTCGTTGTTGCGCTGGTCGAGCACCTCCGAGCCGAGGATGTCCGACGGCAGCAGGTCGATGGTGAACTGCACGCGGCTGAAGCGCAGGTCGATCGCGTTGGAGATCGTCTGCACCAGCAGCGTCTTGGCCAGGCCGGGCACGCCCTGCAGCAGCAAATGGCCGCCGGTGAACAGCGCGATCAGCAGCCGCTCGACGACGGTGTCCTGCCCAACCACCACTTCCGCCACGCGCTGGCGGACGTCCTTCACGAGATTGGTCTGAATCGTTTCCATGGAACTGTTGAGTGCTCCCCTTTGGCCAAGGGGGAGATGTTTCGTCGTGGCAGACCCTACGCTCCCGCCCCCGCTTGGCCAAGCAGGATTGATTGGTACTTGGCGGGCCATTGGGCTAGGTTGCGTCGCCCAAGTTGACCATGAGATGCGTGTCCATAACGCTTCTCGGACTGTTGTTGTCCGGAGTTGTGATCACCTTGTTTACCAAATTTAGAACGGCGACATTCAAAGTCACGCCCAAATCACTCAATGTCACCATCAACGTATTGAATTAAGAACACATGACAACACGAATCCACTGGTCGCTGATGCTTTGCCTGGGTCTGGGGTTGCCCCTGGCCAAGGCGGCGGTAAACGAAAACATTCTCTCGGAACATCCCCGCCACGACTATTTGAATGTCGGCGACATCGACCAACTGGAAAACGATCTTCGCCAAGCGCTGGGCGGTCTGGAGAGCTATTCGTTTTCCCGGAGTTGGTGGAAGTGGGATCGCTTGCGGCAGCGCTACGTCGATGGTGGCCGCAGGGATAAAAATGCCATCCGAATCCTGCGGGCGGTTTTTCGGGGGCTGATTCTCGACTGGTACGCACGCTGTGAGAAGCGCGGTGAAGGCGACCTGTTTTATATTTTCTTCACCACCAGCAGCGGAAACAAGGTGCAGCGCCAGGCCGAGGACGGAAGAACACTGCGTCGCGATCATCACGGCGGCGGCTATCACGGCGGATGGGGTGGGGCATGCCGGATGCGAATCTTCGAGGAACTCGTCCGACAAAACATGTTCACCGATGCGGAACAGGCGACGATGAAAAAAATCGTTTATCAAAGCCTTGAGCCCCGGTTCCTTGATTTCAAACGGGGCTCGCAGCATGCGGACAATCACTCGTTCGGAAACGGCGGCGGCGTGGCACTTGGGATCAAGTTGTTCCCGGATGTGCCGCAGGCAAAGGAGGCCCGGGCGTGGCTGGAACGGATCTGGAATCATATGGCCGAGTTCGGCGACTGGACCGAGTGGAACTATTATCCGTACGGGCCTATTTTCCTGCACGGGATGCTCGACATCGCCGAGGCGACCGGGCGGATTGAATCGGACGGCAAGCTGATCAACGCCATCGGAAAGCGATGTCTTCAATTCAACCACGGAGGCGGTGTGAAGGGTGGCCCGAACTGTGGAATCCGCCAGCGCAGCGATCTGTCCGCTGTTTATGCCGATCCATGGAACGTGGGCTACTACGACGTCGAGACCTCAAGCCGCGACGGCAACTTTTGGTATCGCATGGCCCAGCACTATAAAAACCCGGAATACCTTTGGGCGGCCGAACAGGTGGCGCTTGGTGGCCGTCCCCCCAACGGGCAGATACCGCAGGCATATCAGTTGGCCTATAACAAACGATTTGCCTGGTTTGTGGAACGGGGCATCGAGCCGCGAGTCCCAAAGATGCAGGCCAAGGTTGGACTGCTTAGTGAACTCAACCACCAAGTCAAGGAACGTATCTACCTTAATTCCGGTGTGGAGCCGGACAAGCCGTACGCGGCCTTTTTTCTCTACGACAAAAAGGACAGCCACTTGGATAATGTGTCAGGTTTTCTTTATGAATATTCCTATAATGGCGCGAAGTTGCTTCATTCGTCCGGCAAATATAACAATGTGTATTCCGGAAACGACCTGAGAGGGGGCGGCAGTGGGAACGAAAGTCTTGATGCCCTGCTGGTGGTTCACAACCGGCATCAGTTTCCCGTGCACCCGGATCGATTGGGCGACAATCGTGATTATCGCCGGATGTATATGGCCAAGCATTTGCCCGACTTGGCCACTGCAAAGAACAACGACTCAGGCGATGCCTACGGGCAGTTTGGTTTTGCTGATTATTTCGGGCCGGATAGCCAATGGATTCGCAAGGCAGTGTTGACTGCTGAGGGCTATCTGATCGTGGCCGACGAGTATCAGGTTGGCCAAGCGCTTGGCCGGGACTATCACGCCGGACCGGTTTGGCACTTGGCGCGGGTCGAAGGACGGAAGCCCGGTCGACAAGAGGAAAACTGGTTTGTAGCACCAGCTTTTGCCCAAGCATGGTGGCAGAAGGAAAAGATGAGCGTCGCCGTTTATATTCATGATCACAGGCAAATGGTTTATGGCACGGTTAATCAGAACTGCTCGCAGGATCTCGATCTGAACACAACCGCATATGCCTATCGCCTGATCGAAGCGGGCAAGACAGAGCGATTTCTGAGCGTGCTGATCCCGCACAAATTAAGCACGCCTTCAGGTGAAGTCGTTCGCGGAGTGAAAACTTCGGTCAGCAAAAAAGGAAAATATTCAGCATTCATCGGTGGATTGAATATTGAGATGGATAGGAACGGTAATTGGTCGGTCAGCCGATAATCCCATGAATTATTTAAAACTTTTAACTGGAGCACTGCTGTTGGCCATTACCGGTCATGCACAGGAGGAGTTCAAATTAAAACATCCGTATCCGGATTATTCCGTTTTCTCGGGTTTTGAAATCACCGCAATGGCCAATCGCATCCGGGCGAGCAATCCGCAAATTCATCGGGGCGGCTGGGAGTGGGATCGGCTGCTTCGCCGTTATATTGACGAAGGCCGAAAGGAAACGGCGGTGTTGGAAATCTTGCGGGGTTATTTCATGAGCATTCTCGACCGGTACGACGACGCAGTCCGGGAGGGCAAGGGTGGCGAGTTCAACCTGCTGCCCGGTCATCGTGCGTGGGGTGCGGCGGGCCGGGTGAGGATCTACGAGGAGTTGGCCAAGCAGGGGATGCTCAATGAAATCGAAAAGGCCAAGTTTTACCAGATCTTCAGGCAAAGCATGGCGCTGAGTTACAACTATAACATGCTGGAACGCAGCGTAAACAATCGGCCTTACGGAATGAACGGCGGCCCGGCCGTTGCCCTGAAGGTGTTCCCTGGTATGCCGGAACTCAAAAAACATCGTCGCTGGCTGGATGTCCTTTGGCGGGAACTCACCGAGTATGGAGACACAACCGAGACAAATTATTTTCCCTACGGCCCGCTGCTGTTGCAGGGGTGGATCGACATGGCCGAGGGGATGGACAAGTTCAAGGAAGACCGCGAACTGCTTTACGCCTTGGCCAGGCGCTATCTGGATTATGTTCACGGCGGTGGCGTGCGGGGGAACCCCAATTCCGGTGGGCGCATCAAGCCCGGCCGGGATCATATCTATCTTGATCCGTGGAATGCCGAATATTACGCGGGAGCCGAGGGGGTGAACGATGGGGACATGTGGTATCGCTTGGCCAAGGAATACAAGGATCCGGAACTCCTCTGGGCCTCGGAGCAGGCGGTCTTTGGTGGGCGGCCTCCGCCTGGCCAAGCGGTGCCTGAAGCCTACGAGGCGGCGTTCAAGAAACGCTATAAATGGTTCCTCGACCGCGGCATTACCCCCAGGGTTCCGGCAGGCAAATCGAAAATCGGCCATTATAG
>Ga0310123_10004264_pt1 | contig 10853 bp, 8 predicted proteins | sample CB6_AW_1057_MG_FD_203505 | JGI IMG/M metagenome (GOLD analysis project Ga0310123, IMG submission 203505) | Marine microbial communities from Western Arctic Ocean, Canada - CB6_AW_1057 | ecosystem: Environmental > Aquatic > Marine > Oceanic | place: Canada: Western Arctic Ocean | collected...
CGGAGCATGGTGCGACGGGAAAGATGGTGTGTGGACATGGGGAGCCTTTTTTGAATGACTAATCAATGTCCAATGTCTAATCAATGTCTAATAACTAATGAATGTCTAATAACTAATGAATGTCTAATATCTAATGTCTAATGCATGACGAATAGGTTTGCATGAAATTCTATTGGGTATTCGTCATTGGGAATTCCTTAGTCATTAGGCATTAGTCATTTCTTTTGGCATTAGTCATTTCTCCGCTCCGCTTTTTCCGAAACGGATCGCTCAATACAATCGTCTCGATCGCCACCGCAACACGATAGTCATTCTCGGCGAGTTGTGTCATCATCTCCGCCAGCAACGGTTCGTCGGACAATTGAATTTGTCGGCCCAATGCGTAGCCCAGTAATTTGCGGCCAAACTGATCGAGGAAGGCGTCGCGGCGAGTGTCCAGCAGGTAATCGCGCAAGCCCGCCAGCCCGTCAATTTTGCTTCCGTCGGGCAGCAGCGTGATGGTGTCGATCGGGCGGCCCACAAGATCGTTCTCGCGGCGCCGGCCAATGGCGTCAAAACGTTCCAGAGCGAAGCCGAACGGGTCGATCCGCTGATGGCACTTAGCACACGACGCGTCGTTGCTGTGCTGCTCGAACAATTGCCGTTCGCTCAGCCCCTCGGGAACTTCGTCAGCAAGTTGGGGAATGTCCTTCGGCGGGCGTGGCAGCCGCTCACCCAGCAACACTTCGCTCACCCAGTTACCACGCAGGATGGGACTTGTGCGCGTGGCACCCGATTGCGTGGCGAGCGTCGTTGCCATCCCGAGAATTCCTCCGCGACCTTGTCGCTGAAGTCCTTCGATGCGATGCCACGCTGCACCTTCGACTCCTTCCATCCCGTAAAACTGTGCCAGCCGCGCATTCACAAAGGTGTGGTCCGCATCGAGCAGGCTCAACATCGACCGGTCGCGCTGAAACAAATCGGTGAAGAACAAGATGGACTCCTCGTACATGTCGCCGCGTAGATCTGCGAACTCGGGAAATTGTTTATTGCTCTTCTGCTGGACCAGATCGAATTCGTGGATGTGCAGCCACTGGCAGGTGAACTCGGTGGCAAGTCGCCGCACGCGCTCGTCCGCCAACATGCGCTCCATTTGCGCAGCGAGAACATGGGGTGTCTGCAGTGTGCCGTCAGCAGCAACTTTGCGGAGCTGCTCATCCGGTTGCGATGACCAAAGGAAATAGCTCAACCGGCTGGCCAATTCCCAGTCCGAGACAGGAGCGACAGCTGTTTCCGCAGGAACGCTCTCGAGACGATACAAGAAACGTGACGCCAAAAAGATTCGGGCAAGCGTCAACCGGAACGCCTCTTCGTGAGTTAAATCCTCGTCGCGCAGCCGCCGATACAATTCTGGCAGCTCGCTAGCTTCCTCATCGGTAAACTCGCGGCGATAGGCCCGCCCGGCAAAGGCGACCAACGCGTCAAGATGTCGCGGTTCAGATTCGACCAACTCCTGTCGGAAAGCGTCGGCTTTCTGTTGATAGGGTGTGACCAAGGCATCGAAGATTCCTTCCTGCGGATGGCCTGTGGTTGTTTCCACCAACGATTCCAGAACATCAAGTTGCCTCCACGGATTTTGGCTGACGTAGCGCAGCTCCTGCCAGAGTCGATCGAGCCTGGCCTGTTGCTCGTCGTCAAGCATCATTCGCTGGAGATAGTCATCTTCACGATAGAGCAATGTGAGGGTGAGTGGTTCGTCGACAGGCACAATCTGAGTGTAACAGAGTGCCGCCGGAAAGAGACGCCGATACTCGACCATCGCCGACTCAAAATGTTTCCAGGCTTGACTGTTTTCGCCGACGAGGATCGGCCGCCGGTAGGAAACCGTGCGCGTATTAGCGCCCACGTTGACGTCGGAGAGAGTCACGTTGACCTCGCTGGGCAGAAGACCCAACCTGAGTTCGGGCGTGCCGGCCACGATGTCGGGTTGCACGCTCCCTGAGCCCCCCGTCTCCAACTCGAGCACCGCCGTTGTGACAAATTCGCGGCCAGCCATCAGTTTGGCCGGAATGCGAATCTCAATTACCGACGGGGCGCGTACACAGAACGATTGGGGATCAATCGCCAAGCCATTGGGATGCCGTCCGAACAGCAAGAGGTCACTCGGTTCTGCGTCGGAATTGGTCGCGGAGGCGACTTGCGTCACGCGTCGGCTGGAAGCCGACGCCACGTCACGCAGCAGCATGTCTGGTTCCCCTTCCGTGACGAGCCGCGGTTGTTGCCACACGACGAAGTCATGTTCGTTGCCGTCCCCCGCATCGGTCACAACGAGCGAGAACACGACTACCTTTTCGTCTTCGCTTTTGTCTTCCGGCTCTTCTTTTTCTGTTACTTTTTTGTCCTCACCCTCCTCTGGCTCAGGAAATTTGAAACGTAATTCGTGTCGTGTCAGTAGCGGATTGACGGCCTCCAGCCACCGCTCCCGGCTCCCTTTTCTCCCTAACAGTCCGATCGGGTTGAAGGCCCACAATCCCTTCTGCCAATTGGAGATATCGGCCGACAGGGCCGCAGCGTCATCGAGCTTCGCACTGCGCCAACGCGCGCGTAACGGATCCAGCAGCAGCGATGGTTCCGTCCCCACAAGACCCGACCAGAGGATGCCCAAGCACTTGGCATTCAGGCCGTGTTCCCTCGCGACGAATTCGATTGACTTGCCACCGGTTGTGAGCCCATCCCGTTCGGCGAGGGTCGCGGCAAGGTATTTTTCTAGCGGCAAGATTCCGGCACGTCCAAATTCCGTATCGGTGCTGTCCACGAACTCGCCATAAAAATTGCGAATTCTCTCCATGATCTCGTCGGTCCAGTCGCGCGGTGTCGCTTGCGCCGAAAAGCGAAATCCATCCGGCAGCAACACCGCATGCTGGGCAATCTCGGTGCCTGCATCGAGATACTTTCCCAGCAAGGCCGGCGACATCACCAGTGCGTTGCCCACATTGTTGAACCCTTCCCCCGCCGCGCCCGTGGTCGGGAACTCGCGGGCCGGATCCAAATCGACGCCTAACAAATCGCGTAGGGTGTACGTGTATTCCGCGTTGTTCAGCCGCCGCAGCACAACGTGCCCGGGATCGCCGGCTCGTGCGCGGGCTTCTACATCAAGGTACTGTCGCAACCAGCCGTGCAGAATCTTGCTCTCGTCTGCCGACGGTTGTGCACTGTCAGCGGGCGGCATGTCGCCGCTGTCAAGCATCTTGAGCACCTTTTGCCAGGACTGCGGATCTCGCCGTATGTCGCTCAACGTGCCAAACCGGTCGAGATCCAGCTCGCCTTCCTGCTGATCTGTCGAATGGCATTCGAGACAAAAGCGTTCCAACAGCGGGCGAACATCGCGCTCGAACTGTACGCCGAGCGTATCGAATGTTACCGGTTCTTCGCCGTCAACCACGGCTGAGCCGGAGGCAAGTGCCAGCGCAATACTAAGCAGTATCTCCACGGCCGGGTTCCGTCTGTTGAGTTTGTCCACGCGTGTCACCGAACGCCGTGGGTCACGCGAACCGAACGTGACTCAGGAGGGGCAACCAGTTTGCCACATGTGTTAAATTTGACTGTCAAACAACTGCCTTGGTGTTGCCGGGTTACGCTCGGCTCGCGTGACTCACTTTCATGCTCGACTGACATCTTTTCTGACATCGTCGTTGTGTACGCTAGCTTAAGTACCCACCCATAGCGTGTCAATCGAAGAGCTCGTGGCAACTGCCAGCTGATAATCACCGCAGATCGTGTCGCATGGAACTCGCAAGCTTCCCGAATGGGTCCCTCTTTTCGCGTAAACAGTCGCGGCCTGGTTGCATTCCTCGCCGAAAGAGGTTACCCATACACGTCTTACACAATTAGCGGCCGGAAAAATCCTACAGGAGGAAAATTCATGTCCAAGACACCCACCACGTCGGCCAACCAGCACGCGGTCCCCCAACAAGCCCCCGGCCGATATCTGAAGCGCCGTTTGCGTGGCGACGAAGTGCTCATCGGCGGCATGATTACGGAATACGTGCGCCCCTCGCTGATCAAGTATTATTGCCAAGCCGGGTTCGATTTCGTGTTCATTGAATACGAGCATACCTTTATTAGTCCCGCCGACATGGTCGACACCGTCCTCTGCGCCCGGGACAACGGCCTGCCGGTGATCGCCAAGACACCTCAATTGGAGCGAGCCGCCGTGGCCAAGCTGCTGGAGTGTGGTGTGGTGGGCATCCAACTGCCTCGAACCGAATCTCGCGAGCAAGTCGAAACGTTGCGCAGTTATCTGAAGTTTCCGCCGTACGGCAGCCGGGCCGTTGCGCCCGGCTGGGGCAATAGCAGCTACGTGGCCCCTACCGACTGGAAAGTCTGGATGGCGGAGCAAGACGAAGAGACCACAGTTGTCGTGCACATCGAAACGCAACTGGGTTACCGGAACGCCGAAGAGATCATCAGCACTCCGGGCGTCGATATGGTCTATGTCGGCCCCGGTGATTTCTCAATTGAAATGGGCCATCCGGGTGACTACGACCACCCCGACGTCACCGGGCCCTTGCAGGAAATCCTTGCCCTCTGCCGCAAATACGATGTGCCCTTTGGGACAACACCCTCCGGAACCGAGTCGGCTCGCAAGCTTGTCGACCAAGGAGCCAGTTTTTTCGAGGCGATCGACGAGCAAACACTCATCCTGCAAGGAGCGTCTCGGTTGGTTCGAGACTTTCGAGGTGACGATTCGCCCGTTTCTGATTTCAAGCATTGAGCCAACTGCGGTCATCGACGAGGGGATCAACCATCTCGTAGCACTCGCTCAACTGCAGAAACTCCACCTCTGGAATTCACGGGCCTCGGCTGTGGCAATTGAAGAGCTAACGCGACAATTGCAGCAACTCGAAATCGTCCGGTAGTTGAAGGAACCGGTTTGCGCGACCATGCGGGCCACGACCTGCTGTTCAATCTCGCCGATCAACTGTGCCCGCGTGCGGCAGACAGGTTACAATGCACGGCTCACGTGAGCCGATGGCGCTAGCCACGGGCAGAACCCCACAGCGTTCGACCCCGCGTCGGTGTTGGCAACGACTGCCAGCTATATCAACTAATCATCGACAAAATTGTTACCAATCCACAGGGCCACGTTGCAATGCGGATCATGGCTAGATTACAGTTTTGCAATGGAGGGCTTTTCGGGCGGGTGCTTCTCGTCACAATATGGTTCTTGTCGATTGCAGGATGCGATGAACCAAATATTCAGGACGCTGTCTCCGATGCTTCGCTTTCCTCGGTGCCTTCTCCGACACGGACAACTCCGCAATCGGCGGAGGACAACCCGGACAACGTCACTCGGTCACAGCCGTTCCCTCCTGCCACGCACGGCGGCACCGAACTGGACCAGGGGACTCGCGAAGATCACGCGGGTACCAGCTCACTGCCGACCACAAACGCCAATTCGCCGCCGAATCCAGCCGCCGCTGTGCCGGTCAACGAAGCATTGATCGCATCGGCCGGGATCCGCAAGTTAACGGGCCGTCACGTCGTGATCTATACCGATTTGGCGGCTAGCCCGGCCGTCGACGAGCTGCCTCAGGTGTTTGACCAGGCGGTGCCCCAATGGGCCGAATACTTTTCCATTCCCCACGACAAAACGTCGGCGGACCCTTGGCACGTCGTGGGGCATTTGATTTCCGACAAACAGAAATTCTTATCTACTGGTCTGCTGCCTCGCGACTTGCCACCGTTTTTGCACGGTTATCAAAGGGGGCACCAAATCTGGATCTACGAGCAACCGAGTGAGTATTATCGCCGGCATTTGCTGGTTCACGAAGGAACCCACGCATTCATGCGCCAGTTCTTGGGATCAACCGGGCCGCCTTGGTATATGGAGGGCTTGGCCGAGTTGCTGGGAACGCACCGTTGGGCCGACAATCAACTTACGATCGCCCACACGCCACGACACCGGGACGAAGTGCCCTACTGGGGGCGTGTAAAGATTGTGCGTGACCTAGTCGAGCAAAACCAGGCCAAGATGTTAGGCCCGATCATGGACCAAGCCGCCGGCGAGTTCCTCCGTGTTGACGCCTACGGCTGGTCTTGGGCCGCGGCCACTTTTTTGGACCGGCATCCACGCTACCGCGAACGGTTTCGCGCGCTGCACGCACAGGTCGGTGAGCCCCAGTTTTCCCAAATCGTCCGCGACGAATTCGCCGAAGATTGGGGCGAACTGACCGAAGAGTGGCAGCTATTTGTACTGAACCTCGACTATGGCTATGATCTGGCCCGCGAAGCGGTCGTTTTTGCTGCCGCCACCCCGCCGCAACAGCTCACAGATCCGCTGACGATTCGGGCGGACCGAGGATGGCAGTCGACCGGACTGCAGCTCAAGGCCGATGTGGAATACACTATTTCAGCGGCCGGCCGTTTTGTGGTGGAGGATGAGCCAGAACCATGGTGGTGCGAACCGAACGGCGTGACGATACGCTATCATCAAGGCAGGCCGTTAGGGATATTGCTGTACGCGATTCGGCCCGAGCCAGCTCAGTCAGGTCTCACCGCACTGGCCCAGCCTGGCGAAATTGGCGTTGGCAGAATAATCACGCCTAAACAAACCGGAACGTTGTTCCTCAGAATCAACGACTCGCCGGCCGAATTGGCAGACAACACTGGGTCCTTGACCGTTCACGTTAAAGAATAATTAGATGGGTCACGCGAGCCCGTCGGTTGAATGTTTCGCCAAGAATCGTTTAACGGCAAGCCGAAGGCGACAGTGTTCCAAAACATAAGTTGCATCTGAAGATCCATCGCCTTCGGCTTGCCGTTAAACGAACAGACCACTATCTGCTCATTCGGCTCAAGTCTTACCACGAATCCACGAGGAATGAACATGCAAGCGATGATGCTAACCGACTACAAATGTCTGGAGATCACCGAAGTTCCTCCACCGACAATTGGTGACGGTGAGTTGCTAGTCCGTATTCGCGCTTGCGGCATTTGTGGCTCGGATATCCATGGCTTTGACGGATCCAGCGGTCGCCGCATACCGCCATTGATCATGGGCCACGAGGCGTCTGGCGTGGTCGAACAGGTGGGCTCAGAGGTAACACGTTTTACTGGCGGCGATCGTGTCACATTTGATTCGATGATTTCCTGCGGTCGCTGCTCGTTCTGTCGCAAGGGACACATCAACCTCTGCGATTCCCGACGCATCTTGGGTGTTTCTTGCGACGACTATCGCCAACATGGAGCGTTTGCAGAATTCGTGTCAGTGCCTGAACAGATTGTCTGCCGAATTCCGGATGGTCTGACTTTCGAGCAAGCTGCGTTGGTGGAGCCAGTTTCCGTCGCCGTGCATGCTGTCAACCTGTCACCGCTCAAATTGGGCCAATCAGCGGTCGTCATCGGCTGCGGTACGATTGGTTTACTTTGCCTGCAATCTCTGCGCGCTGCGGGTTGCGGAATGTTGCTGGCAGTCGATCCGGATGAGTCGCGACGCGAACGGGCACTCCGAGTGGGAGCCGACGAAGCATTTGATCCCCGGTCTGTGGACGTCGTCGCCGAAGTCGCAGCCCGCGCTGGCGGCCAAGGCGCTGATGTCGCCATGGAAGCGGTCGGGGCGACCGACCCCGTGAACACCGCTGTCGCGGTCGTGCGAAAAGGGGGAGCTGTAACGCTCGTGGGAAACATCTCACCCGATATCCAATTTCCACTTCAGTCGGTTGTGACGCGTGAGATCCGGCTGGCGGGAACATGCGGTTCCAGCGGCGAGTACCCCGAATGTCTCGAATTGATGTCGCGCGGTGTGATCGACGTTGGTCCATTGGTCTCCGCCGTGGAAGACTTATCGACAGGACCAGCCTGGTTCGACCGGCTGTACGCACAAGAACCTGGTTTGTTAAAAGTCATCCTCTGTCCCTCCTCCGGCTAGCAGACTGCGCAGCCGTTTACCGTTTTGCTTGTTGAACCGCCTCGCGACACCCGATATCCTGGAAATTGGCCGTTCGCGTTAAAACCATCACCCCACGCTACGCTGCGCAGCACCCGATGCGTGTGGTCCCCTGAGCTCGAACAAGTGCGCCAATGGGCGGCCGTTGCGGTGCGTTACGAATCGGTCACGAGTCGGCCACGACAGCAATCTCGATGCGGTGACCGATCCCTCGAGCATAGCGTCGAAGTGTTTCGATCGTAGGGTTTGGGCCCTCCATATTTTCCAGTCGGGAGAGATTGCCAATCGTCATTCCGGTCCGTTCCGCCAACTCAGTTAGTGAAATACCTAGTTCCTCGCGGATTGTCTTTAGTTCCGCAACGGTAGCGCTTAATTCGCGCCGTGCGCGCACAATATCACGCCCAAGTGCCCTATTTGCTTCCATCCCCACTAGTTCTTCATCGACTGCCTTGCGGTACACGGTGCGTTCCTGGTCAGTCGCCTTACGAACAATTCGTCGGCCAGTTCGCTTCTTTTCCATTCTTCAATCCTCCACTTCGTATGCGGTGATCGGATAAATGGTCACGTCATCAAGCCAATCAAACACGACAGCTATAAAGCGCCCGTCAGCTGTATATCCGAATCGCATCGGTCGTCCACTACTTCGGCTAGTTTCCTCTTTCGCGAAGTTTTCTATCACATACTCAACATCTTCAATGCCAAGTCCGTTCTCGGTGACATGTTCGATGTTGCCGTCCTCCCCTTCCAGCCACAAATAATCGAACCATACCATACCATGACCTTCTGCCATGTTATCATAAATGATAAGATACTCATAGCCAATTGACAAGCTCTAAACCTCGACTGCAGCCGAGTATGTCTGGTGCGTCCGATCAGTCGAGACAACCTAGATGTGCGTTTCGTAAGTCCCGCGTAACACGACGCGCCAGCTAGTTGCTAGTGCGAGTGATTTACGACCCCTGGCATGTCAGCGCTGTTGTTGTCAGCGCCGTTGCTGTCAGCGCCGTTGTCGTCGGGGCCGATATCGCCTGCACCATTGTTGTCGGTGGACGTTTCTTCGTCAGCAAACGGATCGACTTGCTTATCTGCGCCCGGAGTGCGTAGCAATTCTTCTTCCGTCTGGCGGTAGGCGGCCGGCCGCACCGCCCAGCGATGAGGTTGGGGCGCGGCACGGCGAATCACGCCGTCGGCGGAGGCATGCACACCTTGTCCCGAAGAGATCAGTTGCCTGTCGTGAGGCGTACTCACGTGCGCCTGTCCGTGCTCCACAAGATAGTGGTCCAATTTATGGTCGACGTTGATCCGCAGAATGGTGCGATGTACAAGTGCCTCGGCATGCCGTGAATGGACAATCATCCGGGTCGCGTCCCCCGCCGTAACGCGCGCTTCGCCACGCTCGACGAACCATTCCGGGTCGCCGTCGGCGGAATGTTTTAGGGATACGTGCGTCCCTGCACCTAGCATGACAACGGCACCGTCAAACAAGTAGATGGCCGTTCTGCCGCGGCCTCCCGTGCGGAACGTGTCACCGTAGGCGACCCCCGCTGCTTGCTGTCCCACATACGTATTCTCGCCGCGGTCGATCTGGACCTCTCCGGTGACCCACGCCATGGTACCGATCCACTCCGGTTGGGCAGGTGCTGTGACCGCAAATAAGAGTAATAGCTGGGCAGTTATCATTATAGAATCCGTTCTGTCATTCGTTTGTGAGTCACATGTTCGTGGGCGCGAGCCCAGCGAAACGTTGGCTGCAAAACGCTCACTTGATAGCAATCCTTGCTGGCAAGCTATCGCGAGCAACATCATGTCAGAACCTCATCTTCGTTGATCGACACAACCGTCAAACGTCTTCAATCCATTCAAGTCAGCGAAATTGGCAAAGTCTGGGTGTCCTTCCCGATTTCTCGTCGTTGGTTATCCTCGCTCGGCGACCGGAAATTTGTGTTGTGCTGGCTTCTCCGCGGCCTCGGTAAAACGCGATATGGCACTCTTCCGCCAGAGCTATATCGCTCAGCTTAATTGACCCGGGGTTGCTCAGCTAAATCGATCCACTACTTGGAAAAGAAAAAATAGGGTCGTTCTTTGATTCACCTGTCAGCGGTTGGTTTTTCTTTCCAAGTAGCGTCTTGAGAGGCTTACGGAGAAGGTGAATCAGCTGGGCAAGAAGTTGAGGTTGGCGAGCTGGTAACGCGTGGATCGGCTGCGCGAATTAGCTGCGTTCTTTTCAGTGCTGATGCATAAAGAATCCTCGCCCTTCCCCTCGATGCTTTGGCGTCGAGTGAGTAGGACGAGGATATGCTAAAACCGCTCAGCTGCCAATGATGCTTCAAAAGCCAACCGCCATTTTCGAAGGATTGCGTCAGGATGAAGACGAGGATCGTCGGGGAGTCGGCTGGCGGTGCTATTGCGGAATTCCCGAACATGCTTATCATGCCGACGGCACGGAACGTTAACCATTTCCCGGCCAAGTTTACGTTGTGTTCGTAAATGACGAACGAGTAGCGTACAATTGGAGATGGGAAACGGCCGATCCCGACGAACCTGGATTACCCCACAGCCATGAGCGACGATTCAAAACGAGGTTGCTATGACCGTCACTTCCAATAGCGAATTCGAAAAACGAATGACGCTGTTGGCTCGATCGTCTGAGCAGTTCAAACCAACGGCGACGTACGACCCCGATGGTGACTGCATCGAATTTCTCGCCAAGCCTGACTCGTTCTATGCCGAACGAATCGATGATCTCGTGACTGTTTATTATAGCCAGGAAACAGATGAAGTCATTGGCTCGCTAATCAAAGACGTTTCCCAATTCTGCCAAAACATGCTTAGCACGATGCCGGGTTTTAAGATCGAAATTCACGACGGGCCGGTGTGCTTGCAACACATCTTCTTAGCACGAATGTGGTCAGCTGATTTCGATCCC
>Ga0310123_10004265_pt1 | contig 10852 bp, 10 predicted proteins | sample CB6_AW_1057_MG_FD_203505 | JGI IMG/M metagenome (GOLD analysis project Ga0310123, IMG submission 203505) | Marine microbial communities from Western Arctic Ocean, Canada - CB6_AW_1057 | ecosystem: Environmental > Aquatic > Marine > Oceanic | place: Canada: Western Arctic Ocean | collected...
GAGGTCTCCAGGCAGAGCCGCTGGCTGATCACGACCTGGAAGATGTCCCCGGCCCGGATGTAGTTCTTGCACACCTCGACGGCCGCTTCGAAGTCGCGCTGTGAGAAGTTCGAGGTCGTCTCGCGGTGGACCGCCTGGGCCGCGTCGAAGTCGGCCAGCTGCAATTCGTCGCCCGAGGTTCCCAACCGATCACACAACTCATCGACCCGCCGGCAGGCCCGCTGGTATTCGGCCGACAGGTCCTCAGCGTCCCCCCGCGCGTGAGCCACCACCAGCACCGTCTTGTTGATGTGATCGAAGATGATCATGCGGTCGTAGAAAGCAAACGCCATGTCGGGCAGCCCGCGATCGTCCTCGGGAGGATCGGGCAGATGTTCGCTGTAGCGGATCACGTCGTAACCGGCATACCCCACCGCGCCGCCGCAGAATCGAGGCAGGCCCGGCAGCGGAGCCGCCTGGTAACGAGCCAGCAGAGCCTCGAGTTCCGCCAGCGGATCTGCCACCTCGCGAGTCTCGCCATTGGCCGTCTCGGGCAAGGCACTCGTCGGACCCTCGCCCTCAGCCGTCACCGTCACGCTGGTCCCGTGAGCCTCGATCCTCAGAAACGGATCCGAACCCACGAAGCTGAACCGCCCCACCCGCTCACCACCCACCACGCTCTCGAACAAGAAAGCACTCGCGCCGCTCCCGATGCGGCAATAGGCACTCACCGGCGTCAGCGTGTCACTGACCAGCTGTCGATAGACCGGCACCAGCGGGAGTGACCCCGAGGATTCGGCCAATCGAGTGAATTCGTCGAGATCGGGGAGATGCGGCATCGCGGCGTGGTCGGTCGAGACGTCGGGCGAGTCCACATACTAGCGGCTCGACCTGCCGGCGACACGTCGCTTGACGGAGGAAGGGGCAGGGCTAGAATGAGCGGCGCGCAGAGGTACTCGCTGCTGTTGGTTCGCCCTGACACCGGCCAACCCCCCGGCCAACTCCCGCATGAAGAAATGCCGCCGCTGTTCGAAACCGGCCACGCTGCACATCACCGAGATGCGCGAGGAAGAGGTGCACGAGTTGCACCTGTGCGAAACCTGCTACCAGGAATACCTCGACTACTCCGAAACCCCCGAAGGACCTCTCGAGAGTGACCCGTCGCCGGAGATCGCCATCGAGCTCAGCGGAGACCAGACACTCGAAGAACTCGATCAGACCGCCTGCCCCAACTGCGGGATCAGTTTCCGAGAATTCCGCAGCCAGGGACGACTCGGGTGTCCTCACGACTACACCGAATTCGAAAACGAGCTGCTGCCGTTGCTCGAGAACATCCACGGCGAGACTCAGCACTGTGGCAAGCTGCCGACCCAGGCGGCCGATTCGAGTCGCCAGCAGTACGAACTGATCAAGCTCCGCAAGGACCTGCATCAGGCGGTGGCGGCCGAGGAGTACGAAGCGGCGGCACAACTCCGCGATGCCATCGTTACACTCGAATCCGACCTCGGACTCACCGAGCACCAGGACCTCGACTGAACACCCCTGCTTTCCCCTTCGCACCCCACGCGAGACGCCGCTTGTGGACCTCGACAGCCTGATCGCCACCAGCGGCTCGTGGCTCCAGGGCACCGGTCCCGATGCCGACATCGTCGTCTCCAGCCGCATCCGGCTGGCTCGGAACCTCGCACGATTCCCGTTCGTCAGCCGAGCCGACGAAGAACTCAGAGGCGAAATCGAATCGCTGCTCAGAGACGAGGTGATGGGGCTGCCCACCGCATCGCATTTCCACTACCTCGACGTCGAACAACTCGAACAGATCGACCGACAGTTCCTCGTCGAACGGCAATTGATCAGCCGCGAGCACGCCGAAAGCAGCGGGTCACGCGGAGTGGCGATCAGCGACGAAGAGCATATCAGCCTGATGATCAACGAGGAGGATCACCTCAGGATCCAGGTGCTCCAGAGCGGACTGTCGCTGGATGGCTGCTGGGATCTGATCCAGGAAATCGACGATCAGCTCGAAGCGAGCCTCACCTTCGCCTTCAGCGAACGGCTGGGATACCTGACCGCCTGCCCGACCAACGTCGGGACCGGCATCCGTGTCAGCGTGCTGCTGCACCTGCCGGCACTGGTGCTGACCAAGGAAATCAACAAGGCCTTCAACGCCCTGCAGAAAATCAACCTCGCCGTGCGTGGACTCTACGGCGAAGGCAGCCAGGCGATGGGCGACTTCTACCAGATCTCCAACCAGATCACGCTGGGAAAAAGCGAACAGCAGCTCATCGATGGGCTCAAGGACGTGATCCCCAACATCATCCGCTACGAACGGAAGGTCAGAGATGAACTGGTCAAGAAGAACCGGGGAGAACTCCACGACCAGATCTCCCGGGCCTACGGCATCCTGCAAAACGCCCAGACAATCAGCTCCGAAGAGACCATGCAACGGCTCTCCAGCGTCCGGATGGGCATCAATCTCGAGCTGATCGACGACCTGGGGATCCCGGCGGTCAACGAACTGCTGATCCACACCCAGCCGGCCCACCTCCAGAAACTCTACAACAGCCCGCTCGAGGTGCGTGAACGGAACGAGGCACGGGCCAAGTTCCTCAGGCGACGACTGGCCGAGCGGCGAGGCGAACAGAACTGAGCGGCACTCGTCCGCTTAAGACGCCGGCTGGCCGGTGAAGTACTCCGGCGAATTGCCCTCTCGCCACTTGATGTTGCAGCCCAGGCTCGCACGCTGTGGCTCGGGCAGCGACTGGCCGGCCAGGACCGCGTCGCAGGCAGCACGCAGGTCCGCACCGGTCACCGGGATCCCGCTCTCGGGACGACTGTCGTCGAACTGGCCCCTGTACACCAACCGCTGGTCGCCGTCGAAGACAAAGAAATCGGGCGTGCAGGCGGCCTGGTAGGCCTTGGCCACCGACTGCGTTTCGTCGTAGAGATACGCAAACGTGTAGCCGGCCGATTCCAGCTCCTGGGCCATCTGCTCGGGACTGTCGTCGGGATGAGTCGCGACATCATTGGAATTGATCGCGACAATCGCCACTCCCCGCTCCTGGTACGCGCGACCAAACTCCGACAACGCCTCGCGGATGTGAACCACGAAGGGACAGTGATTGCAGATGAAAGCCACCACCAACGCCGGAGCGTCAGAGAAATCCGAAAGACTGACCGGGGTGCCGGTGGTGTCGGGAAGAGTGAACTCGGGAGCGGATGTGCCCAGCTCCAGCATTGTCGATGCCGTTTTGACCATCGGTTGAGTCTCCAGGATGAGCGTACAGAAGGTGCGAGCTAGTAGATCGGCTGGCTCGGAGCTTGGCAAGCCTCGACCTGGCCGCGGTCTCTCAACCGCGGAACTTGCTCAGCAATGGCTCAATCACCGACTCGGGTACAAACTCCACCAGTTGATCCACCGAACCCTCACGGCCCATTCCGGCAATCTGCTTGATCAGCGTGCTCGAGATCGACGTGTACCGCTCACCGGCCATCAGGAACACCGTCTCGATGTCCGGTGCCAGGCTGCGGTTGGCCAACGTCAATGTGAACTCGGCCTCGATGTCGGTCAGAGTTCGCATGCCGCGGAGCATGACCGAGGCTCCTCGCTGCCGGACAAAATCAACCGCCAGGCCCTCGAAACACTCCACCTCCACGTTCTCCCACGGAGCAACAATCTCCCGCATCAGGCTCATACGCTCGTCAGAAGAAAACAACGGCGTCTTGTCCGGGTTGATGCCGATGCCGACCGTCACGCGACGGAACAACCCCGCACCTCGAGCAATGATGTCGCGATGACCCAGCGTCGGCGGATCAAAACTGCCGACATACACCGCGTGCCGTTCGTCAAGCATCTCGCTCATCGTCTGCCAACACCCCGCTCAAGTCTGACGTCACCAGTCAAGTCCCACCACGGGACCCCGCTACAGCATAGCGACCAGGACCGTCCGGTCACGAGGCTGAGACGGTGGATGGCTTGCACCTGCCATTCTGGCAGAATCCGGGCGTTCGCATGCCCGCTTCGTCAGCAACGGGCACCCCAAACCCTGAACCGGCCGGTTTCAGGTCGGGTTCAGGAATCGGACCGGTCTCGAGGTTCACATCACAAGCTGCCCAATTACAATGACTTGTGGCGATCCAAGAGAATGCCTTCTCGGGCGAGACTGCTTCGGAACATCCTTTGCAGTCTTCCGAAATTGCAAGGCCATGCGGCGGGTTGCCGCAACGGCAGCGTGCCGAACACCAGGACCTCGACAGGACACCGACAATGGCGGTCTTCCGGTTGGGACGGAGTTGGGATCCGCTTCGCGATCTGGAGCGTGAAGTGGATCGACTGTTGCAGAGCGTCAACCTGACGTTCCATGGTGTCCGAGCCGGTCGCAAATATCCGGCGGTGAATTTGCATGAGTCCGCCGACGAGTACATCCTGACGGCCGAGTTGCCGGCGACGGCTCCGGAGGATCTCGAGTTGACCCTGGCCAACGGGCTGTTGACGATGTCGGGGCAGCGGCGGGACGAGGAGAAGATCCCCGAGGAGCGATTCCGGCGCCAGGAGCGGCCCCGGGGAACCTGGCAGAGATCGCTGTCGATTCCCGAGCAGATCCAGGAGGAACAGTTGTCGGCCGACTTCCACAACGGAGTGCTCGTGATCCGACTCCCCAAGGCTCCCCAGGAAGAGCCTCGACAGATCCCCATCACCAGCGACTGACTGCAGAGGGCCACCGGCTCCAACGGACCTGACCATGTCGACCGAACAACCCGACCGATCCCAGCACCTGGTGATGGCCCACCAGACTGACGACTCGACGTCGTCGTCGACCGAGCGTTTCGTGTTCACGCCGCCGATCGACATCTTCGAAACGGCCGAGGGGTTGATGTTGCGAGCCGACCTGCCGGGCGTGTCGCTCGATTCACTCGAACTGCAGATCCAGGACAACCGCCTGACACTGTTTGGCCGGGTCGAAACGGTGCTGCCCGATGACGCGGTGCCTTTGCACCGTGAGTTCGAAGTGGGAGACTTCCTGCGGTCGTTCATTCTCAGTGACGAGGTCGACTACGAGCGGATCACCGCGAGGCTCTCGCACGGTGTTCTGGAGGTCGAGTTGCCTCGAGCCGCACAGGCCGAACCCCGCCGGATCCAGGTCAACGCCGACTAGGAACCAGGCCGAGCCTCATGCGACCCCGGCAAGGGAATCGCTCCGGAGGGCGGAGTCCCGCCCCCGTCGCTGATGTACTCGCCACGCTGCCTGGCGTATTCCTGCGGGGTCAACTCGTCGCTGGCAGCCCCCTCGACCGCGTCACCGATCCCCTCGACAAAGAACTTCTTCAGGAACGGCACACACCAGCCGCAACCGGTCCCCGCTCCGCCGCATTCGCTGATCTGGCTGGCCCGCCTGGGCCGAGTGATCCGGATGAAGTTGACGATCTTCCGCTTGGGCACGTGGAAGCAGTAGCAGATCGTGTCATCGAGTTCCACAAGGGTCGGCTCCGTTGGCGGGCAACACGATCAAAACGTAGCCGTCGTGCACCCGGCGGGTCAATCCGGCCTGCTTGAGCACCGCATCCAGGATCCCGCCAACGGTCGTCTTGCCGAGATCCAACTGCACCGTGCCGTCCAAGCGAACGTCGCCCTTGAGACCCTTGTCCAGCCGCACATCAATCCCGCCCAACTGACTGATCTCGCGAATCACCACCGAAACCGCGACCGGCTTCTGGTGCACGTACCGCACGATCGGCAATTTCAACGCCGCTTCAATCTCGCGGGCCGGCCGAGGTTTCGGTTCGGGTTTCGGTTCGGGTTTCGGTTCGGGAGTTGGCTCGGGTTTCGGCTCGGGAGTTGGCTTGACCTTGGGAGCGGCCGGCTGTTGGGGTCGGTTGGGCTTGGCCGCCACGGAACGAGCAGTGCCGGCCGGTTGGGCCGGTTGGGCTTGAGGATCAGCAGGCGGGGCCGTGGTGGAGTTCTTGTCATCGGGTCGCTGCTCGACTCGGCCCGTGTCAGACTTCGCTCCCGAAGCGTCTCCCTGGCTCGGACCCGGCGCTGGCTGCCCGGGATCGCTTGCCCCCGGGTCCGTGACAGCCGGACCGGGTGGCCGCTGATCGAGTGGAACGGGGGGAGCGGGGGGAGCGGCCGCAGCCGGAGCAACGGGCGGATTGACCTGCGGTGGCAGATCCTCGGACGGATCGCCACTGAGAAACAGCATCAGCAGCAGACCACCCAGTCCCAACGACACGGCCCAGGCGACGACCAGCGGCGAGACGGATTCGAGTCGAAACATGGGTTCGGGGAACCTAGTCCGCCACCTTGAACGGTTTCAGGCCCTTCTTTTCGGCAACCGGTTGAGTCGTCAGAGTGATCCGCTTCTTGCCCTCGTCGACAACGATCACCATCCCCTTGTACTTCTTCATGATCTCGTGCAGCACCGCCTTGGCCGAATCGGTCTTGGCCAGGGTCTGGGCCATGTTCTTGGTGAATCCCGACAGCTTCAGGGCGTCACCATCGATGTCAAACGGCACCTGGATCTCCTCACCCACGAAATCGATGGCGTCCTGCAACGGGGTCCGGCGGAAATCAACCTCGATCTTGAGACCCAGCCGACCGACCACCGTCGCCGGCAGTTGCTGGCCCGTCGCCCCACGCTTGGGTGCCGCGACACTGAAATCGGTACGGGTCGATTCGTCCCAGGCCAGCAGCGCCGCCAGGGCGATGTTCGGAGCAGCCCGTTCCGGGAGCCGAGTCAGCAACTGCACGTGACGCTCACCAACGGCCGTGTCGGTTTCCAGCACATAGGCCGACATCAGCGCAGGAAAGCGGCTGATCAGACGGTAGGCTCCCACCTCCCTGGGCTTCATCTTCTCCACCGCTCGCATCAACTCCACCGGCAGAACCCCCAACCTCTTCTGAACACTGCGTTCCAGTCGTCCCGGAGTGACGATGCTGTTTTGTGAGTGGTGATTGCGGAGCAGGATCTCCGATTCGAACTCGTCGAGCCGCTGGTCAACATCGATGCTCCAGGCCACCGTCTCGATCTCCTCGTCGTTGAACCAGTCGAGCATCAGGTTGAACATCGGAGCGACCGAGTCGGAAACCAGCACCTCCTGGAAATTCCGCATGTCGCGAGGCTCGAAGACGACCGTCAGCAGCTTGTCGCGACTGGTCAGGGGCAGGATCTGCTCGATCCCCGTCGCCGTGACCGCCGGCTGACGCACGGCCAAGGCCATCTCCTCGGCCCGATCCAACGGCCCAATCGCCACCGTCTTGGCGTCGGGGCCACGGAGATAGCAATGAGTGTCACCCAGGTAGACCGGGTACGCGTAGTCATCGCTCCGCCGACCGGGGAACTTCTCCAGCAGCACCGATGGCTTCTGAGCCTCCTTGAGATGCACCACCGCGGCGACCTCCGGCGGCTCACCACGCTGGCCCAGCATCAAACAGATCATCGCCTCGTCGATCTCCTCGGGAGGAAATCGGCAGAGTCTCTTAAGCTGCTCGCCGGCCCACTCGCCCAGAGGCCCCAGGCAAAATCGCAGCTCCTCGCCATACGACTCCTCGGTCCAGAATACCTGAGGACGGATGTTGATCACGATGCTCACACCGGCCGGAACCATCTCCAGACGAATCGCCCGAGCCGACTCCACAGATGAGCCAGCATCGGTCGCCGAAACGCCCGGGTCGGAGGCCGCCGGTTTTGTGACGATGCCTGCTGCGGTGTTGGCTGCGGTGTTGGCTGCGGTGTTGGCTGCGGTGTTGGCTGCGGTGTTGGCTGCGGTGTTGGCTGCGGTGTTGGGACTGGGGGCGGGTCGGAACCAGGTCAAGGCGACTCCGGCCACGGCCAGCACGACAATCCCGCTGCCGACGATCACCGCCGGCGACGGACCACTCTTCTTGCGACGCCGTCCCTCCGGTGCCGAGGACTTCTTCGCGGGCTTCTTGCGGGTCTTGCCACGAGACCGTTTCGGGGGGTCCTGGTCGTCAAATACCGGGAAACCGGCAGCTCCAACCCCAGGCGTCTCGGGCGGCTGCGGGGCGACGTCCTCCGCACCGTCGGCATTCGGTACCGGGGCCTCTGCCGAGGGTTGATCGGGCACCCAGCGAGCCGAAGTGCCCTGCTGCGGCGACGTGTCGACGGGCCCATCGGCCAGTTGCAGCTGAACCTCCTCGGGTTCGACCAGCACGAACTTGTGCCGACAGCTCGGACACCGTCCGGTCTTACCCAGCAACGAGCGATCCGGGAGTTTCAGGACGCTATCGCACTCGGGACAGGGAATCTGCATCGACGTCATCGTTCACCCGAAAGAAGTCCAGCAGGCGGCACGACCTCTCGCCCACCCTCCTCGCTCATCCTACGGGGCCTCGGGTTCGGCTGCCAAGTCCGGATCCGGCGATGACGCTCGGGAACGTCTTCAGTCGATCAGTTGATCGAAATCGAGCGGCCGGTCCTGCAGCGACTTCGGGTCGACTTCCGAGAACGGATGCAGGCGATCGAGCATGTCGTCCTGCGGCACGGACCTCAGAAGCGAGCGAGCCATCTCGAGATCTTCGAGGGTGGTGATCTTGATGTTCATCGCTGACCCGGGCACAAGCTTGACCGGGTGTCCCAACTGTTCGACCAGCTGTGCCTCGTCGGTGGCCACCAGTTCACCACGCTCGGCGTAGGCCTCGACCAGCAGTTCCCGGCGTACGACCTGAGGTGTCTGTGCGGCCCACAGCCCGTCTCGCGACACGGTCGTCTCGATCGTTCCCGCCTCACCCTCGCGTTTCAGCGTACTGGCAACTCGCACGGCCGGAATCGCGGCACCATGTTCGACCGCCGCCGCGAACACATCATCGATCCACTTCGCGGCGACCAGGGGCCGAGCCGCATCGTGAACCGCCACGTACTCGATCTCGGGCCGTACCAGCTCCAGCGCGTTGCCCACCGACTCCATCCGGGTCGCACCGCCCACCACCACCTCGACATCCAGGAACGGCAGGTTCGACTTGAACCGTTCCCGGAACTCCTCGAGATCGTCTCCGGCCACGACGACCAGTGCCTGGACCACGTCATCACGAGTCACGAAGGCCTCGAGTGAGCGGATCCACACGGCGCGTCCCTTCAGGTCCACAAAGGGCTTCTTCGAACCGCTGCGGAATCGACTGCTGGAACCGGCCGCCGGCAGGATCACCGCGAAACTCGACATCTCTCAACTTCCCCCGGCTCAGCTCGCCAACACCTCAGTCGCTCCGGCCGACTAGTTTGCCAGAACGCGACCGGTTCGGCGAGTGCGGCGCAGCCGGAGCGGATCGATCAGGCCACGATCAATCACCTCGCGACGCTGGTCCCAGTGCCGACCCAGCTTCGAGTCCAACTCGATCAACTCGTCCATCCGATCGAGCAACCGGCCAACCACCTCGATCGTCGCACGGGCCTGCTCGGGGCCGAGTCTCGCCGCCGATCGACCCGACCACCGCTGCTTGAGCAACTCGATCATGGCATTGCAGTGATCCCAATCGGCGGACCATTCATCCCGCACCGGCTTCACCCTCAGCAGGCTCTCGATCGCCTCGTGCACGTCGTCGACCCCGTTGCCCTCTCGAGCACCGAAGTAGACCGAGTGCAGCCGGTGCCGCAACTCCTCACGACGGTCCTCACCCGATCGCCTCGACCACAGCGAAGCCGCCTCGCGGTGTATGAACTCGCTCAGCAGAGGATCAAATGGCCTGGCAAAGGCGACAACCCTCTCGATCTGGGCGGCGGAGGGGTCTTCGATCTCCTCGACTCGTGCCAGCACCTTCAGGTACTGCTGCCGTCGCCGGTCAATCGGATGACGCAATCGCTTGAACCCCCGTGCGGGATTCCGTTCGAAGACAAAGCGGGGCCGGCTGGTGATCTGCTTGTCCACCGCCTGCCGATAGACTCGAATCCCCTCGGTTCCCTGGCCCCGCAGTGTCCTGCCCTTCACCAGGTCGGCCAGCCGCTCACGAACCTCCGCCACCCACTCATCTTCAATCTCGATACATCCCAAGAGCGGCCGGGCCGGGCTCAGTGGCGGTTTCTCGAACTTCTCCAGCATCGTGCCGCCGGCCAAAGCCGCCGAGGGGAGCCGTGCGGCCAGCCAGCCGCTGCCCACATGGTTCAGCGGAAGCGTGGCGTCGTCGAAAGTGGGCTGTTGGACCGGCAGCTGCAGCATGTTGGCCCAGTCCCAGCCAATCGTGGCCAGGACGGCTCGGACATGAGGTCCCTGGAGCCTCGCGACGAGGCCGGGCCGATTGACCAGCTTCGGGCCATTGGTCGCCAGCACCAGGACACGCCCGGATCCGACCGGGACCTGGACCGACTTCTCAAAGACCCTCTCGAGTGTGGCGTGAGGCACCAGCACCGCAGCGGCTCCGACATCGCGATACGAGAAGGCCTGGCAGAAGATACCGCCCGGGGCCAGCTGCCGAGCGGCGTTGCGATAGAACTCGAATGTCCGGGTCGACTCGGCTCTCCACGTTACGGGTGCCCCGGCCGTGGCAATCACCACGTCGTACTGACCCGACGCCGAAGAGACCGCCAGGGCCGCCGGCAGGTGCCGCCAGCTGAGACGGGCGTCCTGGAACGCGTCGCTCGCGGCCACCAGGTTGCTGAGACCACGGTCAGGCTCGACGCAATCGACCCGGTCCACCGGGAACCCCAACCCGGCCCGCAACCCCTCGCCTCCGCCCAGACCCAACAGCAGCACCCGACGGGGACGCTCGTGCAGGACCAGCGGCAGCACGCTGCTCAGCACCTCCGACCCATGACACGGACTGATCGCCGGGTCCTGGCTCCAGACTGATACCGGCAGACCATCAATTCTCAATAGACGACGCGCCCCCTGCTGCGACCAGACGGTCAGCGTCGCATCGCCCGTCTCG
>Ga0310123_10004266_pt1 | contig 10851 bp, 10 predicted proteins | sample CB6_AW_1057_MG_FD_203505 | JGI IMG/M metagenome (GOLD analysis project Ga0310123, IMG submission 203505) | Marine microbial communities from Western Arctic Ocean, Canada - CB6_AW_1057 | ecosystem: Environmental > Aquatic > Marine > Oceanic | place: Canada: Western Arctic Ocean | collected...
GTGCCGGGCCATCGCTTCGGTGGTCTTCTCATGTAACCGCTTTAATGACTCGTTCGCGCGCCGTTCTTCGTTGGGTGTGGGATCGCGATAGGGTACGAATTGACCGCGCGTACGACCGGCTTCGTCTCCAATCACAGCCCCATCACCCTGCAATACCTGGTTCAGAAAGACTCGCACAGCCTCACTGACTTCCGTTAGTCGTACTGTATTCATGGCTTCACCCTATCTGCTTATCACATTATTCGCAAGGAACTGCCTGCATTCTAGCACCTATTACCGTTGGCGCGGTGGTGGTTCCTTACCTGAAAAGCGTGTAGCGGGCACGATGGGTTCTTGCGCCCTTGATTGCGCCACCAGTGGACCTCACCGGAGGCTGAGGAGGCTTTGATACTTTTCGCTTCGTGTTGTTGCTGGCGATGAAGACCCCCGTGAGCTTGCTCACGGGTGAATCAGTTTTTTTAGCTAGCCATTCGCCGCCCTCAATAACAGTGGCAGCCTCTTTATGAAGGGCGCCTACGTCGGCTTCGATCTAATCTGGTAACTGGCTGCGCCTCGAACGATTGCGAAGACGCAGATTTGGGTGACGCAATCCAGGCAAGAGAGGTAGAGTTGCATCACATCATGTTGGCCTCACTAATCGTGCCGACGACTCTCTCGCCTGCCGATGAGCTGCAAGATCTTCGAGGCGGGCGTCCATCCAGCGGGCGAACTTGCCCTCCGGATCGAAGTCGACCTGCAGGTCCTGTGCAGCTTGATCGTTGATTGCGGTCGTAGGTATCCGATTGTGATTGACTTTGCCACGCATGATCTTTTTCCTCGGCTGTATCACCATGAGACGTTTTCGACAGGCGGGCGTCGCCCGTTGCTACAGTCCATGCGCAGGGCGACCCCGTTTGTTACCGACAATATGGGATGCCGGGGGAACTCACGGAAATCGGGCCGGTTATGCAGGCGTTATCACACGCCAACGCAGTGCTCAGCAGCAAACGAAGATCGCATACGCGCACGCCTAGTACAGAATTGACACAATTAGTGTATGAGATGGCCTGCGGAGCAACATCTGGTGTATTCCCCGGTCAGGTCAGGTTCACTACACGGAGAAAAACAAATGAAGACGACTGATTTCATCAAAAACATGTTGGACAATTCCAAAGGATGGGCGCAAGGGCTGTTAGCAGATATGAAAGATTCGCCTTTGACCCAACCGACATCCAACGGCGGCAACCACCCACTTTGGGTACTTGGTCACCTGACGTATAGTGAAAGCTCCCTCCTCGACAGCTTCATCCTAGGCCAACCGAATCGCTTTCCTGAGTGGGAAGGGGTCTTCTCGGGCGCGGTTCCACGCCATCCACCGACGCCAGCATGTACCCATCCTTCGATGAGCTGATGGCCAAGTTTGAAGAAATACGTGCCGCGTCACTGGCACATCTAAACAGCCTCAATGATGACGACCTCGACCAGAAAAGCCATGCTCCAGAGGAATATGGAGCGACTTTTGCCACCGTGGGCAGCTGTTTCGGAGCCATGTCAACGCACGTCAGCTTCCACGCGGGCCAGGTCGCCAACGCACGACGGGCCGATGGTCGCGACCCACTTATGATGTGATCAGGCAATGCTGTGAAGAACTGGGCCACGACGACAAACCAGACCCGCGCGGGTCTGTCTATCGCATCCGCGCCTGGTAATGAACCGTCGCACAGTGAACGCAAGCCTGCCTGCAACCATTCACGTCGATTCAGTAAGAAACTCTCCGCGGTCCAAATCACCAACTGGGCTTGCGTTTTTCCAGAAACGCGGCCATCCCTTCTCGGCCTTCGCCATCCGACAGGCAGGCAAGATACGCTTCAATTTCCGCGGCGCTTGAATCGTAGTTGGATCGCAAAATCCTTTTTATTTCCGCCAGCGCCGTCGGCGCGTTGGCAGCAATTTCGTCGGCAAGTTTCACCGCTTCATCCCAAAGCTCGGCCGCGGGGACCACTCGTGCAACCAATCCAATGCTGTGGGCCGATTGAGCGTTAATGATTCGTCCAGTCAGCAGCAGTTCGGAGGCAGCCGCACGGCCGACTCGACGCACCAAACGCCAAACGTTCCCGAATCCGCCAGGTAGCCCGATCTTCGCCTCGGGCTCGCCCAACATTGCCGTATCCGCAGCCATCGTCAGATCGCAGGCGCCAGCCAAAGCGCAACCACCGCCCGTGCAAACGCCATTGACGACTGCGATTACAGGGAGATCAAGTGACTCGATCCGGTCCAACACGGCCTGCGCTTGTTCAAGATACTGCCGGCATTCATCCGGCGAGGCACTAGACATATAACGAATGTCCGCGCCAGCTGAAAATGCGGGGCCGGTCCCGGTAAGCAGTATCACACAAATGTCGGAGTCACGCGTGGCGTCATCAAGTGCTTTGTCAATGCCCGTCAGGAGATCCGGTGATAGCGCATTGAGATTGGCAACGTGATCCAAGCGGATGACGCCGTACGACTTTCGTTTTTCAAAAATGACACTCATCGTCAATGAAAGTCTAAGGATCGGGGAAAAATAACTGTCGTATCTTCCTGTACCCTCACCCTACCCTCTCCCAATGGGAGAGGGGACAGCGGAACAGTATTTTTTTGCCGATCCTAATATCAGTGGAAGGCCAAAATAACTGGTAAATATTCGCCGAACCCGCGGAGCATCAGGTTGCTATCGCCACTTTTCCCGGCCTTTTTGGGGTGGCTAGCGTTGATGCTCCACGGGTTCGGCGAATACTTACAATAACTGTTTGTTGTCACGACTCGAACAGCCTCACCACCACCGGCTTGGTTACCTTGCCCATTGAATTTCGCGGCAGCGCATCGATCGTTTTGAGCAGCGACGGGACTTTGTACGCTGCCAGCCGCTGCTTGCACCAAGAGCGAAGCGTATCGAGGTCCAATTTGCCGTCATCGCAAATCACCACTGCCACGGCAACACGCTGGCCCCAATCTTCGTCCTCGACACCAACCACGGCGCACTCTTCGATGGAATCGTGGCTCCGCAGAACATCTTCAATTTCAAGTGCTGACACTTTGTAACCGCCGGTTTTGATAATGTCCACCGACTCACGCCCCAGGATGCGGTAAACCCCATCGACCCGTTCCGCCACATCACCTGTTTTGAACCAGCCATCATCGGTAAAGGCCTCGGCAGTCGCTGCCGGTTTATGCCAATATTCCGTGAATACGGTGGGACCGCGCACTTGGATCTGGCCAGCGGTAGCGTCAGGCACAGGTTGAATGGCTTCGTCGACCAATCGCAACTCAACTCCCGGAAGTGGAGTGCCAACGCAACCCGGACGCCGCTGGCCATGGAGCGGATTGGACAGCCCCATGCCGATTTCGGTCATGCCATAGCGTTCCAATAAAGTGTGACCAGACACCTCGCGCCATTTCTCCAAAGTGGGGACTGGCAAAGCCGCTGATCCGGAAACCATCAAACGCAGCCGGCGACAACCGTCCGTCATGGCCCGCCTGTGGTCGTCATCCGCGCTGTCCCAAGCCTTGGTTAATCGCGAATAGATGGTCGGCACCGCCATGAACAAGGTAAGACCATCACCGGTGGCGATCCGTTTCCAGACACGATCGACGTCGAATTTCGGTAGGAATTCACAAGTCGCCCCAGACCACAGCGCACAACACATCACGTTGAGAATGCCGTGGAGATGATGCAGCGGCAGCGCATGAAGGATATGGTCGTTTTCGGTCCAACCCCAGGCCTCGATCAGCGACTGGATTTGTGCCGCAATGATCTCATGCGTGGTCACCGCCCCTTTCGGTTTGTTCGTCGTCCCGCTGGTGTAAAGCAACATTGCCGGCCGGGACGGGTCAACATCGGGCAACTCGTCGACCATCGCAGCTGGTTGAGCATCGACCTCCGATAACAGCAAAAACCGCAGTCCGCGCGAATCCACAATCGGCCGCAGCCGGTCGGCAAACTCCGGGTGGGCGACGATGATCGTCGCGTCCGAATCCTCGATCGTATATTCCAGCTCTGGCGGTGGGTGTTGACTGCATAGCGGCACTGCCATCCCGCCGGCCCGCCAGATACCCCACTGGACCACAACGTGCTCCATGGACGGTGGCATCAAGAATGCCACACGTGCCCTGTTAAGGTCCGACACACCGTCGAGTAAGCAGGCGGCCGCCTGGGCGGACCTGTCAAGCAACTCGGAGTAAGTGAAACGCCCAGCGTCGTCAATTACGGCAACCCGATCGGGATGCTCCAACGCCCTGTCAATTATTGGTATGCCCACCATAACCGCACAATACTCTCCGATTCGGCAACTCGCAATCGGATCAGCTGCACTTTCATGTACGCGGGTCGTGGAATGGCTCTATATTTGTCCAGGGAGTTACTCGCGCCAGCAAATTCAAGGACATCACCGACGGAACGAGCAAGACATTGATGCTCGGCGAAAAACGGTTGGGCATCACGATCGAGAGCGGTCCCGCCTTCGGCCGTGGGGATGGTTACCTAGGAGGTGACTGAAATAAAAGGGGTGAAGTAAAAGGGGAGCCTCCCCTTTTTGGCAAACTGGGCTACTCTGGGTCAATGACGCTTCAGGAAGACGACCGCGAAAGCCGCTCGACAAACTGCGCATGCTCCGCGCTGGCCAACCCTTGGCTCAGCACGCCTCGCATGCGGTCACGATCGAGTCGCAGGAGTGCAGCGGGATCCAGCCAGAGTCCGGGAAATACTTTGGAGCGAAAAACGCCGCCCTCATCGCACTGGTGCTCAACGAAATTGCCGTCGCGAAGGATAAACCAAAACACTCTTTCCTGCCTTAAGGCAACGACAACATACTCGCATACCCCAGCGTTCTCGTAATCGCACCGTTTCGCATGGAGATCGATGGACTCGGTGCTGGACGCGATTTCGACCACCAACTCAGGAGAACCCTCTAGATATTCCGCATCATTGATGCGCGATTGCCCGCCATGGTCGAAACGGATGTAAAGACAGCAATCCGGTTGTGGCTCGCTATCGTCTGTAAGGATGGTCGTCAATCTATCAGCACCTTGCACTCCAGGCGTCTCCGCCTCGTAATCGAAGAGCCACGAGGAAACCCAATGCTGCGTGACTGCGTGTGGATGCTTCATTGGCGATGGCATGTAGACAATTCCCCCAATCAACTCGGCGCGGGTTCCAGGCGGCATTGCCTCGTAGCGGGCATGGAATGTCTGCTGATCCAGTTTATCGCCGGGCTCTAGCCGTGGAACTTGAACTATCACAGAACCTGTCTCCGCGCTAATGATACCTCGTCGAACAACAACGTGAACTGCCGTTCCAGGAGTCATTATAGGACACGGCAGCCTTCGGTAAAACAGCGGCCGATCGCAAGCCGCGAATGGCCCACGCATTCGCTATCAACTTGGCAAACGTCGGCATTGCAGTTCATCTCAACTCGGCTAGCGTCACACTCCTCCTCCAATCGATGGCAGAAAATGGACTTCTTCATCGTCGGCGACTCTTTGCAACAGTCCCAGCGAACTCGCCGAATTTCCTACCATCACGATCAACCCGGGATTTAAACCATCCGCATCGCACAAACGCGACCTGGCTCCTGGAAACCGCTGGTCGAGTTGATCGATGATCTCACTAACGGTGGCTCCGGAAACGTCGACTTCTTGTAGACCGGCCGTCAGTGACCGAATCGCCGGTGGGATGAAGACGCGCGCCATCACGCCTCACCATTGCCAGCCGACGATAGCTTGAGAATTGCCGCCATGACGCGGGGCGGTGACATCGGCAGATGCTGCATGCGGACACCAATCGCCTGATAGATTGCGTTGGCAATGGCCGCTGGCGGTGGGCAAATCGGGACTTCACCTACGCCCCGAACGCCATAGGGATGATTCGGATCGGGAACTTCCACAATAAGCGTTTCAATCATAGGTACGTCGTAGCAGGTGGGGATACGGTAGTCGAGAAACGTGGAATTGCGCATCTCACCTTGATCGTCGTACCAATATTCTTCGTTCAGTGCCCAGCCAATGCCCTGGACGACGCCACCCTGCATTTGGCCTTCCACGTAACTGGGATGAATCGCGGTGCCCGCATCTTGTGCAATGGTGTAGCGCAGAATCTGAACTTTTCCCGTTTCCGGGTCGACTTCAACATCAACACAATGGGTGCCAAAAGCGCCGCTCTGAGCAACATCACTGCAAACTCCCTGGCCGACAATCGCACCCCCAGTTTGCAACATTTTCCCAGCCAGCTCAGCGAAAGTAATCACATTCTGGTCTGGCCCCACGATCTTGCCGTCTTCGTAGTGGACCGCTTCTCGGTCACAACTCCACAAGGTGGCGGCCCTCTGCAGTAACTGCCGTTGAATGTCTTTGGCAGCTTCCACAACGGCAATTCCAGTGGCAAACGTGACGCGGCTGCCTCCGGTGACATCGTTCCACCCGACTCCATCGGTATCCGCCACCGTCGGCTTGACTCGCTCGGCGCTGATCCCCAAAGTCTCCGCCAGTTGCATCGCGAGACTGGTCCGCGTGCCGCCGATATCCGTCGAGCCTTCAATAAGTGAGACGGTTCCGTCGAGGTTGAGCAGCGCCGTAACGGCGGATCTGAGACCCGCGTTGAACCAGAACCCGCTGGCAATGCCACGACCTCGGTGCGATCCCTCCAACGGCGATTGGTAGTGGTCACTGGCCTGGATAGCGGCCACCGTCTCGTACATACCGATTCGCGAAAACACCGGTCCATCCACCCGTCGTGTCCCCTCTTGCGCGGCGTTCTTGAGTCGAAACTCGGCGGCATCGAAATTCAGTTGGCAACAGATTTCGTCAACGATCGTTTCTGCGGCGAAGGCGGCGTTGGTCGACCCGGGCGCTCGATAGGCATTGGTCCTCGGTTTGTTCACACAGACGTCGTATCCCTCCACGCGAGCGTGCGGAATGTCGTAGCAGCCAAAGATGCACATGCAGCCGCAGGATATGGGCGAGCCGGGATAGGCTCCCGCTTCGTACGCCAGGTACGCTTCGCCCGCCGTGATCTTTCCCTCTTTCGTGGCTCCGATTTTGGCGCGAATGTACGTTCCCGGCGTCGGGCCAGTTGCCTCGAAGACAGCCGCGCGGTCCATCACCAATTTGACCGGCTTGCCACTTTTTCGTGATAACAGGGTCGCCACCGGTTGGAGGTAGACGGCGATTTTGCCACCAAACCCTCCGCCAATTTCCATGGGAATCACTTTGACGTCCGAGGCTGGGATCATCAACAACTCCGCGGTTTGCTGACGGACCGTGAAAGCCCCCTGCGTGCTTGTCCAGATCGTGACCTTGCCATCGGCGTGCCATTGGGCAGTGGCGTTATGCGGCTCGATGTATCCTTGATGAACCGTGGCGGTCGTGAACTCCCTCTCCACGACGACATCCGCCTCCGCGAATCCCTGCTCCAGGTCACCTTTCTCGAAAAGGAACTTTTTGGCAACGTTGGTCGGTTTGTTCTCACCTGCGTCCGGATCGGCCGCGCCCAGCATCTGCGTGCGAACGTCGTCGTTCAACACGGGGGCCTCGTCACGCATCGCCTCTCGGACATCGAGGACCGCTGGCAGAGGTTCGTACCGCACCTTGATGAGCTTGACAGCCTCCCGAGCAATATGAATCGAATCGGCAGCGACCGCGGCGACCGCGTGACCCTTGTAAAGCACCTTTTCGCGGGCCAGCACATTCGAGGACAAATGGCTCATGATGGCCCCGCCCTCGCCAAGATCTACATAGCGGTCCCCTTGTTCCGGCATATCCGCCGAAGTCACGACGGCACGCACACCCGGCAAAGCCTCAGCCGCCGTCGTGTCAATACTCTTAATCAAAGCGTGCGCGTGCGGACTGCGCAACATCGCGGCCTGGATCAATCCCGTTAACGACACATCCGCGCCGTACTTGGCAACTCCAGTCACCTTATCCGCTCCGTCATGACGAACGGGGCGCGTGCCAATCACTTTGTACGTCGGTTTCTCGATAGTTGACATGGTTTTTTGTAGTTCTCGGTTCTCGGTTCTCGGTTCTCGGTTCTCGGTTCTCGGTTCACAGTTCTCGGTTCGCGGTTCGCGGTTCGCGGTTCGCGGTTCGCGGTTTTCGGTTCGCGGTTCTCGGTTCTCGGTTCGCGGTTCGCAGGACTGAGTCTTCGCCCTTCGCCCTTCACTCCTCGCCCCTCGCCTCTCGCCCTTCGCTCCTCGCCCTACGCCCCAGCCACTTGCCTCGCTTCCGCGGCGGCTTGGACCGCGCGGACAATCTTATCGTAGCCGGTGCAGCGGCAGAGATTTCCCGCCAGGTAAAAGCGGATCTCTTCTTCGCTGGGGGCTGGATTCTCTTCCAGCAGCGCCTCGGCCTGGACGATGAAACCGGGGGTGCAGATCCCGCACTGGAGGGCGGCGCCTTCGAGAAATGCCTGCTGGATCTCGTCCATCTGCGCGCCATGTGCAACGCCTTCAATGGTCCGCAAGGTCGCACCTTCCGCTTCGACACCGAGCACCAGGCAACTGTCGACTGGTCGGCCGTTCATGATCACGGTACACGCGCCGCAATTCCCGTTGGAGCAGCCTTCCTTGGTACCGGTCATGTCCAGCGTATCGCGGAGCACTTCCAACAAGGTCTGTCGCGGCTCACAAAGAAAGGAGACTTCATCGCCGTTGATCGTCGTCGTTACAATTCGTTTCTTGGCCATGTCGGTCTTAATCTCCTGGCTTGTAAACAGTGGCATCACCGCGGGCACGGGCAATAGCCGTGTGAAGAACGCGCCGCGTGAGGACTTCCGTCAAATGGATTCGGTATACCGCGGTGCCCCGCATGTCGGTAATTGGGGAAGCCGCTTCTTGAGCCACCTTGGCCGCATTGGCCAACGTCTCGTCATTGGCTGGCTGCCCGATGAGCGCTTCTTCGGCGGCCGTCACCCGTAGCGGGGTTGGTGCGACAGCACTCAAGGCAAGTCGAGCTGAAAGAATCTGCTCGCCATCTTCAGTCAATTCCACGGCCGCGCCGACACCGACAACGGCAATGTCCATTTCGTTACGGGGAATGAATCGTCGATAGTGCGAACCGCTATTGGCGGGACGCGGTGGAAAACGGAATTCGACCAGCAGCTCACCGGGCTGCAAAACGTTTTTGCCCGGTCCCGTGCAAAACTCTTCGCAGGGCACCTCACGGGTTCCGTTTGGACCAGAAATCACACAAACTCCGCCCAAGGCAATGACGCTGGGGGTCGTATCCGCCGCTGGTCCAGAATTGCAGACGTTTCCACCAACCGAAGCTCGACTCTGAATTTGAATTCCACCGATAATACGACAGCTATCCGCCAGCGCCGCATACCGCGTGGAGATCTCCTGGTGGTTGTAGATTTCGTAGCAGGGAACTGCCGCCCCCAATCGTAGTCCGCCGTCGCCGATTTCTAATACATTCAGCTCGGCAATTTTCTTGACATCGATGATTAAATCCGGCTCGAGTCGCCCCGTCCGCACCTGATCGATCAGGTCCGTGCCACCGGAGAGTGGCCGCGCACGTCCGTTGTGGCTGGCCAAATGTTCAACAGCTTCCTGAAGGCCCGTTGGGGCGACATAGTCAAAGTCTCTCAAGATTAAAGTCCCTTCTTACGCCAAAACGTCGGTCACTACATTCCCGTGCACATCGGTCAGCCGAAAATCGCGGCCTTGAAAACGGTAAGTCAGCCGCAGATGGTCGATGCCCAGACAATGCAGCATTGTGGCGTGAAGATCGTGAACATGGAACACGTCGTCTACCGCATTGTAGCCTATTTCATCCGTGGCGCCGTAGCGCATACCAGGCTTGATGCCACCGCCACAGAGGAACATGGAAAAACCTTTCATGTGATGATCCCGTCCGCTGCCCCCCTGAGACATGGGAGTTCGTCCGAATTCGCCCCCAAAAACGATCAACGTTTCGTCCAGCATGCCACGCTGGCGGAGATCCTGGATCAAGGCGGCGGTGCCCTGATCCACCAGCTTACCCGTCTTGGCCGCCCCCTCCCTGATACCGCCATGGTGGTCCCAGCCACGATGGTACAACTGGACAAACCGCACCCCTCGCTCGACCAATCTCCGGGCCAACAGGCAATTGGCCGCGTAGGTACCATCCGCTCCCTGAGTACCGTACAAGTCCAGTGTCTCTTGAGTCTCCTCCGACATGTCCATCAACCGCGGAACGCTGGTCTGCATCTTGAAGGCCAACTCGTATTGGGCGATCCGCGTCTCGATTTCGGGATCCAGCACCTCTTTGTCACGCAAGCGGTTTAGCGCTCCGACGGCGTCGACAACATCGCGCTGTCGGTCGCGTCCAACGCCAGCGGGATCACCTAAGTACAAGACAGGGTCGCCGCTGGAATGGAACTCGACCCCCTGATATCGGCTGGGCAAAAACCCGCTGTGCCATTGCCGCGCGGCGATCGGTTGATTCTGCGCACCACCGACACTGGTCATGACAACGAAGCCCGGCAAGTCTTCCGCTTCGCTACCCAATCCGTACGTTGTCCACGACCCCATCGATGGCCGGCCCGAGATTTGGGTCCCAGTGTTCATGAACGTGTGGGCGGGATCATGATTGATTTGATTGGTGTGCAACGAATTGATCACACAGAGTTCATCGGCGACTTTCGCCAAATTCGGAAAAACATCCGAGATAGAGTGCCCGCACTCGCCATGCTGTTGAAATTCTCGTTGTGGTGCAAAACATTTCAGCTCCTCTCCTTGGAGTTGGGCAATCGGCTGGCCCTTCGTATACGATTCCGGCATGGGCTGGCCATCCATCTCGGCCAACTTCGGTTTGTAGTCCAAGGTTTCAAGGTGTGACATGCCTCCCGCTTGAGTCAGA
>Ga0310123_10004267_pt1 | contig 10851 bp, 10 predicted proteins | sample CB6_AW_1057_MG_FD_203505 | JGI IMG/M metagenome (GOLD analysis project Ga0310123, IMG submission 203505) | Marine microbial communities from Western Arctic Ocean, Canada - CB6_AW_1057 | ecosystem: Environmental > Aquatic > Marine > Oceanic | place: Canada: Western Arctic Ocean | collected...
ACTCAACATAATCGTATTCGACGTGCCGTCGGGCAGGGTCCCTATTCGGAACCGGGTTCTCCAGCTCTTGTTTTCCTGACAGGCCCAATAGCATACTTTCGACAGGAGAGGGTGGTCATGGCCCAACAACCAATAATTCGCGGCGTAGCTTGTATAGTACGCCTTACTGGTATCGCCCGGCATGTCGGGGTTTGGATCGGTAGGACAAATGTACTGCGGAATTCTTCCGTACACTTCCCAGAACCTTGTGCCCCCGTCCGGAAAACCGGGAACGTTGCTCAAGAACCAAACCAGGGGATAATTCGACTCGATGGCATAGTCGTACGTGATATCGTAAATTTCTCCCTGTTCCAGGTAGGGCAGAAGCAGGTTGAAAAAACCGAGTGTTATCTTCGGCGTCGTCCGTGCCAGTTCCGGAAACTTGCCGTTCTTCGAATTGCTAAAGTTGTGGACGGCCAGCGACTGCTGCTTGAGATGATTCATGCACTGCGTTCTGCGAGCCGCCTCCCGAGCCGCCTGGACCGCGGGCAATAGCAGGGCGATTAGGATCCCGATGATGGCGATCACCACCAGTAGTTCGATGAGCGTAAAACCAGATCGACGTTGATGCAGCACGGCAAGGGTATTTCGGTTGATGGTCGTAGTCGGTCGCCTGTATCCTCAGGACTGGCCTGTATCCTCAGGACTGGAAGAGGCGACCAGTTGCAGACTACCGGGCCAGGTTGGTGTAGTCGATTCAGCTGATAATTTTGTCGCCGACCAATGTGCCTGTCAATTCAGTCTTTGTCGGCAAGTCCTGCAGCTGATAAGCATTTTAATCTCTCCACCCGGAATTTGCTACTGTTCCGTCAACTCGAGTTTTCGGGATTGCTATGACCCGAAAGTTTAGACCTGATGCAATAGTAGAGTGCTACAGGCGTTTGTTGCTGATAGCACGTTCGTATTAGCAACGTGGTGGGTCTCGTTGGCCAATCGAACGTCGGGGCGTAATTGGCCACCAAGGGCGGGGAGGGATTGAGGTCAAGTCTTGAAACTTTCGCGGCCAGCTTCACGAGGTGACGCGAAAAAGCTGCGGTCGTCCTGTTTCTTTTCCCTCCAGCTGTTTGCAATATAGCGAGGGAAAATTTCAGTCGCAGTTGCCGCTGGTGGGTGACCGGGACCTACCACAAAATATGTCCTGTCGGTTCAACAAAACGCCCGCAAACATCGTCTGCAGCATCAGCACCGTTGTTGGGGTTCGCGAACGCACCGTCGGCTGCCAGGTAATCGGCCAGGTCGGTATTCATCAGGCCAGCGGCCGCATCGCTGGGATCAAGGGTACAACCGACCTGGGTATTGGGTTTAAACAGACTCACGCCGGCCCGTTGCTGGACGACGTGGGCCGCCTCGTGGGCAGCGATATGGAGGTCATGCGACGCAGGTTGGTATCCCGAGTTTTCGAAAGCATCGGCTAGATTTGTATTCGCGACGCCAGCGGCCACCTCACCGGGATCGAAGGAATTACCAAAAACGGGCTGACCGACCAATTGGTTGAATACGATATCACGCGGTTGGTCACCAACTAGGCCACTGGTATCGATCGCCGCGATGCCGGAAGACGCATCACCAGGTCTGCAGGACTACGTCACCAGCCATCAGGTCCGCTGCAAACAATTGCTTGGCTTCAAGAGTTTCGAACCGGCCACGTCGTTTCGAGTATTTTGAGAAACTCATTTTGGGTTATCCTTCCGTTTCATGGGCTGCGACAGAAACAGGCCAGTGTGCTGGCGGTTTGTTTGACTCGCTCTACCAAACCCATGGGTTTCGGGAAGGTTCCGAAAAACGGTTTGTTAGTCCCGAAATGAGATTCAGGGGGGCGAAATGCTCCCAGGAGAACTCAAGCCTTTAACCTGCGTTGTCGGCAGCGATGGCTTGTTCCTTACGTATAGCCTGTCCCTTATCACAATCAAGGATTCATTTATGTCTAACGTCGCTAGCTGTTCGAAATGTTCTGGCGATATGGAATGTGGATTCATTCTCGATAATGCTGGTGCCGTTGGCCTCCCCGATCGTTGGATGAAAGGACCACTAGAACCTTCCTTCTGGGGTGGGGCGAAAGTATTCCGCAAAGTAAAGCTCGTTGTCGAAACATACCGTTGCGTCCAATGCGGGTTTCTCGAATCCTACGCAATAACGGAATTTAACAAACAATGGCTCCAAAAAATGGACAGCGAATAAATTTCCTGCCCAACCTGCTCCAACCGGGGAGGGATTGGGGTCAACTCTTGACATTTCACACTTTCGCGGCTGGCTGCTTGAGGTAACGCGAAAGGCTGCGGTCCCCCAGTTTCTTTACCCTTTGGGTGTTGGAGGACTCGTGTCATCCTGCGGCTGTTTGATTTACCTTCCCCGACGGGTCGCCAGTACCGACAGCCACCTGCCGTGCAGCAGCACTACGCTTGACGGTTCGGGGACGGCCGTACCGCTGCCGAAGTTGCCCATCAAAAGCTTGATTCAACGCTCAAGTGAATCTACATTGGGTGGCAGTCATTGTTCCGGCAGGTTCTTCCGAAAAGACAGCTAGTAACCAATCGTGTCAGACACCGAATTACATTATCAAAACATTGCAGATCTTGCCCAACAGATCCGACAGGGGCAACTGAGTCCGGTCGAGATTACGGAACACTTGCTGGACCGCGTCGAAAAACTGGGTCCCCGCCTGCACGCCATCAAGGGGCTGACCCGCGACCGAGCCCTGGCCGAGGCGAGGTCCGCAGAGCTGGAGTTGCGCGCCGGCCACGACCGGGGCCCGCTACACGGCATCCCGTACGTGGCCAAAGATTTGTACGACGTCAAGGGCGAGCCGACGGCCGCGGGTTGCCGACTGTTGGAGCACCGTATCGCCCAGCGCGATTGCGCCGTCGTGCGGCGGCTCGCCCGCGCGGGTATGGTGCTGCTGGGCAAGTCACACACCGTCCAGTTCGCTTTTGGCGCTGTTGGTATCAATCACGATACGGGTACCCCGCATAATCCTTACCACCAGGAACCTCATGTCCCGGGCGGATCCAGCAGCGGTTCGGCGGTGGCCGTCGCGGCCGGCCTGGCTCCCATGGGCCTGGGTAGCGACACGGGTGGGTCGGTGCGCATTCCATCGTCACTTTGCGGAACCGTGGGTCTGAAGACTACGGTGGGGCGGATCAGTCGCGCCGGCATCTACCCGCTCAGCTGGACGCTCGACACGGCCGGTCCACTGACGCGGTCGGTCGAGGATGCCGCGCTGGTGTTTCACGCCCTGCAGGGCGAGGATGCAGAGGATGAATCGACGTGTGGAGTGGCACCGCTCGATGTCCAGCCGGTGCTCACGCGTGGCGTCGAGGGACTCAGGATTGCCGTTGGTGACCCCGTGTTGTTCGAAGGTGTCGATCCCGAAGTTGAGCAATGCGTAACTGAAACCGGGGCGGTGTTTGAATCGCTCGGCGCGCAGGTGAAACACATCGAGTTGCCCGAACTGTCTCGGATTTTGTCGGATGAGCGACGTGGATTGATGATCTCCGCGGAAGCATGTGCCGTGAATCGCAAGCTGCTGGACGACCATTTCGAACAACTTGATCCGGTGGTGGCGCAACGCATGATCGAAGGGCGGAAGCTGGCGGCCACAGAATACTACGACGAGCTGCGCCAGTGGATGCGGTGGAGAAAAGACGTCATGGAGACGCTTCGTGACGTGGACGCGGTCATCGCGCCCACGACGATGATCCCGGCGGCGCCGCTACAGGAAGTCGACGCTAATTTCGACCAGTACATGGCATACAACTCCAAATACAGTCGCAACACTTACTTCGGGAATATTCTCAATCTCTGCGGGGTGTCGCTGCCGTGTGGTTTTACGGCCGCGGGGCTGCCGGTCGGCTTGATGATATACGCCAAGACTTTCCAGGAAGATATGGCCCTGCGGGTGGCTTGCGCCTACGAACAGGCTACGTCGTGGCATGAACGGCGGCCAGATTTGTCCTGGGCCTAGCTATATTCTTCCCGGGGATAGAAGGCCACACGCGCGGGCTCGAGTTCGCGCCCTCCGTTACTGGGGAGGAGAGTAGGGGCCTCTGTCTTGGCCCACTGCGGTCACGAACAAAGATCTGCTTTTCTAAATCACAAACCAGCTCCAACGACCGGTAGAGGGCGACCAGGCTTTGTAAAGATCCCCTTTTTTAAATCGATATATCTGCAATGGAATCTGTTTGCCACCAGCGTTAATGAGCGCAGCGAACGCGCGGCGCTATTCCCGCTCGGGTGCATTGTTTTGTTCGACAGTCTACGCGTAGTCGATCTCGCGGACTCGTTTTCGATCGCGAAGTTCCTCCGTGAGCGTACGTATCTGCTCTCTGAGTTGTTTAGCCTGTGATGCGCCAATCGCATTAATGGTAACCGAAGGATTGGACAGATCGGAAGTTGTCATTTGAATGCTGGCTAGTCCGAAGCTGCGTTCAAATAAAGACTGTGAGTACGACGTGTCCTTGACGCGGTATAGTTCCAGTTCATCGGTGCGTCGCGTCAATACTCCGTGCGAAACCTTAAAGCGCTGTGTCGTGAGCTCGAACGAGATACAGCGGATGACAAGCCAACGCCAACCAGCGACAAACAAAGGGACGATTAGCCAACAGAATAAACCGCACAGAATGAATGTCTTGATATTCGTGATTTGTGACGGGCGGCCTGACCACACGGGTTGCTCGGTGATGGTGAGTTGCTCTGAGTCTGCTTTTAGAGGGCGAGATGTATCTTCGGTGTGATGATCATGGTCTGCCGGAACTTGCGGAGTCTGCGGCGGTGGGGGAGCGAATGGAGGAGCGGATGGGGTAGCGGATGGGGTAGCGGATGGGGTAGCGGATGGGGTAGTAAGTTGGAGTCCTTTTATACGAGAGATTGGATGCCAAGGTCCGTTCGACGAATTTGCGACCAACGCTTCCGGCGAAATCCGGCCGGCGGATGCGAGTTCCTTTAAGCGGGCCGACGGGTAAGGACCGTACGTCTTGTCGTTCTGGTTGATGAACCAATCTTTTGGCATTGGTGTTACGTGTGAGCTGGCTGGCCAACTTGTTGTTCGATAACGAAAATGTGTCTGGGGTGTGCTTGTTCACACAAATCGGGCCGGGCTGCTCGACATAGCACCGCCGGGTCAGTTTGCATGCGTTCATGCCTTCGCCGCACCAGGCTATTGTAACCAAAGGAGGGACGTATGCTGGTCGTCTTCCCCCGCCGACGGTCTGGTTTTTCTCGTCTATGACGGCACCAGGCCCAACGGCAATCGCTTTGGCGCGAGCCTGCTACGGGTAATGTTTGGATACGCCTTTCATGGGGGGCTTTCTGGGAGCTTTGTCGCCGTGAACGTTACACGTGAAATCCATAATGCGACCAGTGTAAATGAACGTTACCGGTAGTGGGAGGACACGTTGCTTGCCGGTTAGTCTTTCCCAACACAAGTCCTCAGCCAGCTCCGACCTTTGGGTTGAGTGGTCACCGAGAAACCGAAATAGTCGTCCGGACTTGTCATGTGCAGGGCATGACAACGGTCATCCTAAATTGCTCTCCTGTTCTGGGATCTGGGGTCCCTGACCAAAGTGCCACTGTGGAAAATGCCCCGCATGCAGCGGTCACGCCATGCAGCGGAGGCGTCCCGCAGCTTTTGCTTCGTGTCAACCGTGTTGACCAGCACAGCGGCGCGGTGTGGTCGCGCCCGACTGATGACCTTGCCCTCGGCGTTCACGACAAAACTTGGCCAGGCGTATTTTTGCGTTCCGTTGTTTGCGCTCACAGTGAAATAGTTACTGGCGGCTGCAGCTTGGATCGTTGCAGGGACGCAAATCGTGTACATGTCCAATTGTTGTTGCGTCATGCGCGCATTGTGGAAAGAGACAAGCATGAGTTCAACACCCAGTCGTTTGTACTCGCGGAAGAGTTCCGGGTACCGGAAATCGTGACAGATAAGGAGTCCACACTTGATCCCTCGCAGGCCAAAGGTGACCATCGACTCTCCCGGACTGTAGTGACGCAGGTCACCGTCCTTGTTGTTCTCTCCGCAGCAGAACATTTTGTCGTACCGATTCACAATTTGTCCCCGGTCGTTTATGACGTAGAGGGAATTGTGCGGTTTGTGATTCCCGGTGAGTCTGTGGTTGCAGCCCATGACCACCCACAGGCGGTACTGCCTGGCCGCAGCCAAGACCTCGCGCATGGCAGAATTAGTCCGATCCCAGTCAGTCTCCCGATGAGATTGAATTTCAACACCAAGGTATCCGGAGAGGCAGGCCTCGGAGAAATGCACGAGGTGGGCCCCTTTGGCCTTTGCCATTTTGAGCTGCCGCAGCACGGATTCAAGGTTCCGCTCAGGTTGCTTGTGAACACAGAATTGACAGGTTGCCAGTACAAGGGTGGCCACAGTTCAAAGTTCCTTTCTCATGGCAGAATTTATGCGATCACCTCGCAGAGGCGTTGGCTTTGACAATATCGTTTTGAGTTCCGGGTAATGGTTGAATGTGCCTTTCATGGGGGATCTTTCTGGGAGCTTTATCTTACTCTCAACAAGGGGGCCAGCTCGCCGTCACCATCAGGACCGCAGGCGGGATTTGAGGGCGCCGGAGGTGCCCCGGGAGTTTGCCCCTGCCCTGGTTCTTTCCTTGGGGGAGGTTGAAATCAATTTGCTAGTGGCCAGCGGTTGAGCTGGTTGCCCCGGTGGTCCCGTTCTGGGGCTGAAAACAACCCCTTTTTGCCCTTTCTTGAAAAAACAGTGCCGCGTGGCCGTCGGGAACCATAACTGGCTGCTGAGTTACCGGGTACTGAGCCTACAAATCGGTGCTTTTCGTACCCCATCAACCGGAAGGATACCCGAAAATGCGTTTTTCGAAATACTCAAAAACTCGTGGTCAGTATGAAACTCTGGAAGCTAAGACGTTGTTTGCTGCCGACCTGATGGGAGGTGCCGCGATTGATTTACCCGATACCGCTTTTGTTGCAGGATTGGAACATAGCGATCACCAGTTTGGTCACGACTTACGATGCGGCTACGGTGGGCCGGACTCCGTCCAGAGCATCCCCGAGCGGATGACCGTCCAGGGCGTCTTGAGCGACGAGAACGGGCCGGTGGTCACCGGCGTCGAAGGCGGTGGTGCGGTAGATCACAATTCCACACGCTCCAATCGTGGCATTGTCGGCGATGGTGGCGGTGGCACAACTGGCATCGAGAGTGACTTCGAGACTGATAATCCAGAAGGCTCCAATCCCACTCCGCATCCGATGCCAGTTCCAGAACTTTCAGATTCCGTTTCCAAGCACCGATTGGAGCATGGCCCCGGGATGTATGGCGGAATCTGGACCGATGGAACGATGACAAACTTGTCGGAATTTCCAGCCAAAACCAGCCTCGATGCAGACGGAGTCGATCACAATTCCACGCGATCTAATAATGGCATTGTCGGCGAGGGGGGTGAGCAGCATAAGATCTATGACTACTCACAGCGCATATGGAACGACATCACCTTCAACTGCCACGCGACCCCCGATGCCCGAAGTGACAACCTGCGAGGAAGCGTCACAGTGAACTTCGTGAACGTTAAGGATCAGTACCAAACTGACACCTGTCACGTTGATGAGTACGGAACTGTCTCCATGGCGTTCAAGGTCGATCCGGACTCAATGGATTGGATCGATCGAGTTAAGAATCAGTACGAAGGAAGCCGCGCCGGTGCCAAGCCCAACGGAGCCGTGATTCTGAGTGATCGGTCGGGTAACGACACGGTTAACTGGAATATCAACGGCTGGCACATTGAGAACTTCAGCGTCGATCAAGTGATGAGTGAGCTGGGTGACCAGGAGCCGGGCAAGAGCAACGTGCCAATCCGAACATTCATAACACTGGTCAGCATCTAATTTATCCGCTGGCGGCTACGATCCCATCTGGCCGGTTCGATTGCCTGTCGGGCGATGACGACACCACCCCACTCGGGTACGGCACGGCGGCGGTACCCGAACCGGCTGCCGCACTTCGGGCACTGCTCGCCGTGCTGCTGGCCAGCCCCTTTGACAACTCGCGCAAAACATTTTCTGCCTGATCGAACAGCGGCATAGGAAATGAAACAGCACCCCACCAGAATCTAAGCAAAGGGTGTCTGTCAAAGAGAAAGACGGGCAGCTAAGTTAAAGGGGCGCTGCCAATTAAAATCGCGAACCCAAAACCAGATCGACGTTGATGCAGCACGGCAATGGCATTTCGGTGGATGGTCGTAGTCCAAGCCCTTCAAAAGGAGAGTGACGTTCGAACCCCCACACGCAACCGAAACGCTGTCCTGGGAGAGTATAAATTGTCGTTTCCCCATCCCGACGAAAATAAATTCTTTGTATTCCATCGCAAATTCCATCCGATCGTGTGTAGTGCCACGCGGTTAAGTCAAGTCGCCTAACGACCGAGCTAACTGGGCGGCGGCCGGTGACTTTCGAATTCAGATTCCACCTCAGTCGCCGTTCCGATTGAGCGATTTTTCAGGTTCGGTTAACGCAATTCAAAGCTGTCTTGATTGGAGTGATTCCGAAGTAATGCGGGATTTGTGTCATCGTGATAACGTGATCTGCATCAACCGCATCGACTCCAAGTGTTTCCAGAAACTGATTTTTATGCGTAATGCAAGTGCAAGCAAGTGTCGCCCACGGATCATGGGTTTCGGGCAGTAGTTTCAGGTTGCGTTGGCCCTTGACCCACTGTCCGCCAAAGGACACACCAAGAAGGAAGTCGTCAGCTTCTTGAGCGGTTGTAAACCGGGAGTCGCTGGAGATTGATTCGGAGCAGCTCGATTTGAGGATTGTCGCGTCGTACAACAGTTCGCCCTCAGAGACCATCCGGATTCGCCAGTTGTGATCGTCATCGGTGAAGTCAATTTCACGGGTTCGAAATCCAACGCCAGTCAGCAAGGAGCCAAATGAACTTAAGAGCTGACGATTGATGTTCGGCTGCAAGACGAGAACTGCCTCGCGCAGCTTGCCATCGGGGAAGGGAAGGCGGGCCCGCGTTCTGTGAATCAGATAGTTGAAGCCCATTCCGACAAACCGGGGGAGAAGGTTGGGCCGCATGTCATCCATTCGGACAAAGCAAGCTGACACCCACGCGAAACCAGCGTGGGTTGCACACTCGGCTCCCGGTGGCAGATGGTCAGAAAGAATGTCAGGAGACACCGGATAGCTGATAAGAAAACGACGGACGACAGTTCCAATCATGTGAATACCAGACAGTCGGGCTGTCGGGGCAAGATCGAACGGTACGCCCATTTAAAAACCTGACGTTAAAGTTCACCGGGCGGGTGGACGGGTACGAGTGAACCTTGAAAAACCAAAAAACGTAAACGAATCTGGCGACGTTGAAAACCGACAAACAAGGGGGCGCCGGTGAAACGATTTGTTAAGTGGATCGTTTGATCGACTGCCCGATCCACCGTGCAACGATAGCTACAAGGAGGCCAATCAAGAACCACTGCAGTGAGCCGAGCACGATAAGCGTGGTGATCTTGCCGTTCCAAACTCGTAGAGCAGGTATGTCGATCAGAAGGACTAGTTGATACAGTAATAAGCCCACGGCTGCAAACGGCGTCATGAGAAAAACGAGTGACCCCAGGACAATGATTGCAGGAAGTGCCGTAAACAACAGCGGCGACCTTCTGAAATCATGGCATGTTCGCTCAAATTGACCGATGCGTCGCCTACCGCTGTAATATCCGCCTGCGCCAGGCCTTCCGGTACAGCAGCGGTGCCAGTGAAAAACCGGTCATCCAAGTCATCATTGTAGAGCTCTCGAGTGGGGATGTTTCCGGGTTCGGCGAATTCTATGCCACCTCTTTGAACTATCCCCCGGGCATTCCGGGTACCTCCTCACTGGCAGAGTGGGATGATGTCTTGTCGACATGCGAGTCGCTGCGGGGAAAGGATGCCGCAGAATTGCGCAGGCCGATTCCCGAACAATATAATGGCGTGGCAGATGCCAGTGGAATTGTGGACTGCCTCGACTTTGCATTGCATGACCTGGTTGGAAAATTAAAAGATCTGCCGGTCTGGGCGCTGCTTGGGGGGCGGCGAAGGTCTTCCATGCCCGTCATGCCGGTGATCCATACCGACGACATGGAAGTCATGGTCCAGAAGGCGGTCGCGTGGCAAACCGAGTGGGGTCTTCGCTTGTTCAAGATCAAACCGCACGCCGATTATGACAAAGACGTGAAGATGATGAAAACGTTTTCCCAACAATTAAAACCTGGCACCCAGTTTCTGCTGGATGCCAATTACGCTTACAAGAGTGTAGAAGAGGCAGCCAGCACGCTGTGCGAAGTTGCCCGGTATGGCGTCTTTCTTGCCGAAGACCCGATCGAGGCCGACTATTTGATTTACCAGGAAAAGCTGAAGCCCGAGCTTAATCGATCGGGAATCAAGCTCATGCTGGATCAGCAGGCAAGAACGATGGGGGATGTGTTTGAGATTGGGTCTCGTCAAGCGGCGGACGTCATCAATTTCCACGCCAACTGGCATTCCGGTTTTGCCGGGGCGCTGCAGCGTGCTCACGTGGCCGCAGCGAGTGGCATGGAAAACTTTATAGGATCAGCGATTTATGCTGGCATAGCAGATGCGGCGAACATCACACTCGCTGCCGTTTGTCCCGCCTTGCTGGCATGCGAACAGGTTAGAGGCGCGGACTTCTACCTGGAGGGGGATTCGGTTGTCGATGAGTTTTATCGCCTCGACAACGGTGCTTACCAGATTCCCGCTCAGCCTGGCCTGGGCATCGAAGTCAACCGCGCCAAGCTTGATAAATTGACAGAAGAACAGGTCGAGATGTAAGTTCAA
>Ga0310123_10004268_pt1 | contig 10847 bp, 12 predicted proteins | sample CB6_AW_1057_MG_FD_203505 | JGI IMG/M metagenome (GOLD analysis project Ga0310123, IMG submission 203505) | Marine microbial communities from Western Arctic Ocean, Canada - CB6_AW_1057 | ecosystem: Environmental > Aquatic > Marine > Oceanic | place: Canada: Western Arctic Ocean | collected...
CTAGAACTACTGGAACTATCGTGTTTTTTGTGATTATAACTGCGAGATCAATAGGATCGGGAACATCTAGAACACTCTTGTATGCTTTTTGATCAAAAACTGTTTCTCTTGTTGGACTAATTGGATATACTATTCCTTTGTAGCCATTCATAATATTAGATGTGATTGCACGACCAACACTACCTTGTTTATCTGATGCACCGACTACCGCAATAGATTTTGGAGAAAGAAACACTGATTCTGACATAGATGAATTTCTCAACTAATTTTCTATAATAAAGTTATTCATAGTTATCTAACTACCTAACATCTTTCCTGCAAGATTTTTTCTTTCTTGAAGTCGTTATGCCTAAAATTATAGAGTGTCTCCTCATGGAAATTTTTTGATGAGCAGACCTAAACAGTAGAGCAAGAACTATTTAGAATTAAGTTTAATGTGTGGAATATCTTTTAATGTGTAATTTTATTACAAAAAGGATGGATGAACATACACATGCTGATGGTACTACCCATACACATGCTGATGGTACTACCCATACACATGCTGATGGTACTACCCATACACATGAAGGAAATAAGCATACTAAGGATCAATTTAACGCAAAAAAAGAAATGTTGTTGAAGCAACTTCTTACTTCTGAAGCTAGATTACGGCTAAACAATGTGAAAATGGTAAAACCAGAATTAGCAAATATGGTTGAAAATTATCTATTAGGTCTTGCAAGTCAAGGTCGAACTACAGGCCAAATTACTGATGAACAACTAAAACAAATTCTATTATCTGCACAACAACCAAAAAAAGATTTTAAAATCAATAGAATCTGATCCCAAAAAATATAATTATACATAAATAAAACAACGCTACATAATCAAGATGACACATAGAGAAAATTCTAAAAAAGGTCTATCTATGAAAACTAGGTTGATCATGATTGCAATAATGTTTGTAATTATTAATCTGATATTTTATTTTGGATTTGATTCATCTGATGAATCAGGAGAAAATAAAGAATTGGATATTGACATAATGTTTAATGATGAAATCCAAAGTGATTCACAATATGATTTACTTGAGAGAACAAATGAAAATTTAGATTGTCTTAATTATAACAAGTTCTAAGTTGGATTTTTAATTCAGTAATATTGATGCATTTGTCTTTGTTCTAATCCTTCTTGTTCAAAATGATTATGGTTTTTTCCTGGATCATGATGAGCATGAACTACTCCATCAACATGACAATGTGTATTGTCAATTATGTTCTTCATGAAGACATCATTTACACTTAAAATCAAATTTGTTGCTTCTACGGCAGTTTTGAAGATTTGTTGTTTCACAGCCACCGTTTCAATGATTTTCGATAATGACATATCAGAGATATTTCTTGTTTCCGAGTTAATCCCATACCATTTTATTTTCCCATTCGAGTTTGCAAATTTTGCTTGTAGGCATGTTTTTGTGTCTAAAACATCCATTCCTACATTTCTAGCTAAAGTTAATGGAATTTCTAGGATTGAATCAGCAAATTTTTCAACTACCATCTGTTCTTTGCCATCAATAGTTACAGATTGGTTTTTAATTTTTTGTGATAAAAGCCCTTCTACAGAACCTGCACCATAAACAACAAATGGACTCTCAATGAAATTTTGCAGTACATGAAATGCATTTAGAATATTTCTATGAAGTTCATCTAGATATCGTTTTGAATTTGCTCTTAACAATATTGTAACAGATTTTGGGGATTTACCTTCTACAAACACCATTGGATCACCACCGACAGTTTTTTCGTATATTTTTCTTGCAAAGCCTAATTCATGAGGAGAGATTTTTTCAATGCTTTCACAAGTTTTAGCATTAACCGCTTTTTCTAACCACCATAAATCATTGTACTTTACACGTCTCATTGAGATTATGCCTTTTTTTGAAAGAGATTCTTGAACAAAATCATTTATACCTTTTCTAGAGATTACTACATTAGCACCAGAATTCACAATATTTTGTACAAGATGGTCAAGATCATTATTTTCTTGAACAAGAAATTGACTCATTTGTTTAGGAGATGTAATCTCAATTTCTGATTCATATCTTGTTTTCATTGTTTCTAATGGTTCATTGATTAAGAGAATTTTTGCATCATTGATGCATTTTGGCATTGCAGAACTATCTATTGTTTTATCAATCAGAGTACCCTTAATCAGTTGGATTTCAGTTACATTTCCAATCTTCTCTTCAATTTTAATATCATCGATTGAAAAATAATTATTTCTCAAGTCTGCAACATCAAGTACCGCCTCAATAATCATATCAACTATTTTTATTTGATCTTCTTGTAAATCAAAAATTGTCTTTCCAGTAATACAGGTGATTAATAATTCTCTCATTTTTTCCAAATTGTCATTGTTTTGTTTTATTTTAATTTCATCTAAAGAGTCCAAGACCAAATCAAGACCCATTTCATATCCTCTAACTATGGCTGCAGTTGGGATCCCCAAATTTAGTAATTCTCTGGCATTGCCCAATAGGCTACCTATCAAAATAGCCGCAGATGAAGTACCATCACCAACATGAGTATCAACAGTATTTACTGCATCGATAACAGATTTTGCAGCTGGATGGTCGACGTCTACTTTTCTTAAAAATGCACCACCGTGTTTTGTCAAAGTATCTTCTCCAAGTATATCGATATACATTTTTGACATTCCTCGAGGACCAAGACATGTTTTAACTAGATCAGCGACTAGCGTGCCCGAGAGCAGATTGTACATTTGTGCTTCATTAGTTCCAACACGAGATATATCATCATTTAGTAATCCAGGATATTTCATGGTATTTTTTCACCTATCTATTTAAAAATATTTGAAGTGATAGATCGCAAATAAACGATCATACCATTATGTTTCATTCTTATTTCTTCATTCTCTCGAGATAATCTTTTTCATATTTCCCTAGATCAGAATTATCAGAATTATCAGGTGGGTCTGAACTACTTGAACCTCCATCCATGGCTTGAGTTCCATCACCAAAGTGTTTCAAATCTTCTCCAGCAATCACATCTTCTTCTGGTGGTACATAATCTCGAACATCATGTCTAGCCTTTCCTGGATACTTGTGTTGTGTAGCATATGCAACTATAACAAACACAATTAATGAAACTATTGGAGGAATCATTGTATCGAGTCCCCACCATTCTTCTGGCATAGTCCAAAAGAATTGTAATCGTAATACAGATCCTATAAGTAATGCAGCGATGGTTGCAGGCATGTTTGCCTTCTTCCAGAAAAGTCCTAATGTTAACGGAACAAATGCACCTGCAAACATTATATCAAATGCTAAAATGAGATAAACTCCTGGTGCCGGAACAAAATAACCAATTGCGGTTCCAATTACCATCATTGGAACTATTACGATACGAGTTGTGTTGAGTAACTTATTGTCACTCCAATTAGGTTTGTTCATCCACCGTCTTCGGATAATTCTCTGCATGAGATTCCTAGAAATAACACTTGAAATGGCCAGCAATCCACCACTCGCAGTTGACATTGATGCACCTACAACACCCATCAAAATTCCTGCGCCAATGGCAAACGGCATATGTTGAGTAGCAAGTAAAGGCATTGCTAGATCAGGCAATGTGTCTGCAGGCAAATAGAAGAATGCAACGACGCCCAACATACTAGTTGGAATTACAGTAAACATTGTTAATGCGCCACCCATTAATGCACCTCTTTTTGCCGTTTTCGGGTTTTTAGCCGCAAATACCCTTTCCATGAAATCTAACGCGATAATATCTCCCAAGCCTAGAGCAAATATAGCGCCCCAGTTAAGCAGAGCCCCATTGGCAACATCAAATAATCCTGAAAGATCCATGAATCCTGCCGGTGCATTATTGTAAATTATATCCCAAGGCGTATCTGCAAAGCCTCCTAAGAAGAAAAGGAATGCAGCCCAGAACGATCCTATCGCCAGATATACTTGAAACAGATTCGTGTATGCAGACGCAAACAGACCTCCTGCAATAGTGTATACTACAACAGCAAGTGCAGCAATTGCAATTCCATAGAAATAATCAATACCAAAAACAATTTCCAAAATAAATCCACACGCAGCCAGATTTCCTGCAACAAGTATTAAGAAACTGATTATCATTAATATGCTAGAGATGCCCTCAGCACCATTACCATATCGTCTGAAATAGAAATCAGGTAATGTTATCATTGACATTTTGTTTAGAGGTTTTGCATAAAATGCACCAACCAGCAATAGACATATTCCCAGACCAATTGGAATAACTGCACCAGCCCAAAATCCAAATTGAAAGACAAGGGCAATATTTCCTAACGTTGAATTTCCATCAACAGCCTGTGCTGCAAGCATGGTTCCCACCAAAAATAGAGGCAAACTTTTTCCTGCTACAATTAATCGTTTTCCACTTTTATTAACAAGCTTTCCTGCAAAAACACCAACTAAAATTGTCACAGCAATAAATACTGCAACTGCTATTGCAAACCCGTCCATTTCTACCAAATTGAATATAAAGATTATTAGCGCGATATAAAGATTAAAAAATTTTGGTAAACTACGTTATTAGGAACATAATTAGATACGTAATGTACACATAACAGGTGGTATAAACTTGTTTGCTTATTGTACTAATTATTTTTAGATTTTTTTAGTGCAATAATATGTATTTTTAGTAAAAAACTGAAATTTTTATTAATTATCATGTTTTACACCCATGATGGATAAACAATATGCAATTGCGGTAATGACAATAATTTTAGGATTAGGGGTCAACCAAGCTGGAAATTCAGACGCATTTCTTAATGGATTAGGAATTGGAATTATAGGGATGGGACTGGTATGGGTAGCGATTAGATTGATCAAGGAACTAAAAAAAAATGAAGTTAAAATTTCATGAGACAAAAAATACCATGAACTGGCTAGAGGCATAAAGTCATGCCAGGAAAAGGCTACTCTACGATTGGAGTCAAACCAGCGGTGATGGAGAGATTACAACAGATAACAGATAGAAATTATCTGGGAATGTTTCTTCCTAGTACACTCATTATTATGATGAATGAGGTTAAGGCAGAGCGATATTCAATACATACTCATAAGTTAAGACTGGATTTGACAGGGCGATATAACACAATCACCATCAGAGCAGACATCAAAGAATGGCTAAAGAGCAATTATGGAGAGAATAAAGAAAAATATCTGGAGTTGTATAATGTTAAGTGTTTTACTAAATTTGTTAGTTATTTTATCGTCAACATGATTGAATCAAAAAATGATTTAGAAAATAATGCGTTAAAAATGAATGAGAGTGATTTTACATGGTTACATGAAGAATTCAAAAAACGGAGAAAAACTACTGCAAAATATAGAACTGCGAATTTTGAACAATTTGTGGATGGATTTGTTTCAGAGATTATTGAAAAGGTCAGAACAGCAAGAGAAGTATTGACTGTTTAATAAGAAATCTAGAAGATTAGAGAGGAGTCATTGTATCAATTAATTGAGCATATACTACACGACCACTTTTTTCTTCAATATCCAAATCAACAGTATATTTTAGACCATCTATCATGAATTTGACTTGAACATCCCATGACTCTCTATGTCCTTTTTCAGGTTTTTGAAATGTTTCATTTATTTTGAAATCAGATACATCGCCGTATAAAGTATCAATTACACGTTTGGATGCAGCAAATATTTCCTCTGGAGAACTAACAGGATTCATATCATATTTTACAAAAATTAGTATTAAAGAATTCTAAGTATTATACGAATATTTTATAAATATTAAAATTTCATAAATTTCTTTACTAATGATTCTTTTTTTCCTTTCTCCAATTCTGCTTCCACTTTAAATTTATGAAAGATAGCAGTTTGATTATCTGGCTCAATTTTCAGAGCCTTTTCATAATATTTTAAAGATTCAGAGAATTTTTTTTGTAAAAATAGTAATTTGCCTTTATAGCTTAATGCATAAACGTAATTAGGATTTATTTCCAAAGCAGTATCACAGAATTTTAATGCATCTTCATACTTTTTTGAATGCTCCAAACACCAAACCATAGTACATAATGCAAAAATATTTTTTGGTTCAATAGATAAAGCAATTTCACAGCAAAATCTTCCTTTCCCAAATTGTTTTAATGCCGTATGTGAGGCACCCTTACAGTATAATGCCCTCACATTTTGAGGATCGTAAGATAAAATCTTATCAAAGCATTCTATGGCTTTTTTGTGTAATCTAGTCCTATCAAGCAATAATCCTTTGTTGAACCAAGCATCAGAATAATGTGGATCAATTTTGAGTGCTTTATCATAAAAGTGAATGATATCTTTGTTTGAGAAACCTGCATAATCGAGCGTCCAACCTTTAGCAACTAATGCTTTAGTATTTTTACTATCAATTTCTAAGGCACTAGTATAGTATCTGATTGCTTTTTCATGTTTTTTCTGATTTGTTAATTCTTGTCCTTTTTCAAATAATCTAGCAGATTGATTCGAATCTTCTTCAATGGCCTGGTTAAGGAAAGATATCGAATCAGAATTTTGACCTAATCTTCCCAGAATTAGGCTTTTTTCATATAATCCAGATGGGTTTTTTGGATTTATTGACAATGCATCGTCAATGAGTTTTAGAGCATCCTCATTTTTGCCTAATTTACTAAGACATAATCCTAATGAAATTAATGCATCAGAATTTTGTGAATCAATTTCAAGTAGTTTTTTAAAACAAACCATAGATTCTGGGAATTTTTCCATTTTTTTGAACGTTAAACCTTGATTAAGTAATGCATCCAAGTTTTTAGGATCTGATTTTAAGATTGTATTAAAGCATTGTAGTGCATTTTCGTATGCTCCAATTTTGTAAAGTGATCTTCCTTTATGTAATAGAGCAACATGATTGTGAGGTTCTAGTGAAATAGCTTTATTGAATTTTGGAATTGCTTTTTTATATTCATCATAATTCATGGATTCTAGACCTTTGTTAATAAAATACCATGCGTTGTCTGTTCTTTGAAAAATCATGGTTTTTAGTGTCTAACATTATTATTATAGTTTAATGATGTATTACAAACTATTATTATAACAATTGTCTACATAAAAAATTCGTATTATACTTAGACTCTTTATAATTAAAGTTGGACCTAATTTTTGTCATGGGTATGGAATTTTACGGGGATGATTTTCAGGGTGCAGATGTTGCGCCATTTGTAGGAATTAACACATTTTTGCATCTTCCTTGGGTGAAAAATCACAAAGAATTAGTTGAAGCAAACCCAGATGTTGCAATCATCGGAGAGCCATTTGATTTTGGTACTACTATACGTCCTGGAGCACGATATGGACCTAGAGCAATTAGAGCTGCATCTACCATTCCATCTCCTCCCTTTGAACGATTTAATATTGAGACTGGTGCAGACCCATTTGGAACTTTTCGAACGGTAGATTATGGGGATGTGATAGTTTCACCTGGAGATGTGATTGAATCTCATAAAAGAATGACTCTAAAAGTCAAAGAGGTACTTGAGGCTGATGGAATACCAGTCATGCTTGGAGGAGACCATTCAATTACCTATGCAAATGTAAGAGCCTTTGCAAAGAAATTCAAAAATATTGGCATGATTCATTTTGATACTCATGCAGATTGTGCCCCACAAGGATTAACTGGTTTCAAGTATGATCATGGAGCACATATCAGAAGAATTATGGAAATGGGATGTATGAAAGGTAAAAACTATTCATTGGTAGGTCCAAGAGGATATTGGCCAGGACGAGATTTGTACAAATGGATGTCTGACCAGGATTTCCAATGGTTTACAATGTTAGATGTTGAGGAATTAGGAATTGATTATATTGCAAAAGAAATTGCTGACAGAGCCAATGATGGAACTGATGGAGTATATCTTAGTTGGGATATTGACTCTTTTGATCCTGCTTATGCCCCTGGTACTGGAGAGCCTGAACCAAATGGTTTGACATCTAGAGAAGGAATAAGAATGATCAGACAATTGTCAAAATCATTTGATCCTGATAGATTTGCAATGGATTTGGTAGAGATTGCACCTGCGTATGATGTTAGTGACAATAGTTCATACAATGGAGGCATTACATCAGGATTAGGACAAAGATTGATCATAGAACTTCTTGCAGGATTATCATTAACAAAAAGAGGATTGGATGAAGGAGATCCTGTAAGACCAAATGATTACAAAGGTAAAGGCAATACATACAATTTTGGAAATCCTCGTGCAGAAATTCCAAAAAGAGACTAATGATTGATTTTTTCATAGAATTATTTCAGACTCAAAATCATTTTTTGATTTTGACAGCTGGGGCTATGGTTGGATTAATTCATGCATTTGAGCCAGATCATATTAGTGCAATGTCAACTCAAATCATATCTGGAAAATCAAATCTTACGAGAAAACAATCTCTAAGAAATCTTACTGCTATGTCTTCATGGAGGGGGATGGTGTGGGGATTCGGGCATACATCAAGCATCATAATCATTGGAGTTTTAATTGCAGGACTTTCATTAAGCATAGATAACGAATTCTTTATTGGAGCAGAATTAATTGTTGGAATTATGCTAATTACCTTAGGTGTTTTTACAATCAGAAATAAAAATATTCTAGGACAAAGCCACATTCATCCTCACACACATGAAAATGGTGTTTCACATGTTCATACACACAATCATACTAAGGATCATAAACATGACCATAGATCATTCATTATCGGTAGCATTCACGGAATAGCTGGTAGTGGAAGTCTTGTGGCATTAACTGCATCAGCGTTTATGGGTTTTGAAACTATGATGTATTTTTTAGTTTTATTTGGAATTGGTAGTATAATTGGAATGGCAGTTATTAGTGGAATTATAGGACTTCCCTTCATCTTATCCTCAAAAATGAAGCAGATTACACGATATCTTAGATATGGAATATCGGGTATAACTATCCTCATTGGGACAAATATTATTCTTACAATTGTATCTAATTACAAATTATTTTAACTAGAATTAATGGAAATTATCTACCAGAGTCCATCATTATTATTGCTTTGAATTTTTAAATAATTTTGTAAAATTGACTCCTAAATTTAGTATAGCAAAAAATACTATTGCTGCTAAAATATGAGATATTACTGACGCCATATATGCATCATAATTAATTATTAATAGTTCGTATTGAACTCCCCATCTAACTATTGAATAAATTATTTCGCTACTACCAAACGAAAGAACAATTTTTAATAAATCAGATTTTAATAATAACTTGTTTATTTTTCCATTTTCTAGAATGTATTTTTTCTTATTATCTAGATAGAAAAGAGTTCCAAAGACAGCATAGTATACAGAATGATCAATCATTAATGTGATTGTACTATTCAATAGTTCAATTTGGTCTGAGAAATAATTTGCCCCTAAAGCAGAAATTGTCATTGAAACAAGAAATGCGAGGAATATATTTTTGTTAAGTTTCAAGTATTGTAGGCGTTCATTATTCATAACTCTCTTGCAATTTACCATATATTCTAGTTTTTTCTTCAAAAACGATAAATTACAACGTTAACATCCTAATATCCATGATGCTAAATTATGCCGAGCCAGTTTACAGACCACCATCTGAGGCAAAATCACTAATCTTTCAAGTCACAATTGGTTGTTCGTTTAATGAGTGCTCATTTTGTGATATGTATAGAAATAAAGAATACAGTGAAAGACCGTGGGATGAAGTCAAAACTGAAATTGACTTGATGGCAAAACAACTTCCAGACACGACCAGAATTTTTCTTGCGGATGGTGATGCCCTAAATTTATCAACTGACTATATGATTAAGATAGTAGAATATCTTCACAATAATTTTCAAAAATTGGAAAGGGTATCTTGCTATGCAATGCCTATGAATTTACTCAAAAAAACTCCAGAAGAACTGAAAAAAATGAATCAAGCTGGTCTGAATATGTTATACCTTGGAATAGAAAGTGGCTCTGACATTATTTTAAAGAAGATTACAAAAGGTGCTACATCTGAAACGATCATAAGAGCTTGTAGAAAAGCAATAGAAACAGGATTTACATTATCATGCATTATTATTTTAGGACTTGGAGGAAAGGATTACAAAAAGGAGCACATCAAAGGCACGGCACACGTGATTAACGCTGCATCACCGCATTATCTTGGCACATTAACTTTGATTTTAGAAACAGGCGTTAAAGAGGAATTTCTAACAAAGTTTGGGGAGGAATTTCATCCAATAAATGATGATGAGGCTTTAGCTGAACTGCATGATTTGGTTCAGCAAATTGATGTCAAAGAAAAAATGGTATTTAGAGCAAATCATGGTTCCAACGCATACAATATAGCTGGAACCTTTCCTCATGAAAAAGACGAAATGCTTAAAAAAATATCTTGGCTAAAAGAGCATCCCGAAAATGTCAGACCAGAAGGATTCAGAGCTTTCTAAAAATTTGGAGAATGTTAAATGCCGTTTGTACTTTGGATGACAGGATTGCCATGTTCTGGCAAGACAACTATAGCAAGAAAGTTACGGGAACTTTCTCCCAAACTAGTTGTGCTTGACGGAGATGAACTTAGAGCACAGTCCTCATCAAACGATTTTTCAAGAGAAGGTATAAACGAAAACAACAGGAAAGCTGCTAATCTGGCAAAAGATTTTTCAGTGGACAAACCAGTTTGTGTTTCTCTTATTAGTCCATTTAAGGAAAATAGAGAAGATGCACGTAAAGTGATAGGTGATGACAAGTTTATTGAAGTATACATCAAATGTTCGCCTTCTGTTTGTGAGGAGAGAGATGTTAAGGGCA
>Ga0310123_10004270_pt1 | contig 10847 bp, 12 predicted proteins | sample CB6_AW_1057_MG_FD_203505 | JGI IMG/M metagenome (GOLD analysis project Ga0310123, IMG submission 203505) | Marine microbial communities from Western Arctic Ocean, Canada - CB6_AW_1057 | ecosystem: Environmental > Aquatic > Marine > Oceanic | place: Canada: Western Arctic Ocean | collected...
CGTGATTCGACCAAGCAGTTAACAATAATCTAGAGCTGCTGAAAGGTTTAGCTTCGATCGTAGGCACGGACAACGCCGCGTGTCAATCGGTCATTTCTCGTCGCTTGTTACGTTGTCCCTACGCGGTTCAAGGGTATTTATGCTGCTTGCACACTGGCACAAATACCACAAAGGGAGAATCACCGGTACTTGAGGTACCATTTGCGAACCGCTCACTGTAAAAAATATTCGAGGCATTGAGAATTTTCAAAAGGGCCATCACAGTCAACCGTACATGGATCGCACCAATGCTCGGAATGAGTCACTACCGAATCATTGATTTGTCCCACGAATTGCTTCCCAGTGAGCAGACGGTAGACGGCTTCCATCGGCACGGAAGACCTGCTTTCGGGGAACGGCCCATCGAACTACAGGAATTTTATAACGCGCTAGACGGCGCGCGTATGCACTTTATCCACAGCCAGACACACAACGGCACGCACGTCGAAGCCGCCTACAAGTATTCCGAGACCGGTGCGGACATCGCGGATACACCGCTCGAAACTTATGTTGGTGAAGCGGCGGCGTGTAACTTTACCCACAAAGCGGCCAGCTGATCACGCCGGCCGACTTTCGTGAAGCCGGTGTCTGTAGCGGCGAGATCGTGCTGGCATGGGGTGCCGGGGAGAATAGGCCATTTCTGGACGAGACGACAATCGACTGGCTAATCCAGACGCGGATCAAAGCGATCGGCATGGAAAATATCCTTTCTCGGACGCCTGGGACACCTTTCAAAAGGGATGACCCACCCCAAAATCCGGATGCGCGGTTGTTGTTAGGCGGCGTGGGCATGATTGACGCTTTGGTGGGACTCGATCAGATTGTCAAGCAGCGCGTGTTCTTCATCGCCCTTCCGATCAGAATGCATCGCGTGACAGCCTCGTGGACCCGTGCGATCGTTCTGGAAGAACAATGAACCAAGGAGCAGACGCCGCGTTAGATCTAGCCGAATTGAGGCACGGCAGTGGATTACATGCGATCGATTGGGTTGTGATTATCCTCTACGCAGGGTCCACCATCGGATTGGGATGGTATTACAACCGTAGGCAGAGCACCACCAAGGAATACTTCGTCGGTAGCGGACGTATGAACCCGCTACTCATTGGGATATCCCTGTTCGCCACGCTATTGAGCTCCATCTCATACCTTTCGTTTCCCGGCGAAGCGCTGGGACATGGTCCCGTTGTCCTGACGCATGTCTTAGCATTGCCACTGGTGTACCTCGTCGTGGCCTATGTGTTGTTACCCGTCTACATGCGACAGCGGCTGACGAGTGTCTATGAGTTGCTTGAACATAACCTGGGAATTGGCATCCGCCTGCTCGCTGCGATCATGTTCATACTTCTACGTTTGGTGTAGATGTCGCTGTTGGTATACCTGTCGTCCAAGGCCATGGTGGTGATACTGGCTCTCGATGAACAGTGGATTCCGCTGATTGCTTTGATTGCCGGTTTCGCGGTCGTTGTTTACGTGTCTTTGGGTGGTTTCCGAGCCGTCGTAATCACCGATTTGGTGCAGACCGTTTTGCTGTTTGGCGGCGCACTGTTGGTGATTGTCACGGTCACTATCAATATCCGTGGGTTCGGTTGATTTTCCGCGACCTGGCACGCAAATTGGGACACTCAGTCCTTGATCCGCGGACTCGGGCAGCCGTCCTGGGAACAGTCTTAATGACATTCACCTTTCACGTGTACATCGCGGGGGGTGAACAGGTTTCCATACAGCGGTTCATGGCCACGCGCGGCGCGCGTTGGCTACGCAGTTGATCGCAAGCGTCCTGGTGACATCCACCCTGGTCCTTGTTGGTTTCGCATTACTGGGATGTTACCGGGCGCACGACACAGCGTTGCCAACAGGGATGGACTTACAAGCGGAAGCGGACGATCTCTTTCCCCGCTACATCGAGTATTATCTGCCCATTGGGGTCTCCCGAGCTGGTCGTCTCGGCGATGTCTAGCATGGATTCAGGAGTCAACTCGATCACCGCCGTGGTGATGACCGATTTTCTGGACCGCTTCGAATTGCGACCAAAGATAGAACGTGGGCGCATTCGCTTTGCCCAATTGCTTGCGTTCGGTATAGGTGTGGCCGTCGTCGTCAGTTCCCTGATACAACATGTCCCCGGGAACTACTTCGCGGTAACCAATAAGACCGACGGTTTGCTGGCAGCACCAATCTTCGCACTGTTCGTTCCCTTCGCTAGGCCGGCGGCAGTGTTGTTAGGGGCCGCATGCGGTACTGGCATGGATTACCTTTCCTGGACCGATCTTTGGCATGGATCCTGAAGTTGGACGCGGTGAGCTTTCAGTGGATCGCACCGGCAGCACCGCTGGTGAACATCATTGTCGGATTGCTGGCGAGCTTGTGGTGGTCTGCTTGGGTGCCCACGTGACGCCGTGTGCAGCTGGATGTATATCGGCTAGGGTTAGGTTTCGGGTTCAAGTGTTCGATATTCGGATTCTAGTGTAAGATAATGGCATATGCGTTGGGTTCTATACAATGTGTGTCTTAACGCCGACACGGCCAAAAACTGGAAAAACTAAGTCCGGAAGACAATTTTCAACATCCTATTTCCCGATCCGCACACCGTACTCAAAAGGTGAAAATTATGACACGTCGACAGATTGTTATAAGCGGGAAACCATCCCGCGGTTTTACCCTGGTTGAACTGCTCGTGGTGATCGCCATCATCGCGATTCTCATCGCACTCTTGCTGCCGGCGGTGCAAGCGGCGCGGGAAGCGGCGCGGCGGATTCATTGTACCAACAACTTTAAGCAGGTGGGAATTGCCATGCATAATTATCACAGTTCCTACGGTACATTTCCGCCAGGCTTTGTGTACTTCCATCCGTCCGCACCGGATAATGATCCGCCCAACTATCTGTTTTACGGTTATGGCTGGTCGGTCGTCCTGTTACCCTATTCGGAACAAGCGGAGATTTTTGACCAATCTGAAGCGGAATCACCGGTCCACACGGGACTCGGCTCTTATGACAATCCGTGCATGGGAGAAATGCAGGTCCCATTTTACCTTTGCCCGAGCGATCCACAGAAAGAGTTGTGCGGTATCGGGAGTCTGTACAAGAACTGTGATGGTACAGCCGACAATGATAATCGAGATTGGTTCAGAACGAATGCGTACGGAGTGTGTGACAAAGACAGCGTTTGGTTTGCCCCCAAAGGCAGTTCAATTCCCGATGCTGGTCAACTCTACCAAACCCCGGCGCTCCATGCGGATGGCATTTTGATGAACCGTAACGCCATCCGAGTCGCGGAAATCTTCGACGGAACAACCAACACGCTGATGGTCGGCGAAGTCACCGGCGGCGAACCCGGTTCGCACCAAGGCCCCACCTGGGCTGCTTTCGTCCTGCGCAGCACTGCAGGCGGCATCAACGGGGCAGGTTCGATTCCCGGCGAAGGCGAGTACTACGGTTCCCCTGAGCAAAGTTTCTCCAGTTATCACCCTGGCGGATGTCATTTCGCGATGGCCGACGGAAGTGTGCATTTCATCACCGAGAACATCGATCCAGATATACTGGCGGCGCTGACCACCCGCCGTGGCGGCGAGCCGATTACCTCCGTGGCACACCAGTAATGGATGACGATTGGTTTTAATGATCAAGATATGCGTCAGGACCAAACGGTCACGGTAAGGAGGATGTACATGGTAGGTTGGATTGACCCATCCGCAATCAGATTGAACAATCATTTATACCTATAGCTAACATGTTTCTGCCTTAGAGTTCTCTGCGGTCCCGGTGCCTCTGCGTTGAATATCAGACGGTGTTGCACCAACCAGCGTGTTAGTTCTTGAATACTTGACGTAGGCCTGTATTTCTCATGGTGAAGGCGTAGTCTGGGCCGTTTCCTGACGTTGCATTTCCAAAGTATGAGCGAGGTTTTTGTGGGCGTTCTCGTAGTCGGGTTGGTGGCGGAGAGCCTCACGAAAAGTATTAATCGTCAAGTCGAACTGACCTGTCGTTCCCAGACAGATGCCCAGGTTGTTGTGCGCTTCGGAACACGTGGGTTCCAGCTGAACCGCCTGTCGAAGAGCCTTAATTGCGTTGGTAATCCGCCGTGCGGATGTCAAGGTGACCTCCAAATTCAAATGCACCTCCGCCACGTCGAGCTGAATTTCAATCGACTGGAGAAAGTTGCGCACGGCCCCGTCGAATTGGCCCTGCTCGAAAAGGATCGTGCCCAGATTGTTGTAGGCCTCAGAGAGACGTGAATGCATTGCGATTCGCGATCGCGTCGGACGCTCAGTTCAACAGATTGGCGATTGAGGGGCGATGTCTAATGGCAAGGAACCGACGATCCGAAGAATTGTCGACTGGTTGATCCGGTTGTTCTTCAAATCGTCTGCTACGGCGGCCATTACGCGTATTTGAATCTCGTTAACTTGCAGCGGAGCAATGTCTGGCAAGTAGCCATTCTCCTCAAAGTACGACTCCAACGCTTCGGTAGCCTTCTTCCTCCATCGACTCACTTCACCACGTTCTAGCGCATCGATGATCGCTTGCGCGTCTCCGCTGTTGGCTTCCGCCAGACTAACAATCTCATCGATAAAGTTAGATGACACGCATCCGGAATCGAGCAACGCTGCCCGATCGACATGGCGTCCACGGCCATTACGCCAAGCCGCGGAGGCGGTCTTGATTGCTTTTGCGGCCACGGCTGCTCCGTCAAAATTCTCGCCCGCCACATTCACCAGTTGCGCACCACCGTGTTCGATTAACAGTTCTAGTTGGCCCCAGGTGGTAATGTTCTGGCAGAGCAAATGATACAACACTTCTGTGTCGACCAGCACATGCCACAGATGGACGCTATTTGGTAAATCGTCAAATGGGTCCAAGCCCGGAACATTCAGAACGTGACCATATTGTTCATAGTCCATACCGTCAGGTGATGGTGGTTGCGCGACTGGAATCGTTGTGATTTCAAGAGGTGTCGATTGGGCAGAGGTTAGCTGGCGGTGCTCCGCCAGATCGAACACTTTGACGGGTAACTCTGCTTCGTTGGCTTTAGTGATGAGCTTTCCCGCCTCGTCACGCTGCGCTGTGAAATAGAACACTTGTCGACCTTCACGGGCGATTTCCATGATGCTGTCAATGATCACGCCGATCCGGTCGTCGTCACTTGTGCCAAGCGCCTCGTCGAGCAGCAGGGGTAGGCAAGATTGCTCGTCGTACTGCATGAAGGCCATTCGCACCGCCATCAGCAATTGCACTCGTTCGCCAGACGATAGCTCGTCAACCGAGCGTGCAGCGCCAGATGCACTTGGACTACTCGCTAGAAACCGAGGCTCAGACCCTTCTTCGTCAACGTGCAATTCAAGAGCCCCACGAGTGAATTTGATCAGTAATGAGTTTGCCAGTCGGAAAACCTCCGGGCGGGACCGCTGGATGGCCTCTTCACGAATGAGTTTTGTCACCAGATCGCCGATGACCATGTTGCAGTTTTCTTCCAACGCTTCGGAAAGCTCCGCCTCGGCACTATCACGTGCTTCTAGAGCGGAAGACAATTCGTAGCCTTCCATCGCGACTCTGATGTCTCGTTCGATCTCCGCGATCTTTTCACTCGACGTGTCACGTTGCTGGGCCATGGAATTCTGGTCGGCCAGTCGCTGTTCTATCTCAACCAAGCTTAATTCCATCAGGTCATGACGGCCAGTCAGCGATTGCTCGCGGTCATTACGAATCGTTTCTGTCTTAGTCAGTTCGGTGCTAATTCTTAGATGCTCTGGATGCTCATTTAGCCAATCATCGATGATTGATTCCTGCCCTAGCTGAATACCCAAGTCATTTAGGATCTCTTCATGTTGGTGATCCACTTTTTCAAGTCCAGGTGTTATCGTACCTTCGAGACGACGTTTCGCATCGTCGAGGTTATGCATCGACTGGCGATGACGCGATTGTCGATCGTTGAGCGCCTCGATAGCTTGGGCAGCCGTTTCCGCACTATCTACAAGGTCGTCACCGTAAGGATCCAGCTGCAAATCAATTTTCGTGAGAAGATCTTTCTGGTCCTTTTCCAAACCACTAAGTGCCTCCTGGGCACCAGCGGCCTTGCCGCTGGCTAGCTGCCAAGCGGCAATGTTATCCACAAGCAGGGGCAACCATTGGTCATCGAGCTCTAACTTCACGCCCAGATGCTCGACCAGGCCTTCACGTTGTCGCTCCAATTCTCGGCAGCGTTGGTCATATGTGGCGACATCCGCGTCTAGTTCCTTGGCGCTTCTAATTCGTTTATCCTCACGTTCTCGCTGCAACGTCATGTCGAAAAGTCGGTCAAGATGTCGCATCACGGCCGAATCCTCCCACTGGTCCGGCTGTGTTAGTCCCGTCACGTCATAACTTTGTCGATGAATCTGCTGAGCCTCCATGGTCGAATCGTCAACGTGTTGCCGGCGTGGCCACCACTCTGCGGCAAGTACACCGATAGCGAGCAGCACCGACACCGCCCATAGCCAGTGGCTCGTTACACTGAGGACAATTCCCAAGACGGCGATAACGAACGCCGCCACCAGCAACGGCCACGAGATCGGGCGGGACGCTTTCTCGATCGGATTTGGAGCAGAGAGCCAGCGGCTCAAGGCTTTAATTCCATCGCGAATGCGCTGGGCGTCAAACTGTTGAACGTCTTCCGGTGCAGCTTTCCCCAGATTTTTGTGCCGCTCCTGAATAACGCACTCCTCGCCTCGAACTCGATCGACCAGACGTGCGAAACTATTGAGGTGTCCAATTTCAAGTCTATCGAGCTTGGCCAGCTGCTCTTCGGAGAACTGGGTACCCAGTCGGCGTGCGGTCGTCGCGGCATCTCCTTGATATTCGCGAAGCTGATTTCGTTGTTGCCGAATGTCTGCCTCGACGCCCTGTAGTCCACGCTGCCAGCCACTTAACAGCTGGAGTACGTTCGGCTCAACTCCTTGCTCGGGCAACGCCACTTCAACGCGAGTTTCTTCAGCCCGGCGGCAGCGTTCCTGCTCGTTCGCGCGCTGGCTTTCCAACGCTGTACGTTGTGCGGATAATTCTTCGAGTCGCTTGCGCTCATCGCCGCGGAGCTTGGAGATACCCTCTGCCATCGTGCCAAGGTGTAATTCTAGTTGACGACATTTCTCAGCGGCCTGATGGTACTCCTTGGCAGAACGTAGGGTTGCGATTTCACGGTCCGCCGCGATGGCTTGATCCCGTTGGTTTCTCAGCTCCTGTAACTGCGCGGCAGCATGTTCGATTTGTTGCTGGCGATGCCGAGCAACCTCAACATCGCCTTGTCGAGCTTGCAAGACTTGGCGTAGGATTTTTCGCGAACTAGGTCGTTCCCGAAAGCCTAACGCTTGCGCCGCAGCTTCCAGATCATAACCACCCTGACTGGCGTCGGCAATTGCCTTGGCAAAATCGGCGTCGTCATCCGTAATCAGCTCATGAAGGCTGATGTAGTAACGATGGCGGTTTTCTGGTGGCCCAAATTCGGGAGCGATGCCGGTTTTGCCGTTGCATGTCACCAGCGGATGTCCGGCATCAATGTCGACTTTCCATTGGTCCTGCCCTGCGCGGAATTGCCCTGTTATCGATACCTGTGCAAGGTTCGTGCGACCCGGCCACAGCAATTCGTGCAAAGCTCGAGCGGTCGTGCTCTTTCCCGATCCGTTGGGTCCATGAATCAAATTAATGCCAGATGAAAACCCTGACAGCGTGAATCCTTGTGAGCGATCGATGCCCTGAACTCGACGGACATCGATTTCTTGGAATTGAACGGCGAGGTCGGTCATGTGGATTGCGACACCAATTGAGTTAAGAGTGCGCGGGCCTGCCTCTTCAAGTAGCACCGAGCCAATTCATCGCTAACCTCTTGTGGCTCAAGTTGCGTAAAGTCTTTGTGGCGAATGATTTGATCAAGCATCGGGCGCACGCGATGCAGAAGCATATTTACCTTGTCGATCTGCTCTGTTTGCTCCAATTCCAGTAGTAACCGGGCGAGTACACCAGGTGCGGAGTGCGTCTTTGCGTATTGCTTGAGGTCAATAGGTGGTGTCGTATCAATCTCAATCGTCTCGACATTGAGTGAGGCGTTGGCCACAGGTAGGACGAGATCCGCAACAATCTGTCTGGCCAATTCCTGCAGGCGGTGAGACACGGCGGTGCTTCCCGCTAGCCGCAATCGTAGACTCACGTGAGCGAGATGGGGACCCGTACATTGAGCAATTCTCGCGGTGTGCTCTCGAATCCCACCCAACAACACGCTCTCCAATTCTGTCTCCGTGGCTACACCGTCTAGGTCGATCTCACACTTATCGTACCAAACGCTAGAGAGCGGCCACTGTTCCGGTTCTCCGAGCTCGCTGCCGTTTACATCAACAATCCATGGCCCGTGCAATCCACTCTCGCCAGGATCGAGGGCCTGAGGGGAACCAGCATAAATCACCCATGGGCGTTCCCCCTTGGTGACCCTGCGCGGCACATGGATATGCCCCAGCAGCCAACCAGCAGCTGGTAGTTCGAGTAGTCGCGTTAGCTGCAGCGGGGCATACGGAGAGTCCGCCGCATACAGATTACCGTGGACCACACCAAGAATCGGAGTGTTTGAGTCGGGAGGGAGATCGTAACTATTCAGCGGGCTATCGTTTACGCGCTGGCGGGGGAACGACCAGCCATCGATACACAAGACATCTTTCCCATTCTTCGTTAGCGTGGTGCGTTCCCACGCGCCACCACGACCGAGTAGCGTGAACTGTTCCCGTGGAAATTGGTCGGCCAGGCGACCGAGCACATCGTAGTCGTGATTCCCCGAAACAGCGACGGTTCGTATCTGCGCCTCCGAAAGACGTGCGATACCTTGTTGAAGCGGTCCAATCGCTTCCCAGAACTTGTTGTCTTGATCGGCTACATCTCCGCCGAGACAGACAATATCGACCTGCTCTTGGATAGCCAGCTCCACGATTCTCAGCCAGGCGGTTGCCGCGCGGACGTCCTCACGACGTACAGTGTCTGGTAAACGAGAAGAAGAACGGCCAATGTGCAGATCAGCCGTCAAGAGCACTCGACTAGCAGTACCTGGTTTCGATTGGTTCATAGACACCTTCCCCAAACCATTTTTACCGAAGCGAAACGAATTGCAACCCAATGAAGTCGGCTAGCTAAGGGCAGCTATCAGGTTGAACAAAAAACGTGGCTAACCAGATTGCCGACCCCGACAAGAATTCGGTCATGGCTGGCTGCTAGTTGGTTTCGAGTTATCCACGGGTTCCTCTGTTGGGTTCATGGGTTCTTCACTTATGCGCCGATCTACGCTGATTCGATACCTCGATACCGTGGCGTTGTTTCACCACTATTCGTTTGGTAACTGCATGGTGATTGCCACGCAGTTGCCCATCGCAACGTTCGTTGCTGGCTTCCAGCGGTGGAAGCAACTCGGTCGCCAGGTCAAGAAAGGCGAGAAAGGTAAGATATGCCATCCGGGTCATGGTCGGCGCCATGACGGAACCAGGGTGCAATCTGGCCTCAATGCACCTTTTGCGGAGATCAGCGTCGCATGGTCTGTCATCACCACCAAGGTTGTACGACAGTGGTGCGTTGATTCCGACGGCAGCGTCATCCTGGGAACACAGCCTGCGCACAGCAACATGAATCGTGTCATTTTCCGCCTCAGACAAGCATTGATGGAGGGTGAGTCGTGAACACCCAAGTTTGAAGGCAACTAGTGCTGTGTCTGCGGTATTACTGGGACCGGAGAGGTCGAAGCCGACGTTGAACATTGGGTACGCCACTTGCACGTTGTCAAGGGCTCAGGACCTCACTGTCGTGGGTATTGAATTGTGGAATCCCCACGCGAATTATGATGCCCCATCCTCCGCAGGTAGCCTCACCGAGGGCAATCGTCTGTTTTTTGCGGCACCGTGGATAGGTGAGCGTAATCTGACTCATTTCGATCTGCTTAGACAGTGATTCCTAATCCCGATGAAATGCCCGTAAGCCCCGAGGAAAACGCTCATTCTGAAAACTGCGCAGCGCCAGGCGCAGCAGTTGAATACGAAAACGCCCACCTGACGACCTGGCTGGACGCCTACCCGATCGCCCTAGACGCCGCCCAACGGGACGCAATCCGGCGGCTCATAAGGTACGATACGGGGACCGTTTAATCGGTCGGAAAACGGTATGCGTACCAACGGGCGAAAATCGAACGGCAGGTTTGGAAAGGGCAATAAGGGGGGCCCCGGCCGACCACCACGGGACATCGAGGCGGACTACCTCGCCCCGCTGAGTGATACGGTGACGGCCGACCGGTGGCGCCGGATTGTAGCACGGGCTGCCGACGATACCGAAGCCGGCGACCATCGAGCCCGTGAATGGTTTGGCAAGTACTTGGCCGGTGATGCTCCGGCCGTCAGCGTCACGCTGGTAACCGAGCCTGGCTTCCGCATTCTGGAACACGACGACTGGTATGGGAACGCTGACCGTTTGAAAGATTAACGGGTAGCCCGGAGCTGTCACGGCTTAACCCAGTCAAGTAGATCCGTTTGCAACGACACAGTGGAGCCTGATACTTGCCGCGAGAGATCGTGGTGACGTCGAGTCCGTTTTACGTGGATGCCTGGCCCTTGAAGTGGGTCGCTCGTTCACAGCCGATAACGTAATCGATACGCTCTGGTATTTGTTCGCTATCCGAAGCACGCCCGAGCATCTTCGCAGGGACCATGGCCCCGAGTTCGTCTCGCTCCCAGACTCTGATCCCGGAATCCCTGCCCACAGAACCGCTGGTCTACATCCCTGAATCAAACGGGCTTGGGCTTGATGAACATCATATCT
>Ga0310123_10004271_pt1 | contig 10845 bp, 6 predicted proteins | sample CB6_AW_1057_MG_FD_203505 | JGI IMG/M metagenome (GOLD analysis project Ga0310123, IMG submission 203505) | Marine microbial communities from Western Arctic Ocean, Canada - CB6_AW_1057 | ecosystem: Environmental > Aquatic > Marine > Oceanic | place: Canada: Western Arctic Ocean | collected...
GTGCGAATCCAGACCTCTTCCTCGGCCAGTTTCCGGTCGAACCCGGCGTTGTGTTTCTCCTCGGCCTCGAGCAACGCCTCGCGACGCTTCAGAAACGTCTGATAGTCGCACGGCCAGTCGAAGAGATAGCCGCGGTCGATCTCGATGATCCGCGTTGCCAGCGCCTGCAGGAAGACGCGGTCGTGGGTGACGAACATCAGCGTGCCGTCGTAGACGCTGAGGAACTGTTCGAGCCAGGTGATCGAATCGATGTCGAGGTGGTTGGTGGGTTCGTCGAGCAGCAGCAGGTCGGGTTCATGGACCAGGGTGCGGGCCAGCAGCACGCGTCGTTTCATGCCCGAGGAGAGCGAGTCGAACAGCGCCGAGCCTTCCAGCCACATCCTCGACAGCACTCGATTGACCGCCTGCTCGAGTTGCCATTCCTCGCTGCGGACCCCAACCACGGCCGCAGCCTCCTCGATCATCTCCCTCACCGTCAGCCCGCTGTCGGCGGGAACATCTTGGACCAGCCGTGCGACGGTGAGGTTGGGGTCCCGCAGCACTTCGCCGTTGTCGGCATCCAATTCGCCGGCCATCAGCCTCATCAGGGTCGACTTGCCGGTCCCGTTGCGGCCCAGCAACCCAATCCGCTCGCCCCGTTCGATCTCGAGGTCGATCCCGTCGATTAACGGCTCACCGCCGAAGGTGAATTGCAGGCCGCGGAGACTGAGCAGGGACATCGGATGCTACAGCCGTGGGCGGGGAGTTGTGGCGGGGCCTTTCCAGGGGCGAACGCCGCGGGTGGCCACCTTGCGGCGGTAGACGCTTGTGCCGCAGGTGACATAAAGCGTATCGAGTTTCGGGCCGCCGAAGACGACGTTCGAGAGCCAACCGGGTCCGGGCTTGGAGAGGATGATGTGGACCCGACCCAGCTGGTCGAGCACCTGCACTCCCAGGCGGGTGGTCACGTAGCTGCGGCCCTCGGTGTCGACGGCCAGTCCGTCGGCTCCGGTGTCGTTGTCGCCATCGCCCCGGTGCAGGTGACCGTGTTGCTGTCGATGAGCCAGGCTGCCGTCGGGCTGGATGGCGAACGAGTAGTTGAAGCGGCCACGCGTGTCGGTGACCAGCAGGAAGGCGTGGTCGGTGGTGGCGACCACGCCGTTGGGGAAGGCGATGTTGCGTGCGACGACCTTCTTCTTGCCCGCAAGCGTGAAGTGCCAGACCTGCTTGTTGGGCGGGTCGGTAAAGTACCCGTGGTCACCCAGGATGACCAGGTCGTTGGATGTGACGTCTTCGACAACCGTCTCGGCCTGCCCCCTGGCATCGTAGCGGACGATCTGCTTGTTGCCGTTCTGACAGGCGTAGAGCTTGCTGTCGGGTCCGAACATCAGGCCGTTGGCGGCGGCGGTATTGCTGGCAAAGAGGCTGACCGTGCCGTCGAGTCCGATCTTGTGAATCCTGTTGTTGGGGATGTCGCTGAAGTAGACCTCCCCGCTGTCACTGACCGCCGGACCCTCGGTGAACCTGTGCCCGCTGCTGACCTCCTGCCAGCCTTCTGTTGGCAGGAGGATCTTGGATCGGCGAGGCGTGCCGGCGACGTTGGTGATCGGCTTGGGGTAGTCTCGCCACAACCACGTCATGACATCAGGCAGGATCGCGGTGGCGTGCTTGCTGTTGTGGCCGCCGTCGCCCCAGGCATGATGGACGTCGTACCCGGCCCATTTCAGCGAGGCAAGCATCTGCTGGTTGGCTTCCCACCAGCTGCCGCCGTAGATGTCCAGGTCGTTACGACCGTCCTGCAGGAAGACCCGGATCGGACGAGGTTCGAACTTGCGGACCAGTGCGGGGTATTCGTTGCCGCCCTTGAGCGAGACGAAGGTGCCCACGGCGGTGAAGACACGCCGGAACAGGTCGGGCCGTTCCCAGGCGGCGGTGAAGGCACAGATCGCGCCGCTACTGCTGCCGGTGATCATCCGGTCGTTGGGGTCGTCGCTGAGGTTGAATCGCTTGGCGACCTCCGGCAGGATCTCCTTCTCGAGAAACGTGGCGTACCGCGGTCCCATCCCGTCGTATTCGTAGCTGCGGTTGAAGCGGGGTTGAGCGTCCTTGCGGGCCGGCAGGACGACTCCCGGCGAGATGAAGATCCCGATCATCGGAGGGATTGACTTCTTGTGGATCAGGTTGTCGAGCACCGTGGGGATCTTCCACCTGCGGCCGACTCCCATGCCGTCCTGTACCACGATCTGGCAATGAGGCTTCGACTTGTCGTAGCCGGCCGGCTCGTAGATCCAGTAGTCGCGGACGGTGCCCGAGAAGATCTTGCTGGTCCAGCGGATCGGGCCATGCACGGTGCCCTGGGGGACTCCCGCCTGGACCTTCGAGTCTTCATGGACCGGGTAGTTTTCGACCGGGGGACGCCGCCTTTTCAACTGCGCCGCGGCCTTCTGCTTCGACCCCTTGGCGGCGGCGGCCTGGGCCCACAGTGGCGGGGCCGTCTGGGCGACCAGCAACAGGGCGAACAGACCGGTCACCGCGACTGGGAATGATCGGCGTGTCATGTTGAGGGTTTCGTGGGGAGGCGTTCGACGAGGAGGAGGGTGGTCCGCTGTTCGGAGCGGCACGGTCGGTGTAGCCTGTGGCTGAGTGGTTAGCCGATCCGGGCGACTGATCGGGGACAACGATCCTGACGATAGGACTCCGATGCGGAAAAACCAAGTACGCCGGCCGGCCGGGGTACTGGCCCTCTGTGCGAGCCTGTCGCTGATGGGAGTAGCGGGCCCGCCGCGGGACCTGGCGGCCGCCGAAGCGGGCTCGGTGGGTGAGTTGTCCGGCCAAAAGCTGCCGGCGGGGTCGAAGCCGGCATGGGTGAAGGCCAGCGGGACGGCTCGGGAGGTGATCAAAGCGGGTCGCTGGGTTGTGCGCGACCCACGCGATTTCTGTCGCAGGCTGGTGGTGGGTGAGTTTACCCAGACCGAGGGGCAGAAGAACGAGGTGCGGTTCGAGTGGGGCACCGACTGCACCGACAACCGACGTGCCGACGGGTTTGCGATCCAGACCCAGGGCCGGCGATTACGGTTGCACCCGATCCACCGGCCCAACGGGCCCGACCTGCTGCTGGTGGGAGTCCAGGGCGGAATGGGGCCCGACGTGGCCGCCAGCCACGTGGATCTGGCGGCTTTGCCGGACTTCGATGCGAGGAAGTCAAACCGCTACTTGGTGAGGTGGGTGACCCAGGAGGTCAACAACTACCGCTTCGAACTTTCGATCAACGGCAAGCCAATTGCTCGGCTGCGCGGTGAGCCTCGGATCATCGGGCAGGAGGTCTCGATCGGGTTCGAATTCCGCGGTGGGACTCACACGATTGCCCGGGTGACCTGGGACCTGAACCGCGGCGGCACGCGCGTCGCCAGCCCTGGTGCTCGCGAGGCGGCTGGCAGGATCGCCCTGGGCTATCGCGAGTTGTTTCTCGACGACGTGATGCTGGCATCCCGAAGCAAAGTCGAGTCTGTACTGCATCAGCCGACGAAGTACTCGAGGAACCCGGTGATCCGGCATCACCAGCGGCCTTGGCAGAAGTTCCGGGCGCAGCTGTACGGCACGGTGCTGTACTTCCCCGAGGAGAAGATCTTCAGAATGTGGTACCTGGCCGGGTCGAGGTTCCCCGACGAGGCGGCCATCAAGCTCGATGGCAGGCCCCGTATCCCCAATTTCCAGATGCTCGCTTATGCCGAGAGTCGTGATGGGTTGAACTGGACGCTGCCCGACCTGGGCCTGGTCAGTTTCAATGGCTCCCGTCACAACAACCTCTGCCGGTTCTCGCGAGAGAACGCCGAGGGGGTGGCGGTGGTGTATGACCCCAATGATCGGGACCCCAGGCGACGCTACAAGGCGTTCTACTGGGAGCACTCGGTCCACAGCCCGCACAAGATCCCGGTCGCGGTCGACATCAGCGCGATGTCGGTCAGCTTTTCGGCCGACGGAAAGAGCTGGACCGATCATCCCGGCAACCCGGTGATTCCGCAGGCCAGCGATACCGGTCACCAGGCCGTATGGGATCCGTTCCGCAAGGTCTTTGTGGCCTACGGCCGCTTCGGAGCCGGAGGCCGCCGGATCGCTCGTTCCGAAAGCTCTGACTTCATCAACTGGAGCCCGTCTCAGATGGTCTTCGCCGCCGATGCAATCGACACGAAGTCTCGCGGGGGGAACCCGCAGTTCTACGGCATGGGGACGACGATATACGAGGGGGCCTACATTGGTCTGCCGTGGATGTTCTGGGAGAATTCCAGCAACCGGTTGGACGTGCAGTTGGCCAGCAGCCGCGACGGGATCCACTGGCAGCGAGCCGGGAATCGCGGGACTCTGATTCCCAACGGCAAGAAGGGGACCTGGGATGGCGGCTGCATCTTTACCGCCGCCCAGCCGCTGCAGGTCAAGGATGACACGATCTACATTTACTACTCGGGATTGTCGCTGGACCACGAGGAGGCCCGGCCGAGCCGTCGTGAGCGTCCCGAGTACGGCGAGTCGTCGATCGGAGTGGCGACGCTGAGGCGTGACGGATTCGTGTCGCTGCGTGCCGGCAAGGACACCGGCATAGTGGTGACTCGCTCGATCCGCTGGCCGGCCGGGAGACGGTTGCACCTGAACCTGGATGCCTCGAAGGGGCAGGCCCGTGTGAGTGTGCTGGGCGACGATGGCCAACCGCTGGCCGGCTTCGAACAGTCTCGAGTCGTCACCGGCGATCACACCGACGTTCTCGTCAAGTGGCCTCGAGCCGGTGGCGCGAGGCCGAAGGGCAAGTCGGTACAATTGCGGTTTGAATTGACCGCTGTCGACCTGTATTCGTATTGGCTGAAGTAGACCCGGGGAGCAGATTGGATGGGGCGAATCGGATGTATTCGGAGTGATGTGGTGCTGGCCCTTGTCGCCGGCTTCCTGGCGATTGCCGGTTCGGTTTCGGCCCAGGTGCCCAAGGCGGCCCAGGGTGACTGGCCCTGGTGGCGCGGCCCGAACTTCAACGGAGTGGCCGAATCGGGGCAGGAGGTACCGATCGAGTGGTCGGATTCGAAGAACGTGGCGTGGAAGGCTGCGGTGCCCGGTCGAGGCCACTCGACGCCGATCGTGGTCGGCAACCGAGTGTTCCTGCAGACGGCCGACGAATCGACCAGATCTCAATCGGTGCTGTGTTACGACCGCCGCACGGGAAAGCCGTTGTGGAGCAAGGAGTTGAACCGCGGGAATCTGCAAAAGAAGATCAACCCCAAGAATAGCTACGCGACCAGCACGATCGCCTGCGATCGAGGTCGGCTGTTCGTGCTGTTTGGCAACAACGACGCCGTGGAGGCCACCGCCCTGGACCTCGAAGGCCAGGTGGTCTGGACGACGAAGGCGGCTCCTTTCATCGAGATCAAGTACCCCAACGGCTACGCCGCCTCACCGGTTCTCTACGGCAATACGGTGATCATCGCTGTCGACTGCGAGGGCGGTGGTACGCTGCTGGCCTTGGATCGTGACACCGGCAAGCGGGTCTGGGCGACCAGCCGGGTCGGCAAGACCAATTACGGCTCACCGATCGTTGGCCACGTGGCCGGTCGCGACCAGTTACTGATCGGCGGACTGGACATGGTGGCCAGCTACAACCCGACCAGCGGCAAGGCACTCTGGGACGCGCCAGCGATCGCGATGCAGACTTCCGGGACCCCGGTCTGGGAGGGCAACATGGTGTTCGCAGCGGGGGGCTATCCCAGCGGCAGCGCGGCGGGCATCCTGGCCGATGGATCCGCACGCATCGCCTGGAAGAACACTCACCGCATCCACGAGCAATCGCTGCTGGTGCACCAGGGACACGTCTACGCCATCAACGACACCGGCATCGCTCTGTGCTGGGAAACTCGCACCGGCCGCGAAGTCTGGAAGCACCGCCTGAAGGCTCCGATCAGTGCCTCGCCCACGCTCGTCGGTGACAAGATCTTTTTGAGCAACGAGGCCGGAACGACCTGGGTCTACCGGGCCACACCCAAGGGGTACCAGCAGCTGGCTCAGAACCAGCTGGGTTCCATCGTCTTCGCATCGCCGACGATTTGCGGGGGACAGATCTTCCTGAGGGTCGCGGACACGGTCGCAGAGAAGCGGGTTGAGACGCTCTACTGCATCGAGACGGAGTCGGGACGGCAGCGGTGATGGTTGGCGACCCGCGCCGCGTCAGTTGTTCTTCTCATCGTGGCAGACCAGGGCGATGACGACGCAGGTCGCCAGGGTGTCTTCACCGTCAATCACGTCGATCCCGTAGGTGTCCGTCCACGAGAAGTAACTCTTGGAGACCTGGGCCACGATCCGACCCTGCCGTTCGAACTGGTACTCGTGTTGCCAGAACGAACCGGTGATCGAGTAGTCATTGGGGCCGGGGACATCGAGCGTGAAGCTGCTGTTGAACCAGGAGAACTCCTTGATCACCTCCGCGAACTTCTCGCCTCCACGGAAGATCTCGTACTTGGGCATCAGCGTGAAGATCGTTTGGGAGATGTAGGCGAGCTGGTTGCCGTTCATGTCCTGAAAACTGAGGTTGTCTCCCCACGAAAACGCCGCTCCGTCGACCAGGAACACGTCCTGCTCGTTCTCGTCCTTGATCGTGAAGTCGTCACCCCACGACCAGAACTTCTGTCGCATGATGTAGCGGATGGTGAGATTCCTGGCGGCTAGTTCTTGTTGGGAATTCGATTGAGCGTGTAGTAACCGGTCGGGTGCAACAGCGGTTGTCCGTCGCGGCTTCGCAGCCCTGCCGCGTGCAGTTCGTGGACGAACATCTCCCGCAGCCCGTCGATCCGCAGCCGGACTCTCAGCCCGTCCTGGCTGACCTCGATCGAACGGATCGACAGGTCCTTCTTCTGAATCTCGTCGCTGCCGTAGGTCGAGTGGTAGGTGTAGGTGTAGCTGTTGACGGCGTAGGCGGAGAGTTTTCGGGCGGACGGGATGTCGACCGGTCGGGTCATCACCAGTTCGAACCCGTCGTGTCGGGCCCGGATCTCCTTCATTTCAAACGGCGTCTTCCCGGTCCACACCAGTCGTTGCAGGCCGTAGGAGGCCGTCCCCAGGCTGCTCCAGCCTCGATTACTCAGCCCGGCAAACAGGCTGCCGTCGTGGCCCTGGGAGAGCCGGATCACGGCCGAGGCCAGTCCCTCGCGAAACGAAAAACATGCTCCCTGGTACTCGCCACCGACCTTTTCGAGAAACACGCGGCTGACCGAGGCGAGCGTGAATTCGCCGACGAACAACTGGCCGTCGAAGGGTCCGAAGCGACCGTGGCTGTCATCCAGCACGATGTCGGTGGCCGACTGGCCGACCTTCTTGTACGGGAACCAGACGGCCGGCGGCTTGAGTTGCCTGAGTCGCCTGGCCGCTTCGGGGAACGGCAGGCCGCCGGGGATCGAGGTGATCCCGCTGATCGGTGAGCCGGGCAGGTCCATCGAGGCGAGTGCTTCGGGGTGATGGAAGAAGGCTCCGGCCCGCATGTGGTGCAACGAATTGGTGCCGACCCAGTTGCCCTGCTGATCGGTGTAGAACATGTCGCCGGCCCGGTTGGCACCCAGTCCACTGGGAGACCTCATCCCGGCACACACCGGGACCAGCTTGCCCTGTGGAGTGACCTTGACCCCCCATCCTCGCCAGCGGGCCTGGGCCACGCCGAGTGTCTTGTTGCGGATCATCAGCGACGGCTGCTTGCCCTGAAATCCCATGCCGATGTTGAGCGTCATCCAGAGGTTGCCGCTGCGGTCGAGCTTGGGGCCGTAGGCGTATTCGTGGTAATTGCCGGTCACGCCCCAGCCATTGCTCACACACAGGTATTCATCCGCCACGTCGTCGCCGTCGGTATCGGTCATCCGAGTCAACTCGGTCCGTTGCGCGGTCAGGAACGACTTGCCCTGCCGCAGCAGTCCCAGCGGCTCGTGCAGTGCCTCGGCGAATCGCCTGTAGGTGACGTTCTTGGGTGGATCGTCGTAGACGCCGTCGAGGAACCAGACTTCACCCTTGCGGATCGTCACCGCCAGCCGTCGCTTGTCCAGAGGGGCCATGCCGCTGACTTCCAGTACCAGTCCCTTCGGCGGCGGTTTCCAGAACTTCGACCGGGACCCCGTCGGTGCCTTCGACGACATGATCGTCACCAGTCGGTAATAGTCCGACTCGTCGGCCGCACCGGCGGTTGCGAGGTCAAGCAGCGATACGACCAGGGTCAAGGCGACGCCCGGCCACCAGCCCCATCGGCGATCAGGTGCCATGGTTACCATCGGTACTCAATCTCCACGACGGCCCTGCGGCTGATCACGATCGGAATCCTCCATTCGGACAACCCACCGATCGTCACCAGCTTCTCGGGGTGACTCCGCCTGGCCCGAACCAGGACCGTCAGCCCGCTCTCGTTGGTGTAGGCACCCGCTTGTGGACTGGCCAGCGATTTGCCGGTGAGGCCGCGGATCCAGGCGGTCGGCAGGCCTGGCTTGGTGGTGGCGAGCGCGGTGATGGTCAGCGTCCGTTTCAGACCGTGCCCGGGTGTCGGCTCGATCCGGTCCTCGACTTTCAGCGGACCGACCGAGTAGAGCAAGGTGGGGACACGGGACTTGTCGAGCCGGTAGCCACCAAAGCGGTAGGCGGTGAGCGGGTCGAGTGCTGCCGGCCAGGTTGCGTCGCCGTTGGCCAGGCGGTTGATGACCAGCCCGCCGGGGAACGTGACCAGGTCGGTGCCCAGGGGTGCCGCTGGAGGAATGAAGCGATTGAACCAGGTGGCGTGAGCGTCGAGGAACCGGCCTCGCCAAGCCTCGACGGCCCGGCCACCGCGGGCGTCGAACGCGAAGTGGGTGCCCGAGGGGAACCCGACGGCGATGGCGTGCCGACCGGCTCGCTGCATGAACGTCCGCAAGACCAGCGGACGAACCTTCGGGACCAGTTCGTAATTATCGACCTTGCCCCGGGTGATCTTCTCGGGCAGGGGCTGTCGCGTGATGTCGGCCATGTAGGCCCACAGCGAGGCGAGTTGTCGGTCGACGTTGCCTTCGAGGATATCGGGGCTGTTAGTCTTGCCCTTGGGGAAAAACGTCGGCATGCGGGTACGTGGCTTCTCTGAGGCGGGGTTGAGCAGGAAGCCACGCATCCAGTCGGGCCTGATCCGTTCGGTGGTGCCGGCCAGGTCGACGCCGACCACACCCGGCAGGCGTTCGCCGCGGATCGGATGGCACTGAACACAGCCCCGGTTGACCAGGGTCCGCCCGGCGGTGGCCAGTGGCTTGAAGTCGCCAAAGACCCGTCTCGGAGGCGTGTCGGTACCTCGGTCGACGGCGGCCAACTGCCGGGGAATCGTGAGCACCTCGCGGACGGGAAACACCGGCATGCGGGCCCTCAGGTGAGGCCGAACGTCGCCGGTGCCCTCGAGCACCTTCTTCAACCAGGTGGTCTTCAGCTTGTTTCCGACACCCGAGAGGGACGGCGGCAGTCGGCCTTCGTCGCCCAGGTCCACCTGGCCGACCGTTTCGAAGTACGCCCGCCGATCGGGGCCGACTCCACCGGTCTTGCCGCGAGTGTGACAGGCGTAGCAGTTGAGCCGCAGCAGCTCCCGGTGCAGGACGAGTTGCGGCGTGGGGGCGGACTTTGTCTTGAGCGACCTGATGCCGGCTGAGATCGCCTTGCGTTGTTTTGTGTCGAGCTGGTAGCGGGGCTGGCTGGTGGTGGGGTTGGCCAGGCACGACCGCGCGGCGGCGGGCCTCAGGCGATTGACCGGCGTGATCGGTTCTCCGGACGGATCGAAACGGGCGTTGACCGTGTGACAGCGGTTGCAGTGGAAGCGGGAGAACATCTGGCGACCGGTGTCGACGAGTTGGCTGTCGACGGATTTCGTGACGGCGGTCGCGGTGGCATGGTTGTGCAGGTAGGCCACCAGGTTGGCCGCCTCGTCGGGGGCCAGCTTCAGCGACGGCATACGTCCGGCCGGGCGGGCTGCTTCGGGCTGTACCAGGAAATGGGCCAGCGCCTCCCGCGTGTACTTCGCCGACGGGCGGCCCAGGGGCACCGACGGGAACGGGCGGGCGGCGGCTTCGAGCCCAAGTTCCTTGAGTTCTTCGGGGTCGAGCTGGGCGATCAGCTTGGCGAGTTCGGATGTCGGTTGAGGGCGTGCCGAAAACCCGGGGTCGGGTTGGTGACAGGCCACGCAACCGACACTGTGAAACAACTGTCGGCCACGAGCGGGGTCGCCCTTGTCGAAGAACCGGCCGGCAACCGGTCGCGTCGCAGTCGATTTCAGATCGGGGTAACTCTCGCGCTGAGTCGAAAGAAATGCCACCAGTGCTGTGATGGCACGAGTCTTCTCGCCAGGCGGGATGCCGTGGAGCACATCGGGCATCGTGGTGCCGGGGTCGCTGGCCGAGGGGTTGGCGAGGTGCTTACCGAGCCAGTCGGCCTGCAGTCTTGTTCCGGCCGCCTCGAGTCGAGGCCCACGCCGGGGCTCGGGGCCGCCGGGGGGAGCGGCATGGCAGGCGGTGCAACCCAACTCGCCCAGCAGCAGCCGGCCAGCCTCGGTCAGATCGAGATCGCCGGGACGTGCGAATCGCTCGAAGCCGACGACAAACGCCGGCTGGGCGGCTGTAGCGGTATCGTGCTTGGCGGGGTCTGCCGGCTCGGCGGTTGCGGGGATAGCGAGGGCCGCGAGTAGGGCCAGGAGGGGTGCGAGGCCGGGTCGGGAGCGGATGATGCCGTTCACGGTCGCGATCCGCGGGAGCATCAGACCAGCTCGGCGATCGGTTGGGCATCGCTGAGGATATGGACCGGTCGGCCGCCAAAGTCGTCGAAGGTCTGCGAGTGGTCGATGCCGAGGTGGTGGTAGAT
>Ga0310123_10004275_pt1 | contig 10840 bp, 13 predicted proteins | sample CB6_AW_1057_MG_FD_203505 | JGI IMG/M metagenome (GOLD analysis project Ga0310123, IMG submission 203505) | Marine microbial communities from Western Arctic Ocean, Canada - CB6_AW_1057 | ecosystem: Environmental > Aquatic > Marine > Oceanic | place: Canada: Western Arctic Ocean | collected...
TCCCTGATAAAGAAGTTGTTTTTAGCCAGGGTTCCCCCTGTTTCCGCCTCAATATCTGTACCAATAGTAAATATTTCCTGCGAGTCATCTTGTGTATTGGCATCAATGATGCCTTTGAACATGACCCTGGACCCCGTGGAGTGTCCTGCATTATTTATGCTGCCCATGTCATGAGTATTGTCTATAATAAGAGTTACCCATTCGTCATGTCCAGGGTTTGATGAAACATGCAGCACGGAAGAAGGGCTTGTCGTCCCGATGCCGACGTTGCCGGTGGCGGGGAAGACGTTGTCATCCCCTGATACGGCGCGAGAACTAAAACTGTAAGGCACCGAGTTCAGTTGAGTACGGGGTGCCAGTTCCGGGCTGCCGCTGATCGTTATCCCGAGAAAATAAGCGTTGTCAAACAGCAAAGTCATAGGGGTTACAGAGCCTATAACGATATTGAACAAACCAGCATCGACTGCTACCGCGTTGTGCGTTTCCATATACACGGCATCCACAGCGTTAATGGCGTCGTATATACGCAGCTCGAGATCGACTGTGTTGGTAAGAAGCGGCTGGCCGTTGGCATCCGTCAGTACCCCCTGGTAAGTGATCGTTTTCGGAATCTGCGCCTGACCGACAACGATGCCGACCATTATTTGAACGAATACCAGGGCGATTACCCAATTTGATCTTTTCATTTGTGGGTATTCCTATTTATTGGCGGTTCCCGTATGTCGATCCTGTTGTACAAAACTTCGGTCCGAATTGCAAGAGCAAAGTCAAGATTGTTCTTCCGGCAGCAATCACGGAACCCAATCCAAATATTCGGGATAGGGGTGGAAAGGCCGGTGAGATAAACAGGGGGTAGGGCACCTTGACCGGGTGACTTTGGACTATCAATATCTCCGCGAATCCGTCGCCACGATTTTTCGCAATTAGTTCGGACAATGCTGGCGGGTTAGTGCGGGGGACTGTGCCGCATCTTGCCACAAAAAAGCCCCCCATAGCACTGACTGACTATGAGGAGCTGCATTCGTTGCCGCAGGTTGCCGGTCCTAAGCGCGGGCGATAGCGATCGCGATCTTGTGAGGCTCGGCGCCTGTTAACTAAAAAAACGGTACCCACACATAACTTTCCGGACCGTCAAATCCGACGTACGATCCTCTAAACCCCCCTTCGAATAGTCGATCCCCGTCAGCTGCCTCGGTGTGGCCATCGGCATAAATAGTATTTGCCCGCCTTGCATGTCTCAAATGACCACTGCCGGTTTCCAGGGGGCTTGTCTTCCACATTCTTACAATCTGAAGGCTTAGGAGCGAGGCATTGTCGTTGCCTGCAACAGAACCATTGACCTGGCACGAATCAATTACAATGGGTAGATTCGAGGGATCCGGCACCCGACTCAGGTTGTACATCCTAGCATCGCCGCCGTAACCATGATTCTGGCAGCCCTGCGGACAATTGCCACTGAGATGCCTCCAATCGTCAACATCAATAATAGCCCCATATGTGAACCAAGGTTGGGCAGGGTCAAATCTATAGGGGGCCAAACTGGGGCAGGCAAAAATGTCCCGGTCGGAAACATATCCTTTGTCATAAATCGGGTCATACCACCAGACACTGTCAACCCATGCCCCCCACCACTGCATCGACAAGAACCACGAATCATTATCATCCGCATACATCTGGACGCCGAGAGAACTTTGTTTCATGTTCGAGACGCAAACAACCGCCAAAGCATTCTCCTTGGCCCGAGAGAGCGCCGGTAAAAGCATGGACGCCAGAATGGCGATGATGGCGATCACCACCAGCAGTTCGATTAGCGTGAACGTGCATTTTCTGGTTTGCATAATGGGACTCCGAATTCGATATCAGAAGTGGACCTCGCCGAGCCATCAGGCAACGGTTGACGCTTCATTACCTACCGCGTTAATAAAATGCCATAAGTAGTCAGTACATCAACATTGCAATATTGACAAACCCCATCTCCGCGAATCCGTCGCCACGAGTGTCGCCATTGTCCGACAGGTATAGCATAGTTATGCCAATCTGATGACCTCGTGCTGGATGAATCGCTGCCACGATTTTTCGCAATTGTTTTGGACAATGCTGGCGGGTTAGTGCGGGGGAAAGAGCTGCATCTTGCCACAAAAAAGCCCCCCATAGCACTGACCGACTATGAGGAGCTGAATTCGTTTCCGCAGGTTACCGGTCATGCTTGAGCCCAAGAGCGGGCGATGACCAGCTAATTGCATGGATGGGTGACTGGGTGCCTCGGAGCCGGCCGCCTGTACAGTTTATTGGATTTCCAAACCCGCGATGTAACTATGACCAGTTGCATTTCCGACCACAATCGCCTTGTCGTCTACCGCTCGCGGTAGAGTAAACCGCCTGCACTGCTTATTGAGATTTCAGTTCGTCGCCTTGGTTCTGATCTGGAAGCGGGATTTCATTATGCGCGCTCGAAGAAGTAACCGCAGTTCGGGCATTTGCATACCTTCTTTCGCAGAATGAGCAAAAACCCTATGATCAGAGCTGGGATTGAAAGTACAAACAATGCCACTACGAAACCCCCGCCAAAGATGGCTATGCCTCCCGTGCCTATTGCCGCTCCAGCGGCGACGGCATTGTACGTGTCCATCGTGATCTCAACCTGCCGGCGCTGGTCTGAACTCAGAGTATTCAGGGTTTTCTCTGAAATCGAGTGATCGTCTTTGAAGTCCGCTATCACGTGCTGCGGCACGCGCAATTCCTGAAGTTCCTCCTCCGTCTCCATCACGAGCTTGTTGGTCATCTCGGATGCAGCTGTTCCGGTTGCGTAAACTCCGAGGACGGTCAGTAGGATGGTGAAAGCCAGCGTTATCGCCGCTGGAATTAGTAAGATGAATCCCAGGGTAACGAGACAGCCGGAAAGCCGAAAAACGCTCGTGTTGACCATGCTTTCATTGTTGCATTTCTCGCATCTCATCCCGCGGCCCTCCCTATGACTCATTGATGTTTGGATCGTATCTGGTCTCTGCCAAGGCTCCGGAACATTACCCTGTGAGGGCACAGATACCGGCGGTGTCGCGGAGGGCTTATTAAGCGGGGGCTTTGTAGCCAAGCGAAGAGGGGGCTTTATCGGCTGGCGATTCGGCGGGGTCTGCAGGGGGCGAACCGGAGTGTAGCTTGAATATCTTGGCGCCGCAATGTGAGCAGTCGATAGAGGGCCCCTTGATGGCGCTCTCGTCCGCCTCCACGGTTGCCTCGCATTTGTTGGCACCAATACTCAATCATTGGAATTCCCCCTGTGTGACTGCGCAGGTCGTCTACCGCTCACGAGAGAGTAACCCGCCTGCGCTCGGCAGTCAAACCCGCCGCTTGAAAGCAATGTGAACTCCGATAGTATATGGTGACTGTTAACCAACGTCCTATATAATCAGGCCAAGGGACGCTGGCACTTCAATTGGAGGCATGGCATGAAATCAAAAATCCCATCAAACTTCATCGTGGCGTTGGTGGCTCTTTTCGGATGTGCTCCCGCAAATGCAGCGGACGATTCTCTCGACTGGCTGACAAAAGCAGCCGAACAAGGAGATGCCAATGCACAGTCCACTCTCGGCGAGGGAGAAATGGTTGTCTGGATCAGACAAGCCGAACACCCGTTAGCCTGGTGAGCCCGTCGGGGCTGTTGCCCGCCTCGTCCAATCAATGATTAGCGGGAATTGCGAACGCGAAACCTTGTCGATAATCTGTCGGCTGACGGATCGATCGCCAATGACTACACACCAAAAGGGAAAAATCATGCGCCTCTTTCTACTGATGCTCTCTATCACTTGCCCCACTCTTCTCGCTCAGAGCTTCTACCTTACGCATGGGGACACCGGGAAGCGATATGGCCCGTTCGAGTACCGCGACGGGGCCACTATCTCGATCTCAGGCCGAGAATTCACGCTTGAGTATGCTTCCGGCAGCGAAGACGAATTGAACGTAGAAACGTATGTCGCGCAGGTACTGGAGGACGGTGTGCTCGTCAATGGCTACATCCTGTGGGCAAACACGAAAAGTGAATACGAGCGTATCAGTAAGCAAGGCGGAACGAAATACCAGCGTAGAGAAGGGAACAAAATCGTGCAGAGAGGGCGCCAACTGGAGCGCCCGGCATTCATCTACTGTGACAGCTCAAACTACATCGACGGTCAGCACTTCCAAGGTGTTGTCTGGCAGTCAGGGCGGTACCAGTACTCGAGCGTGGTCGGCGCGGTATCCAGCGTCCGTCTCGATGCGATTGTTCTCTCCTGCTCCGCGTTTCCGAGTACGGACGTTCCGTATCGCGTGAGTTCGCCGGCTGGCGGATCGCAATCACGTGACCACGTTGTCACGTGACATGTGACTCACGTCGTACCGACTCTTGCGAATCGGGACTGAGTACGAGGACGATTTTGAAGGTCGCTACTCAGCGCCCGAATTCGCCACTTATCGCCTGAGAGAACAACCGCTTTGGTGAACAAAATGCCGATTGTGTACGTCGAATATATTGAACTCCGAAACACTCCCGCACAAGGACAACAGCGCTACCATTCCGGCCCCAAGGGCGGATGTCGCACTAGTGCCGCAGAAAGCTGACGGAAACACCAAGATGATACGACTCATTTTGTCTTTACTACTGATTTCACTGACGCCACTGATTGCCGCGAATACAGAAACAGAAGCCGGGCTGCCAACGACCAACGCGTGTCGAATCAAGGTCTCCGTTGCGGGATTCGAGGGCGGCGAATGCAAATTTCTCGGTGTCAACGGCAAGCAGAATTTTCTGGCGCTGCCGGCTATGAATATCGAGGGAGAAGAGATCCTGATCTCCCGCGAAGAGAAGTTTCCGGGCGGCCTCTACTACCTTCTGTTTCCAAATCAACAACACATCCAGATGCTGCTGGACGCGGACCAGAAATTTACCTTGCAGACGAAACTGGATGATCTGGTTCAGTCGATGCAGGTGACCGGCTCCCTGGATAACCAATTGCTCTATCGGAATCTCAGATACGAAGAAACATATCGGTCGGCATTTGAGGCATTGACCGAACAGATCAAAAAAGCGAAGGACACCGGCGGTGACCACGAGGTGCTGGAAAAGGAACGGGATGCATTGGTCGATAAGCGTCAGGTACACATCAACGAATTCGCCACCAATCATCCCGACTCGTTCTTCACAGTCTTTAAGCTGGCCGGTCAGAATCCAAAACTGGAACATCCCAAACTGCCGAACGGCGAAATCGATACCGAAAAGCAGCTTGAATTATATCGAGCCAAGTTCTGGGATAATGTCGACTTCACCGATGCCAGACTCCTGCGGACCCCGGTGTTTCACAATAAGCTCGAGCGTTTCATAAAGAAGCTGACACCACAGCGCGTCGACGCAGTCATCGCATCGGCCGACGCCATAACCACCAAGACCCTTGGCAACAAAGAACTGTTTCACTATGTCACCAGCTACATTTGCTTGGCTTATCAAAAGTCGTCGATGATGGGCGGTGAAGCCGTTTATGTGCATATGGCGGACAACTATCTGACTCACGAGCTGGCCGCGTCCATCGGTGCCGAAGAGCTCAAGAAGGCGCGCCAGCAGGCGAACCGCTTTCGTCCCAGCCTGCTGGGTAAAACGGGACAGGACATCCGCGCAAGAAACCCGGAGGATGAATACGAATCTCTGTATGACATCACGGCGCCGATCACCGTCCTGTATATATTCAACGTGGACTGCGAGCATTGCCAGGAGCAGACGCCGCAACTGCTGGAGGTTTATGAAGACTGGAAAGATCGCGGCGTCGACGTGTTCGCCTTGTGCACCAACCAGGACATCGAACAATGGCGACAATATGTCCGCGAACAGAATCTTCCGTGGCACAATGTCATTGACCCCAAATACGAGAGCCGGTATCACGCCAAGTACAACGTTGACATCACTCCGGAGATATACGTTCTCAATGCCGATAAAGAGATCGTCGGCATGAACCTCAAGGCGCATCAATTGGAGTGGCTCTTCAATAAGGAATTCAGTAAATGAACCGTAATTGTGGTTCATTTACTGAATTCCTTCACTTCAAATCCCAACGCGGTGTGACTTCGGGGTTGACATAAGACACCGGCCATTTCTTCTGAAACAGATCGATTACCGTCTCCATGGACAGTCGCCAGAATTCGTCGAACAGGCCGTCATAATACGAGCCAATATGCGGCGTGATGACGACATTCGGTAGCCCGATCAGCGGATCATCCGCTGCCGCCGGCTCGCTCTCGAGAATGTCGAGGCCCGCAGCCGCAATCCAGCCTTCCTTTTCAGTGCCGTGGCCAGCGCCGCTGTGTCCACTACGGGGCCGCGGCATGTGTTGATCAGGACGCTGGTCGGTTTCATCTGCTTGAGCTCCGCCTCGCCGATCAGGTGGTGGGTTGATTCGAGAAGCGGGACGTGGACAGAGATGAAATCGGATTCACTCAGCAACTCCGTCCAATCCGCGGGTTCCACATCGGCGGCCGCCATTTCATTATCGTCAACGAACGGGTCATAGGCCAACAACCGCATCCCGAACGGTGTCAGACGTTCGGCGACGCCGCGGCTGATACGTCCGAACCCGACCAGCCCGGCCGTTTTGTTGTGGATTATTAGCGGCACCGGATCGAGCCGCGACCAGACGCCGGCCCGCAACTTCTGATCGTGAAACGGAATCAGCCGACACACGGCGAGCAGCAGCGCGATAGCGTGTTCCGCCACCGGAATCGCCGTTGCGTCCGGTGTGTTGGCGACGATGATGCCCAGCTTCGTGGCTGCCGAGACCGGGACACTATCGGTGCCGCTGCCGCTGCAAATGATGGCCCCGCAGCGCGTACACATCGGCAGCATGCCCGCCGGGATCAGTCGGCCGCTGCCCATGACCCAGATGACATCCGCATCCGCGCCCAATTCGAGGACCTGTTCCGAGGATTTACAATTCTGTTCGACGAACTCGATGCCGTGGCTTTCGAGGGTGCGGCTGACCCATTCAGGCACTCGCTTACATTCTCGCCAGATACATGCGACTTTAAATCCTGACATCGGATAAGGTCCTTCGGATTATCGGCTAGCGCTTCTTCCGTTTCTTTGCGCGCTTGCGGCGAGCCATACGCTTCAGCGTGATACGGGCCTGGGTCAGCGGCATGATCTTGCCGCCTTCGAGCCGAGTCCTAATATCCACATAAAATTTGGACAGTGAGCTCAACGTCATCTTGAACAGCTCATCGTGCCCATCGGTTTCCCCCGACAGATGTCGTGGTGGCAGCCAATGGCAACAGCATGGACGGGCACGAGAATTTTAATTTTGAATAGATCGTCCACGTCCAGGTCTTTCTCTGCCGACTCGAACTGCATGGCAGCCGCGCGGACGTCGTACCAGTCCTTTGCATATTCATCATAGCGCATCGAGATGAGCGTTTCCCAGTCCAGTAGATACTTGCTCTCGACCCCGCTTGATTCCAGATAGTCCACGTGCGCTTTGGGAAACTTACCGTGGATATCAGCAAGATAGTCCCGAAACTCGTCGGGCACCCGTCGATCGGGTGCCTCCAGCACGAGCCTCATGAGGACAACCCACGAGACAACCAGTTCATTGAAAATTCGGTCCTACTCAACCTGGCTAAAGGTGTGAAAGTTTGCAAGTCGGCGGAATTTCTTGTCGTCAAATACCCGGAATGCGTAATGTGCCGCTGCCTGGTCCAGGCCCTTGGCCGTTGCCTCAGACATGTTATTCGACATGGCCCGCCGCTGGCGGAAATCGTCAATCCTCATCGTACGCCATGCCTAATGTTCCGCGAATCGCATCCGGTTGCTGCCATGGCGGCGGGAAAATGTCGTCGATACGATTGAAGTGTTCGTCGGGTATGGTGACGTCCAGTGCCTGCAGGCAATCTTCAACCTGCTCGAGGCGTTTGGCGCCGACGACCAGCGATGTCATGGCCGGTTGTGCCAGGGTCCAGGCCAGAGTGTACTGCGTCATTGATTTATCGATCTCCGCGGCGAGTGCTTCGAGTTTTTCCAATTTGTCATATAAGGCGTCGTCGCGTTCCCAGATCCATTCCGGCTTTTCCGCGGCCCGGGAATCATCCGGGGGTGCCTGGTCGCGGCGGTACTTGCCGGTGAGCAGGCCGCCCTGCAGGCTTTGATATGGCGTAACGCCGACGCGGTGCTGCCGGCAAAACTCGAGATCATTCTGAAACTCCCGCCGCAGCAGGCTGAACGGTATCTGTGAGGCGATGACCGGCGGACCGTTGCGCTTGTCGGCCAGCCAGAGACACTCGCAGATTTGGGCGGCGCTGTGATTCGAGACGCCGAAGGTTCGTACCTTGCCGGCCCGCACCACTTGGTCGACGGCACTGAGTGTTGCCTCCAGCGGCGCCTGCCTGTCCGGCCAATGGATTATATAAAGATCGATGTAATCGGTCTGCAGCCGCTGCAGGCTGCGATCGACTTCGGTCAGTATGTGCGTTGCCGACAGACCCCTATCCTGCGGACCCGGGCCGCGCTGGGACCCGACTTTGGTGGCGAGCACAGCCTTGTCTCTCCGGTCCTTCAACGCTTTGCCGACAATCTTCTCGGCGGCGCCGCCGGCACTGCCGAGGAAACGCGGATAACCCTCGTAAATGTTTGCGGTGTCGATAAAGTTGACGCCCAGGTCAATAGCGCCGTGCGTCAGGCGAATGGCGTCGGCCTCTTCGACCGGGGTCCCGAAGGTCATGGTTCCCAGGCAAATCGGAGAGACCAGTAGGCCGCTGCCACCCAATTCGCGATAGATCATGAGATACCCTCCGTTTTGGAATTAAGCAAAATAATTTGTGTCAAAATGATTAGGGGATATGGAATGGTGGAATGATGAAATGCCGGAACAATGGGTATTGGCTGACCTTACGGGCCGCCGCCAGGATCACTGTCTGCCAGCAGCAGATACTCTCCGTTCATCTGTGGTATTTCAGTCAGCCGACGGACTGCCATCAGTGGGGTCACATCCGTCTCCGCTCTGGAAACTACGCCGGGGCTAAGTCCGTGGGCCCCAAAGAAGTTCTCCCCATCCGTGGTATCGCTTTGCCATCCGTGGGCCAAAACATTCCCGTCTGACCACTGGACGGTGCCAAGCCTCCCTTTCATCTGTGGGGTTACACCCGCGGGCCGAGAAAATCCCTTCCTATCACCGGACGGCGATGGGGTTGCCAGGTGAGCCGGTGGCGCCCTTGAGACGCAGCGGTGAGAAGATGAAAGCGAACTCGTACGCCTTATCGGCGGCGAGTTCTTTAAGATCAAGATTTTCCAGCAGATAGATGCCGTTCTGGTTAAGCAGTATCTGGTGGACTTCGAAAGCCCGATTCGGGTTCTCGCCCGGCACCACTTCGACCGGCCATGTGTCGGAACCTGCCAGCATGATTTTCTGCGTCACCAGTCATTTCCCCGCCTCCATTCCGATGCCCGGCGCCCAGGATTTGTACGCCTCATTATCCACCATCCACAGCTTGCTGTGGCCGGTGCGGAAGAAGACGGCATCATCGCCCTCGCCGATTGCCACGTCCTGGCGTTGCAGTGCCCATTTGATGTCCGCTAAAGTGATGACATAGCCAATGTCAAGCCGGTGTCGACGTTCTTGTAGCCGGCAACGTCAACCAGGACGCTGCGCGTGAAAAACATGCCGGTATTTTCGACGCCCAGCTTCTCCAAGCCGTAGGCGCCCCGCATCTCTGTGCGTTTGATGCCGTTGTAAAAAATACCCTCATGCGCCCATGCGCGTGCCGACGAGACCGAGCCGATCGAATTGAGTGCCCACCTGCCCGATCTCGCCGCTGAACATCTCATCGTGCCAGACGAGCTGGTTCTGCCCTGCCGGGCCGCCGCTCGGCGAACTGACAATGGACAGGCTGTAATGACGATTTCCGAATAACGGCATTCCCGGCTCATACACCCGGCCGAGCTGGTAGATCCTGCCCTGCTTGATCAACCTCGAGCCCTGCCGTACCTTTTTCGCTGTGATCCGATTGGCAGCGCCCCGCTGATCGTCCGCCCCCCATTCCGACGGCCACCACTTCGCGGCTGTGGTCTGGCAGTAGAGGTTGCTGAGAGACAGACTCATTGAACCCAGCACGGCGAACATGGCAACACGACGCATTCGTCTGGTGTGCATGATTGAACTCCCGGGTCTTGCTTTTCCTCACGAATCGGTTTTTACTTTGCGATACAACTATGCCTGTCGAATGATTGGAATTCATAGTCAACCCCGTGGGGTGTTCCGCGTGCCTTCCGGGACCCCATACGGTGTCTGACTGTGAATGATGCCATTCGCGCTCATCGCCCATTAACCGTCATCTCCAGCACCAGCGAGATCCTTGACTCGCTGCGACATCCATTATATCTCCCAGCAACCTCACGTCCCCGGTACGTACTGCTTACCGAAGGTCCACGGACGGCGCTCGCGGAAATCGCCGGTGTTGGCCATGATCGACATCTGCCCGCCGTCGATGATGATGGTCTGCGCAACAATGTAGCGAGCCGCGTCGGACGCCAGAAAGAGCACCAGCTCCGCAACATCATCGGGACGACCGACAAAGCCTGCCGGGATGTTGCGGGCCGCCGCCTCTTCATCCAGGTCCGGCATGGCTTTGAGATGATTCGGTACTAGAATCCAGCCCGGTGCAATACAGTTCACACGAATGCCCTTGGGCATCAATTCCAGCGCTACCTCCCGCGTGAACGAGACGATCGCGCCTTTGGTGCCCGCGTAAATCGAGTGCTCCGTCATGCCGTAAAACGCATGCACCGACGACAGGTTGATGACCGCGCCCGTGCCTCTTTCAGTCATGCCGCGCG